>Ga0182027_10007754_pt1 | contig 15750 bp, 12 predicted proteins | sample 712E1DmetaG_FD_121300 | JGI IMG/M metagenome (GOLD analysis project Ga0182027, IMG submission 121300) | Permafrost microbial communities from Stordalen Mire, Sweden - 712E1D metaG (Illumina Assembly) | ecosystem: Environmental > Terrestrial > Soil > Wetlands > Permafrost | place: Sweden...
ATTGGCAGGCGGAATCCCGAGGAACTTTTTCTTTGGGAAGCTCCAATACGTTTGTGGCAGGCCTTGAGGTGCTAAGAAACGGGGCCGATTTCGGCCCGGAATCCAATCCCGCGAATGGCGAACTATTGCCGGGGTCCGACGCCACTAAAAAGGCGATTGTCAACTCCGCGGGTTACGTTCAGGATGAGCTTAGGCTGTTCGACCGATTGAATGTCGTGCCGGTTGCGCGGGTGGATTATCAATCAGAATTTGGGGCCGCGTTTTCCCCCAAGCTCGGCGTTTCTTATAAAATCATCGACCAAGTGCGGTTCAGGGCTTCCGCGGGCAGGTCTTTCCGCGCGCCATCCCTGGCGGAATTAGGCCTTGATATTAAAATCGATCCGACTTTACATCTGATACCAAACCCCGACCTCAAGCCGGAATATATTTGGGGTTACGACGCGGGGTTCGATATAACTCCGATTAAATCATTAGTTCTGAAAATAGGCCCTTATTATAATTCCATGCAGAATTTAATTAGTGAGGCCCTTGAGCTGAGCGTCGGCAGCGTAACCTACAGAAATATCAGCGCCGCCTGGTCGGAAGGCGTCGAAGGCGAAATTGGCTGGAGCGCGCTGCCCTGGCTTTTTTTGTCGACCCACGGCACGATTCAAAAGTCTCAAGACGAATATTATCATACGTCGCTTGATTATGTTCCGCAATACACTTTCGGCAGCTCGGTAAACGCGGCTCACGAATTTAATGCCATGAAGATCGAAGGAAATATCGGTTTTAATTATGTGGGGTCCAGGAGCTTTTTGGATTTTTCTAACGCCCAAGCATTGATTACCCCGACCGGAGCGTCAAAACTTCTGCTGCCGCCGCCGGTAGGGCTTGGCTCTTATAATACCGTTGATTTGTCCTGCAAAATCTCTTGTAACGCCTATTGGTTAACGCTTTCGGCCCAGAATATTTTTAATACAAAGTACGAGGAAAGCGAAGGGGCGCTGGCGCCGGGCAGGTTTGCGACAATCAAAATCGGCTACAACTTCTAATCAGGATTCACCGGATTATCAGGATATTCCGGATTTGATAAAAAAGAAATTATTTTAAAAACCCGCCTATTCCTGCGACGTCTTTGCAAGAACTATTATCGTTGATGACAAAAAGCCAACATCGCTCGCGGGCAGGTTTAAACCTATAAGTGGCGCAATCGGTAAAAAATCGGTCAAGCGAATTTGCCATTCGATAAACCCGTCGTCGGGGTTATTCGCGATATTGATAAACACCGGAATTATTTGACCTCTAACCGATCGACCGACAAGAGCATTCAATGTTGTATCGATAATTCTACACGTATCGCATGCGAGCAGCACCGAATCCTTAGGCGCATTGAGCTTCCAAACGCCGGTTAGAACGAGCGTGGTATCGGAAATAAGCGGCGTCGCTGCCCTCGTTATATCACGGGTTATGAGCGCGAAGGTTGAATCCGCTCCCGAAAAATCCGCGAAAATCTTTTCGCCGTTGAAATTAATGACCTTCGGAATTTTTATCGAGTCAATAGTCCCGAACCATTTCCCGACCTCTGTTTCGTCAATTGACATAACAAGATTAACGTTTATGGTAAGGGCGGAAGTGTCGACAGCAGCGACCGTGGCGTTTTTGGTAATAAATTTATTTGCCGTTACCCTGAGCGAAAGCGAACTTCCGGTAATGCCAAGTATGGCATAGGAACCCATGACGTCCGTGGCAATGGAATCGAGGACCAAGCCGGCGCTTGAACGAAGATAAACCATTGCATTTGAAATCGGCCGACCCGTCACCGAATCGGTGACCACACCCGAAATTGAATTCAGCGTATTTTTGGTTTGGTTTTTGTTGGAGTCTGTTCCTTTATCTCCGCACGAAAAAAACATTGCCGTAAACAAACTCGCTAGAGCATATAATAAAATCGTCTTTTTCATAAATGCCTCTTTTCGTTTAAAAAACGGCATCATGCTTATCCGTCTTAATTATATAATATAGCCCCAAATCGGTCAAAGAGTGTCATTTAATAGTGCCGGGCGATTTTTATGGTTGTTTGACCAATGCGCGTTTATTAAATTACGGTTAGGGGTTATTTTCTATTTGATCGTAACCGACTACCTCTTGGTTTCTAACTGTTTCATCATTTTACCTTACCGAAGGAAGGACCTGCAAATGAAAACGAAATTGAAGCTCGGCAAAAAACCCGCAACCTATGACAAGCGCGACCTTTTGTTCGCCCGCTACCGCACCTCGGAAGCTCTGCCGTCGCACCCCAAGCACTTCGGCCATGAAACACTCGTGGGCTCGAAAGCCTGGCAAATGCTCGGTAACGGTCCCGACAACACGGTTTGGCCCGGTTTTAAAGGCGCGGGAGACTGTGTTTTCGCGGGCGGAGACCACGAAACCATGTTATGGACGCTGGAAGGCGGGGCCTCGGCGAAATTCAGCGGCCTAACGGCGATTAAGGACTATAGCGCCGTCACCGGCTACGATCCGAAGGCCCCGCTTGATGCGCACGGAAACAACCCTACCGACAAAGGTACCAACGTGCGCGACGCGCTCACATACCGGCGCAAAACCGGTTTGATCGACGCTGCCGGTAAGCGGCATAAAATCGGGGCATATGTTGCCCTGGAAGTTGGGAATTTGGATGAAATTCTCGAAGCGCTTTATTTATTCGGCGTTGTGGGAATCGGCATCAAGTTTCCCATTTCGGCCATGGACCAATTTAACGCCGGAAAACCCTGGAGCGTTGTTCCTGGTTCCGCCCCCGAAGGGGGCCATTACATACCCTTGGTGGCCAATCGAACGAATTTGGAATGCGTTACCTGGAGCCGCATCCAGCAAATGACGCCGCAATTTTTTAAAACATACTGCGATGAGGCCTGGGCAATTCTCTCAACGGAAATGCTCAAGGCGGGAAAATCACTCGAAGGCTTCAACCTTGCGCAACTCCAGGAAGATCTCAAGGAGCTTTAATCTCGGTTTTCGAGTTATTAAAGCTGTTTCCCACAACCAGAAGGGTGCAAATTTTCGGACCCTTAGTTACTTTCCGATCGCTGAATTTTTTCCTTTACATTTCTTTTGCCGTATTTGTAGAATTATGCTGCAACTCAAAAACGAATCAAGATTGCAAAGGAGAGCCCATTATGCCAAAAACTACCCAAATTTTAAAAGTATTCATCATTATCTGCGGAATTTCAATGTTTGCGGCATGGGGTATTTTTTACGGGTTAGGCATCCTTACTAAGGAATTAATTCATACGCAGCTTACTTTTTGGGTGCTGCTGAGCGGAGAATGCCTGACGGCCATCGGCCTGCTCATAGGCGGTATTGCATTGTTAACAAATAAAATATGGGGTTGTTACCTGTCGATTATTTCCATGGGAATGCTGCTGTATTCCGTCATGGTTGGAACCGGAAATTTCGTGCCGCGCGATAATATTCTGCTTACCTGTGTTTTTGCTGGACTTTGGCTATCAACAATGACCCTGCTTTTTAGAAAGCTCCAGCGTGTGATCAATAAAAACGGCGCTTTCAGCCTGCAATCCCAAATTGATTAGACGGCGGGTTAGCCATCATCCCCGCTCAGCGGGGACCACTGACAATTCCATTTTTTCGGTCCTCCGAATTACGGTTACCCGTAGCGGTTTTCCCGCCCTGCTGAGCCTTTACCCATTACTCATTGTCTCCGCCAATGATTCAAGCGACCTTATTTTCTTCCCGGCATCCCCGCTAGCTTGTAGGAGGTGTCGGCAAAGGTGATTTTTGAAATTGCCATAAGGCTGTCGACGAACATTTTCACTTCATCGTTGTGCTTTTTAAGTTCGAGCATGTTTTTTATCTGCCCCTTGACCTCATCAAAGGTTTTAGGCGGCATGCTTTCTTCAGCGGTCTTTTTAATGATATGCAGACCGACGTCGGTCTGGAAAACATCGCTTATTTCATCAAGCTTAAGGGTCATTGCCACGCGCTCGAACTCCGGCTTGATGTCGCCTTTTTTGAACCACCCGATGTCCCCGCCCGCCGAAGCGTTGGGATCTTGCGAATACTTTTTCGCGCACGCGGCGAAATCCTTGCCCGAGCGCAGTTCGGCCAATACTTTTTTGGCTTTATCGGCAACCGCGTTTTTCTGTTCGGCGGTCATTTCCTTTTTAATTAAAAAGAGTATCTGGCTTGCCTTAACGCGCTTTTCGGAGGCAAATTGCGGTTGGTTCCCGTCGTAATAGGATTTGCAATCGGCCATCGTAGCGGTGTCGGATTTTTTGAAAAGCGTTTTCATGAGGGAATCGACGGTCAGCCCGTCTTTTATCTGGCCGCGCAGCGTTTGTTCGGTTTGCCCCATGCGGCCAAGTTCGGCCTTCATGGTCGCCGCGTCGGGAAACTGCTTAGTGATTACCGCAAAGGTCGTTTCAAGCTTGGTTGAGTCGTAGCCGATATGGCGTTTTTTTGCCTCTTGCAAAGCAAGCTCGTTGGCGATGAGTTGCATGGCGATGTTCTTCTTGACTTCGGGCGGCACCGGCTGCAATGCCTGCTGGGGCATCATTTGCATCATTTGCTGCCGGTACATTTCAACGACCTTGTCGATTTCGGTTTGGCTGATCCAGGTACCGTTGACGCTTACCACGCCGTCCTTGGGGATGTTTTCCTTCGCACAGAGCAGCAGGGCCAAAACGGAAAAGACGAATAGCTTTTTCATACGACGCGCCTTTCAATCGAAAAAGAAAGAAAATAAACTCTTCAATAAAACTTAGTGCAATAAAATACATGTCGCGAAGAGTAAAAACCGTTTCCTTGCCATCTTCGAGAAAAAATTCCCTAATTATCGCTCTCTTTGATCACTTCGGTGTATATTTAAAGGTGAATATGCTTTAAGGAGTTAAAGTATGAACAAAGAAAAAGACCAAGTCATTGAAATGATACGGCAATTGCCGGAGGACTCAACAGTAGATGACATCATGGAAGAGTTGTATTTCCGAATGCAGGTTGATCGTGGAATTAAAGAGCTTGACGAAGGTAAAGGCATTCCTCACCAGAATGTACGAGACGGGCTTTCACGATGGCTCGAAAAATAATATGGTCTCCACATGCCGCCCAGAGCTTGCAAGATATCTGCTCGTTTATCGAACGCAATTCGCAGCGTTACGCTGCGATTTTTGCCCAGCGGATTATTACCACCATTGAACTAACTGCCGAGTTTCCTGAAATGGGTAGGATTGTGCCGGAATATAATAATCCTGTGCTCCGTGAAAAGATTCTTGGCGATTACCGCATTGTATACCGCCTTAAAGAAAACGCTATTGAAATTGTCATAGTCGTTCATGGGTCACGATTGTTAAGGCTGTAAAGCGGTTGCGGCTGCCGGTGCGGCGGCAGGTGACGAAGAGCATAAGGAAAATAATCCCCTTACTTTTGCCTTAACCGCTTTTCGATAAAATCAGAAAGGTCAATTTTATCTGGAGATAGATTAATCCAATCAATTATTGCAACAATTAATATATTATTGAGTGGAAAGTTGATCTCTGGATTTGCGAGTAAATTTAAAACTTGCTCTATTTCTACACTATCTTTAACAACTGCAGTTGACATTTCAATAGATTAGCAATATATTCCAATTGAATTTTGTCTATTATTCCATCCACAAAATCCTGACATAATCTTTTTAAATGTGTAAGCTCTAAAATAAATGACAAGCCTTCTTCCTTTAATAAAACCGGAGAAGATGCCCCCTTAATAGAAAGTCTTTCTGAATAATTATTTACTTCTTCGGTTAAATAATTATTCAACTCCTTAGGATCCAAAATTCCACTTAAATAATCATGCAATATTTTTAAATGCATATTTTAAGTATTTCGCTGGCCGACCTTCAGATCCACCTGTCCATTCCATCCTTAATGCTGCCATTAGTGTTCGCTCGATTTAAGCGTTTTACAAGTAAAAACGTCAACCCGGATCAGTCGAATTGGCCCCCATTGAGCCAGCCTTTTCTTCGGGCCAGCTTCATGAACGCTTCAATAATGGACGGGTCGAATTGCTTGCCGCTGCCGTCGTTGAGCCGCTTTATGGCTTCCTCTTTTCCGAGGCTGGTGCGATACGGCCGGTTCGAGGTCATGGCCTCGAAAGCGTCGGCCACATGGATGATGCGTGCGCCGATGGGGATTTCCTCGCCCTTGCGGCCTTCGGGATAGCCGCTGCCGTCGAAATTTTCATGATGGTAAAGGATCAATTGATAGAGGTTTTGGAGGAACGGAACGTCCTTGACGATATTCGCCCCCAGCGAGCTATGGGTTTTCATGATGCCGTTGAATTCTTCGTACGTCAAGGTCCCCGCCTTATTGAGGATATTGCCCGGGACCCCTATTTTGCCGATATCGTGCAAGAGCCCCGCGTCGCGCACGTTGCCGATTTGACGGGCCTCAAGCCCCACCTCGTGCGACAGTTCCTCGGCGATGTTCATGACGTTTTCGGAATGCCCGTGCGTATAGGTGTCCTTGGCGTCGACAGCGATGGCGAGCGCCTTGATGGTGCGGATGTAATTTTCCTTCATGTCGTCATAGAGCTTTGAATTCGTCAAGGCAATGCGGGTTTGGCTCACCAGGCTCGACAGCAATGCGAGCCGCCCTTGCGAACGCGTGAAATCGGCCGGAGCGCCGAAATAGAGCGCCCCGTAATCGAAGGCCTCTCCCACGATGGGAACGATATGGTGGAAGCTCGCCGCCGGCGCCGAAGGCGCCTTTTTCGCGCCCGGTTCCGACGGCGGCATAAGCCTTCGAAACGCGACGCGTTTGCGCGAAACGCCGCCGCGCGTGGTCCGGTTGTATTCGTCGACGACCTGGGTGCATGCGCGGCCGATTTCTTCTTCGGTCAAATGGTAGCGTGACCAATAGAGGAAAACATGGCCGCGTTTCTGGACGATGAGAAAGCCCACGAGGTCAACGGGGAAGTGTTTGTGCACGGTGGTAAACAAACATTTGATCACGTCGTTTTCGTCAACAAGCTGCATCAGTTGCTCGGAATACGTGCTGATGAGCGACAGGTCGTCGAGTTTTTGATTGACCGAAGATATGAGCGTGGCGTTATTGATGGCGATGCTCGCCTGCGCGGCGAGCATGTCGATAAGGTTGAGGTCGAGGATTGAAAAAGGCTCCGCGTTCTTCCCGCGGTTGCAGTTGACCACGCCGATGACCTCTTCCGAAACCTTGAGCGGCACCGACAGGGCGCTTCCGAGCTCTTCCCGGTCCAAGGCAATATCGATATCGGGGATGATGCGGTCGCGCGCGATCAGAAGCGAACGCCCGTTTTTGACCACCCACTTTGACAAAGGCCACTGTTCCTCGTCGCCCAGGTCCGAGCGAAGCATCGGGGAGCTGATTCGGCGCTTTCGGGCGATCACCAGTTCATTGGTGTCGCGGTGCACCAGTTGAATGGAGCCGCTTTCGGCCTTGGTTATATCGAGGCAAAACTTGAAGGTTACGTCGAGCAATTCCTCCAGATCGTGCGTACTTGTCAATTTTCCCGTTATTTGGTGCAGCGACACTAATTCCGACAGGAGCGTGTTCTCGCGCACCGTCTTGGTCTTTTGCAGGGCGGCGACGATTTTTTTGTGCAGGACCTCCGGGGCGAAGGGCTTGACGATATAGTCGAAGGCCCCGCTTTGGATGGCTTGGATCGCCGTGGCGATATCGGGGCTTGAAGCGGTCACGATCACCGGCGCCGCGGCGCCGTTTTCACTGACGGTCTTGAGGAATTCGAGCGCGTCGATGCGCGGAGTTTTGCTGTCGAAGACAACGAGGTGCGGCTTGAGTTCGCTCATGAGTTCCAATGCCTGCATTCCGTCATACGCAAGCACGGTCTTATAGCCGACCCCCGACAAATAGTCGGACATCTCATCGCGGGCCTTTCGATCGCCGTCCGCGATAAGAACCAAATATTCTTCACGATAATTCATCTGAAGGAAACGGTTTCCTTTAAAAAAACGGACGTTTCTCCGGAGCTCCGGACCGGCCTTCAGTCTTTAATTATATCATTTTGCCAAAAATATGTCAGCCCTACTTGATAGGCGCTTCCCAGTTCCTGGGTCACGTAGGCGAAATCGAGCGAAAGCTTCTTTTTCATCAAGTTAACACCGCAGCCGAAGGCAATGTTGCTCAAATCGGCGTTCCCGGCGCTACCACCGACGGGAATACCGAACCGCAGGGTGGCGATATTCATGATCGTATACTCCAACCCATAAGCGCCATTGACAAGAAAATACAAAGGGTCTTTGGTGAAATGCTTTGCCGCGGGGACCGTTGATGTGGTGGAATCAACCGTGCTGCTCATCGTGGCGTTCACCCCTTCGTTACCCAGCAAATCGAGGGATTTGAATTGGATTTGGACGCTCCCATACAAATATGGAATATCCATACGCCAGCCGAGGCCGAAAAAAGCGTGGGGATATGCTTCCTCGCTATAGCTTGCGCTCCACCGAATGTAATTAGTGGTCAAATTTTGACACTGGAGTCCAAAGCGCAAGCCTTGTTTTACGAAATCAACGGCCGCCCCGGCGTCGCAGCCGAGCCCATAACCCCGATACGGCGGAAGGCTATACCGCTCGGCATTAATGGCAAAGCCGCCGGAGGCTTCGATGCCTGGCGCCAGAGAAAGCTTTCGCCCGTATGCGGCGTGAAAAAAAACCAGGGATTCCGTGTGGTAGGTAACCAGGGATGAATCATAAATCGGAATGGCGGCCCCGCCCACATTTTCAGTTTGAAAATTGTCGTTATAGGGCAAGCCCGGGTCGTACAAATAGTTCAGGGAAAAGGCCAGACCCGAATTTTCGCTGATTTTCGTGGCATAGGACATGACCGACGTGCTGAAAATGTTTTGATAAAATCCGGCATACGAACAGCTTATTTCGCTTAAGGAATCAAAAGCCAGGTTGGCGGCATTGACTTGGGGAGTTCCGTCTCCGGCGAAAACGAAATCGGAACCCGCGATTGCACTTGACTTGGACAAGGTAAAAAGCCCCCGGTCGGCGTCGGAATAATCATTGGCGCCGGAGCCGAAGCTTAAGCCTGTAAATAACAACAGTATATAACGAGGAATTAGTTTCATATCCCCTAACCCACGAGGTGGATAAGTCTCTGTACACAGGAATTATATACGCCGGACGCGTATATAATTCAGCTACAGAGACTAAATACGTTAAAAGCGCGCTAATATTTCACCTTATTAAAATAATGTATTTTAGGTCCTGCATTAGAAATAATCTGCAACAAATAATTCCCGTTAAAACCCTTGATCTTTATAAGGCTTTCTTGTTATTTTTTAATGGATTCTTGCTTATGGGCGTATGGCTCAGCTGGTTAGAGCGCCGCGTTCACATCGCGGAGATCGCTGGTTCGATTCCAGCTGCGCCCATTTTTTTTCCGCGGCATTGAAGCCAGCTCCACCGAGGGCCCGATGATTCGCAAGCGCGTCTTGGTCCGATTGTTTATTGCGGCCCTCACCTGTTTTCCGGTATTTGTGTTTTCCGCAACCGCCATCGATCCGCATTGTATTTCTTTTGAAAGTCCGTTGCAAACGGCGGTAATTGCCTCATCCACCTGCACGCTTTCCGTCCATGCCTGCGCCGAGGCGCAGTCGGTCGATCTCAACGTCCGCTACGAGCTTTCAAACGGGAAAACCGACACAACGGTCGATTTGGGCACCATCGCACAGCCCCCGTTTAAATTGGTCTGGAACACGGTCGGTATCCCCAATCAGCTCTTTAAAGGCATGGCCTTTTCGGCGGAAGCCGCCTTTAAAAACGGGACGCGCCAATCCGCGCGCGTCGAGGGTATTTTTTTGTATAACAAACCCCGCGGCGCTTCGCCTCAGCCCCCGATAATCCTATCGGAACTAACGAAAACTCCGCTCTTTATCGATACGCTCTTTGCGGGCCCCGACTCTATTTTCATCAGGATGCTGGGAAAATACACCGACGGGGGGCTGCTTTTTACGCTCCTTGTTGTCGACCCGCTTTTTTCCTCGGCCGCAGGTAACGATAAAATGGCCGGCATGGGCGCCGAACTGCTACTCGACCCCGCTATGATAAAGACGCCGTTTCCCGCCGAAAAAAGCCTTATCGTGGTAGTCCCCCTTTCCGACAAGCCGTATCGAGTGATTTACAAAAGCCTTATCGGCCCCGATGGGAAATTCGATCTTTCAAAGGACCTTGCCGACTATCCTTATCAAACAAACGTAAAAAAAGCGGACGGTAAAGGCTTTCGGATCGATATCAACGTCCCCAAGGAAGTTTTCGGGGGGACCATGCCGGAATCCCTCTCATGCAACATTCTGGCGAAAGTCCTCGACAAGAAAGGTAATGAGCTCGTTTCGTCTTTGTGCGAAGCTTCTGGCGAAAGCGCCTATTGTCCGCTTCTTTGGACGGAAATCAAACGCGGAAAACCGGGATTTGCATCCAACGCGCTCTTTGTTTTCGGGGTTGGGTTTCTTGGGGGTCTTGCGCTTATGCTCGTGGGAAATCGGCTCTATGCGCTTATTTTCAGGAACACGGTTGATTTCAACAAATTCGAACTTGGCGTTGAAGATAAAAAAATCATGGAAGGCATTTATGACTACATCGAACGAAACGTCACGAAAAAGGACCTTGCCGTCCGTGATGCCGTAATCGAATTAAACCTGAGCGGACCGAAAATCGACGCTTTTCTTAAAAAATACACGGGGAAATCATTTAGGCTCTATGTCATGAAATCAAGGGTAGAAATCGCCAAGGAGCGCTTGCGCTCGTCTCATGCCGGACAATCGACCGTCGCCGATTCCTGCGGGTTTAAAAACCTGGAAGAAATGATCAAATGCTTTAAAAAATTCTACCGCACCACTCCCGCGCTCTATCGCCGGGAAAACCAGGTAGCTTAGAAACTCCCGCCTCATTCGTTACTCCGTGAATGGCTGTACAGCGCCCTTTGAATTTCCAAATCCAATTGGTTCTTTTCGTAGGGCTTGGTGATCCATTTGTAAATATCCATGGTCTTAATGCTTTCCTGAAGCGCGGGATATCCCGAAACGACGATGACCATAAGGCCCGGTTTGATGGCCCGCAGTTTTTGAATGACCGTATGGGGATTGTCGTTGCCGAGTTTCCAATCCATGATGACCAGGTCGCATGAGTCCGCGTGGTCGCGCAGTTCTTTCTCGGCGCCTTCGAGCTCCGATGCTTCACAAATAGGATACTTGAATTCCGCCAGGAAAAACTTGAGGATGCCGCGTATTTTAGGGTCGTCGTCGAGGATAAGCACCGTGGTTGACCGGCGATTAAGCAGTATTGCCTTTGTATCGATGTCGGTGTCTTCCTTGTCGCTTTCGGGGATTTCCATTTTAAACGTCGTGCCGTTTTTGGAGGTTTTTTCCACGCAAATCGTCCCGTTATGCAGCGAAATGATACGCTGGGCCAGCGCCAGCCCGAGTCCGGTGCCTTTCCCCGGTTTTTTCGTGGTAAAGAACGGGTCGAATATCTTGTCTTTTATTTCGGAAGGAATGCCCGTGCCGGTATCCGAGAAGCGGATGCGAAGCATCCCCGGCTTGCCTTCCTGCTCAAGCGACGCGCACTCGATGGTTATAGTGCCGCCTTTAGGCATCGCATCGCGCGCATTGCCGATGAGGTTTTGAAAAACCCGCTTGAAATAATCGGGGTCGCCTTGCATTTTTAGCGGCTCATCGGGCATGGTGGCAATGACTTTGAATTCGGCGCCGAGCTGGTTGCAGAATTGCGGAATGACGGCATCGAAAAATTCCTGTAAATGGATGCTTTTGTAATCCAGCGGTTTTTTTCTGCCAAGCGCCAACAATTCGGAGATCAGGAATTTTGCGTCGATCAGGCTTTCGGCGATGATCGACATTCTTCGCTTGGTTTCCCGCTCATTGGTTTCCTTCTCCACGAGCGACGTGATGTCGCCGACGGTTTGAAGGATATTATTGAAATCATGGGCCATGCCGGAGGCCAGCGTGCCGAGCGACTCCATCTTTTGGTACTGATAGAGCCTGGTCACCATTTCCTCGCGCTGGGAAAGAGCGATTTCCCGGTCGGTAACATCGGACATGATCCCTTCGAAAATAACGTGGTTGTCGGCTTCCTTAAGGGGTTGCAGGTAACAATCGACGTATTTCAGCGCGCCGTTGAAGTCCTTGATTTGGAAGGTCCCCTTGAATTCTGTTTTGTCAATTTTCAGTTCGTCGGGCTTGGTCATGAAATCGCGGATGTTTCGGCCCGGCATCACGTTTGCCGGAATGCCGAGAATGACGTGCGAAGTGATGTTGGTCCACAGGAAATTTCCCTTTAAATCGAGGGTAAAAAGCATTTCGGGGAGTCGGTGGACGAGCTTCTGATAGCGGATTTCGGAGGAAATGACCTTGTTCATGGTGAAAAAATTCTTCCGCGAAATAATGAGCGAGAGCGCCGTGGCTATGCAGATAAAGGCCATGCGCACGACGTAATCGTAAAAGCCGCCTTCCGAAATGTAATTGAGCGGGAAAAAGAAATAGAGCACGCTATAGGCGGCTATGGAAAAAAGCCCGCAGAAAAACGAAAGGCTTTTTCGGCTATGGAGCGCCGTGAACATGATGACGATGAGATAGGCGCTGAAAAGGGTGGTGCGAAACGGCGTGATAAGCGCCTGCGTACCCGCATAGGCCCCGATAATGACCGTAATGACCGATACGTCCAGAAACGCCAAAAGGAAAAACGAATATATTTTTACCCGCGTTCTGCTGGAATAGAACAAGTTATAGCAACTGTAAATGCACAGCGCGGCGAGCGCCGCCATTTGCACGGCAAACGTGCGGACCATAAAATGTCCGGACAAATAGGTAAACGCGGCAAGAACGAAATACGCCAGCCCAAGGCCCAGCCTTAGCCAAGAGCTCCAACGCTCGGAGTCCACCTCGGCAAGCAAGAGGGTTTGCGTCTTTCCAAGAAAATTTTTTTGCGTCTCAAAAGACATGCGCCATGACCATCCGGTTGTGGTGACAGGAATCCGGGTTTGTTGTAAAATACCTTTTTTTTCGCGATACGCAAATCATGTTTTGATTTTTACGCTATTTTTGCGATCAGGATCGTTATATCGTCGGTTTTTGGGGCCCCTTGCGCGAACACGAATTGGGCTTTTATCAGCGCTCCTAGCAAATCGTCGGCCGAACTTTCCTTCGGCACATTGCATAAGACTTCCTCAAGACGCCTTTTCCCGAATGCCTTGTCGGCCAGGTTGCAGCATTCGGTCAGCCCATCGGTATACAAGACCAGGGTATCGGCGGGTTCGAAGGGCGTCGTGGTAACTTCATATTTAATATCGGGAAACATGCCGAGCGGAAGACCGTTATTGGCCAAACGTTCAAGGTCCTTGCCGTGCGAGCGAATAAGAATTGGGGCCGGATGTCCGCCTTTGGTATAAGAAAGTTTATTAGTAGAGCGGTCGTAAATCGCGAGAAACGCGGTAATGTGCCTTTTTTCCTCGAAATAGTTGACGATTTCCTTATTGACCCGCTCCATTATTTCGGCGGGGCCAACGGTGCGGGTTATGTTTTTAGTAAAGGAGACCTTTGCCATCGCCGAAATGAGCGCCGCCGGCACTCCATGCCCAACCACGTCAAGCATTAAAAAACAGGTGCGGTTTTCATCAATCGGAATGACGTCGTAGAGGTCCCCCCCGACCCTGCCGCACGGAAAATACCCCGCCGCAATATGAACGCCGTTTATACCGGCCAAGTCGCGCGGGAGCATGGATTCCTGTACTTTCTTGGCCATTTCCAATTCGCTATCGAGGGCCTTCAGCGTTTCTTCGAGTTCCTCCTTGGCCACGCGCTCCAGGCGCTGCGATTCCTTAAGGATTTCCTTTTGCCGTTTGCGTTCCAGCGAATAGCGCACCGAGCGTTCGAGTAAGGCCGCGTCCATTTTACCCTTGACAAGATAGTCGGCGGCCCCCGCCTTCATTGCCTCAAGGTCGGTTTCCTGGTCGTCTTGACCGGTAAGCATGATAATGGGGGCCTTGCAGCCGCGGGAGACCGCGGCCCGTAAAAGGTCCAGGCCGCTTTCCGCGCCCAGACGGTAATCGAGAAGACAAATGTCGTGCGCGTTTGAAATCAATGCCTCCAAACCGGCCGTAAACGAAGTGACGCGATGGATTTCAAACGATTTTCCCGGTATCTTTTTTAATAAATGATTGGTAATCCGAGAATCGATTTCATTATCGTCGACAAGAAGGATTTTAACGGCGGGATGTTCCATGTAAAGCTTAACTCCTCGGTCAAAACGGGTCTTTTATATTCTACACTCAAGTACCGGTCGATTGCAAAGCTAATTGTCCGAATTTAATCGGCCCGTAGAGCGGCTTCGTCCATCCGCGACGTGCCCACGTAGCGGAAATTCCAATCGTGCATGACCGGCTGAAAACCTCGGGCGACAAGGTCTCGCTTAAGCTCCTCCACCGAACGCGTGTCGGCGATTTCAAATTGCGCCGTGGAAGGCGCGGCAAGGTGGCCGCCGACCGCCGTCGACACTCCCGCGGACATCTTCGTGACCCCCAGCGGCATGACATTGTCGCGCAGCCGGCGGGATTCCCGCGTCGAAACGGTGATACCCGCAAAAGGCAAGAAAAGCCGCATGGCCAACAGCGCCTGAACGAACCGCGGGTCGGAAACCGGACAAGGCGGCGCGAAATCTCCCGAGAGCGGACGAATGCGGGGAAAAGAAACCGACACTTCGACCCCCGGATGGTTTTTCTGCAGGTACCGGGCGTGCATTCCCGTAAAAAAAACCTCGCTATCGGAACAGGCCAGTCCCATCAGGGCGCCCACGGTGACCGCGCGCATTCCTGCTTGACAGGCGCGTTCGGGGGCGTCGAGCCTGAAAAGGTAGTCCTGCTTGGGGCCGCCTTTATGCAAGGCCGCGTAGGCGGCTTCGTCGTAGGTTTCCTGGTATAAGGTCAAGGCGTCGGCCCCCGCGCGGGCGCACCCCGCGTATTCTTCTTCGGTCAACGGATAAACTTCCAGGCCCACGGTCGAAAACTCGTTTTTAACGATGCGAATGCTTTCGGCGAGATACTCGGGCCCGGCCAAGCGGCGCGATTCTCCGGTGAGCACCAAGATATGCCGGATTCCGGTTTGGGCAATCGCAACCGACTCGCGGCGGATTTCGTCGAAAGAAAGGTGCCTGCGGTCGATACGGCGGTGCCGCGCGAAAGAGCAATAGGGGCAGAGGTTATCGCAGATGTTTGAAATATATAGCGGCGTGAAAATGAGCATGGAATTGCCGAAATGCCGGCGCGTGAGCGCCCGGGCTTTACGGGCCATGGGTTCAAGATAGTCCTTTGCCGCTTCCGAAAGCAGCGCCAGAAAGTCGAGGTCCGACGGATTGTCCTTCGCCAGGACCGACTCGATTTTTCGCGGAGTCACGGAGCTTAAAAAAGCCTTGAAATCGAAGTCCCGGTAGGTATCGATTATTTTATGGAACGACAATTACGCCTCTCCCAGGAAACCGGTCAAAGGCGACGAGGGCCGCGCCGTCCGCGATGACTCCCCCATTTTCGCCCGATACGCCAAGCGGCCCGCTTGCACCGCCAGTTTAAAAGCTTGGGCCATGGAAACCGGGTCGTCGCTGGAGGCTATGGCCGTATTGAGGAGGATTGCGTCGACGCCCATTTCCATTGCCTCCGCGGCATGCGAAGGCCGTCCGATCCCCGCGTCGACAATGATCGGGACCGTTATTTC
>Ga0182027_10007755_pt1 | contig 15750 bp, 7 predicted proteins | sample 712E1DmetaG_FD_121300 | JGI IMG/M metagenome (GOLD analysis project Ga0182027, IMG submission 121300) | Permafrost microbial communities from Stordalen Mire, Sweden - 712E1D metaG (Illumina Assembly) | ecosystem: Environmental > Terrestrial > Soil > Wetlands > Permafrost | place: Sweden...
CTTCTTGGGTGGCAGCGGGGGAGGGAGAGGAGGAACGACTTTAGGGGCTGGTTCCGGCGCCGGGGTTGGCACTGGGGCCGGGACCGGCTCAGGTTTAGGCGCCGGTTGGGGTGGGGACGGGACTTGGGGCGTCGGTTCAGGTCGTGCCTTCGTTTCCGTCTTAGGTGCCGGTGTTGACGACGCGACAGCTGCAGCCGCAGCAGGAGCTTTCTCCTCCGGCTTAGGCTGGCTGTTCTTCCTGATCTTTGAGAGCCGCTCCTCGGTCTGCTCGATCTTGAGCTTGATGATCGTGGAACCAGATCGTTGATAAAGCCGCTTCAAAGCATCTAAAGCGGTGGAAAGCTCATTCTCTGAGTCACCCTTTGTGACGATCAGAGCTTCGCGAAGAAACTCGATCACCTGTCCGGCAGACTGCGGCACCCGATCCTTGCAGAATAAAATCCATTCGATCGTTGCAGCCAACGTCCAATCTTCAGCTTTCCGAAGCTGCTTGCATTGTTCTGCATCGGCATCCAACGATCGCAATGGAATCCCCGCCCACTGCGCTGACAGAAGCGCGCAGTCTCTGAGGTCGGATTGAAGGTCTGCGGCCTCACCCGGAGCGAAGGCCGGCGGGCCCAGAAGAAGCTTGCCATCGGAGACCGTCACCGTCTCGGCCCGAATCCAGCCATGCGAGCAGCCTGAGATGGCCTGCGTGAATTGCTGCGTAAGGATAAGGATGCGATGCAAGAACTCCGAACCGGTTATTGCTGTACGCCCGGAATCGATCACCTTCTTCGCAGATTGTCCATCTGGCACGTCCCAGACTAGAAACAGACGCTCCTCGTGGATATATCTAGTATCTAGGGCAGGCAGTAGACCTGGAGGCAGCGCCTTTAGCTTCTGATACCAGAGATTGAAGTCCCGCAGGAAGGCCTTTCCGCCGCCCTTCGGTTCGTACTCCGTGATGAGAAGTCGCTCGTGATTACTAGTCTTCTCCGCCAGCCAAAGCAACCCTGGAGGTGTGTTCGATATCAACTCCACTACGCGGGTCTGCTGCAGTCTTGGCGCCATCTCCCCAGGAACAAGAAGGCTAACGGCAGCGCCACAACTGGCGCACCGAAGTTCTCCGGCGGGCGGCTCATTAGCGCACTTAGCACATTTCATAGCTTCCAGAGCATCATCTTCAATCGAGTCACGCTATTCATACAGCAACACTGACGCCTTGCGGACCACCTCGCCCCGGCGATGGAGCCCCCTGGTCATCGTGTGCGCGATTGCGCCTGGCTGCACACCAGGTACTCGGCGGACGAACTGCACCACTTGGTGATCCGCTGCCTGTAGCTTGTCATTCTGACCTGGATCAATTGTTGTCATCCCCAGTGTCTGGATCAGCTTGGCAAGCGCTTGCTGGAGGCCACTATTCCTGCGCTCGGCGTCGACATCCAAATCGGCCAAGTCAATTCCAGCAACGCATGCTTGAGCCCTAAGGGCTTCGAGCCGTTTTTGATAGTAGCCCTCTGGGTCAGCCAATTTCATCGTCTCTCGAGTGAGCGCCGCCGCCAAGTCTTGAGCCAAGGGATTCTGCTCAAGCAATGACATTTGAACAAAGAACCCGTGCTTCTGCGTAGCCGCTAATTGACCCAGCGAAAACAGCTCATCATTGATAACAGTAGCGGTTTCAATGACTCTGGCGAGCCGTTTTTTGGTGCGGTCCTTACTGGTATTCTCAGCGATATGAATAAACTCCTGAATCGCGTCGAGTAGAGCACTACTCTCGTCTTGCAACGGCTCCAGCCTCTCATTCGACAGCGCACTTTTCTTGGCAGCCGATACAAGGTTTTCCTCAAGTCGTGCCAAATCCGACTTGGAGATGCTCTGCGAGGTCGTACTTAACTCAGCAAGGGCTGGCAAGTCTTTAAAGAGGTCCTGCAGTCTGGACGATTGACTCGCCAAGTGTTCAGACAACTTCCCCTGGGTCGCGGTAATTCTGTTGTCCAACTCAAGCAGGCGCCGGTTTGTGTCGCTGCGAATGTCCGATTGCCTATCCTCTGCCTCGCGTGAGCTTTGATGTATAAGAGAGATGAACCGGTCCGCAAGTTCTTGAATCCGTATCTCCAGATTTTGCTCTTTTGAACTAAGGTCGCCAAGGAGTTTCGAGTGCGCTTGTACCGTCTTCTCTATCGCTGTCTCCTGCACCACTGGCTCGACAGGCCGTGGCGCAGTCTGTTGCCGCAGAACCTCTTGAATGGGAGTCTTGCCTAGCGACTGGAGGGGCGGCCGCATAAGCGGAGGAGCGTTGCGCATTTCTTGCTCGGCGAAGTCGTCTTTTGCGGTTTCGTCTGTCGTAGAGCGCCTACTCCTCCTGTACCTGATGAACAGTATCGCCATAATAGCTACTACTAGAATGAGGCAGAAGATCTCAAGAGCCGGACGAAACCAGTCAGCCAGTGACTGGTTTGATTTCGCGCTTGATTCAGGGCCGGATGTTGTAGAGTGACCGCCCTCCAATGCGATCATGACCTTAACCGTGTTCTGGTCGGCCCTGGCTTGATCCTCAATGCTGGCGATCTTGGAGGACTGAAGGGCCGCCGCCAGAACCGTGAGACGTACTGGTTGACTTCCCACGTCGCCGTCTGGTTTAAACCTCAATAGGCAGTCGCCCTTGGCGAGAACCCAATCCATGTTCTGCATCGGCTTCACGTCCGATGAGCATGCAAGTTCCGCCTTCAAGTTTTTTTCCGGCCCTAATCCTACGATCTGGATGAGCCGAGTCGTTCCCTTGCGGGACACCGGGACGTTCCACACCCCTTTTACCAGGGAGAAACTATGTGCTTCGGTAGCGCCCCTCGGCATGGGATCTGAGCCGAACAAGGGCTCCTGAGCCGGTAGTGTCCTTCCAGCCAACACGAGGAGCACTGCGATCAAGCAAGCGGCACGAACCATCTTCATAATTGTTCTCCTGTGCTTCTTGAAAACCGTCTGCCCATTGTTTGCCCGCTTCACTTTCGGAACCGGTAACGAAGAGGCTCCGGATAGCCGTCGACATGGCCAATTAGGCTCACCTCGTATTCGGGCGAGATCCTGAGGTCGAGCCGCCCCGGCTTCTTCGCGCCGACAGGCAACCAGTCTGGCGGGTCCACCAATTCGTATACGCCCTGCGCTTCGATGTTTGGATTCTGTAGTTTCATCCTGCTGCGCCAATCCTCGTCGCTGTCATTTTCAAGAATCTCGATCGGTTGCCGACTGAAGAAATGGGCGCGAGAGACGATCAAACCCTCGGACGGAATTGGCACTCCGGCAGCGATCCACTCCCGAAACACCTTCTGACCCTCGACGTTTCCTTCCAAACCCAGGCGCGAGATGGTCGTCTTACCACCTACAATGCTAAGTGCTATCTCGCCAGCAAACTCGATTTTTTCCAGAATGCATGCGCCGCGGACAACGCATTCCTTTGGTTCCTCTGATCGGATAATCTCCGTCTCGGGGAACTCCTCTTGCAGCACAGCGGCCACTTTGGAAATCGCGGAGGACTTGCCAGACATCAGTAGGCAGTCTAGCTTGCAGAGGCCGCTCCTTTGTACTAGCCCCCTCAACATGGCACACAGTACGCGCAACTCGGTTTCGAGATAGGCGAGCACTTCGACACTATTCGGTTTCAGGATATCGAACTGAAACCCAACGTCGGCCGCTCCCGATGGTGTGAAAGTTTGGAGCTTGAGTTCCGGAAAGAGGTCAAGCCTGAAAGGAAGATCTTCTACGGTCAAAGCTTGGCCTTTGTCAAACAGGGGAGGCTTCACGAGTTCACTCCACTGCCACAAACGCAGCCGGTTTGTTCTGGCCATCAGCACCATGCTCTGATCCATTAGCGGATGCTCGTCGGAAAGCAACTCAGCCGGCTGCGGTATCTTCATTTGAGGCAGAACTTGTTTGGCTTTTTCGAGGGCTCTGTTTAGAATGAAGTGGGTAAGGTCTTCGCCTCCGAACCACTTGCCGGTAGATGCAACTACTTGGACCTCGATGGAAAGAAGATCCTCAATTCGGGAATTCGTGACCGACAACAAGCTGAGGTCGGTGGTGCCGCCTCCAAAATCAAACACGCCTAGAACATAGCGATCACGTACCGTCGCCTTCTTGCTTACGATGAAGTCGAGCGCTGAAGCTACCGGCTCCTGGAGTGTCGTTACGTCGCAGTCTGTGCCAAAGGCCGCGGTGACGGCCGCCCGCAAGTCCTTCAACTGTCGTGTTCGGAACCGCGCTGGATGGGTCACTATGAACCGGCGGAAGATCGCGCGTCCCTTCTCTTCAGCAGAGTGTTTCACCTGCAAGAGGAAGTCGGTGACTACCTGCTGAGTGGAGAGTGTCGTATATTCCTGCGTTTCGAAGAACCGCACCTCGAAAGGGTGCTCTTCCTTCGTCTTGCCGAGGAATCGCTTCGGCGACCGGACCGTACTCTGTACCACCTTGGGTTCGGCTGCCAACTGGTCGGCATAAACGCCAATGTTCAGATTGCGCAATCCGTTTGTTTGTTCGGAGAGGTAGTACGATACCGTCGGCGCGGTGGTGGGCTTGGCACTGTTGTGAGCATCGAGAGGCACCATCTCGTGGTCATTGGCCTCGCGGTGCAGGATCGCGCAACACGTGTTGCTGGTCCCAAAATCGATCGCCAGGACGCCGTCATAGACCGAAACGGGCCTCGCTTTGATGTCACAGCGCACGACCTCCTGCCCGTTGACAGTATTCGTCTCAAGAACACAGCGTAGGCTGTTTCGGCCTTCCGAGGGACCCGTCGTGCTCAGGGTTTCAACGGTGAACTCGATCCTGTGAAAGGTTCCGCCTTCAATCCTTATCGGATACACTAGATCTACGGAAGACCGAATCCAGACGATGTCTTGGCCGTCCAGAGTTTCCCAGCGGATGGATTGTATGAGCAACGCGGCGTTACCCTTGCCACCGGAGGCATCACGCGGTTCTTTGTTCTGAAGGGTGAGAGTCAGCTTGGACGGTCTTCCAAGCAAGACTTCGAACTGATGTCCCGCTTCCCAGACGGTGAGTTCTGCTGGCTTCCAGCACTTCGCCCGAAATGGCTCGGCACGCTCAAACTCATCACAGATCACTCGCAGGACACCCTCATGCAAGGCGGGGAAGCTCTGCGAAAGTTGCCGCAGTCTCCTCTCGTCCATGATCAGGCGAGTTTCCAGTCTATTCCGGCCCCGCGCGTCTAATTGGATCGGAAATGTGAGATTTTCGACCAACTCGACCTTTACCCATTCCTCAGGCTCGGCCAGTATCCTCTTCACCGTCACCATTCCGCTGTTCACGGTGATGGTGGCAAATGTTGCTTCCAAGTTCAGCTCATCGAGGTAGATTTCGTATTCACCGGTGTCGATCTCCAGATCCGGAGCTGGGAGAACCTCGATGGAGACCTTCTCACTCCCAGCGGTGGATTCGACCTCAATCGTGGCCGCCGCGTATTCTTCATCGGCATCGAGGGTCTCGACGGTGACCTCGACAGTCCTCTTCTGCAAGGGCTTAAGAACTAGCGGGAAAGCGAGCGCGCCAAGGTCAATCGAAACCCAAGGCTGCCGGGAGACGATGCGCTCTATTGTGACTTCGTTCTGCGTGGAACGATTCTCGATGACGAGTGCCGCAGGGGGAGGTAGATCTTCGTGCAGGAACCGACTGGGCACAATGGAAACATCCAGACTGAAAAACTTGTGCCCACAGAGGGAGCAGTAGTTATCTCCATTCTTCACCAGCCACACGCGGCAATTCGGGCATGTAATCATGATCTCTCTGCGCTCGCGACGCCCCCTCTAGAACCAACCTGCTCCGGCAATTCGAACGGCAATTCCCAAACCGGTAGGCTTTGGACGGTCGGATAAGAATCGAGTACCCACTCGACACCTGAGTCTTCTAGCTTTCGCAAATACTCGAAACGCAAAGCTTCATCAATGTCCCTGATCTTGTCGAAGGCAGCATCAAGTGCGGCACCACCCCGCGCGCAGAGTTCCTTCATTCGCTGATTGAGTATGAGATCGTCCGGCGTCGTTCGAACCAACTCAGGGCTATTGGAAGCTGCCTCAACGGCGAAGAAGTAGGAAAGCAGCTGCTCCGGGGTTAGCGAGTTCTCGCGTTGCGTGATCGCATCGACAAGGGCCTTGCGAAGTGTTGAATCCCTCAGCAGTCTGGCCACGACCTGGCACCTCGGCCCAATGAAGTCCAGTCTCCACAAAGGCTTCCCAATCATGTAATGGTAGACGTGTAATCCCTTGAGATCTTTGAGTACCAATACCTTCAGCATGTGGCCAAAAAGCAGGATCGAGGCTATTTCGCGCAAAGTACCGAACTGTTCGGAGGAGTATTCAACTAGATCTTCGAACTTGCCTTCCCATCTCTTCGAAAGGTGCAACGGGATTAATTGCTGGAAGTCGTTGGTTTGATCGGTCTCCTCATAGAAGGCACAGTACGACCTATACCCGTCGTGCGAAATGATCTGTACCGAGGGCAGGGAGAACGCGAACTCCGACAAGTACAGACAGACTTCAGCCGGATTGTCAGTCGCGTATATCTCGAGCCGGTATCGCGCCCCGCCTTGGGCCTGGAGTTGCTGCGCGACCTCATTTCCAAGCTGGATGTATTTCGGGTCGCTGGGGTTGGCTACTCCTAGGTAGGCAAAATACTCGGTGTGAAGCAACAAGGCGCCTAGCTGCCCGTCCTGCCGCCGGACCCAGGGAAGTGCAGCATAGACCAAGCGCCGCACGTACGCCTCACGATCACGCCTGAACAGGTGATGGTCTAACACTTCAACACACCGACGATAGCTTCCGAAGTCACTTTCGAAACGACTATCGCAATGCCTGGTGATTCTACTGGAGAGATTCTCGAACCCATGCTTCTCCAAGTATTCAGCCATCTCGATAAGTGCGCCGCCAAGACCGAGGCCAGTGGTCATCAGCTCAAATTCCTTCGCCGCATCGATTCCACCGTTGGCGCCATCATTCTCGCGTCCGTCGAGATTGTAGAACCCCTTCCAGTCCAACTGCTTGTCAAATAGCCGGCAGAATAAAGCGCCTTTGAACGCTGCGGCTTCTTGCAATTCGGTCACTCTCCGGTCGCAATCAACGGCATAGACCTTGGCAAAGTCTGACAATTGGTGCAGGTCTTTTCGGCGGCTACAATCAAGGTGGCTACGAAGGCAACTTATGACCTGGTGTGCAAGGCGGTAAAGAAGAAATTGAGCCTCGCAGTGAAAAAGATCGGTCGTAGCATCTCGCAACCTCTCTAAGAGAATGCTCCTCGTCCAGTTCAGAGCGCCGAGGAGCCTTACGTTGACACTAGGGTTAGCCGCTGCTAGATCTGCGTAAACGCCACATTGCCGCTCGTGGCAGACCTGTGCCCAACGGCGATTGTCTTCGCACTTGTGCACAATGTCTACCGACATGAACATAGTCAACTGCTGGACGCAACTGTCTAAGCAGCCTCCAGATCGGAGCGTCGCCGTCAGTCCTGAGGTAATAGATTCTAGGCAAGTGTTACGCAGCAAATTGTCAGCGCGCTGCAGCCCACGGGTAAGTACGGCATCGAAGCGGGCTTGCAGAAAGAGGGCCACTTCCCCCATTCTGTCTCTTTTCGACATGTCGAACGCAAACAGCCGCCAACGTAGTTCATCTAATGCGGATGCAAGACGTCCTGGTTCGTCGAACGATTCCGCAACTTGTTTATCGAAATAGGTATTGATCGCACGGGCTGTTATATCTCTCCACCCGCTTTCAAAAGAGTTGACTATCCCCTCGACGTTCAGTTGCGCCAGTCAAAGCCTCGAGTGCGTCATATTTGAAAGCGCCGTCCTGGGACTCTCTCAGAAGGTATCCGGCAATGTCGGCGCCGAGTTGAGCTGCGCATGCTGCGCGGATCGTGTTCGCTGGCACTTCGAGTTTCGAAAGTCCAAAGGCTGCAAAGCGCCGCGAAAACGCCTGGTGGAATCCCGATTTCCCATCAATGAAATTCATTCCGGCAAGAGCGGGCCCCACCGCAGAAGCGCCAGAACGTACAGCAGAGGAAAACGAATCGGATGTTGCATCGAGGAAGAGATATTCGGCCAGTACGGAAAACAGTTCCTGACGGCTCTCGGGAGCGAGCGACACGCCAGATGTGTTACGCATCTCGAAGAGATGAGTCACGTTTACTGGCGGCCCCATCACTTTTAGCGGTTTCCTTTCCTGCCAACTGACCTCGAAATCAGCAGTTGGTCCTGCGACACCGTCTCCGAAGTACCTGAAGCAGAAGTGGTTCAACTCCTTCAGTGTCGCGTAGGCGTTGGCATAACCGCGCGCGGCACGTGGGCCGCTCTTCGCATCCGAGTCGTAGACGTTCGGCAAGAAAACGTAGGAAGTAATGCCTGCAAGTCTACAGACAGTCGCTTCCAAGTGGCGGAAGAAGAAGGCAAAATCAATCAGTGTGCCTGCCCCTGTACCCCCGGCCGCAGAGGAAACAATTTGCACCATCGGTGGCTCTGGATGTGCCATGTATGTATCGCCGAGGTGGTGTTCCCGGCGGAAATACTGGGTCTGAACGATAGTGTCCGCCTGACAGAGTGCAGAGAGTGTGTTCTTCACCGCAGACTCAATCTCGGCGAATTTGAGAAAAAACATCAGGCGACCAAAGCCCCGAACACCCATTGCACCATGACTAATCGGGTGCTGAACTTCCACGCGCGACACGAGACCCCGGTGAAACCAATCCGCCAGAGTCCTCTCGTCTAGCCATTCGTGGATGAAACTGAATGTTTCTGGCGTCCTGAGCACCTTCTCGATGGTCGCGCTTGTTCCCTCATCGAATAGCGCGACTCTCTCCCCCGGCCGGAGATCAACTTCAGGGAAAGCGGTGTCGACAGGGCACATATCGCTGTCGACGTAGAGAAACCTGGTCCATGGTAATGTTGCGGTACCGAAGACGTCAAAGACTCGGCGGCGCAGCCGCAGCAAGACCTCCCTACCGGTACCCCCGAGGCCGATGTAGAGAGTAGGTCGAATTGTTTGAGACAGTGCCATAAACGAACTACGACCATCTTCGAACGCGACTAGGTCGGGAAGGAATCATGCCCGACCAGCGCACCCGGGAGGGTCACCGCAAACACTCCAGCTCATACATACTCAGTCGGTAATTCCCAGACCGGCAGGCTTTGGACGGTCGGGTAAGAATCGAGCACCCACTCAACACCCGAGTTCTCAAGTTTTCGGAGATACTCGAAGCGCAGAGGTTCATCAATACCCTTAATCCTTTCGAAGGCAGCATCAAGGGCAGCACCACCCCGCGCGCCGAGGTCTTTCATTTGCTGATTGAGTATGAGGTCGTCCGGCGTCCTTCGAACCAACTCAGGGCTATTGGAGGCCGCCTGGACGGCCAGGAAGTAGGAAAGCAGCTGCTCCGGGGTGAGCGAGTTCTCACGTTGCTTGATCGCATCGTCAAGGATCTTGCGAAGCTTTGAATCCTTCAACAGGCTAGCCACAACCTGGCGCCTGGGCCCCATGAAGTCCAGCCTGCCGAAAGGCTTCCCCAGCATGTAATGGTAGACGTGTAATCCCTTCAGGTCTTTGAGCACCAGCACTTTTAACATGTGGCCAAAAAGCAGGATTGAGAAAATTTCGCGCAGGGTATTGGCCTGCTCGTCGGAATATTCGACTAGATCTTCGAACTTGCCTTCCCATCGCTTCGAAAGGTGCAACGGGATTAGTTGCTGGGCGTTGCCGGGGCCCGCTTGGTTGATCTTCTCGTAGAAGTCCCAGTAAGCTTTGTGAGCATCGTGTGTAACTATCGGCAGCACGGGCAAAGAGAACGCGAAATCTGACAGGTATAGATAGATCTCAGATGGGTTGCCGGTCGCATGGATCTGAACTTCGACTTTAAAGCCTTGGCCGGCCCTTGCCCTCAGCAGTTTGCCGATTCTTCCGGCGAGTTCCTGGTATTTGGGCAATTGGGGATCGGCTACACCAACATAGAAGACGTGGTCAACCTCGGATTTCATGGCACCGAGGGTCTGGTTTTGCTGCAGCATAGGTAGCGCGGAGTTCACCAGACGCTGCAAGTATTCCTGGCCGCGTTCCTTCATGAGTGGGTGCTCCAGAACGTCAACGGCGCGATGATTCGCCTGGAAATCGTCGGCGAAACGATCTTCGCAATACTTGTCGATTCTCTTTGCAAAGGCTGGCCTGCCCTCGCGGTCGAGGAGCGCCGCCAACTCAAGAACCCCAACTCCGGCGCCGACACCTTGCGTGAATCGCTTGTACTCCTTTTCTGGATTGACGAGGGAAGCCTCACCGCTATCCTCATCGCGATCGAGACGATAGAATGTTCCCCAGTGTTGCGCCTTGTCATACAGGCGGAGGATCAGTACTTGGTTAGAGGACTCCACGTGTTGCAATGCCTCGGAACGAGCTTTACTTTCTGTGGAGTATAACTCAGCAGATTCGACGAACTTCTGGAGTTCTTTCTTTCGCTGATCGAGAAGTTTGGCTAGGGCAATGGCTGTCTTGTTAGCCTCCGCAAAGAGGCAGGCCTCAGCCTGGCACAAGAGGCCCTGCCCCGCAGACTCCTTCAATCGGTCGAGCAAGACACCGAGTGTCCACTCTGAGGCACCAAGCGCCTTCACGGTGAGGCTACCGATCGCATTCGTTAGTTCACCCAGCAGACGTGCCCGAAGCTCCGTCCACGTTTTAGCATCCGCTGCCGAAGCGTCTCTGCTGCTTGGGAACACGGCAGGGACGCCCGCTTCCTCCGGCGCCCCAAGCGCCTTGAGTCCCGCTATGCACTCATCCACGTAGCCGCCGTCGCGCATTGCGGTCCTGACGCCGCGAGCGGGGTTCTCGAGGGCGCGCTCCCGCAGAAGCGCATCGACCCGTTTTTTGCCGTCCTCAGTGGCAGGGCCGGCCTGATTTCTCAGATGCTTGATGACGTCGCCCCACCTCACCTTGTCGTTACCAAGGGAGTAGGTGAGCTTCTTCTCCAGGTCCTCCAGTTTGCGGCCCAGTGCGTCGATGTCCGAAGGTTGCCTGATAGTGCAGCCGCGGAACACTTCATCAACGGCACGGTTGATCAGATCCTTCCACTCGTCCCCAAATAAAGACGGGATACCATCTCGATCAAGCAGGGCTTGAGCCATGTCGTTGCGGACGTCCATCCCGACATTCTGGTCGGGCAGATCCCGCAAAACATACGCGCCGAAAACATCCGAGCCCAACTGGGCTGCGCACGCCGCGCGGATCATGTCTTGCGGCACTTCGATTTTGGACAACCCGAAACTGGCAAAACGCCTGGAGAAGGTTTGCGGCAGCTTCACCCCTTTCGTCTCGCTGTTTATGCCAGCGGGTCCAGCCAAAGACTGGACAATATTGGAGTAGTCAGAACGCTTCGCGGAAGCAAACGCGCCAGGCAGTAGGTCAAGATAAAGACTCTCGGCCACCATGGAGAACAGCTCGCGACGGTTCTCAGGGGAAAGAGAGATGCCAGCTGTATTTTTCATCTCCAGCAGATATGTCACGCTGACTGGCGGTCCCATGACTTTTTGCGGGTTCCTGTCCTCCCACGTAACATTGAAGTCAATCCCCAGGCCGCCCCCCTGCTCCTGCCCCTCCCTGGCAAGGCGGAGACAGAAATGGTCGAGCTCCTTCAGTGCAGCGTAGGCATTGCCATAAGAGCGACCGGCGCGCTCGCCATTTTTGGGGTCGGAGTAATAAACATTGGGAAGGAACACGTAGGACGCGATGCCCGCCAGTGGCTGGACTGTTGCGTGCAGATGTCGCAACAGGAAGGTCAGATCCAGCAGGGTTCCGGCGCCGGTCCCCCCCGCCACCGAGGATACGACGCAAACCATGGGCAACCCAGTCGGGTCCATGTCCGCCTCCCCCAAGCCGTGCGCCCGATAAAAGTTCTGGGTATCAAGGAGAGTACTGGCTTGGCGGAGTTCCCCCACGGCGTTCTTGAGCGCCGATTCGACACTGGCGAAGTTCGCCATTAGCATCAACCGACCGACCGCTCTAACCCCGCCCGCGCCATCGGCAATTTCTACGCCATAGCGCTCCACCTCGTCATATAGCCACTCGTGGATGTAACTCCATTTCTGTCTGTTTCTGAAAATATCGATGGCAGCCTTGCCTACCGTTCCGTTGAGGAGCGAAACCTTTTCTTGCTCCTCAAAGCCGACTGCACTCAACGCCGCGTCAAGCGCCTCGCCCTTCGCGTCCTTATCTCGGGTGTCTGTATCCATCCACAGGAATCGTGTGCACGGCGGAACGCCTTCTCTGAATCTCTCATAGAATCTCCGGCGTAGGCGCAGCAAAACCTCCTTTCCCGTGCCGCCAAGACCGACATACAGCGTAGGTCGGATCGGTTGTTGAATCAGGTTCATCGGACCCATTTGCAATTCCTCCCTTTCAGCTCAACATGAAGAACAGCACCACCCCGGCCAGGAGGCAGAGGACCAAAACGAAAATGGCTGAACGCATGCCGATAACGCGGCTCAAGCCCAGCAAAGTCATCAGCACCAGTAAAATCAGAAACACAGTCTGCCAGATCCAGCTAAAGCCGCCAAGAAACGCTAGCCCGGCGAAGGTCAAGAGCAAATAGAAGAGCAGGACAAGCGCAGCCGTGGCCGACTCTGGCACCTTGATTTGGCCCTCAACCATCCGCATGTAGAGCCAACGCCCAAGTGCCCAACTCAACCCGGCTCCGACGAGAAAGATCAACATCCGAATGCCAAGCCCAACGTCTTCTGGAATGGGTTGAAATTTGCTGTTCTTGAAGGCGATCAGCAGCGAAATAACCAGGAGAAAAATATTCGCGAGACAGAATACCGTGAAGACCGCCACGACGAGCGGCTTAACATCTTTGACACCTTGTTGTGCGGGCATTGTATTTATCTCCTTCGGGGAGGTATTGTGGCAGCGGGGGTAGTTGTCGCCGCCGCACTCCTTTTTGTCTTGAACTTCAGCACCACCAGCCTGCGGCTGACCTCAACAGTGACCTCCTGACCATCGGTCAAGCGCACATTAGCCACAGGCGGCTGGACAATTCGCGCACCCGCCGCGGGCACGAAATCATCCTGTTCAACGCGGCCCACGATGTCGCGCTGGACCATCACGTTGCCATTCTTCTCCACACCACCGCCCAACGTTACTCCGGCCTGCGTCTTCGCCTCGACATCCCAACTGCCGCGCATCGCCATGGCCGCAGTGCGTTTGACGCCCACAAAGATGCCAAGGATCACTAGTGCTACAAGGGCGAACATGGCTAGCCAAAGAAATGTTGGGTACGACGGATATCGAACCCGGAATACGACAGGACTGGTCACCTGCACGTCGGTGACGGCCTCGCTCATCAGACCGGGAAGTCGGTCGACCGCATAGACCTTACCGGTATCCTTGGCCTCTTGAAGCGTCGCGGCGTGGAACTCGAGCAAGAATTTCGGTCGCAGTCGAAAATTCTTCTGCGGAACGTGGATGACGAAGCTCAGTTGCAGCGTCGCGTCTTCGCTGGACTTCACCCACGCGGCTTTCCACAACGACGGCAGATCATTGCGGAGCTTCAACTTGCCGAGATCAACATCGATCTTGTAAACCTGCTCGGTCTCGTCACCGGGGCCGAGCCTTTCTACGGTTCGAGGGCTAATGTCGATGTTTTGCTTTTCCGGATAGACGAGCGAGTCCTTGCCAAAGGATGCCTCCCGTTTGACGACGTCAATCGCGGAATCCGTGATCTCGATGTGGTCGAACTTGGATTTGAACTTGACTTCGATGATTTCCCGCACAGGTTTTCCTGTGTCGTAGGTAATCAGGCTGGTGCGCGGATTGACATTGGCTCGCACCCAACTGATTCCAACCGTGTCTCTGTCTAACGGTTTCATCCTAAGGGCATCCGTGCGGAGGATTCCTTGGGCGCGGCTATGGAATCCCGCCAATTCCCGTTCGTACAGATCGTTGTCCCCATCCTTCTTCAACAATGCATAGATCACCAGGCCGGGGCGGCCGGCGGGCTGCCGCAGCGGGAAGATGGTCACCTTCTCTACCTCATCGCTACGCAGTTTCTTGTAGAACTGTTCGGTATCGCCGACATCGGTGCTGCCGGGGGCATCCTGAATGTTGTCGGTAATCATCCATACAACCTCTACGCCGTCCTGCACCGCGCGATCCAGAGCTTTGTCCAATAACGTGCTGTCGCCGAAAGGCAGTTGTTCGATCTCTTCGAGTCCCTTGACCCGCTGCGCCCGCTCGCTGAACGCGTAGACCGCAACATCCCCAGTCTGCGCCCGGAGGGCTTCGAGCAGAGTGTCGCTCAATTGCCGGACGACATGGTCCCGGTAGTATGGCTTCATGCTACCCGACCGATCGATCAGCACGGCTGACTTTGGACCCGCCCAAGCGGCCAGCGCGAACACGAGGAGAATTAGACCTCTTTTCAGCAGATCCATGAGTAGATCCCGACGGTTGTGTCCTTTAGGGTCGAACAAAACGTCAGCGAGTTGCCGAGGGCGTAGACCCCGACACTCTCGCGGAAGCTTTCTTTTTGGACAAGGAAATCAGCACGGGTGGCGCCGTGATAAATCCTGAGCCGAAGCGCCGATGAAGACGGTTCTGCCATTCCGACTGTGATGCCGTCAACCGCGAGCGCTGGGTACATCGCGCTTAGTTGCTCATCCTGCTCGGCCACGCGACTTACGGCGTCTTCGAGAACGGAGATGGAGGACTCTTGGGAAAGCACCGGTCTTCCTGTGCCGTCCTGAGTATATGTGGTTTCACCGGCGACCGGTACGATGGCCGCTCCGGATGCACCACGCCCCCCTCTTTGCATGAAGAACACGGGGCGTCCACCCTGCTTGCCGGGGATGTAGAAGGATGAACCCTTTACCATGAAAGGAAGGCGGCCGAAAGCTTGGTGCAACGTCTGGTCCCTAGTCTCCACGGATGCTTTGAAGCCCGTCGGAAAGGGAAACGAGCGCACCTGCCCGGCAGCCACGACATGCAGTTGAGTCTCAGAATAGGCATAAACACACCCTCCGCAACGAAATGGTCCGGCGAGGCTCTTCTCGGGCAGTTCGATCCTGCTCTCCACTTTGCCCGAGACCAAGCTCGCCACGGCCAAATGGGTCCGGCCATTCCGCCGGGTGAGCAGATATGCCTCCTTTTCGCCGCCATCAACCCCGCAAGGTTCTTTGGTGAAGTCAGCGACCGCCACTTCGTCAGATTCCAGATCGATTTTAAGTTCCCGCGAGTCAATCATCCCCACTGCGACGATGCTGCGTTGAGAAAGGGCGACGATAGCGGGCTGCGTCCATTTGTCGCCAGCGGGCATCTCGCAACACGCCATAGGAGCGGCACGCCCATACTCCTCTCCCAGGTGGACAACTGGTGCCAGCGAACCCGAGAAGGGCGAATAGCGCGAAAGTTGTCCTTCGGCTGAAAGCAGCCAAAGCCACCCACCAAGCGCAACCGGCGTCACCCAGAATCGCTCTTGCGTAAACAAACGTTTGTCGGGGTCGGGCCACTTCTTGACGACTGAGGCATAGACCCCGGCCAACAGGTCCCGGTACTTGAAGGGGCCGCAGCAAGATCGGCACTGCCTCGCCAGACTGCGGTTGAGCGTCCCGCAGCGGCTGCACGCTTGCATTGGCCCGCCACAGGCAGCGCAGTGTCCCCCGTTTTCGCTCGTTATGGCTTCGGCGTCACAAGAAGGGTATGCGCACTTTCCCATCGATTTGTCCGTTTCCGCACTAAAGTA
>Ga0182027_10007756_pt1 | contig 15749 bp, 14 predicted proteins | sample 712E1DmetaG_FD_121300 | JGI IMG/M metagenome (GOLD analysis project Ga0182027, IMG submission 121300) | Permafrost microbial communities from Stordalen Mire, Sweden - 712E1D metaG (Illumina Assembly) | ecosystem: Environmental > Terrestrial > Soil > Wetlands > Permafrost | place: Sweden...
GAAACGTCCGAGGTCGTCCACGATAATATAGGCGTCGCGTCAGAGTGGTCTGCCGGCCGGGTAGTCAACTTCCATCGAGCCAGATTGCGTCTGCTCAGCAAATATAGAAAAATGCCATTGTTACTGGTTAAGATACTACTACTATGCCGGCACTTGTTCGAGCTTTTCATGCTAATCCTTGCGAGTTGGTGTCTAGACAATCCAAGGCGAATACTCCGGGATCGATGGGTTTTGCTCAAATCCGCCCTGTGGAGTTACGAGCGCTGACACCCTAGAGTCTTTCAGGAGTCGCGAGCCCTAAGAAAAACAGGGACTTTTTGTCGAGATGTTTAATAAAGGGGAGAGGTGGCGCCGCACGCTGCACTTTGTCTTAATACGGAGTCTTGCAACGAGAGCAAAAATATTTGTCAAGCAGATCCTTAAGCGGATCCTCCCGGCACAAACGTTTGCACGGTTAAAAAGTACGCGCGCCCGGGGATATGGCCTGAAGGTGCTGCGAGAAAATGGCTTATTGGAAATCTCTAGCCGGGTGGTAGAACATTGTGGTACGACCGTTCGCGGAGGGCCATTTTCAGGCCTACGCTTTCCGGCAAAGGTTTTACTGGAAATACCCTGTGCTCAAAGACTTGTTGGCAGTTATGAGAAAGAACTTCACCCAATTTTCAAAAACTTGAATCAGAAGATGAAATACGATATAGTGATCAATGTCGGAAGTGCGGAAGGATATTATGCCGTTGGGCTGGCCATGCTTCTTCATTTGCCTGTGTTCGCTTTTGATGTAGATCCTGAGGAGCGTCGGCGCTGCAAGAAAACGGCGGAATTGAACGGCGTCGGATCACTTCTGCAAATAAAAGCCTATTGTGATGGGCCGGCATTGCGGAGGCTGGCGCGTGGGAAGAGGTGCTTCGTAGTAAGCGACTGCGAAGGTTATGAAATAGAGTTGTTCGACCAAAAATCGATTTCGGATCTGCTGCACTCGGACGTTCTTATCGAAATTCATGAAAATGAACAACGGACCGTTCTCAACTCAATCTGTGGAGCGTTCAGGGCAACTCATTTAATCCATATCTATGAGGCGACTGCAAGGGAGGCCGATGAATACCCAGAGCTTGGTTTCCTCGGAGCAGACGCGGAGAAGGCGATCGCGGAATGGCGTATTACAGGACAAAAATGGGTTTTCCTGAAATCCAAGGAAGAATGTATCAGACTCAATAAAGGTGTTTAGCGGTGAAGGTCCTACTCTATAGTAAGGTTTTCTGGCCAATGATCGGCGGGGTGGAGACCTACACACGGCTGTTAGCGCAGGGCTTGGGATCTCGAAGTGGCTACGACGTGACCGTCGCGACCGCGGCGCAAGGGCCGTCGACACTGCCTGGAATGATCGCGCGCATCGTGAGAGTGCCAACCCTTCCTGAGTTATGGAAACTGATTAGGCGATCGGATGTAGTCTTGTTAGCCGGCCCGTCTCTGGTACCATTGGCGCTTGCGCTGCTTTCTAGAAGGCCTGTATTTATTGAACACCACGGTTATCAAGCTTGTTGTCCCAATGGATTGCTCCTCTTCCAACCCGAGCAGTCGGTATGCCCCGAGAGATATCGGCGCGGCGATGTTCGCTCATGCCTGAAGTGCAATTGGAAGACGATGGGTCCGATAGGCAGTGTTGCGAGTCTAGTAAGTACCGCGCTCAGGCGCTTGATGTGCCACCATGCCTCGCAAAACATATGTGTTAGCCAGCACGTTTCAAAAAGACTAAATTTGCGGAATTGCCGAGTTATCTACCACGGGCTGACTGCGGTTGAGAATGCCAGGTGTCAAGACGCGCCGATTAGGAACGAGCGGCCGATTGTCTTTGCCTATGTTGGCCGCCTAACAGGCGAGAAAGGGTTGCCAATGCTCCTCGCTGCGGCGTCGCTGCTGAAAGCAGCAGCAGAGGACTTTCAGTTGCGAATCATTGGTGACGGCCCAGAGCGTATAAAAATTGAGAAACTCGCACAGCGCCTCAATCTAAGCGATAAACTTGTCATGACGGGTCTTCTCAGTGGTGAGAGTCTGCAACTGGCACTTGATGACGTCAGTGTAGTTGTCATGCCTTCTATCTGGGAGGAAACAGCCGGCTTAGCTGCTTTGGAGCAGATGACAAGAGGTCGGACTGTAATTGTTGCTGACATTGGAGGGTTGAGCGAGATAGTCGGTGACGCAGGATTAAAATATCAGCCCGGCGATATCGTGGGCTTGGCTGATCAAATGTGGCAGATACTCGATAATACTGCCATTCTTGAAACGTACGGGGAACGCGCGCGAACAAGAGCATCGCAGCTTTTCAGGCACGATCAGATGGTTGAAAGTCACATCTGTGCTTTTAACACAGTAGCGCGACGAGGCATCTTTAGTTAGCGTATAAAAACGCAATATCGGGGTGCGGCCAAGAATAATTGTCCGACAAACACATCGGCTGCGAGACTGTTTATCAATTTGTACGACATTCGCTAATTTTCAAAACAATCCCTCAAAATTATCAAGTGTAGCTTAAAACCTTGCTAAGTTCCTCAGTCATAATCGCCAGCTATCGAAGACCTCAGCACCTGGCTAGGTGTCTCGAAGGAATCGCCAGACAAGTAACGCAACCAGATGAAGTTATATTGGTCTGGCAACACGATGACAAGGCGACACGTGATTTGGGCATGCAGTTCATACTGACATTTGAAGGGCGCCTGAAGCTGATCCACTGCCCAATCGCAGGAATTGTGCCGGCCGAAAATGCGGGCCTTAAGAGCGCCAAGGGGGACATCGTAGCCCTGATCGACGATGACGCGGTTGCAGCGGACAATTGGCTGTCGAACCACCTACGACACTATGACGACGAGGCAATAGGCGCGGTGGGAGGTCCTGCTCTGAACCACACTCCTAGCGGGGACCGTTTTCCGGTGCAGCGAGTGAAAAGGATCGGCAAACTTGCATGGTACGGGAAATTCGTTGGTAATCTAAATGACAGCGTTCTTGAACATGAGAACGGAGCAATAGCGCAAGTGGACGGGCTTGCGGGGAATAACATGAGCCTAAGGCGAGTGGCATTTGAACAGTTTGAAGAGAATATGCGAGATTACTGGCAATTATTCGAATTAGAAGTATGCCTACAGGTCCGAATGAGGGGGTTTAAGGTCATATTTGATTTTTGCAATCCGGTGCTTCACTATCCTGTATCCAGAAATAAAGTCTATGATGGCACACGTGAGGGAAATCTGACACAGAAGTTCTTCAATTCCGCCTATAATCACGCCTTCATTCTATCCAAATACACAAAGGGCGCTCTCCGCGTAGTGCGATTGTTTTACTTACTCACAATCAGTTCGGTCCCATTCCCAGGACCAATCAAGTACCCGCTCACTGTCTGGCGGTACGGACACCCAGCGCGAGAATTTCGAATAATGGTCGGCACACTAAAAGCCCACCTGAAGGGATGGCAAGACGGTAAGTGTTCAGTTAAATAGTGCCAAATAATATATGATCAGCAATCGAATGCGGAGGGAGACCGGTGCAACTATATGGATGACTTGTATATTTGCTGCAATTGTCTGTGAAGGCGCTTTTCGAAAATGGGTCTTGCCGACGTCGCTGCACCCTGCCGCCTTTTTAGCAAAAGATATTTTTGGGGTATGCTACCTCGGAGTCCAGCGGAGTGCTGCGAGTAGCAAATATAGAAATGTTCTGACAATGTTGGCTTATAGTACAGCAGGTTTACTATTTATCAGCTTTGTTTTAGGCCTAGACAGTTCTTGGCAGTCTGCAATTATTACATACAAAAATGCAGTACTGTGGCCGCTGATTGCTGCGTGCATCGTCACCAGCACAACCAGTGAGACATGGAATCGTTTGTCGCTTGTTATTGCTCCCACTACCATCGCTATGTTTGTGCTGGGAGGAGAGCAGTTTCTTAGTCCTTCGTCTTTTTGGCTTAACCAGTATGCCTGGACAACCGCCGGTCTGCAGTCTTCAGTGGCAACTTTCGGTGGAGTTCAAGGCGTGCGTGCGACAGGTACGTTTTCTTACATTTCTGGTATGTCGGAGTTTGCTGTATTCAGTTTTGTTTTGTGCTTATACTATTTACTTAACTCATCAACTTCAGGTCAAAAGACCTTGTTAATCAGTGGATGCTCGGCAGCAATCGGATGCGCCGTCGAGTCAGGTTCTCGGGCCCCGATTGTTCTTATTGTTTTAGTTATAATAAGTGCTATAGCTATAAATGTAACAAGCCTAAAAGCAATGTTATATATCGGTTTGTTTATCGTCATCGCAACGGCTATCGCTTTACTTACACTTGACAATCAGATGACCATTCAATATATGAAAAGATGGACGGTAGATCCTCACGAAACGTTGCGTAGATTCACTAATGAGGGATTGCGGGGTGATTATTGGGAAATGTTATCTCGGAATCCTATTGGTGTAGGGATGGGGCAGGGAAATGGTTACGCGATTTTCGAAATATCTCGAATGAAGCAATTAGTCGCATCTAATATTTATGACGATGGCGCTAGTATAGCAATTTATGAGGGAGGGTTTCTTGCATTAGTAGCGTTCTGTTTGGCTCCTTGTGTTTTAGGCTGGCAATTCGTTTTGGGGATCACAGCTCGATCTGCTGCTGTGCGGCTGCTGGGCGTGTCCTTCGGTTTCGTTTCTGTGGTAGGTTTAATCGCTGGAGTTTGGCATGACCACAATGCAGCAGCGTTTACTTGGCTTCAAATAGGAATCTGGTTTTGTCTTATGAATAGTATACGAGAAAAAATACTATTAAAACAATGACCGCAGAAGCGTAAAAGATTTGTTTGCAATATCCTTAACTTAGGGCTGTGAATTGGTAGAAGTTTCCATTATAACCATAGCACAGTGTAGTGTTGTGACAGAAATATCTAATATTGATATATTTAAAATTATTGCAGAGACATGATTCGGTCAAGTTAATATGAAAGTCGTAGTAAGCCATCCGTTCGGTAATTCGAATGCTTATAATGCGACATTGGCTTTTTACGAAAGAGCCTTATTAGCGGAGTTTCATACGTGTCTTTATGCTCCACTCGGGAGTAATTATCGGAGCTTTTCGGCGCTGGACAGTGCCCCAATAGCCCTACATCCTTACAGGGAAGTATTGAGGTTGGGATTAAGCCATCTTCCACTCGGAGCTTTTAACGGTCGGCAGCAAGGTTGTGTTGACTGGGTAGCGCACGGTTTTGACATAGAAGTGGCAAAGTGTCTTACTAAGGATTTTGATGCGGTGTATTGTTATGAGGATTCGGCGTTCAGAACATTTCAGGTCGCAGAAAAAGTTGGAGCTCGAAAGTTTTATGAACTGCCTATCGGATATCAGGATGAGGCGGAGGCTATTGCAAATGAGGAGGCGCAGAGGCATAAAGGACTTGGTAAGTTGTTTGGTAGTCTTCACGAACCCAAAGACAAGGCGATGCGGAAGAAATGTGAAGTAATTTTGGCTGATCATATTGTTTGTGCAAGTACTTATTGTTATGGTACATTGACGAAGCATGTGGATGTGTTAAAAAAAGTCTCTGTTTTGCCCTACGGTTGTGACTGCAGCGGTAGTCCTAGGGAGTGGTCTGGAGACGACTTTTGTGGTCCACTAAGGCTTGTATTCGTTGGGCGACTCGATCCAAGGAAGGGACTTCACTATTTGTTCGAGGCTCTTGAGAGGCTTGCACCTGGAAGTTTTAAACTTACGCTGGCGGGCAGGTGGGTTCCTGGCTACAGAGAGTGGCTGTTGGGGCGATACCGTGTGGAGTTCAAAGACGTTGGACAAATTGATTACTGTCAAGTATTGGACTTATTGAGAAGAAGTGATTTGTTGGTTTTTCCGTCATTGTTCGAGGGATTTGGTTTGGTGTTACTCGAGGCTATGGGGTGTGGGATACCGATTTTGGCGAGTGAACGGACGGGCGCACCCGACATTATTCAAAACAAGCGAGAGGGTTTTTTGGTCAGAGCGGCCTCTAGCGATGACATCGAGGGAGTTTTGTCGCATGTTCTCGATGAAAGGAAAGAGTTGGCTGAAATGGGGAAGGAGGCTCGAAAAAAGGCGGTGTCGTTGAGTTGGGGTGAGTATCGGCGCCGCTTGGTGGCTCTCGTTGCAAGTGATGTAAAAAGCGCTCGGTAGAGGGGCTTTGGAGTTCGTGTACGGAACTATGGAGTATGCAGCGTATGCAGATTAATAAGTCGAGTTGCATGCTCATTATTGTAAGCGTGTTATAAAAGGTTGTTGTGGTGAAGCGAATTGTTCTGCTTGGTCCTGATCCAGCAAATGGTAGCTACAGCACATGCGATTATTTCCGTGTTTGCGCGGCGGAGTTGGGGAAGTTTGTAGAGAACCTCAGCATTGATGCCATGTGCCCGGAGAGCGCGGGCAGTCAGAAACAGGAAACTTGTTGGCGTGCAAGAGTTTGGGCGCGAAACTATATCCGGTGGCCGTTACGGCTAAGAGAGATGAAGGCTGATGTTTATCATATAGTTGATCAGGGGTTGGCGTGGTACGGGCAGATGCTGCCGAAGGGGGCTAGGTTCATAACGGTACACGATTTGATTAATTACCTGACATACCTCAGTGCGCTGCCTTTTAAACCGCTCTCGCGACGTAGGATGTTGGTTGTGCTGAGGTGCGTTGCCGAAATTAAGAGGGCGGACAGAGTATTTGCAATTTCTGATTTCACCGCATCTTCAGTGATGAAGCATCTCGGTCTACAGGCTCGGACAATTGCGGTGACGCCAAACTGTGCTGATCGAAGGTTTAGACCTTACTCTAATACTGAAATTGTGGCGGCGAGGGCAAGGTTATTTGGGAATGGCGAATACATAGTTGTGTGTGTCGGCAGCAACGCGGAATATAAAAATCGTTTGGGTACTCTTCGGACTTTTAATATATTGAAGAAGAAGCTAAAGAATGTACAACTTCATATTGCCGGAGGTGGCGCCTCGAAAGTAGAAGAGGCTTACATTAAGGAGAATGAACTTAAGCAGTCTGTGCACTATTGGGGGCAGTTGCCAGTGGATGAACTGGTATCCTTTTACAACGGTGCGGATGCGTTGCTTTTCGCTTCGACATATGAGGGTTTTGGTCTTCCACCCTTAGAAGCAATGCAGTGTGGCTGTCCGGTTGTAAGCACAACCTGTGCCTCCCTGAGAGAGGTGGTTGGTGGAGCGGCGCTGACGGTCGACAATCCACTAGCGGTCGAAACGATGGCCGAGTGTGTTGGGGAAGTGCTGAAAGATCAGGCACTTAGGCGGCACCTTCGTACCCTCGGTTTACGCCAAGCGTCGAAATTCACAGTGGAGAGGAGTATGCGGAGCATCGCGGAGGCCTACGAGAGGTTTTTTGCGTGAGAGTACTGCACATAGTTCCCTCACTTGACCAAAGGTCTGGCGGCCCACTTCGTGCTGTGCTCCAAATTGCATTTTTTGCCCACTTCTATGGACTGGACAGCGAGGTTGTCGGAGTTGGAGATGTGGATGTCCCGGATAATCCATTGCCACGTTTATTGATTCATTCTTGTCCATGTGGGTGGCCGCAGTCATATGCGTATTCTGCACGGCTTCGAAGTTGGCTGCGGGAGCATGTGAAGAAGTTTGACGGCGTAGTCCTTCACGGTATGTGGTTATATCCCAATTTGGTGGGCGCTCAGGAATGTGTCCGCGCTAGAATCCCTTACGTGTGCTTTCCGCATGGGATGTTGGAGCCGTGGGCAGTGGGCGGCCAAGGGTGGTGGAAATGGCTGAAGAAACATATTTATTGGCATCTGGCTGAGAAGTATTCATTCGATAAATCAGAAGGCACATTATTTGCCTCCAAAAGGGAGTATGAACTAGCAAGGACAGTTTTTGTTATTTCCCGCCTGAGCGCTATTGTACCTCCATTTGGAGTGGATACAACGACCGAGGCGATGATTAGATCGCCGAGCCTCAAAGTTGCGAAAGCAACTGTTTCAAAATATGTTCTATTTCTAGGACGCATCCATCCGAAGAAAAACCTTGCATTTCTATTAAGAGCCTGGGCCCAGGCGAATTTGCAAGATGGGTGGCGGCTGGTTGTTGCTGGGCCAGCAGAGAAAGGATATTTGGCTGCGCTGAAGCGACTGGTGGAGTCTTTAAATATAAATAAAACCGTGTTGTTTTTGGATTTTATTTGTGGAGACGACAAAACGTACTTACTACAAAATGCAAAATGGTTGCTTTTGCCATCAAGGCAAGAAAATTTTGGTATCGTTGTGTTAGAGGCACTGCATAACGGGTGCCCTGTGGTAATTTCTGATCAAGTGTTTTTAGCGAACGAGTTACAAACAAGCGCAGTAATATTGAAACTGCAGATGGACGACTGGGTTCGTTTTATTTGTGACAGGATGGCGGATGAATCATATCGTTTCAACTGTGTTGAGAGGGGGCGTAAATTGTTGTCTTCTGAGTTTAATATTCAGGCGATTGCTGATCTGTGGGTCGTTGCGTTGACGGCGCTGTTTCGCCAAAGGCGTGTTTCCTAGATTGTTAGGTGGAGAGTCGTAGAAGCAGTGGCGTAAGTTGGCTGGGATGGCCGTATCGGTTTGCCCTATATCGATGTGATTGCGTACATTGGACTGGAATGTATTTTAAGAAGACTCTTGGTTAACATAGTGTTGGACTTTAGAGAGTGGTCGTGCATCGCGGGAGACGAATTTATGTGAAGGTTCAGTAAATGGGAGTGAATGTGTTGACTAAGTAGAATGAATCTTCAAAATGTTTGATATTGACGACTTTGGGCTGAATGGAGGCGTGGGCAAAGCACGACAATGGACAGCAGAGGTGAGGTGGATTTATCCGTATTCGGCAGGGGTGAGTTTGAACGCGGGAGGCCGCGGTGGGTAGAAGCCGCATGGTTGTGTTGCCAGGCTTTACTGTTTGGGACGTGGTTGCCCGGCTCGTGTTGGCGTGTGGGGTTACTGCGGCTCTGCGGTGCTCGCATAGGCCACGGCGTTGTTATCAAGCCGGGAGTCCGTGTAAAGTTCCCCTGGCGTTTGAAGATCGGAAACAACTCCTGGATCGGGGAGAGTGTTTGGCTCGACGATCTAGGTGAGATTTCGATTGGGTCGAATTGCTGTGTTTCACAAGGTGCCTACCTTTGCACAGGGAGCCATGACTGGAGTGATCGGACCTTCAGACTTATCGTGAGGGCCATTGTTCTGCGCGACGGATCATGGGTGGGTGCGCGTGCTGTGGTCTGTCCGGGCGTCACTGTCGGTGAGCAGGCCGTGGCTGCAGCAGGAAGTGTGGTTACTAAAGATATACCTGCGTTCGAGATCCACGCCGGCAATCCTGCAAAGCTAACAAGATATCGAGTTTTAGGACCAGCGCCTACTATGTCAGATTGAACGAAACTTCAGTGTTATTCGATCTTGCTAGCGAGATTTCGGCTTAGGGCACTTGTTGAGCTTTCAGTCCTCGACGGCCTGATAGTTTGATTACAAAGAATTATGAGAACGCGGGCTGATTATTGCCGCATATTGTAAATACTTGATGTGTCATGCGGCGATACGGACGGTAAAAGCAATCCAAAGGTCCAAGAGCTGTTTTGAAAAAACTCATAAGAATCGTTGGACAAGAATCACTGAAATAGACGATTGTAGGCCGGCCCTCGCCGTGGTCGGCGACGCTTGAGAGCAAAGAGATTGCCTGAAGCACTCGTTTTTTATCACTTTTTGCATCCGGATGACGTGGCCGGCGCTGTTCAAATGAGCGAACTGTGCGCCGGGCTGGCCGAGCGGGGCTGGGATGTAACGGCCATGCCGTGCAACCGCGATTGTCGGGATGAATTGAAGTCTTATCCCGCGAGGATTGTCTGGAACGGAGTGAGAATCGAGCGTGTTTGGCGACCGCAGTTCCGTCAGGCTTCCGTGCCGGGGCGGCTTCTGAACGCAGGCTGGATGATCGCGCGCTGGAGCTTCGCTGCATGCAATCCCAATCGGAGGCCGGATGTTGTCGTGATCGGCACCGACCCTGTGCTGAGCATTATGGTCGCGCCATTCTGGCGCATCTTCAGGCCTCGAACGAAGATTGTTACGTGGTGTTTCGACCTGTATCCCGAGGCTGCTTATGCCGAGCGGGTCTTGCGGCCGAGAAGCGTCTGGGCAGGCGTGTTGCGCTTGTTGCTCATTCGGGCTTATGCATCGTGCGACCTGATTGTGGACATTGGCGCGTGCATGCGTTCCCTTCTGGATTCCTATAGGGCGCCAGCCCGGCACACAACTCTGGTCCCGTGGGCGCTCAACGAGCCAGTCGCGTTTCCGGCGGCGATGCCGGCCGAGCGCTCAACCATCTTCGGCAAGGCGCGGCTCGCCCTCTTGTATTCCGGCAATTTCGGGCGCGCTCACAGTCTGGACGATATTGTCGACCTCGCGCGCAGGTTGCGCGGCAGCGGCGTTCACCTTGCATTCAGCATTCGAGGCAACCGCGCGCGGTTTGTTCGAGCTGCGATCACTGCCGAGGACGTGAATATCAGCTTCGTCGATTTCGCACCTTGCGCCGGGGTGGAATCCCGCCTGGCGGCGGCCGATATTCACGTGGTGACATTGCGCGAGGAATGGACCGGCACTGTCGTTCCATCGAAATTCTTCGGCGCGCTGGCCGCCGGGCGGCCTGTACTTTTCTGCGGGAGCCCGAGGTCTGCCATCGCGATTTGGATCGAACAATACGGGTTGGGGTGGGTTCTGGCCCCCGGAAATGGGGCGAATATCGCTGTGGCTCTCACTAAATTACTCGAAATCCCCGGGGAATTAGACCGAATTAAAGAGCATTGCTTCCGCATATATCGCGAGAAATTCGCGCAGGCGATCACACTCGACCGTTGGGATGATGAACTGCGCCAGTTGCTCGCCGGGAGGCGTTCCAGCCTGCCCGAGAATTCTGCTGTTTCGACCACCGGTGTCCTGTGACTCGCGATTCGGACTGCGCGGCGGCCGGGATCGAGGCCGGTCGAACTGAATTGCCCACCAGGCTCGATCATGCCTGCTCGATGATCGGCGCTGATTGCATTCCCGTCAACCCGGCTCGCGGCCGCGGGGCCGCGCAGTGGCGGAGCTCGCGCGAGAGCGTGCGGATCGGCGTCAGACTTCGCCGGCCATTCCTTAAATGAACCCAGATCCTCTGTTCTTCCATAAGCTCCTCCCGATTTTCGTGGCGCCGCTCGGCGTCGTCATTTTCCTCCTCCTGGTGGGCTTGCGTCGTCCGCGAAGATGGTCCATCGTGGCCGCCCTGGCGACATTGTGGGCCTTCGGCGCGCCCTGCGTCGCGGACGCTTTTCTCTGGACTCTGGAGAGCCGTTATCCACCGGTGGACATCGCCCGCTGCGCCCCGGCGGATGCCATCGTCGTGCTCGGCGGCGTCCTCCGTTTCCCCGAGTCGGCGATCGCACCCTTGGAGTGGAGTGATTGCGCCAATCGTTTCGAAAAGGGCCTCGACCTTCTCTCAGCAGGCAAGGCGAGCTATCTCGTGTTTACCGGCGCCAAGTTCACCGATTCCCTCGCTGTGCCCTCGGAAGGAGAACTTCTGCGCGCGATCGCTCGCCGCAGGGGGGTTCCCGACACCGCAATCCTGGTCACGGAGCGCGTGATCAACACCGCAACTGAAGCGCGAATTGTGCGGAAACTGGCCCGCGAGCGCGGCTGGCGGCGCATCCTTCTGGTCTCCTCCGCCTACCATATGCCGCGGGCCATGATGCTGTTCAACCGCGGTGGCCTCGAAGTCCTCCCCGTGCCGTCGGACTTCCGTGTCGTAGGCATGGGCAGCTTGCGCGAGCGGCTTTCGCTCGGATACTTCTTGCCGCAAGGGGAGGGGCTTTTCAGGTCCGACACCGCCGCCCACGAATACCTGGGGATGTGTTTCTACTGGGTCCGCGGGTTGTTCGTGAACGACTGAACCCGCGCCAGACACAGCCGCCGGCCGCGTGCATCGCCGGCCACGCCGTCGTTTGAATCACGAATCGAGCGGGCTTCGACCCGCAGGCAAGCAGCGCGAGTCTGCCTCCGGCGGCATCCCGGCGGTCTGCCGATAGGTCTCAGTTCGTTAGCTCGTTAGCTTGGATCTTGCTCGCGGGGGCAAGTCGGTCTAGAATCAGATTTTGATAAGGTTGATTCTCGGGAGGACGACCGTGAGGCATTTCGCCCTGGCTTTGTGGATGGCGCTCGCGCCCGCGGCCTTTCCGGCTCAACAAGGCGCCTGGTCGGAGAGTGGGAAACCCTTAAGCCTGCCCGCCACTGTCAGCAACCCGTCCGGCGCCGGGCCCTTGACCCTCACCTATACCGGCCTCAACGGCAAGACTTCTACGATCACTCTTTCACCTGGCGCCAAGGTGTCCATCGCTTGGGACGCCAAAAGTGCCACGCCGGCGGTTCGGGTACACGATGGCCGGGTCGATTGGGATCTGAATTCGGTTAACTCGATCGAGTTCTCCGCTCCCCGCCAGACCGTCACCGTGAATGCCACGGTCGGCTATGTCATCGTCGAGTCCTCCAAGAAGCTCGGCGGCGCGGGCGTCGTGTTCATTGTGGGCGGTATCGCCGGCGTGATCATCGGCACCTACTTCGGTTTGCAGTCGTCAACGCCGGTCAGCCCGCATCAGTGACCGGTCCATCCCGACGACTGCTCTGAGAGCGCAAGATCCGGTGCTACCGGCGGCCACACGCTAACGCGTGCCACGCTGCACCGAGCCGCCACCAAAGAAAAACGGGAAAACGCAAAGTGCAAAGCAGTGCGAAAGGCAGCCGGACGTCTGTCCCCGCGTCCCCCTGCCGTCCGGACTTTACTGCCCCAGCAGTTCCAGATACCGCATCACGGCTTCGATCCCGCGGTACAGGTTCGGCAGGTGGAACTTCTCGTTCGGTGAATGCAGATTGTCGTCCGGCAGGCCGAAGCCCATCAGCACGCTCGGCACGCCCAGGTGCTCGCGGAACGAGCCGGCAATCGGAATCGAGCCGCCGCAGCGCATGAACACGGTCTTGCGTCCGAACACTTCGTCCAGCGCCTCGCAGGCTTTGCTGATGAATGGACTCGAGACGTCCACCACCGACGCCGGCTCACCTTCAACCACGACCACGCACGCCTCTGCCGAGGGAGACACCAAGGCGTCCGCCTCGGACGCCGTAGGTGTGTCCCCGCGCTACCGATTCGCCGCCGAGCTCCTCCTCGAACTGAACTGGCGCCAGCCCCCGCGGAATCCTGCTGCCTCTTCAGTTCTCATTGACCACGCCACCGCGCGACGATCTTCGTGAACACCGTATCATTAGGAATCGAGCGTTAGGATGAAGTTTCAGCCGGCCATCTGTCCAAGGTGCGGTGGAGATCTGCAAGTACCCGAAGGTCACACCACAGTTAATTGCATGTACTGCGGAGGCACCGTCGTCATCGAAGATGCCACGAGACTGGCCGACGCCAAGCGCTCAAAGAACTGGCTTTCGCTTGCAAAGACCGCAATGGATGGAGGCAACACCGAAGAAGCCTACGACTACTACACAGAGGTTCTCGAATGTGATCTGGAGAACTGGGAGGCGTGGCTTGGAAAGGCCGAGGCGGCTGGCCGTTTGTCTTCCCTGGCGAATTTTCGGCTTCCCGAAATGCTCACTGACCTAACAAATGCAGTAGGTTACGGAAACCGTGACGGCATTGACCTGCGTCAACGGGCAGCGCACGTTTTAAGCGATGTCACAATTGATTACTTCACTGCTGCGCAAGAACATCTCGCCGAGTTCATTTCAGTTCCCGACACGTGGAACAAGTACGTACACGAATGCGACCAGATGATGGAAGCCTTGGTAGAGGCCCGCGAATACGATCCATCTGAGAACCGATACCTGGAATGGCTGATCTTCGTCGGCGCGGGCTTGCTTCAAGGACGCCGGTATTCTGATCCGTATGACGGTTCGACGCGGGAATGCTATCTTCCAGAACGATCTCGCGTTCCCGTGCTTCAGCAGGTGAAGACGTGGGTTGCGGAGCTGCGGCAACGCGACCCGTCGTACCAGCCCCCGAAGATCTTCGAACCCTCGGCGTGTTTTGTGGTAACCGCCACGTTGGGCGATCCCGACCATGCGACAGTTGTTCTGCTTAGGGCGTTTCGGGACCAAATAATATCGAAAACCAACTGGGGCGCTAGAATTCTAAGAGTGTATTCCAGAGTTGGCCCTTTTATGGCAAGTCAGGTAGCTGGAAGTCGCACTCTGCGTTTCCTATCGCGGCATCTCGTGATCGCTCCTGCCTCAGCGGTCGCGAGGGTCTTTCTCGCGGTGCAGCGTAGGCGGACGTATCTCTGAAACGCGGGACGGAAAAGCGGGACCGCTTCGGGTTCGATTACAGCGACAGCTCGTGTGATGGCCCGTATGGAATCCCGTCCAGAATCGCCATCGGGATGGGCCAACTAAGTTATGATCGTGACCAGAAGAGGAGTAAACGTGGTCAGACGATCCAAGTACTACATCGCTGAAGAGTCGTGGACGAAACGGCCGGCTTGGGCGTTCGAGGTGCCCGTCGACTACATTGAATCGGAGCCGGCCGGCACAGTGACACTGCGGTTCGAAACCGGGCCGTCGGCCGGTGAATACCGGGAACTTCAGGTCCCGTGTTCCTATCTGAAGCAGCACATGCCGGGGCTATGGGTGAGATCGGACCGCCGCACCGTGAGCCTGTTCCTTTCTGCTGAAGCTGCGGATAGATTCACTGACCGACGCGGCTCCGGCGCAACTCCATTTGCGCAGTTTCTTCGACCCGCGAAAGCCGAATAACCGAGCCCGGCGGGCGTGTTCTATTGCCCCAGCAGCTCCAGATACTTCATCACGGCCTCGATCCCGCGATACAGGTTCGGCAGGTGGAACTTCTCGTTGGGCGAATGCAGGTTGTCGTCCGGCAGGCCGAAGCCCATCAGCACGCTCGGCACGCCCAGGTACTCGCGGAACGAACCGGCAATCGGAATCGAGCCGCCGCAGCGCATGAATACGGTCTTGCGCCCGAACACTGCGTCCAGCGCCTCGCAGGCCTTGCTGATGAACGGGCTCGCAACGTCCACCACCGACGCCGGCGCAGCGCTCAGCAGCTTGAACTCGGCCTTGACGCCCCGCGGGCACGCCGCCGCGATGGCCTCTTTGAGCAGCGCCACAATCTCGTCCGGCTGCTGGTCGGGCACCAGCCGCGTGCTGATCTTCACCGTGGCGCGCGCCGGAATTACGGTCTTCGCGCCTTCGCCGACGAAGCCGCCGCGGATGCCGTGCACCTCGAACGTCGGCCGCGCCCACACCCGCTCCAGCACCGAGTAGCCCGGCTCGCCGGTCAGCGCCACTGAGCCGACTTCCTTCTGGCGATACTCCTCTTCGTTGAACGGCAGCGAACGCCACGCCTGCAGTTCCGCCTCCGCCGGCGCTTTCACGCGCTCGTAGAAGCGCGGGATCAGCACCCGCCCGTCGCGATGTTTCAGCGCCGTGAGAATCTCGGCGATCGCCATCAGCACGTTCGGCGCGGCGCCGCCGTATGAGCCCGAATGCAGGTCCTGCCGCGCCCCTTCCACCGCGATCTCGCCGTACACCAGCCCGCGCAACCCCGTAGTCAGCGTCGGCAGGCCCGCCGCGAACATCTCCGTGTCGCAGATCACCACCGCGTCGCAGGCCAGCTCCGCCGGCTTCTCCGCAACGTAGGTCTCAATGCTCTCGCCGCCCGATTCCTCTTCCCCTTCGATCAGGAATTTC
>Ga0182027_10007757_pt1 | contig 15746 bp, 8 predicted proteins | sample 712E1DmetaG_FD_121300 | JGI IMG/M metagenome (GOLD analysis project Ga0182027, IMG submission 121300) | Permafrost microbial communities from Stordalen Mire, Sweden - 712E1D metaG (Illumina Assembly) | ecosystem: Environmental > Terrestrial > Soil > Wetlands > Permafrost | place: Sweden...
CGCGAAAACTGCGACGACAGGGCGTAAACCAGCTGAAGTGTGAAGCGGGCGAAAGCGGCCACGGAGCCGGATATGTCGGCCAGCGCCCACAGTTCGGGCTTGGAGGGGTGAGGGGACCTGAACACGGGCTCAGCCGGGGCGCCCCCGTTCGACAGGGAGCGGCGCATGGTGGCCCGGAAGTCGAGGCGCCCTCTGCGGCGTTGGCGGCGTTTGCGGGCCAGGTGCACCGCCAGCTTGCGGGCCAAGGGTTGGAGGTTGCGCTGCAGGGCGGCCAGCTCGTCTCGGTCCAGGTGCATGAAGTCGACGTCTTCGGGCAGCGGCCGCCGCAGCGTCCGGGCCACCGCTTGGGCGCCGCGGTCGGCCACGAGCCGTCGGCGCACCTCGGCCTCGACATGTTCACGCAGGGACCCGAAATGGCGCCGGTACTCGTTGGCGAGCAGGAGGCCTTCGAGCTGCCCCGCTTCGGTCGCCGAGCTCACCATCTGGTCGAGGAGCTGGTCGGTCTCAAGTTGGCGCAGGGTCTTGAAAACGTAATAGCTGCCCCCCACGGGCCGTCCCGCCTCCATGCCGGCGAAGCGGTCGACCGCCGACCGGGCCAGGGCCGCCATCATCTCGGGGGACCCGTCGACCAGCGCCTGGTAGGCCAGCTCGGCCAGTTCGCGGGCGGTGAGGTCCTCGGTCCCGGCTCCTGTCCCGCCCCCGCTCAGCCCGTCGAACAGTGCCCGCGGGCCGGCCGGCTGCAGGGAGAAATACAGCTCGAACATGATGTCGAACACCTGGCGGTGGCCGTCCTGCTTTACCAGCGCGGCCGCCAGGCCGGCCTTTAGGGCGGTGCGGTCCTCCAGGGGAAGATGGCGCAAAGCTTCGGTGGCGTCGACCACTTCCGTGGTGCTGATGGGTATGCCTGCCGCCCGCAGCTCGGCCACGAAGCCGGAGAACCGGTCGAGCAGACCACCGGCCAACTGTGCCCCGGCGCTCATCGGGGCGAGGCCACCAGCTCCTTGGCGGCGCGCTCGATGTCGGAGCGGTGCTTCAACAGCACATTCAGCGTCTCCCGGGCGGTGGCGGCATCGAGGTGAGAGACACTGAGCAGCACGAGCGTGCGGGCCCAGTCGAGAGTCTCGGACACCGACGGGGCCTTTTTGAGCTCCAACGAGCGGATGAGCTCGACCGTGCGCACGACCTGGTCGGCCAAAGACGCCTCTATCCCGGGCACCTTGGCGAGGACGATCTCGCGCTCCCTCTCGGGTGGGGGGTAATCGAGATGGAGGAACAGACAGCGACGCTTCAATGCCTCGGACAGCTCGCGCGTGTTGTTGGAAGTGAGGAAAACCAACGGGATCTGTTTCGCTTTGACCGTGCCCATCTCCGGTACCGACACCTGGTAATCGGACAGGACTTCCAGGAGCAGGGCTTCGGTCTCGACCTCGACCCTGTCGACCTCGTCTATGAGGAGCACGACCGGGTCGGTGGCCCGGATCGCCTCCAGCAACGGCCGGGGCATCAAGAACGGTTCAGAGAAGATGTCTTCTTCCAGCTCCTCCCAGGTCTCTTCCTGTCTGGTCACCTGCTCGGCCTGGATGCGCAGGAGCTGCTTTTTGTAGTTCCACTCGTACAAGGCCTTGGACTCGTCGAGGCCCTCATAGCACTGCAGACGGATGAGCCGGGCGCCGGTCATTTCCGCCACCGACTTGGCGAGCTGGGTCTTTCCCGTCCCCGCCGGGCCTTCGACCAGGACGGGTTTGCCCAAGCGGTCGCCGAGGAAAGTCACCGCGGCGGTGCTCTCGTCGGCCAGGTAGCCCACGCCCCGGAGCAGTTCGTTTACCGCCTGGGGGCTCTCGAACCTTGGCGTCAAGCTCTTACCTGGCCGCTACCCGTGACGATGTACTTGGTCGTCGTGAGCTCCCGCAGGCCCATCGGCCCCCGGGCGTGCAATTTCTGAGTGCTGATACCGATCTCGGCCCCGAAGCCGAACTGCTCGCCGTCGGTGAAGCGGGTGGACGCGTTCACCATGACGGCGGCGGCGTCGACCTCGCGGGTGAAGCGCTGCGCGGATGCCAGGTCAGTAGTGACGATGGCCTCGGTATGGCCGGAACTGTAGCGCTGGATATGGGCTATGGCCGCGTCCAGGTCGTCCACCACGCGGACGCTGAGGACGAGATCCAGGTACTCCTTTCCCCAGTCCTCTTCGCCGGCAGGCTCCATTGTCGGCACCAGGTCGCGGGCGGTCTCGTCGCCCACCAGACGGACGCCCGGCAGGGCCGCCGCCGCAGCGGGGAGGAACTTGGAGGCGACGTCGCGGTGGACGACCAGCGATTCGGTGGCGTTGCACACGCTTGGGCGCTGCGTTTTGCCGTTCACGAGCAGGGCAAGAGCCATGTCGAGGTCGGCCGAGGCGTCGACGTAGAGGTGGCAGTTGCCGTCCCCGTCGATCACATAGGGGACAGTGGCGTTTTCGAGCACGGCCTGGATGAGCGACGGGCCCCCCCGCGGGACCAGGCAGTCGATGACGCCCCGCAGGCGCATGAACTCCCGGGCCGACTCGTGGCTCGTGTCTTCCACCAGCACGAGGCAATCTTCGGGGAGCCCGGCCCGGGCGAAGCCTTCCCGAAGGGCCGCGGCCACGGCCTGGTTCGAGGCCAGGGCGCCGGAGCTCCCGCGCAGGAAGGCGGCGTTGCCGGACTTGAGGCACAGCCCGGCCGCGTCGCTGGTGACGTTGGGCCGGTTCTCGTAGATGATGGCGACCACGCCCAAGGGCACCCTCACCTTTTCGATGCGCAGGCCGTTGGGCCGTACCCATCCCTCGACCACCTCGCCGACCGGGTCGGCCAGGCCGGCCACCTGGCGCAGGCCCCCGGCCATGGCGGCGACCCGGGCCTCGGACAGGCGGAGCCTGTCGATGACGGCGGCAGGGACGCCGCCGTCATCGGCTCGTCCCACGTCGGAGGCATTGGCGCTGAGGATCTCGGGCGTGCGCTCGACGAGAAGGTCGGCGGCGGCGTTGAGCGCGGCGTCCTTTGTGCGCGACGATGCCAGCGCCAGGGCCAGGCTGGCCTGCTTGGCCCGCCGCCCCAGCTCTGGGAGCGAAGTTCCCGGGAGCGAAGTCATAGGCAACGCTACCTCCCGGCCCTGCTCAGGCACCGGGGCTTTTCCAGGGCACGCACCGACCGCTCCTCAGCGGCGCCACCGGCTCTCCGCGGCGCCACAGCCGGCCCGTGCCTGGTCTCCGCCCGCTAATCCAGTCCCGGGACCGGGTTGAGGTCCACGGTCGTCCAGGAGTGCAAGGTCTTGAGGTAGTTGGCCCGTTCGAAGGCGCCGGCGTCGTCCGAGGTCGCCTGGGACACCGACCCGCGCAGTTCCGATACCGAGATGTACTCGCGGTCGGACAACCAGCGGCGCAGTTCGGACTCGACGGCGATGACGTGGGCCGGTCCCGACCGCAGGATGGCCGACGTCATCATGGCCACGTCGGCACCGACCGCTAGTGCCTTTACGACGTCGGTCCCGGTGTGGATGCCCGACGTCGCTGCCAGCGACGGGCCTGCTCCCAGCTGGGGCCGCAGGATGGCGATCCAGCGCATGGGCAGGCGCAGCTCCCAACTGCGTGACAGTTCGACCCGAGGCACCACGTCCATGGTGTCCAGGTCCAGGTCAGGCTGGTAGAAGCGGTTGAACAGGACCAGGCCGGCGGCGCCCGCGGCCAGTACCCGGGCGGCGAAGCTGGCCATGGACGAGTAGTAAGGGGAGAGCTTGACGGCTACCGGCAGCGAGACGCCGGCGCACACGCTGCTCACCAGGGCCAGGTCAATCTGTTCGACCTGGGCCGCGTTGAGCTCGGGGTCCGTGGGGACCCGGTACACATTGAGCTCGAGCGCATCGGCTCCGGCGTCGGCCAGAAGCTTGGCGTAGCGGGACCAGCCGCCGATGGACGACGCGTTGAGGCTGGCGATGACAGGCACGTCGACGGCCTTTTTGGTCTGCTCGAGCAGCTCGAGGTAGCGGTCGGCGGCGGTGCTGAAGGTGGGCGTGTCCGGGAAGTAGTCGAGAGCTTCGGCGAAGTGCTCACTGCCGGCTTCCAGAGCGAAGGCCAGCCCGACCTCCTCGGCCACGATCTCCTCTTCGAACAGCGACGGGAGCACGATAGCCCCCACGCCGGCGTCGGCTAGGGCCTTGGACCCGTCGACCTCCCGGGTGACGGGGCTGGCCGAGGCCACGATCGGTGACGACAACCTCAGGCCCAGATAGGTCGTCGTCAGGTCAACTGCGCCTGGTCCTGCCATTATTTGACCTCCTCGTCATAGCGGTAGCCGGCATCGGAACCGACCTCGGGCTCGGCGTCCGCGCCGGCACCGGGAACGGTCCGCTGCATAGCAGCCAGCTGTTCGTAATAGCGCCACCGCTCGGTGACGTCGGCCTGGGCCAGGGTCGCCAGCCGGGCCGCCTGCTCGGGGTGCGTGCGGGCCAACGTGGCGTAGCGGGCCTCAGTGGCGGTGAAGTCGGCCAGGCTCACCGTCGGCGTCTTGGAGTCGAGCTTGAACGGGTGACCAGCGGCGGCGTCGGACGGATGGAACCGGTACAGAGGCCAGTAGCCGGATTGCACCGCGTCCTTCTGGTGGCTCATTGACTTGGACATGTCGATGCCGTGGGCAATGCAGGTCGAATAAGCGATCACGAGCGAAGTGCCGGGGTAGGCCTCGGCTTCGAGCAGCGCCTTGGTGGCCTGCAGGTCGTTGGCTCCCATGGAGATTTGGGCCACGTACACGTTGCCGTACGCACGGGCCACCGCCCCCAGGTCCTTTTTGGCCGACTCTTTCCCGGCGGCCGCGAACTTGGCCATGGCGCCCCGTTGGGTGGCTTTGGATGCCTGTCCACCGGTGTTGGAGTAGACCTCGGTGTCGAGGACCAGGATGTTCACGTTGCGACCGGACGACAGGACATGGTCGAGGCCACCGAAACCGATGTCATAGGCCCAACCGTCGCCACCGATGATCCACACGCTTTTGCGGACCAGGGCGCCGGTCAGGGGGATGAGCTGGCGGGCCAGGGAGGCGACGGCGCCGTCACTGCCGGCAGCCAGCTGGCGGAGCTGCTCGTCGAGCTCGGCCACTCGGGCGCGCTGGGCGAAAATGGCTTCCTCCTCGTCCTGGCCGGTCTCGTCGGCCTCCAGGACCGAGGCGGCCAGATCGGCCCCGACCGATGCGGCGAGCGAGAGGAGCAGGAGCCGGGCCCGACGTTGCTGGGCCTCGAGGCCGAGGCGGATGCCGAGGCCGAACTCGGCGTTGTCCTCGAACAACGAGTTGCCCCATGCCGGGCCACGGCCCTCGGCGTTCTGGGACCACGGCGTCGTGGGCAGGTTGCCGCCGTAGATGGACGAGCACCCGGTGGCGTTGGCCACCAGCATGCGATCGCCGAAGAGCTGGCTGGCCAGCTTCAGGTAAGGGGTCTCACCGCACCCCGAGCAAGCTCCGGAGAACTCGAACAGGGGCTGGAGGACCTGGGCACCTTTCACCGAGTCGTGGGGGAGCAGAGAACGGTCCAGCTCCGGGATGGACTCGAAGAAGTCCCAGTGCTCACGCTCGCGGTCCCGGTGCAGGGGCGCCGGCTCCATGTTGATCGACTTGTGCTTGACCTCGGTCTTGGACTTGGCCGGGCACACGTCGACGCATACGCCGCACCCGGTGCAATCGTCCGGGTCGACCTGGATGGTCAGCAGGTGACCGGTCAGGTCCTTGGAACGGAACGGCTTGGAGAGGAACCCCCCGGGCGCTCCGGCCAGAGCTTCGGGAGCAAAGACCTTCATGCGGATAGTGGCGTGCGGGCACACGCTGGCGCATTTGCCGCAGTCGATGCAGATGTCCGGGTCCCACAACGGGATCTCGGCGGCAATGCCCCTTTTTTCGAAACGGGTGGTTGCGGAAGGGAAGCGTCCGTCGGCGGGTAGGGCGGACACGGGCAGCAGGTCGCCCTTCCCGGCCATGATGACCGAGGTCACTCGGCGCACGAAATCGGGCGCCGACCCGGGGATGGGGGTGCCGATCGGCCCCGCCTCCGCTCTGACTGAGGGGATCTCTACCCGGGCCAGGTTGGCTAGAGCGCCGTCGATGGCCGCGAAGTTACGCTCCACGATGGTGTGGCCCCGCTTGCCGTAGGCCTTGGTGACGGCGGCCTTGATCTGAGCGATCGCTCGATCGGAGGCCATCACTTCGGACAGGGCGAAAAAGCAGGTCTGCATAACGGTGTTGATCCGGTTGCCGAGCTGGGCCTCGTGGGCGATGCGGTCGCCGTCGATGACCCAGAAATTGATGTGCTTGTCCTGCAGCTGGCGGCGCACGTCGCCGGGAAGTTGGTCCCAGATCTTTTCCGGCCCGTAAGTGCTGTTGAGCAGGAAAGTGGCCCCGTCTTTGGCCAAGTCGAGCACGTCGACGCGATTGAGCAGGTCGAAGTGGTGACAGGCCACGAAGTCGGCGTCGTTGACCAGGTAGGTCGAATTTATGGGCTGAGGCCCGAACCGCAGGTGTGAGACCGTCATGGCGCCCGACTTCTTCGAGTCGTACACGAAGTAGCCCTGTACGAAGGCGCCCGTCTCGTCGACGATGATCTTGACACTGTTTTTGTTGGCCCCTACCGTGCCGTCCGAGCCGAGCCCGAAGAACACGGCCTGGACCTCGCCGGCTGCCCGGGGGGGACGGAAGTCTCGGTCCCAGGCCAGGCTGAGCGAAGTCACGTCGTCGAAGATGCCGACGGTGAAATGGCGCTTAGGCCGCTCGGCACTGAGCTCGTCGAGGACGGCTTTGGCCATGGCCGGCGTGAACTCCTTGGAAGACAGCCCGTACCGCCCCCCGATGACGCGAGGGGACTGGCCGAAGGCGGGCTCGGGGTCGTCCATGGCTTCGTCCAGGGCGGCGCGTACGTCGAGGTACAGCGGTTCGCCGATGGCACCCGGCTCCTTGGTGCGGTCGAGCACGGCGATCGAGCGGACGCTCGGCGGCAGAGCGGAGACCAACTGTTGGGCCGGGAAAGGCCGGTAGAGGCGGACTGTCAAAAGCCCGACCCGCTCGCCTGCCTGGACGAGGTTGTCCACCGCTTCGCGCGCCGCGCCGACGCCGGATCCCATCATCACGATGACGCGTTCGGCGTCGGGAGCACCGTGGTACTCGACCAGGCTGTACGAGCGCCCGGTCCTTTCGGCCAGGGCGTCCATGGTGGCCTGGACGATCCCGGGGACGGCGCTGTAGTACGGGTTGGAAGCCTCCCGGCCCTGGAAGTACACGTCCGGGTTTTGCGCTGTACCGCGCACGTCGGGGGCATCGGGGTTCATCCCCCGGAGGCGGAACTCTACGAGCGCGTCGAGGTCGATCAGCGCGGCCATGTCCTCGGCCGCCAGCGGGGCGATCTTCGCCAGCTCGTGAGAGGTCCGGAAGCCGTCGAAGAAGTGCAGGAACGGTACCCGGGTCTTCAGGGTGGCGGCGTGGGCCACCAGGGCGAAGTCGTGGGCTTCCTGGACGGAGTTGGCGGCCAGCATGGCCCACCCGGTGCTGCGGGCGTGCATGACGTCGGAGTGGTCACCGAATATGGACAGGGCGTGGGTGGCGAGGGTGCGGGCCGCTACGTGTACGACCGCCGGAGTGAGCTCGCCGGCGATCTTGAACATGTTGGGCACCATCAGCAAGAGCCCTTGCGACGCGGTAAAGGTCGTGGCCAATGCGCCTTTTTGCAGGGCGCCGTGGAGGGTGCCGGCGGCACCGGCCTCGGACTGCATCTCGATCACGTCGGGCACTTGGCCCCAGAGGTTTTGTTTGCCCGCCGTGGCCCAGTCGTCGGCGAACTCGCCCATAGGCGACGCCGGCGTAATGGGGTAGATAGCGATTACTTCTGACAGGGCGTAGGCGACACGAGCTGCAGCCTCGTTGCCGTCGACACATACCCATTGGCGCACGTCCACGCTGACTCCCAGGCTCGTCGAATTCTCGACTTCCTTTCTAGCCATCGCGCCGGGCAGCCCGCCCGGGCCCTTTGTCAGTTTTTGGCAGACAAAAGCCCGCGACCAGGGTGGGGTCGCGGGCTTCCGGCCTGGCCCCGCTCAGGGCCCGAAGAGACGCCTGCTCACGGCGTGACCAGCCTGCTCACGGCGTGACCAGGTCGAAGACGCCTCCCCCGACCTTGGCGCCGTTGCCGCTGCCAGTAGCCACGTAGCCCACGCCTTGGGGAGCGATGCCCTCGTAGGCGAACATGTACAGGGGCTTGCCCCCATATGTGACCTGGTCCGTCCCGTTCGAGCGCTTGATCGTGCCCACACTGGCCGCTGTCACCGTGCCCTCCACGGCCGGCTTGCTGTTGGTCAGCAGGGGTGGCCAACCGATGGCGCAGGCACCGCTGCACTTGCTGGTGGTGGCCGTGTCCAGGGTGTAGGAGTACACGGGGAACTCCTCCCAACCGATGCCGGTCAACATGGTGGCGGCCAGGACGGTCTTGCCGCCGATGTCGGTGGTCGTCAGCATGTCGGGCCATGCCAGGGGGGCGCCTGACGGGCTCACGAGCCACCACAGCCCGTGCCAGGGCGGCAGGGAAGGTTCGTCCCAGCCCTCGCCGGTGACCTGGCCTGGGCCCTGGTCGAAGAGGTAGAGGGGGTGCCCGGCATAAGTGACCTGGTCACCGATCCCCGGCCGTACCACCGAGCCGAGGAGGCTTTGGGACACACCGGCACCGGCCACGGGGGCGCCGGTTGTGGTTATGGCCGGCCACTCCGCTGTCTTGTCGCCCGGAGTCCCGCTGCACGAGCCCGGGCCTCCCGGGAGGCTCTTGACGATCGTCGCCGTGCACGCATAAGCGCCGGGGCTGTCGCCGGTGAAGAGGTAGAGGGTGTAACCGGCGAACTTACCGGACCCCACTATCAGCATTGTCCCGAAAGGGCCCTCCCTGGTGGTAATAACGGTCCCACCGGCTTTTGCCGCCGCGAATGCCGGAGCACTTGCGGCCAGCGGGCCCATGCCCATCCCGGCGGCGATCATCGCCAGTGAAATTGCCGTCTTTGTGCGGGTCAGCCGGCGCACAGATTTCACCATTTATCCTCCTGTTGTCGATTGACTAGTTTTGGCGGTCACCTGTCAACCTAACAATCGTGCCCGGGCGCAAAAAGGTGGTTAGCCAGTATCCTGCAGCGTGCTAGCACGCCATTTGTCCCGTGCCCAGCACCACCCCTAAATGGGGTGGCCCACGTCTTTACTCGGAGCGCAGCACGAGCGCGGTGGGAGTGCGGGCCGCCAGCCGGCCGGGGACGGCGGCGATGACATTGGCGAGCACGAGAGCGCCCACGGCGATGAGCGCGACCTGCCCCACGGGTACGCTCGGGGCTGGTACGGCGTTGATGTCGTGAGCGAACAGGTCCCACAGCGTCCGGCCCAGGGCTATGCCCAGTGGCACCCCGGCTACCACCCCTATAGCTACCGCCGTGGAGGAATGCCAGGCCACGGTAGCGGCCAGCTGACGTTCGGTGAAGCCCAGGGTCTTGAGCACGGCCAGGTCCCGGCGCCGGCGGCGCACCGAGGCGACCAGGGTCAGGGCCAGGGCGGCGATGGCGCCGGCGGCCAGTCCTGCGCCCAGGAAGGCGGGCGTGTCCCCCAGGGACCGGTAGTTCAGGATCTCGGCCGGCCGCTGTACGCCGATGACGGCCACGCCAAAGTTCTCCGGGTTTGTGGTCTCCTGGGCGATGGTCAGCAGCGACCGGTAGGCGGCGGCGCGGGCCTCGCCCGGCCGTAGGCGCACCAGAGCTGATTGGGGGCCCGGCAGGGGGGTGTTGAAACTGTTGCGCTGCAGCAGGGGGAGCAGCTGGTAGGACAGGACGGCGCCGACGCCCATCTCCATGTGCTGGCCGCTCCCGCCGAAGGCGGGCAGGGTGGCGGTGCCCACGACCAGGAGGCGGTGAGGTCCGCCGGCCCCCGCGCTCTCTATCAGCGTGCTGCCCAGGTGAGCGTGGAGCTGGGCCAGGGTTAATGCCCCCAGCACGACCTGGTCGGAGGTCTGGACGCCGTGGCCGGACAGCAGTGCCGGCGCCACCCTGGCCCCTGGAGTCTCGCCCAGCACGGGCACGGGCAGGTCATCGAGGTTGAGGCTCCCCGTGTACACCCCGGACCACGCCGCCACGTAACGGTCATGGTCGAGCAGGGCCGTGACTTTAGGTCCCGGGAGATCACCGCCCGCCCCCAGCATGTAGTCCCAGTTCCAACCGTACAAAGCGGGGCGGGACACGAGGGATTTGAGGCTGGCGCCGAAGGTGGCCGTGCCCACCAGCGCGACCACGGCCAGCACGGCCCCCAGTACGGCAGAACGGACGGGCACAGACGTGCGGCCACGGCCGGGGACCAGGGCAAAGCGAACACCGGTCAGCGCCGGGACGGGCAGGCCGGCCGACCCGGCGGCGGCCAGGATCCGGGAAGGCTGCTCGGGGGCCAGCCCGCGTCGGGCCGCCCGCTGGGGCGCCCCCCGGTAGCTCACCAGCGCGGCGGTGACCCCCAGGAACACGATCAGGACCGCCAGGCCGCAACCGAGGACGGTCCAGTCGAAGCTCACGCCCGGGTCGGGGTAAACGGGGCGCACCGGCCCCAGGGGGGCGATAGGGGAAAGGCACACGGCGACGACGACCGCCAATAAGGCGCCTGCTACCACGCTGGCGAAGATGCCGATAAGGCCATCGGCCCACGTCTGGCCCGGGCTGGCTCCCACGGCTCGCAGTACGGCGCGCTCGTCGGCCCGGAGCCGGATCTGGCGGCCGATCAACTGGGCGCCGATCAGCAGGCAGGCCAGGGCCACGATGCCACCGAAGGCGCCGAAGGCGATCGCCTCGGGCTTTAGCGAGCGCTGGGCCTTGGGCAGCACCTCGGCGGCCACATTGCCGAGAGAAAGCGGCAGGTTGGGGAAGGCACGGCTTATCTCGGCCAGGACGGCGGGGACGTAGCGCGTGCCGCCCTTTAGCCGGATCCCGCTCTCGGTGTAGTTGACGCAGCAGCCGAGCAGCGGGCGGGTCAGTGCGGGCGTGAACAGGTTGTCCGGGGCTGACCCCTGATCGGCCTGGTCGGCGATGACCACGAAGTTGAACGCGGCGATCCCCACCAGCTTGGCGTTGATGACCCGGTAAGGCTTGACCGCCGCCGAACCGAAGTCGGCTAGCTGTATCTGGGCGTTGGTGTAGATCCCGAACCGCACGACGTCGCCCACGTGCAGCCCCATGGCCTGCGCCTGCGCCTCGCTCAACATGAACTGGTCGGGATCGTCCGGGTCGGCCATGTGACCGGAGAGCACCGTCACCTTGTCCTGGTTGAAGTACAGCCCGTCCACACTGCCGTAGCCGTTGCCCGGGCCGGGCGAGAACTCGGTGACGTTTTGCTCGGGTGCTCCGTCGGGTTGCAGGGGCAGGAGGTTGATCCCCGACTGGCTCTCCACCTTCGCTACATGAGGCAGACGGGACAGCTTCTCGACGATCGGCGCCTCATAGGGCTTCAGCCCGGCGCGGGCGTCGAGGACGCCGGTACCCCCGACGATGTCCGACGGGTTGGTGCTGGCCCAGTAGATGCTGAAGGACGAGTCGGTCCGCCGCGCCGCGGCGACGGCCCCCATGGCCAGGCCTCCGACCAGGCCGATCAGCAGCACGAGGGTCAGGTACTCGCCCCAACGGCGCCCGAAGCTGCTGCGGAAGCGGTACCAGCCGAGCTGGCCGACCTCACCGTTCACTGGCGCGCCCGCCATTGGCGCGATGGGCCAGCCTGATGTCCCATATCCCCATCGTGACCGCTCCGGGCCGGCGCCGGCACCATGGAGGCACGTTTCCCGGGGGGGTGCTGGGGCACCCCCCCGGGACGGGCAGCACCCGTGCCCTGCCGCCGGCGCACCGCTACCGTGGCCAGTGATGAGCAGTCTCAATGCCGTCGTGGTCGGGTCGGGCCCCAACGGGCTGGCCGCGGCGCTGACCATCGCCCGGACCGGCCGGGCCGTCGAAGTCTACGAGGGTGCACCGTCGCCGGGAGGTGGCTGCCGCACCGAGGAGCTGACCCTGCCGGGCTTCCTGCACGACGTCTGCTCGGCTGTCCACCCTCTGGTGCTGGCGTCGCCGTTCTTCAAGAGCGTCGACCTGGCGGCCAGAGGGGTCAAGCTGCTCACCCCGCCCGTGGCTTTCGCCCACCCTCTCGACGGTGGGCGCGCCGGCGCCATCCGGGGCTCGGTGGACGAGACGGCGGTCACCCTGGGCGCCGATGCCCGGACCTACCGCCGCCTCTTCTCCCCACTGGCCCGGGACGTAGACAAGGTCCTACCCACGGTGCTGGCCCCGCTGCGGGCCCCGCCCCGGCACCCGCTGGCCATGGCCCGCCTGGGGCTGCCCGGGCTATTGCCGGCCACCCAGCTGGCCCGGTGCTTTGGGACCGACGAGGCCAGGGGGTTGCTGGCGGGCGCCGCCGCCCACTCGATGCTCCCGCTCAGCACGCCGCTTACGGCTTCCTACGGGATGCTGTTCGTGGCCCTGGCCCATGCCTACGGCTGGCCCGTCGTCGAGGGTGGCAGCAGCCGCGTCGTCGCTGCCCTGGTGGAAGAGCTCGGTGCTCTCGGGGCGAAGGTGGAGACGGGCCGGTGGGTCAAGCGCGTGGCCGACCTGCCCGAGGCCGACGCCGTGCTCCTCGACGTCTCCCCCCGCCACCTGGCCAACCTGGCCGAGGACCGCCTCAGTGCCACCTACAGGACGGCGCTCGGGCGGTTCCGCTACGGCCCGGGCGTCTGCAAGGTCGATTGGGCCCTCAGCGGCCCCGTGCCCTGGGAGGCGCCGGCATGCCGGCAGGCCGGGACCGTCCACGTGGGCGGCACGCTCGAAGAAGTGGCCGCCAGCGAGGCCGAGGTGGCGGCCGGCCGCCACCCCGAACGGCCCTTCTGCTTGGTGGCCCAGGCCGGTGTGGTCGACTCGAGCCGCGCTCCCGACGGCCAACACACGCTGTGGGCCTACTGCCACGTGCCCTCGGGCTCGTCGGTCGATATGACCGAGCGGATCGAAGCCCAGATCGAGCGGTTCGCTCCGGGCTTTCGCGACCTGGTCCTGGCCCGGACGACCAGGACGGCGGCCGAGACCGAGAGGGCCAACCCGAACTACGTCGGCGGTGACATCACCGGTGGCATGGCCACACTGCGTCAGACGGTGTTCCGCCCGACGGTCCGTTGGGACAACTACCGGACCTCGTTGCCCGGCCTCTATCTCTGTTCGGCGTCGACCCCGCCCGGCGGGGGGGTCCACGGGATGTGCGGCTATGGGGCGGCGCGCTCGGCTCTGGCTGACATGGGCGGCCGCGGATGACCGCCAGCCCGTCGGCGAAGAGCAGGGGTGCCAACCTCCCCACTGAGCACCTGTCATCACCCTGACCACGACACCGGTCATCACCCTTCCGCGGGCCCCTCCGGCGTTCTACCGTTGGCACATGCGTACCGAAGCCGCTGTCACATCGATCTCATGGATACCGTCCGAGGCGATCGCCGGCGCTACGAAGCTCCCGTTCGAGAGCGGGATCGCCCACTATGACGCCCCACCTCCCGATGTCATCGAGGACCTCGAGGAGCTGCGCCAAGCCGACCGTTTCCGCTTTGCCAACCACCTGGAGGCATGGATCGAGGTCAAGGGAGGCCGCATCGTCGATTACGGCCAGTCCGGCCACGGTCTGATCGGCTCGACGACCCTGCGCCTGGGCAGCAGGCGAGCCGTGTTCGAGGCTGTGGCGCTGCCTGACCTCCATCCGGCCCCTATCGTGACGGCCGAGAAGGCCACCTTCGTCCAGACCGCCGGGGGCCGCACCGGTGTTCCCGCCCCCCGCCGGGTCCGCCGGGCCCCGTTCGTACAGTTCAGCGCGCCGCTCGCCTGGACCACGGTGGCGGTGGAGATGCACGTGGACGGCACGGTCGAGCATCATCTTCTCGGGGCCAGCCCCTTCCCCCGCCACTGGATCTACGGCACGGACAACAAGTTGGTCAAAAAGAGCGGCCTGATCGACTTTTCGAGCTGGTACCGCCGAGCCTTCGGCAAGCACAGCCCCTGGGGCGACCAGGACTCTCCCGCCTTCGCCACCGAGGTGGAGACGGCCCTGGAGCGCCAGCTTTCGGTCGAGCTGATGCATGGCGCCACCAAGCCCAAGATCCGCAAGTTCGCGGCCGGGGCGCTGATCACCGAACAGGGCGAGCCCGGCGACGAGCTCTTCCTCGTCTTGGACGGTGTCGTCCGGGTGGAGGTGGACGGGGACCGCCTGGCCGAGTACGGTCCGGGCTCCATGCACGGCGAGAGAGCCTTCCTGGAGGGGGGCACGCGCACGTCCAGCGTGCGTGCCGTGACCCAGTGCAAACTGGCCATGGTCTCGGCCGCCGAAGTGGACCGCGGCGCCCTCGAAGAGCTGAGCCTGGGCCACCGGCGCGAGGACCAGTCCTGAATGCCCGAGGCCCCGGACGTGGACCTTCAGTCATCGACCATCAGCGTGTTCGTGGCCGACGACAATTTGATCGTGAGGGAGGGCGTCCGCGCCCTTATCGCCCTGGAGGAAGACTTCAGCGTGGTCGGCACCGCTTCGGACTACGACGAGCTGGTGGCCAAGGCGTCGGAGCTCGCCCCCCAGGTGGTCGTGACCGATATCCGGATGCCGCCGACCTTCCACCAGGAAGGCATCGAAGCCGCCCACGAGATCCGCAAGCGTCACCCCGGCACCGGGATCGTCGTGCTCTCCCAGTTCGACGACCCCGAGTACGCCATCTCCCTTCTGGGCGAGGGGTCGGCCGGCTACGCCTACCTGTTGAAGGACCGGGTGGCGGAGGGCGACCAGCTCGCCCGGGCGGTCAGGGCGGTGGCCAGCGGGGGTTCCGTGCTCGACCCCGTGATAGTCGACGCCATGGTCCATCCCGTCACCGGCAAGGGTGAGCTGACCTCGACCGAGGAGGAGCTGCTCCGCCTGGTGGCTGAAGGAAGGCCCATTAAGGCCATCGCCGCCGCTCACGGGACCACGCCTTCGGCCGCCGCAGCCTCCGTGGAGAAGCTCTTCCTGCGTATGGCCGAGGACGCCAGCAGCGGTGGCCAGAACTCGCTGCGCCGGCTGCGCAGCCTCTACGAGGCCATAGTGAACCGGGAGGAACAGGGCGAGACTTTGAGCCGGCTCCTGCCCGGAGGCGTGGCCAAGATGCTGCGTGAGCAGGGTTGCAACCTGGGTGAGACCAGGCAGATGGTGGTGAGCGTCCTCATGTCCGACATCCGGGGCTATTCGACCATCGCCGAGAAGGCCGACCCCAGCGTGCTGGCCCGCCAGCTCAACGTCCACCGGGCGGAGATGAACAAAGCCATTATAGCCGTCGGCGGGACGGTCATGCAGTTCGTGGGCGACGCCGTCATGGCCGTCTTCGGGGCTCCGGTGCCCATGGAGGGCCACGCCGGAAAGGCGGTGGAGGCGGCCCTGGCCATGCATGCGGCGCAAAGAAAGGTGAACTCGCTCTGGCGGGACGAGGGGCTCCCTTTCTTCGAGCTCGGGATTGGCATCACCACCGGGCCGGTGGCCGCGGCCCTGCTCGGGTCGGAGGAGCATCTCGAGTACACCCTGGTGGGCGACACGGTCAACCTGTCCCAGCGCCTGCAGCAGTGGGCTGAGCCGGGCGAGACCGTCCTGTCCGAAACCACCTACGCCGCGCTCGCCGACCCTCCACCGGCGGAGGCCTTGCCCCCCGCCCTGGTGAAGGGCCGGGGGACGCCC
>Ga0182027_10007758_pt1 | contig 15746 bp, 9 predicted proteins | sample 712E1DmetaG_FD_121300 | JGI IMG/M metagenome (GOLD analysis project Ga0182027, IMG submission 121300) | Permafrost microbial communities from Stordalen Mire, Sweden - 712E1D metaG (Illumina Assembly) | ecosystem: Environmental > Terrestrial > Soil > Wetlands > Permafrost | place: Sweden...
CAGCGGGTTTAACCTTCGTGGTCGGCGCCCCGGAACCCCGCACGTTCCTGGTGACGGCTTTGGGCCATTCAATCACCCGGGTGAAGCCCATAAGCCGCGTTTGCGGCCTGGACATCCACCGCCCCGACTCCTTTGTCCCGGTGGCTGGCGTGTATTACTGCCAACGCCCGCCAAACCTGGAATTGGCGCAACATCTCGCTGGCCATATCATGGCCGAGGTTGAGGTTTCCAAAGCGGAATTGGTGATCTTCAACGGCATTTGGCCGGGAATTTCACAATTTCTGAAGGCTATCCAGAGGTTGGCGGCAACTCGACATTTGATTGTGGCCGACGATTTCGATCCCGCCTTTGACGGGCTCGCGAGGGTTGGCCCGATTCCAGCCCAAGTTATGGCCGTTTCGCAAATCCCAGGGAAGCAGGGTTTAATTCACGTCGACTTTCGGCCGCCGGACCCGTTTGGAGGGAAAAGGTGACGTCGGTCTTCACGAAATGGTGCAAATGCCGGCTAATCGGTACGGCAGGAGATGGGCCAAGATCAAAGACACAGAAGCAACACCTTCCAAGCCAGCAAAGAGGGTGGGAGGCGATTGAGCGCGGCTGGAAGGGGGGCCAGCGTCACTGGCCCGCGCCTCCATTCCACGCCGTTTCACCGTCTCAAATCGTCGAAGACAGGCAGGCCCCGGCGGCGTGTGAGTGCGAAAGCTTTCACCAAGTCCCACCAGCCGGCAGGCCGCGCATCAGGGCCTTGCCGGAACTTCCGCCCGCAAGACGCCCTGAGCATCAGGCCGATCTCTGCCGCTCCTGGCAAGCCGCTGGCCTAACGCCTGCCCGCCAGCAACCAGGCGACGGCCCCCGTCTCACCCGGCCGTCAAAAAGTCAGTCAGCCTGGCCCCCCTCCCGACCAGGTTGGGATTATTCCGCTACGCTTCATTGTGGCCAAATCGTCCGTGTCGTGCCAAAACACCCATCGCGCCACAGCCGATATGCCAGCGATTGCCGAAACAAAATCAGCAGTCGCCAAGGCCAAATCTAAGCAGCCGACATTTTTGGCTGTAATTCGCGACGCAACTTGCGATGATTTCCGGGACAATGGCAAAACTGGAAGACCTCACAACCGGAACGCTCGTCAAAGGCATTCTCCCGGATGCCTTGACCGAATTGGTCAATTCCAAATGGCACGGCTCAGACGTGCTTGAGGTCTATTACAAGGACAGTTCAGGCCGCGTCGGGACGGAAATCCTCTTTCGTGACCGGGAGCCGACCCTGCAAATTCTCACGGCTGGGCGTCCTTGGAGTTTTGATGGCGACGGTCGGCTTTTCCGGCTCGTGTCTGAAGCCCACAGAATCCGGTTGGCATATCTTTTTGACCCGATGGTGGCAGTCCACACCTCGCTTGTCGAACCGCTGCCCCACCAAATAACGGCCGTCTATGAAACGATGTTGCCGCGTCAACCGCTCCGATTTCTCCTTGCGGACGACCCTGGCGCGGGCAAGACGATCATGGCGGGGCTGCTCATGAAGGAGCTTTTGATTCGCGGCGACCTGATGCGCTGTCTCGTTGTCTGCCCCGGCAATCTTGTTGAGCAATGGCAAGACGAACTCTGGCGGAAGTTTCACATGCCTTTTGAAATCGCCACGAACGACAAACTGGAGGCGGCGCGCACCGGAAATTGGTTTCGTGAGAACTCCCTGTGCATTGCCAGGCTGGACAAACTCAGCCGGAATGAGGATGTCCAAGCCAAGCTCAAGGACACCGATTGGGACCTGATTGTCTGTGACGAAGCCCACAAAATGTCGGCCAGTGTCTTTGGCGGCGAGCCAAAATATACCAAGCGTTATCATTTGGGACGCCTGCTTTCCGGCCTCTCGCGCCATTTTCTTTTGATGACCGCCACGCCCCACAACGGCAAAGAGGAGGATTTCCAGCTTTTTATGGCGCTGCTTGATGGCGACAGGTTTGAGGGGAAATTCCGTGACGGAGTGCATACGACCGACGTCAGCGACCTTATGCGGCGTATGGTCAAAGAGCGCCTGCTCAAATTTGATGGCACGCCGCTCTTTCCTGAACGCATCGCGTCCACTGTCAACTACCGTCTCTCCGATGGCGAGGCCCGCCTCTACAAGGAGGTCACGGAATATGTCCAGGAGCAATTCAACCTGGCAGACCAGCTTACGAGCGAAGGCCGTCGTGGCACCGTTGGCTTCGCGTTGACTTCCCTTCAGCGCCGCCTCGCATCCTCGCCCGAAGCGATTTATCAATCACTCCGACGCCGCCGTGAACGGCTTGAGAAGCGGCTGCGTGAGGAGGAGCTGCTCCGTCGTGGCACGAGCGTTCCGATAGAGACCACGAGCCCAACGCTTTCGTTGGATGACTTGGCCGACCTTGATGACGCGCCAAGTTCCGAAATCGAAGAAGCCGAAGAGGAGTTCACCGACCAGGCGACAGCGGCCCAGACCATCGCCGAATTGCAGAAGGAGATCGGCATTCTCCGTTCATTGGAATCTCTCGCTCTGGAGGTCCGTCGCAGTGGCAAGGATCGTAAATGGGAGGAACTTTCCACCTTGCTCCAAGACAACGCAGACATGTTTGACGCCCACGGCCACCGCCTCAAACTCGTTCTCTTCACCGAGCACCGCGACACCTTGAATTATCTGGCGGGCAATCTCCGCACCTTGCTGGGCAAGCCGGAATCCGTCGTCATTATCCACGGCGGCATTGGCCGTGAGGAACGCACGAAGAACCAGGAACTCTTCACCCAGGACAAGGATGTCCAAATTCTTGTGGCGACTGACGCAGCGGGCGAAGGCATCAACCTCCAGCGTGCCCACCTCATGGTGAACTACGACCTGCCCTGGAATCCGAATCGGATCGAACAGCGATTCGGACGCATCCATCGCATCGGCCAAACCGAGGTTTGCCATCTTTGGAATCTTGTCTCCCCGGAGACGCGCGAGGGCGCCGTCTATCAACTCCTCCTGACGAAGCTTTCTCAGGAGCGTGAAGCTCTGGGCGGAGAGGTGTTTGACGTTTTGGGCAAGATCACGTTTAACGACCGCCCGCTCCGCGAGCTTCTCACGGAAGCCGTTCGTTACGGCAATCTCCCGGAAGTCCGTGCGCGTCTCTTTCAAGTTGTGGAAAATGCGCTGGACCGGGAAAAACTCCGCGATTTGATCGAAGATCGCGCCCTGGCCCACGATTCGATGGACGCGTCGAAGGTCCGCCGTATCCGTGAAACGATGGAACGGATTGAAACCCGCCGCCTCCAGCCTCATTTTATCGAAGCTTATTTCATTGCCGCCTTCAAGGAACTCGGCGGGGCAATCCGTGAGCGCGAACCGCGCCGTTACGAAATCACTTACGTGCCGGCGGTCTTGCGCCAACGCGACCGGCAGACAGGGCTCGGCGATCCTGTCTTGCTCCGCTACGAACGTATCACTTTCGAAAAGGGTCTGATTGGGCTCGCTGGCAAACCTGTCGCCGAGTTCATCAGCCCAGGACATCCCCTCCTTCAAGCCGTGTCCGACGTCCTTCTTGAACGCCAGCGTGATCTGCTAAAGCGTGGTGCCGTTTTGGTTGACGACCGCGAAGATGCTCCGGGGCCTCGCGCACTCCTTTGCCTGGAACACGCCATTCAAGATGCACGAACCGACCGTTCCGGCAACCGCCACCTCATTTCCAGGCAGATGCAATTCGTGGAAATCGCTCCCAACGGCCAGTGCCGCCCTGCCGGGTATGCCCCGTATCTCGACTACCGCCCGTTGAAAGAGGAGGAACTCCCCGCGCTCCAGCAATTGTTCCGGGAGCCTTGGCTCAGCAAGCAATTGGAATCCCAAGCCGTCTCCTATGCCATCACCCAATTGCTGCCCAGGCACATTATGGAAGTCCGCGATCAACGAACGGACCTGATTGAGCGCACCCGCGCTGCTGTGCGCGAACGTTTGACCAAGGAAATCAATTATTGGGATCACCGGAGCCAGCAACTCCGTCTCGAGGAAAGCGCCGGCCACGTCAATGCCAAACTCAACTCTGGAAAAGCCCAAGAGCGGGCAGACGAACTCCAGGCCCGCCTGCAAAATCGGGAAAAGGAACTCGACTTGGAAGCCCAACTCTCCCCGCTTCCCCCGGTCGTTTTGGGCGGGGCGGTCATTGTCTCTGCCAAATATCTTAAGGAAATCTCCGCGATGCGGCTGGCGGAGAACGCCCCATTCAACGCCACCGACAGCGAGGCTCGCCGCCGAATTGAGAAACTGGCAATGGACGCGGTCATGCGTGCCGAACAGCAGCTTGGATTCGAGCCGTCAGACGTAAGCGCTGAAAACCGTGGGTACGACATCGAATCCCGCATTGCTGGCACCGGCAGACTGCGATTCCTGGAAGTAAAAGGTCGCGCGATGGGCGCGGGGACGCTTACCATCACCCGCAACGAGATCATGACCGCCATGAACAAACCGGAAGACTTCATTCTCGCCATCGTGACGGTGGAGGGAGACAAGGCCGACCCGCGTTATGTCCGTCAACCCTTCCAGCGCGAGCCTGATTTCGCGGTTACCAGCGTGAATTACACTCTGGCCGACCTGTTGAGCCGGGCCACCAAGCCGGAATGAAATATGGCTGAACCAGTGTTCATCTCCATTAGTGAAGTCGTTGGCGGCCCCCTCTGTATCGACACCGACGATGGGGACCGCGTTCGCAAGAGAATCGTGCCAGTCCTGCGGGAAGGGCGCCGCATCGTTCTCTCTTTCGCCGGGGTCGAAATGGTCATTCCAGCCTTTCTCAGTTCCGCGATCGGTCAACTCTATGGCGAGTTTTCGGAAGAGCAGGTGGATTCCTTGATGGTCGTCCAGGACTTGCCGAAAGGCACCCGGCCAACCATCGAAACCTTACGCCGCTGGGCAAAGGCTTATTATCGTGACCCGGTGGCATACCGAAGGGCAATACACGAGATTTTGGGCGAATGATCGCATGAGCACTGCCACCAAAATAAATGAGAGGCCACCCTTTCGGGCAGCCTCTCGGCGATTCATAAAATCAAGCAATAAACCGTTTGATTTTTACATCCAGAGCAATATCGGCGATTAACCAGAACTTCTCAAGCTTTTTTTTCATTTTTTATGTTCCCTCCAAATCCAGACGATCTCAAGACGGAAAGTGATGTGGAGCAGAAGTTTGCGTGGCCGCTGCTCACCGGCTCAAAACCGCATGGTTTGGGGTTCCCAGATGCTGAAATCTTCACCAAACCCAATATCCGGGAGTTCCAAATCGGCAAAGGCAATTCCGCCAAACGCTATTATCCCGATTACGTCACCACTGTTCTGGGGTTGCCCCTGTTGATAATCGAGGCCAAAAAGCCCGGCGAGGACCTTGGCATCGCTGGAGGGGAGGCCCGGCTTTACGCCGCCGAACTGAATGCCTGTTACCCGGCTGGAGTTAACCCCTGCAAATTCTCCATCGTCACGGACGGCAACACCACCCAGCTTCGCAGTTGGGACTCGGATCACGTACTTGCCCAATTTTCGCTCTTGGATGTCGGCCCGATGACACCGTCCTTTGGGGAATTCTGCCGCCTGCTGGCCTTGGATTCTCTCCATAGCCATGCCGCTCAGGTTCACGCCTTTCTTAAACCAGCAAAACATTTTCGAGCCCTGAACCTTGTGGGCGGACACACCGTTCAAAGTGAACAGATCGCCTTCAACGACTTTGGCCGGGTTCTGGCCGCCAATTTCCAAAGCCTCTTTGACCCGGCTTCTTACGAAGACCGTCTCAAAATCGTGCAGAGCGCCTATGTGGGTTCACCCAGGAAGGACCGCTACATCGGTGAAATTGACCGCATTATTCGCAATTCCTCGCCCGCCCTCCTTTGCAATGCCCCGCTGATTGAAGACCCCGCAAACCCCGTCGAAATTACCCACCGGTTTCAGAACCTTCCCTCGTTGCGCAACAAAATCCTGCTTCTGGTGGGCTCCGTCGGTGTTGGCAAATCCACCTTCGTTGACTATTTTCGCGAAATCTCGCTCCCGCAGGAAGTGAAACAACACACCGCTTGGGTCCGCATTGACCTCAATCCCGCCCCTGTGAACCGGGACGAAATTTATCACTGGTTGCGTCAGCAAATCATGGCTGGCATCCGCGCAACGTCACCAGACATCGACACCACGACCCTTGCAATTTTGAAGAATCTTTACCGCCAACAAATTCAGGATTTCGCCCAAGGTGAAGGAGCCCTGTTTCCACAAGATTCGACTCCATACAACGAACGATTGGCTAACCTAATAGCCGCCCTCAAGCAGGACCATGTCCTCACCATCCGCTGCCTTGAGCAGTATTTATGCACTGGGCGTGGCCGGCTCCTCATCATCGTCCTGGACAATTGTGACAAACGCGATCGTGACGAACAGTTGCTAATGTTCCAAGTCGCCAAATACATTCAACAGGAAATCAGATGCCTTGTGGTCTTGCCGCTACGCTACGAGACTTTCGAGAATCATCGCCACGAGCCGCCGCTGGATACGGCACTAAAAGATTTGGTTTATCGCATTGAACCGCCACCCTTCCAGGAGGTGCTCACCAAGCGCCTTGGTCTCGTGGTTTCCGAAGCCAGGTGCTTGGGGCCAAACAGCTTGTCGTATCACCTCGGCGGAATGACGATCGAATTCCCTGTCGATAAGTTAGAACGATTTCTCCATGCCATGATGGGCGCACTCTTTGATCATAAACAATATGGCCGCAAAATCATCATCGGTCTCGCTGGCTGGAACATCCGCAAAGCGTTTGAAATGTTCCTCGAATTTTGTCGCAGTGGATTCATCCAGGAGAAAGACATCTTTGAACGCCAACTCGCGACCGGGCAGTTAGCTGGGCTCCCGCATGGCGTGGTGGCGAAGGTCCTCTTGCGAACGAATCGTCGTTATTACGATGGCGACCAGTCCTTCGTCAAAAACCTGTTCCAATGTGATCCCGCCGCACCCAAGCCCTCTTCGTTCCTGCGGTATTGGATACTTTCCTGGTTGCGCGGCAAAGGTGGGGAAGCGGGACCGAACGGCGTTAAAGGCTACCACCGCCAGGGCGATTTGATCCGCGATCTGCTGGCCATCGGCGCTGACCCGGATGCCGTGCGGATGCAATGCCGCTATCTCGCCCACGCTGGCTGCCTCCTGCCGGAGCATTTACGCTCGGATTCAATCAACGATTCCGATCTCATTTCGATGACGCCTTCTGGTCATGTCCACTTGGAATTGGCCCACCGCGACGTCAATTATCTGGCCGCTTGTTCCGAAGACGCTTGGGTGACTGATTTCAATCTCGCAGAAGGCGTTCGTCAGCGCATTACTCAACAACCCTACTGGCGTGGTCTCTCGTGGCCTAACGCTCTCGCGAATGCTGCGGACTTTTGTGGCTACCTGCAAAGAATCCAGGACAACAGTATTCACACGTCTCTCTGCCTACCGCCGTCGCCCGCCAAAACCGAAAGGCTCGATTTCCAGAAGGTGCTCCACGAAATCACTGAACACCAGAACCGGGCTGCCGCCCGGCAAAAAGCCACGATTTGATGCATCACTCCTGCATGACCACCCAGCCAAAGAAGCTCATCGAGGTCGCGTTTCCGTTGCCGGAGATCAACGACGCTTCCGCCTACGACAAAATGCCGGGCATCGGGCCGCACCCGAAAGGCATTCACCACTGGTGGGCGCGGTTGCCTTTGCCTTGTGCGCGGGCGGTGCTGTTTGCCTCCGTTGTCACCGATCCGTCCGATGATCTCGCATGGAAGGACAAGACCGAGTACGAGCAGGACACGGAACGCGAACGCCTCTTCGGCATCGTGCGGCGGCTCATGGGCAAGAAACTCCATGAACACCCGGAGGTGTATGCGGAGGCGCGAACGGAAATGTTGAAACACTGCGGCGGAAAGCTGCCGCCCGTGCTTGATCCGTTTTCGGGCGGCGGCTCGATTCCGCTGGAAGCGGCCCGGTTGGGCTGCGAGGCCCACGCGGCGGATTTGAATCCTGTGGCCGTGCTGCTCAACAAGTGCAACCTTGAACTCGCGCCACGCTGGGCCGGCCACGCGCCCGTGAACCCGGAAGACCGACGACGAATTGGCGGCGCGCAAAACTGGCGTGGCACACATGGTTTGGCGGCGGACGTGCGTTACTATGGTAAACAAATTCGCGAACGCGCCCAAGCGAAGATTGGCAAACTTTATCCCAAAGCCCGTCTGCCAGACACACACGGCGTCGGCGAGGCAAATGTCATCGCGTGGCTTTGGGCGCGCACCGTTGCGAGTCCTGACCCAGCAACTCGCGGCGCACATGTGCCGCTTGTTCGGTCGTTTACGCTTTCGAGTGAAAAGGGAAAGCGTGTTTGGGTTGAGCCAATCGTTGATAAAGCGAACCGCTCGTTTCATTTTGAGGTGCGGACGACCGGCGAGCAGACAGTGAAGGGCACGGTCGAGCGCAAGGGCGCTCACTGTTTGCTTTCGGACGGACCAATCTCTTTCGACCACATTCGAGCGGAAGGTCGCGCGGGAAGACTCGGCGCACGATTGCTCGCGGTCGTGGCGGAAGCGAAACGTGGGAAACTCTATTTGTCGCCAACGGCGGACCAGGAAGCCGTGGCTCACGTTGATTTGCCGGACGACTACCCGGATACGGATTTGCCAGACGAAGCGCTTGGATTTCGCGTTCAGAAGTACGGGATGCGCAAGCACTGGCAGATGTTCACGCCGCGCCAACTTACGTCACTTGTGCTGCTGAGTGATTTGGTGAGGCAAGTCCGAGCGGACATCATGCGCGACGCCGATGCTGCCAAGCTGAATCCTGCTGAGCGCGACAGCTACACGGAAGCGGTGATGACATTTCTTGCGCTTGCTTGCGACCGATGCGCTGATTTCGGAAATTCGCTGACGAGGTGGAGTCAGTCGAATCAAAAGGTGATGAACCTCTTCGGTCGTCAGGCAGTTCCAATGGTGTGGGACTTCGCCGAGGCCAACACGCTCGGTGATGCTGTGGGCGCTTGGGCGACATGCAGTGACTATGTCGCTGATTGCATCGAGGTTCTCGGAGCAACAGAAACAAAGTCACATGCAAAGCAAGAGAACGCAGCGGAATCGAAAGATTCCGGACACACGCTCCTCGTCAGCACCGACCCGCCCTACTACGACAACATCGGCTACGCGGTGTTGAGCGATTTTTTTTACATCTGGTTGCGCCGGACAATCGGAGACCAGCACAAGCCGCTCTTTGACACGGTCCTTGTGCCGAAGATGCCTGAACTCACAGCTTCGCCCGAGTTGTTCGGCGGTGACAAAGACAAAGCGAAGGAGCATTTTGAGTCCGGCTTCCGCCAGACCTTTTCCAAACTCCGCGACCAGCTCGACCCGCGCTTTCCGCTCACGGTCTATTACGCCTTCAAACAAGACGACGAGGAGTCAGGTGGCGGAGAAGATGACGGTGAAAACAATAGCGGCGTGGACTTAACTACCGGCTGGGAAACATTGCTGGAGGCGCTTATTTCCAGCAGTTTTACCATCACCGCCACATGGCCGGTGCGCGCTTCTCAGACTTGGCGAATGCGCTCAATGGGTTCAAACGCGCTCGCCTCATACATCGTGCTCGCCTGTCGTCCACGTTCAACAGATGCGCGGCGTGTCGGGCGCAATGAGTTTGTCACCGAGTTGAAGCGTGAGTTGCCGCCCGCGTTGCGCCATCTGCAACAGGGCAATGTTGCACCAGTGGACTTCGCCCAAGCCGCCATTGGGCCAGGCATGGCGGTGTTCTCCCGTTATGCTGCCGTGCTGGAAAGCACCGGCAAGCCCATGAGTGTCCGCAAGGCGCTTGCGTTAATCAACGGCCTCAAGGACGAGGTGCTGGGCGAATCCATTGAGGAACTCGACAAGGACACGCGCTGGGCCGTCCAATGGTTTGGCGAGGATCGCTTCAATTGGGGCGAAGCCGGCAAAGCCAACCTTCTGGCGAACGCCCAGGCTACAGCCGTCAACGGCCTCGTCGCCGCTGACATTCTTGAAGTGGAAGGCGACCGAGTCCGCCTCATCAGCCCTGAGAAGCTTTCTGCCGATTGGAATCCCGCGACCGACCGGCGGCTTACGGTTTGGGAAATGACGCACCACCTGTTGCGGATTTATTATCACGAAAAGCAAGGCGACGCGGCCACCGCCGTCCTTCTGCGGAAACTCGGCGCGAAAGCGGACGTGGCGCGAGCGCTCGCCTACAAGCTTTTCACCGTCTGCGAAAAGCAAAAATGGAGCGCCGAAGCCCAAGGCTACAATGCGCTCGTCCTCGGCTGGCCTGATCTGGTAAAGTTGGCCCAGGAACGTCCGGCAGTCCGTTTGCCGGAGCAGCAAGCATTTGGTCAAAGCTAAACGGTTATGGCCATCACAAATCACGAACGAGTCGGCAAGGCGCTGGGCATGTTGACCAGCGGCCTCAAGCCGTTTGTCGAACGCGAACTCAAGAATACTTATCAGCAAGCCTGGTTCGAGGAGACGCGAAAAACGATGGCCGCCAGCCAGATGCAGTTTCTTGGCAACGCCGAGACGCCGCAATGGGATGCCCAATCCTTGCTGCTCACGCTTTGGAATCAGTGGAATGAGGTTTTCCGCAAGACGCTCGGACAGGCGGAGCGCACTCTCGTCAGCGAATTGCGCGAGGTCCGCAACCGCTGGGCGCACGAACGCCCGTTCAGCACCGACGATGCCTACCGCGCCCTGGACAGCATTGCCCGCCTGCTCACCGCCGTCTCCGCCGCAGAAGCGTCCGAGGTGGAAAAGATCAAGCTGGAATTGCTCCGGGTGCGATTCGATGAGCAGGTTCGCACGGAAAAACGGAAATCCGCCAGCGGGGCGATTGAGGGCGAAGCGGTTGCCGGACTTAAACCCTGGCGCGAAGTCATCACGCCCCATAAAGACGTGGCGAGCGGCAAATACCAGCAGGCCGAGTTCGCCGCCGACTTGTGGCAGGTTCACATGGGAGAGGGTTCTGACGAATATCGCAACCCCGTGGAGTTTTTCCGCCGCACGTTCCTGACGCAAGGTCTGCGTGATTTGCTTTCCGGCGCCTTGTTGCGGCTTTCCGGCCAGGGCAGCGATCCCGTCATCGAATTGCAGACGAATTTCGGCGGCGGAAAAACACATTCGATGTTGGCGCTCTACCACCTGTTCTGCGGAATGCCGGCATCGGAATTGCCGGGACTTGAGCCGGTGTTCGAGAAAGCCGGCGTGAACAAGATTCCCGCCGCGAAGCGCGTCGTCATTGTGGGCAACAAGATTTCTCCCGGCTCGCCCAGCCGAAAAACTGACGGCACCATAGTTCGCACCCTTTGGGGCGAACTCGCGTGGCAACTTGGCGGCAAGGAAGGTTACGCGATGGTGAAGGAAGACGACGAGCACGCCACCAGCCCAGGCGATACACTGCGCCTTCTCTTCAACAAATACTCCCCCTGCCTGATTCTGATTGACGAATGGGTGGCCTACGCACGCCAGTTGCACGAGGCAGCCGATTTGCCCGGCGGGCGGTTCGAAACGCACTTCACTTTCGCGCAGACCTTGAGCGAAGCCGCGAAGGCGGCGAAGAACACTTTGCTAGTTGTCAGCATACCGGCAAGCGAAAGCGGTGTCGTCAGCCCGCACGGCAGCGAAATCGAGGACGTCGAAGTCGGCGGCGAACGCGGACGCCACGCCTTGGAGCGATTAAAGAACGCAATCGGTCGTGTTGAATCCTCGTGGCGACCCGCCAGCGCGGAGGAAGGCTTCGAGATTGTCCGCCGCCGTTTGTTTGAGTCCATCAGCGGCGAGTCGCATGTCGCTCGTGACCTCACCGCCAAGGCGTTCATGGAACTTTACCGGACGCAACAGCAGGAGTTTCCGCCCGAATGCCGCGACGCCGATTACGAAAAACGTCTCAAGGCCGCGTATCCCATCCACCCGGAGGTGTTCGACCGGCTCTATTCCGATTGGTCAACACTGGTGAAATTCCAGCGGACGCGTGGGGTGCTGCGGCTCATGGCCGCTGTCATTCATTCCTTGTGGGAAAAGCAGGACCGCAATCCGCTCATTCTGCCGGCGAACCTTCCAATTGACGACCCGCGCGTCCAGTTTGAACTCACCCGCTATTTGCCGGACAACTGGGTGCCGGTCATCGAAAAGGACGTGGACGGCCCGAACTCGCTCCCTCTCCGCATTGACGGGGAAAAGCCGAACCTCGGCCGCTACTCCGCCTGCCGCCGTGTGGCGCGCACGGTTTATCTTGGGTCTGCACCGACGGCGAAAGCTGCCAACCGGGGGGTGGAGGATCGGCGTGTCAAACTCGGCTGCGTGCAGCCAGGTGAGGCTCCGGCAATCTTTGGCGACGCTCTCCGGTATCTCAGCCAGCAGGCAACTTACCTTTACGCGGACGGCGCGCGGTATTGGTATTCCACGCAGCCCACAGTCACCAAGCTCGCCGAAGACCGCGCCGAGCAGTTGAAGTCCGACCCCGACGCCGTTGCCGATGAAGTCAAGAAGCGTGTCATACAAGACGCCAAACAAAGAGGCGACTTCAGCCGTTTGCATCCGTTTCCGCCCACAAATGCGGACGTACCCGACGATTCGGACGCGCGCCTCGTGATTCTTGGCGTCGAGTATCCTCACATTAAGGACCAGGAAAGCCAAGCATTGGTTGCCGCTAAAGCCATGCTGGACAGTCGCGGGAGCGCCCCGCGCCTTTACCGCAATTCACTGGTTTTTCTCGCCGTCGACCGCACCCGGCTCACGGACTTGGACCAGGCTGTCCGATATTATCTGGCCTGGAATTCCATCGTGCAGGAATCCGAAGGGGACGAGCCGCCCTTGAATCTCGACGCGCACCAGCGGCGGCAGGCTCGGAACCAGCGCGACAACGCGAACACCACCGTCAGTGCCCGCATTCCGGAAACCTACCAATGGCTTCTTGTGCCGACCCAATCCAAGCCACAAGACGCCGTCCAATGGCAGCCGTTTCGCCTGCAAGGACAGGAGAACCTGGCCGTGCGCGCGAGCCGCAAGCTGAAGAATGACGAGTTGCTTGTGTCCAAGCTCGCCGCTTCGCGCCTTCGTCTGGAATTAGACAATGTTCCCCTTTGGCGCGGCGACCATGTGCCAGTCAAACAACTGTCAGAGGACTTCGCGCGTTACCTATATCTCCCCCGTTTGCGCAATCCCCAGGTATTGGCGGACGCCGTTCACGAAGGCATTGCGCTCTTGAGTTGGCAGCAGGATTCCTTCGCGTACGCCGACAGCTTTGACGAAGCAGCCAAGAGGTATCGCGGCCTGTGCCTTCCCCCGCAAATCCCGAAGGGTCAGGGCGAACTGTCCGGCATCCTGGTAAGACCGGAGGCAGCCATGAAGCAGTTCCAAGCCGAGCAAGCCGTCGCCGCCACAGCCATCGCCGCAATGCCCACGCCGCAACTTGGCAAGTCAGGCCAGCCGATCCCGACGGAAACCGAAACCGACCACCGCAAACCAGCCCCACCGGCCAAACCAAAACGCTTCTACGGTTCAGTTCACCTGAATCCGCAACGCGTCGGCAAGGACGCCGGCAAAATTGCGGAAGAGATCGTCCAGCATCTGGCGTTACAGCCCGGCGCCACCGTTGAAGTCACGCTCGAAATCCAAGCGCAGATGCCCGAAGGCGCTCCTGAAAACATCGTCCGCATCGTGACTGAAAACGCCCGCACCCTGAAATTCACCAGCCAAGGATTTGAGGAGCAATAAGAAATCACATCCCAGCAAAAGTCACCGAGGCGGGTTCCGTTTCGCTCGCTCCACAATTTGCGCCGGTTGCACCGCCGCTGTCGATTCACTGGCCCTTGGCGCGGCCTCCATCTCCGCGCGTTTTATAAGCGTATCCTGAGTGTGTGCAGACGGCGGCGGCGACCGGGTGGCCGGAGGAGGAATCGCTGCTGGGGACGGGGCCGGATAAGGAAATTGCGGCGCGGCTGAATTGCAAAGTCAATGCTGTCAAACATCGGCGTTTGCTCAAGGGCATCGGGGCATGGCCCACCTCCCTGTCTTCTGAAAGGTGAACTCTGGACGAAAAAAAGCCAATGCTGGCAGGATCGCGTTCGACAGAGCCGGAGATTTCCGGGTTAGGCAGGGTTAGGTGTGGTATGTAATGTGGCATCTTCGATGCCTTTGACCAGTGGCCAAACCACCTTGAACGCCATGCCCAAGTGGTGAATAGCTGCATCAAAATTTCTATCATTGTTCTTCGGATCAGCTTTCCCACCAAAAAGCACCTTGTCTAAATCGGGAAACATATCCTTGGCAATGTCCTTTCCAAGTTTCCACCATTCCTCCTTCCAGGTGTGCTCCGACAGGGGATTCAAGCCTGAACAGGCCTCCGACCACCCGGCGAATCGGGGATTGGATATCAGCCCCCGTTTCGCGAGCACCATGAACGTCAACAACTTGAATGCGCACGCGTTCACAGGCACGTCCAGATTTCCCTTCAACTTGCGGAATTTCAGGAAAAGTGCGGCAATTCCGAGCAGTTTTTCGAAATCCTTGAGCAAACCACCCAAACCGGAAAATGGGGACCGGGGCAGAAACCAGAAAATGCTGTGCTTGGAAGCGCGCTGTAGAAGTTTGGATTCCTTGGAGAGCTGCCAAAGCTCCAGTTGCGCGGCTGCCCCCATGATGAACAGCCGCAACAGCGCGTCATGGTCGTTTTCGTGTGCGCGTCTGGCCAGCGCCTTTGCGGTGCCAACCAGCGAAACTTCATAGCCAGTCAACTCATTTGAAGTCTTCGATTCCTTGTCCTTGTCAGCGGCCCGCTTGCTGACCGGAAACCAGGGAACCGTGGCCAATTGGCATATCTCTTCAATAGTTTCGGAGCGGAAGTCGGCAGCGCCCAACTCCCTCGCCATTGCGTTTTGAGCCCCTGCGCCCTCCTTCAAGGATTCGTCGTCCGCGGTCATAAAGCGATTAGAACAGCACAGGGGGAAGTGATTGTCAACCGAGCGTTGGGCCATGTCCTCGCTCGGTTTCCTGGCCCGTCACCATCGGCGAGGTTATGGCGTGATGATCGAACGCGAATTTCAAATTGCCGTGAGACCGGCCAGTTCCGAGTCCCAGATACTCAAAATTGATATGGGGGCCCTCGTCAACTCCGGGGGATTGAGCGGGAATGACGCTACCCGTTGCTCGCCGAGGAAGGAAGGCGGAGCCACATGAATGAACAGTCCGTATCGGTGGTTTCCCTCACCGTCAGGGAATTCCTCACGTTGCGCCATCTGCCCGGCCGGCTTTCGGCGTGGCAGACGGCGACCCTGCTGGGAATGGACAAAACGCACCTTCCGGTTCTGATGGCTGCGCGCTTGCTCAAGCCGCTGGGAAATCCCCCCGCGAACGCCCCGAAGTATTTCGCCCGCGACTGCGTTCTGGGCTTGGCCAGCAACGAACGTTGGCTGGCCCGTGCCAGCAACGCGCTGGTGGATCACTGGGCCACACGCAATAAAAGGAAAAGCTCCGGCGCCAATCAATTCCTTGAACTGATCCCGCAACCTCCGCCCAACAAGAAATCCGAACCCGCAGCACGCCATAAAAAATAAGGAATATCGTGCCCAACGCCTCCAATAACAATCCCGGCCGCGGCCAGCCCGTGCTTGGCTTCGACGCACAGCACATTCGCGTTCTGATCGGGGCCGGTCTGCTGAGGCGAATTGCACACAAAACACAAAAAACATATGCCAACCAATAATAATGCAGAGAATGCCGGGC
>Ga0182027_10007760_pt1 | contig 15745 bp, 14 predicted proteins | sample 712E1DmetaG_FD_121300 | JGI IMG/M metagenome (GOLD analysis project Ga0182027, IMG submission 121300) | Permafrost microbial communities from Stordalen Mire, Sweden - 712E1D metaG (Illumina Assembly) | ecosystem: Environmental > Terrestrial > Soil > Wetlands > Permafrost | place: Sweden...
GGGGCCCGGGTCGCTGTTCGAATACAACTGGACCGGCGCGGCGGTCGACACATTCGCCGACGTCTTTGGCAGTTGCGCGGACGTTGGCTCAGGCGTCAACACCACCATACTGCCCGCCTCGTCTTGAACCAGTATTGTCCCGTTTGGATTCATCCTACCTTGCTGGCAGGCCGATAGCGACGCAACGCCGATCAATGCAAGTCCAATGACCATGACAAACGTGGTGTTGCCCTTACCGAAAGACATCAGGTGCTCCCCTGCTCTTCTCGGTCCGATCACGTGCCCCAATGGGTGTCGCAGCGGTTCATTTAGCGGAGAAGGCAGTCCAATGTCAATCCACAAGAACTGCAGGCTTGGATTGCCGGGAGCCACGTCCGTCCGGTCGGGCATCAAGGCGCGGTCATCGGCGGACAGGTCGTTGGGTCAAACGTGGCGGCCGTCACGATGACATTCCATGGGGTCGGGGCAGTTCTTGTGCCACCGAAGGCCGGCGGCAACGGGACTGTAGTCCTGCCAGTCGCATGTCCGATGCCCCACCGGAGCGCGACGCGAATGTCGCAATCCGCCGTTCCAAGGCGCCCTCCGGAGAGCTAGGATGACCGCAATTCCGGGAGGGCCACAGCTGATCGACAGCGAAGGCTGCCACCGCAGCGCCAGCTAGCCTCCACATTCCTCGACAAGTGAATCGAGAGGGATACTCGCGATGACGACGGGATTTGAGTTCTGCGCCACATGCGGCACACCGCGGGCCGTGGCCGATCAGAAGTTCTGCGCCAGGTGCGGCTCGGCCCTCTCACCTGCGGTTCCGCCTCCGCTACCTGCGCCGCCCCACTTCGCGCCGTCCTCGATCGCCCCAGCGTCTGTCGCGCCGCCGTCTGCCGAAGGACCGACGGCACCGCCTCCGTGGGCGACGTTGCCGGCCACACCCGGCACTCCTGCCACACAGTTCGTTCCACCCGCTCCGCAATATCCACCGGCATATCCCGGCGGCCCCATGCCCGCGTACGCGGGCTCACCCACATTTGCGGCGCCCCGTGCCCACGCCGGGACCGGCAGGGGCGTCAAGATGCTGCGTCGTGTGGTGATGGTCCTGGGCATCCTGGTCGTCGCCACGCTGGGCGCAGTCTCTTGGCTGGGCGTCGCCCAGGTCCCGGTCTTGAGTTCAGCGTTTGGAATGGATCACCCGCGCGACCTTCACATGGTCAGAGATAGCGCCGCGCTCAATGACTTCTGTGCCAAGTGGGGCATCGAGCGGCCGTCGCCGACGCAGAACTACACCCTCGCTGACAAGCATCACTATTCAGGCAGCGTCGCGGTCGACGACACGATCAGCGAGGGCGCACTCGCAGCTCTGCCGGAGTACAGCGCCCCCAACGCGCGCGTCAGCCAGATCCAGTTCCGGGTCCACGAGGGCTCCATAGAGATGTCGGCCTTCGTGAACGTGCCCGGCTATCCCGCCTCGGGTCCCATGTATGCCCAGTTCTCGATATCGGCGACCAGCTCTCACACGGTCGCGGTCGACTTCTCGCACCTCGACTTCGGGCGGATCGGCGTGCCCAGCAACGTCGTCGACACGGTCAAGACCAGCCTGAACGCGTCCTTGAACAAGAAGATCCTCGAATTAGGCATCACGATCGACACGCTGGAGCTGCACGAAGGCGCGATCAGATTCAAGGGCACATGGCCAAAGACCATCACCGCCGACCCGCCGGCTGGCGTTTAGTGGCGAGGCAGACGCTCGAAGCAAGGAGACGACCGATGATGGGTGTCCCAACGGCACGGCTCTTGGTCCTATTAGTGTTGGTGGCGTTGTGTGTCGTGCTACTGCTCGCACTGGCCGGATGCGAGTTGGGCGACTTCGAATGAACGACCTTGGCGGGCGCGGGCATCGGACAGACGCCTGCTTGGCCCCCACGAGGTGCCTGGTTTCGCGTCTGTCTGACGCGGCGATCGGCCGCGTAGCGCGGAAACTCAACCGACGATATGGCTGAATAGCGACGGGATCGAGATGGCTACCGTGCGGGGCCGAGTCACCTGTCGAGGACTTGCCGAGCATGGGAAGATCGCGAACGTCCGCTTTATCACCGTCTCGGAGGGATGTTGCCCATGCGTCCATTGCGCCTGGCCGCTATCTTCATGCGTCCATTGCGCCTGGCCGCGATCGTCGGGGTCATCGGGCTCGTCGCGGTGGTCCTTATCGTCGCCATTTGGTGGCGGACAAAGCGCAAGTAGCGTACTCGCGGAGGGCCTGGGGATCGGAAACCCGGCAACCGAGGATGGACGATGTTTGACCCAGGTCGCCGTCATTCATGGCGGCCGCTGCCGACGCGCCCATGTCTGTTGCTCCTGACGGCGCTGGTCGTGGTGGCTTGCGGGGGGTCAGCCTCGTTCCAGCCATCTGTGAGTACGTCCGTGGGCCAGTCGAGCCTGCCGACAGTGACGGCGGTCACCCCCACGATGACAGCGGCCACGCGGACGACGACCGCGTATCCGGCCCGTGGCAGCATCGTCGCTGAGGTAGCCCTCGGCTCGAAGGCGGAGGGCTTGGCCTACGCCTTCGGCTCACTCTGGATCACCAACCCCGACGCCGGACGGGTCTCGAGAGTCGACCCTGCAACTCGGCAGCTCGTCGCAACGATACCCGTCGCGGGCATGCCGATCCCGATCGCAGCCTCGAAGGATGCGGTTTGGGTGGGCAGCTACACGGGCGGCAAGCTATCCCGGATCGACCCCGCCACGAACAAGGTCGTCGCGACGGCTGACGTATCAGGTGGCTTTCCATCGTCAATCAACGTCGTCGGCGACGAGCTGTGGGTGGGGGGCCATGGCATCAACGGAGCCCAGATCTTCGACCTCGAGAGCATGGCGTCCAACCAGAGCGTCGCGATAGGCCCCGCACCGGGCTTCGCCGTCGTCGATGGATCGACGATCTGGTATCCGTGCTATGGCAGCACCAAAATCGCGCAGGTCGACATCGCCTCGCATACCGTCACGGCGACCGTTGAGGGCGGCGCGAACCCCGTCTACGCCGTCGCCTTCGCCGGGTCGATCTGGGTGGCCGACCATTCCCAGGGACGGGTGACTCGGATAGACACCAAAACGGGTCTTGCCGTCGCCTCCATCGATGTTCCCGGGTCGATGTTGTACGGAATGGCGCCCCTCGGCGGCGTGCTATGGGTCGCGAGCACGTACCAACATGCCCTGTTCGCGATCGACCCCGTCACGAACTCCGTCATCGCTCGCATCGGACTACCAGGAACGCCGTACCAGGTCCTCGCCGTAGGCGACCAGTTGTGGGTTGCCCTGGCCGACACAGGTTCCGTCGCGCTCGTCGCCCCCTGATCCTCCTCAGATGTCAAGAGACCGCGACCGCGGCCGTGGTCCCTCAGAGACCCTTCCTATGCCTAACATCTGGCCGCTTTCAGCGGCGGGCCGCAGAACTTGAGGTCAGCGTAACCCTTCCGCAGACCGCTGGAAGCGCTTGTCAGGCGCTTCCGGTTCAGACGCGCGCTTGCAGGACTACCCCGTGCCACCCCTCATCGACGTAGGCGTCGCACTCTTCGAATCCCAGCTTCTCGTAGTAGGCGCGAAGGTGCGCATTGTCCGCCCAACAGTCCAGCCGCACGTAGGTGACGCCGAGCGTACGCGCCCGGCCCGCCGCCCACATAAGGAGACTGCGCCCGACGCCTCGTGATGCCGGCCTCATACGACTCACGACCGTATACACGTAATATGCATCCTCAACCACGCGCTGTGCGACCGTCGGGTCAAAGTAGGGCGGCGGAAATCGGCCACTGACCGCATAGCCATGCACGTCGCCTTTCGCGTCGATTGCGACCATCGCTTGCCCCTCATGAACCCAGGACGCCACGCGTGAAACGAAGGCCGGCTCCGAAGAGGGGGGCTCCCCTCCCCATTGATCCGACAGTCCGTGGTCGACAAGCCACACAGTGGCCTCGTCCGACACGGAGAGAATATGCGCAGCGTCGCCCGGCCTGGCTGGTCGTATCTGCCAATTGGGGATCATGACGTGCGGTGAGACGCTAGCGAGCACGGCCAAATCCCTCCCGAGTCGTGTTGCGGACGCACCGATTATGGAGGCCGGAGACACCGCACGTAGATCGAAAGCGACAAGGCGGCCTGCCTCGACCACGATGGCGCCGCCCCTCACGATGGCCCGATCGTGGACGCGATTGGGGTTCAGCTCGAACCATGTCGGGTTGGCCGTACGCAGCGGGCTCACCGCGGGCAGGGTTCCGGGCGACCTGATGTGGCAGTTGCGCGAATCGAGGCCGGGCTCTGCCCCAAGCGCGCGGCTCTACCCGTGGGACGTCTCGATCTCCAGGAAGAAATCCGACGTCGGGGGCTCCCAGGGCCGCCTTCGGACCGGGCGGCCCACGACCTGCGCGATAAGGTCCGCAACACTGTCGAGGTCGTCAACTTTGTGGATTAGCTTCTCGATCGCGGCGAGATCAACCGGCTGGAGAACCCCGGTGGGCGCTACCAGATGGAGTCGCCGTCCATGCGACCAAGCCAGGACTGTCTCAGAGTGTTCCACGCCACTGCTCCCGCTCAACTCTTGCAGCCGGCGCAAGCGTAGTCACTTACGGCCCGGGAGTCATCGGGTATTGGTCGGGTTAGGCCCCGACCTCGATTCCTCGTTCGGACGCGGAGGCACGGCTCGAAGCAAGAGGCGGCAGCTTGGACACGCGAGCAGATGCCCAAATAGGCCTGGCTCATCGATGCGGCGCTCGGGTGTCGGCTATCGGGCGGGACGCTCGGCTTCGAGGATGAGCCGTCGCGGTCTCCCTGGCAGCGATCGACCGCTCATGAACAAGCAGGCGCTCGCCAGCGTGAAGGGACCGAAGGCGACCAACAGATCCACGATTGGCTCGCCGGTGATCAGTCGTCTTCCTCGGCCGTGGTCAGTCCGTTAGCGACCACTTCTCGCCCTTCCGTACGAAGACGCTGCCAAGCCGGCCAACCATGATCTGCTCGGCGCCGGCAATGCGGACCGCAACCGGCCGTTCGGCCCAGACCTGAAGCCGGTCGTGTTCGATGCGGAGTCGCACGCGCCGGCCCCGCAGCCGGAACGGCACCTCCAGTGCGCGCCAGGCCAGCGGGAGGTGGGGGTCGACCGTCAGTTGGTCGCCCGCAGGTCGGATGCCCGCGAAACCCAGAACGATCGCCTGCCAGAGGCTGCCCATCGTCGCCACGTGCAACCCTTCGGCTGATTGGGATCGGACGTCGTCCAGGTCGATGAAAGCCGCCAGCCGGAGGGCCGCGAGCGCATCCTCGGGCCGGCCCGCGCGGGCCATCAGCGCCGCGTGAATTCCGGGACCGAGCGAGCTGCCGAAGGAAGTCCGCGGGTCGTAGAAGTCCAGGTTTGCCGCAAGCGTCTCGGGCACAAGTTCGTCGGGGACCAGGTGATAGAGCATAAGCACGTCGGGCTGCTTGACGCATTGCGTGCTCGCCACCCGATCCCGGCCCAGGAAGACTTCGCCCGAAAGCGGGCGCGTCGCCAGTTCGACGATCTTGACCGGCTCCAGCTCGAAGAAGCCCCGGAACTGCTCGTAGATGCCGGTGGCTCGATCGAACCCGTCGACGATTCGACCGGCCAGCTCGAGCCAGGCCATTCGCTCGGCGGCATGGGGGGCGATGAAACCCATGCCCGCGCCGCCTCGACCCAGGCCGCCTCGGCCCCGGCCGCCGCCGGCCTCCGCCCAGGTCGCCGCTCGTCGCAGGTTCCAGCGCGCCATGACGTTCGTGAAGGCGTTGTCCGCGATCAGGTTGTGGTATTCGTCCGGCCCGATCACGCCCGACAGGTGGGCCGACCCGTTGGCCGCGCGCTCGAACCGAGACGCCCAGAAGCGTGCCGTGTCGACGAGCAGCTCGTGGCCGGGTCCCGACGCGAAGGCGCGATCGTCGGTCCAGTCCGCATAAGTTGCCGCGGCCCAGGCCACGTCGGAGACGATGTGGAGCTCGTGCCGCCCGGTAAGGACGTGCAGGGGCAGACCGTCGGCGCCGGTGATCCAGTCCGGCGTGACGTCGCGACCGTCCGCTGCCGATTCCCACGGCATCCACGCGCCGGCGAAACCTGACTCACTGGCGGCAATGCGGGCCGCGTCCAGCCGTCGGACCCGATACTCCAGCACCGAGCGCGCCGCCGCCGGGTTCGTGGCGGCGAGGAACGGCAGGACGAACACGTCCGTGTCCCAGAACACATGGCCGCGGTATTTGAAGCCGGTCACGCCCCTGGCACCGATCGCGGCTTCGCCCCGATCCGGCACATGCGACATCAGCTCGAACAGCGCGAATCGGACCGCTCGCTGCATGTCGGGATCGCCTTCGATGCGGATATCCGCGTCGGCCCAGCGAGAGGTCCAGGCGGAGCGTTGCTCGGCGAGGAGGCGGTCGAACCCGGCCTCGACTGCCTCGGCGAGCAGCCATCGGGCGCCGGCTTCGGTCGGGGTCCGGCGGCCGCTTGCCCTGACTGCCACGATCCGTTCCAGGCGGCGTGCCTCACCGCTGCCGGTTACGTTCTCGCTAGCGGCGACGGCAATGCCACCGGCGGCGCCACGGACAACTGCCGTTTCGCCGCGGCCCGCCTGACCGCCGGCAAAGGAGGGGAATGCCAGCGCTCCCGAACGCCGCCTCCGGGCCCCCTTACCCTCCGCCCGCAGGACGCCGATTCCCGGTCGGGCGCGCGAGGCGAACGAGACTGCCTGGACGTGGCCGAATTCGGTGGCGAGGTCGTGGTGCACCACCCCGATCCGCAGATCCAAGACCCGGCGCACCGGCTGCCGATCGTCGAGGTGCCCGGCCAGGCGCGTCCAATCGGGGCCGTGGAGCAGGTTGGACTCGGCGCGGGTGCCCTGGTAGACGCCGGCCACGTAAACCTCCCGTTGGGCGGGAGGGTAGTCGACCAGCGGGCTGCCGAGTGTCCCGGTTACCCCGTCGACCATGGCCAGGCGCACGTCTCGGGCCGGTTCGCGGGCGGCGTCGACGCCGTCGATGACGACGGTCCACTCCGGTTCGTCGGGCATCGGCGGCAGGTCCGTCCGGGCGCGCCGCCGGGGCTGATTGCCGCTGCGCGTCACGCCCCGGACACCGAAACTTCGCCGTCGGTGGCGACCGTTGATGAGTTGCGGTCCGCGAATTGCTGGAGCAGGCCGTCGTAGGTGAGCTGGTCGGTTCGGTCCAGGCGCCAGTCTGCGCCGACGAGCCCATTCCCGATCCCGACCGCAAGCATGCGGGCGGCCTTGATCGCGTCGATCCCTACCTGGGCGTCCTCGACGGCGACGCAATCCTCGTACGGGACGCCGAGCATGTCGGCGGCCTTGAAGAATACCTCGGGGTCGGGCTTGCCCTTGACCAGGGCCGTCGGGTCCACGATGGCGTCGACAAGGTCGGCGATGCCGAGCCGGCCGGTGATCTCCCAGACGTTGTGGCTCACGGAGGCGACGGCGGATTTGATCCCCGCCTCCCGGAGCGTATCCAGCAGCTCGGCCATGCCGGGCAGCAGGTCGCCCGGCTTGATCGTTCGGATGAGCTCTCCGAAATACTCGTTCTTGCGTTGGGCCAGTCGTACCTTCTCCGCGTTCGGCAGTTCGATTCCAGCATGGTCGAGCACGATGTCGAGGCTCGCCAGCCTGCCGACGCCCTTGAGGCGCTCGTTTACCGCTCGATCGAACGCCCATCCCGTCTCGTCGGCCAGCCGCTTCCAGGCCTGGTAGTGGAACTCGGCTGTATGAGTCAGGACGCCGTCCAGATCGAAGATGACGGCCCGTAGCTCGGGCTGGAGGGTGGCCGAGACTATCGCGCCCGGCGTCAACTCCAGGATCCGGCCGCGATGCGAGACGGAGAGTCGGTCGCCTTCGAGGAGCTCGTAGGTCGCGGTGCCGTGGTTGAGGGTGAACTCGAGGAGCCGGCCGTGGATTCGAAGGCGGATGCACATGCCGGTCAGGCGAGCCGGAAGCCTCGGGTTGAAGCAGAGCCCGGCCTGCCGGTCCCTCATGCCGGCGAACCCGTACACGAGCGACATCCACGTGCCGGCCATTGCGGCGGTGTGGACGCCCGCCGCAGTGTTGCCGCCGACGTCGTCGAGGTCCATGCGAGCGGTTCGTCTGAAGTACGAGTAGGCCCGCTCCGTGTAGCCGAGGTCGGCCGCGGCCACGCTCTGGATGCACGGCGCGAGCGAAGAGTCGCCGGTGGTCAGCGGGTCGTAGTAGTCGAAGTTGCGCTTCTTCTCGGCCGTCGTGAACCGCTCGGGGAGAAGCACCTGGGCCAGCACTACGTCGGGCTGCTTGAGGACCTGGAATCGGTAAACGTTGAGAGGGTGGTAGTGGAGTAGCAGCGGGTAGTTCTCGGGTGGCGTGCCCGCGAAGTCCCAAACCGCCCGCGTCAGGAAGAGGTCGTCCTGGGCGTGTATGCCCAAGCCGCGATGGAACGGCAGGCGCATCCGTGCGGCGGCCTGGGCCCACGCGTCCAATTCGGCCGGCTCGAGAGAAAGGCGCGTTGCGATCTCGCCATACGCGTTCGGGTCCGTCGATTCGAGGTCTCGAGCCACCGCACACGCGTATTCCAGGTTCCATTGGGCCATCAGGTTCGTGTAGAAGTTGTTGTTCACCAGGGCGGTGTACTCGTCCGGGCCGGTGACCTCGTTGATGCAGAAGTCGCCGTCGTGTTCGTCGACGTAGCTACCCAGGGAAAGCCAGAACCGTGCGGTCTCGAATATCAGCTCGGCGCCGCCGTCGAGCAGGATGGTGGGATCGCCCGTTGCCGAGACGTACTTGCCCAGGGCGAACGCGATGTCGGCGTCGATGTGGTATTGGGCGGTGCCGGCTGGGAAGTAGGGTGAGGTCTCCTCCCCGGCGATCGTCCGCCAGGGGAATAGTGCGCCGCGGTGCCCCAGCTCTCGCGCGCGGTCACGCGCCTTGTCCAGGGTTCGGCACCTGAACAGCAGCAGCTGCCGGGCGATGTCCGGGTGGGTATAGATGAAGTAAGGGAGGGCGTAAGTCTCCGCGTCCCAGAAGTAGTGGCCCTCGTAGCCCTCGCCCGAGAGCCCCTTGGCGGCGATGCTCGTCCGGCCGTCGCGGCCGGCCGCCTGCAGCAGGCTGAACAGGTTGAAGCGGATGCCTTGCTGCAACTCGTCGTCGCCGCCGAGTCGGACGTCGGAGATCTCCCAGTACCGGTCGAGCTCGCGTTTCTGCTCGGCCAGCAGCTTCTCAAACCCGATCGCTCGCGCGGCTGCCGCATCGCCCTGGGCCGCGTCGGCGAGGTCCTCGCCCGGCAGCTCGAGTGACGTGCGGTAGGCGATGTACTTCGTGAGCGTTACCGCTCGTCCCGCCTGCGCGGCCACGGAGAGGGTGAACCGAATTCGCGTGGCCCCGGTCTTCGGGTCCGGCTCGACGCCCGCGCGCATCTCACCGGCCGTCCAGCGGTGGTCCGCGGCCGCGGCCACGGTGTTGCGGCTGTTGCGGGCTCGCTGGACGAGCACGCCGGAGGATCCGCTGGCCCGCATGTGGGTGGCCTGCAGCGACTGAGATTGCAGCCGGGTGCCGATTCTCGGGTCGTCGCCAGTCTGCTGGTTGCTGGTCGTGCCGTCTATCAGCGACTCGAAACGAAGCGTCGCGTCGGCCTCGCGGAGAGTCACCGTGTACTCGATCGCAGCGATCTCACGGCGGGCCAGAGATACCAGGCGCCGGACATGGATGTCCGCCGCGACGCCGCCCGGGGAGCGCCATCGAACCGTCCGCGACAGGACGCCCTGGCGAAGGTCGAGGCTGCGTTCATAGCGTTCGATCACGCCGGTCCGGAGATCGAACCGATCGTTCCCGACGAAAAGCCGGATGGGCTTGGTGTCGGCGACGTTGAGCATCACCTGACGGGTCCGCGCGTATCCGTACGCAGGCTCGGGGTAGACGATCGGCTCCTCTTCGTAGAAGCCGTTGATGTACGTGCCGTTGGCGACGCTGTACCCGCCATCCTCGAAGTTGCCCCTGAACCCGATGTTGCCGTTTCCGAGGGCGAAGATAGCCTCGTTGCGGGCGAGGACGGCAGGATCGAAGGCCGTTTCGCGGATCCGCCAGACATCGACGGGGACGGTCCGCCGCGCCGAACGCGCAGGCTGGCGGCGCGCCCGGCGGCCCGCTGTGGCCGGGCCAGACCCTTCAGTACGATCCACGGTCCTCGCCCTTGAATACCTCACGGCCGTCACCGCGCGACCTTGCGGGAGTGACTGATCTTGCCCGCGGCCCGCCGCGCGCCAACGGTAACGCCAATTAGTGACGCGCGTTAGTTAAGCACAGCCGGAATGGGACCGTCAAGAGTGATTCCCGCCATTGACAGGGCCGCTGCGTGGCACGTCGCGCCCAATTCTCCTTGACGGCAAGAAAGGCTTGTGGTTAGCTTCTGCGCGTCAGTAACGGGTGTTAGTAGCGGCTCCTCGGTCCGCGCCCAACCCGCGGCTGACGGGTCACGCTGCCGGCTTTGCTTCAACGGAGGATGGAATGGCTCGCAGCCGGCCTACGAGCGCCGACGTCGCTCGCCTGGCGGGTGTCTCTCGAACCACGGTTTCGTTCGTGCTCAACGAGCGCGACGACATGGCCATCAGCCCGGCCACGCGTAGCCGCGTGCTCGAGGCAGCCAACGCTCTTGGCTACCAGCCCAATGCTCCAGCTCGACAGCTCGCCGGCGGGGCGAGCCTGACGATCGGTCTCGTCCTGCGCCAGGAGCCCTCCCAGGTGGCCTCGGACGCGCTGCTGCCCCAGACGGTTCAGGGGCTTGGTGACGCCGCGCGGGGAGCCGACTATCAAGTCCTCGTCGAGTCGCTGCCTCCCACGCCGGGCGGCTACCGCCGCTTGCTCCATTCGCGCCGCGTGGACGGGCTGATCATCTCCGGGCCGCTCGCCGACGACGTCGAGCTCCGGCGCGTGTTCGAGGACGGTTTCCCGATCGTGCTGCAGGGCCACGTCACCAACCTCAACGCACCGAGCGTGGATGTCGACAACGTCGCCGGGGCGAAGGCCGCGGTTTCGCACCTGCTCGAATGCGGCCACAAGAGCGTCGCGATGATCACGAACGCGCCCCTTACTTACACGTCCGCCCAGGAGCGCCTCGATGGATATCGGCTCGCGCTTCAGGAAGGCGGCGTGGCCTTCGATCCCGGACTCGTGGCCGAGGGAGCGTTTGTCGCGGAGAGCGGCTACAAGGCGATGGCCACGCTGCTCGAGAACCGGTCGTTCACGGCTGTGTTTGTGGCGAGCGACGTGCTCGCCCTGGGCGCCATGGGCGCCGTCCGGGCCGCCGGCCTCCGGATCCCGAGCGACATTTCCATCGTTGGCTTCGATGACATCCCGCTGGCGGCGTACTTCGATCCACCGCTCACGACGGTCAGCGTTCCGGCCTACGACCTGGGCAAGACGGCGGGCAACCTCCTGCTGGCCCAGATACGAGGCGAACCCGTGCCGGGGCGCACGCTCCTGGACACGGACCTCAAGGTCCGAGAGTCGGTCGGCCCGGAAGCCGCCCGGCAGCTACCTCAACGGAGGACGGACAGGACAGCCTCCGAACGTTCGTAATGGGGACGCTCGGGTGCACAAGAAAGAGGGCGGGCGATTGCCCGCAAGAGAAGGAGGACTAGACAGTGTTTCCGGGCAAGGTGATTCCACTCAAGCCCTGGCGGCCGCTCGTATTGCTGGTGGCGACGGCGGTCGTAGCCACGGCGTGCAGCAGCACCAGCGCGACCCCAACGCCGGCGGCAACTCCAGCACCAACTCCAGTTCCGCCGGTAGTCACGCCCGCTCCGGGCGCCACGGCAACTGTTACGCCGACCACCGGTCCCATCGGCGGATCCGTGACAGTCGTGGGGACGTGGTCCGGCGCAGAGCAGACCGCGTTTCTGACGATGGTCCAGCCCTGGGTCAACCAAACCGGAGTCCAGGTCAAGTACACGGGTAGCCGCGACATCAACGCGCAGCTGGCGCAGGGCATCCAGACGGGCAACCTGCCCGACCTGGCCGGCCTGCCGGGCCCCGGGCAGATGGCCGAGTATCAGGCCGCCGGCAAGCTGGTCAAGCTCGACGACGTCCTCGACACAGCCACCTACAAGGCCAACAACTCGCCGGGTCTCGTCAACCTCGGCATGGTCAACGGCAGCATCTACGGCGTGTTCATCAAGGCCGCGGTCAAGGGCCTGATCTGGTACAACCCGACGACCCTCCCCGACATCGCCACCAACGGCGCCCCCACGACCTGGACCGCTCTCCAGGCTCTGGCTACCGCGGACGCAAGCAAGGCCAAGAACACGTGGTGCATGGGTCTGGAATCTGGCTCCGCGAGCGGATGGCCGGGCACCGACTGGATCGAGGACTTCGTCCTCCGGACGGCCGGCCCGGATTTCTACACCCAGTGGTACCAGGGCAAGGTCAAGTGGTCTGATCCCAAGATCAAGGCTGCCTTCCAGATGTTCGGCGACGTCGTCAAGGCGTCGTACGGCGGCTCGAACTACATCCTCAGCACCAACTTCGGCAACGGCGGCGACGGCCTCTTCACAACCCCGCCCAACTGCCTCTTCCATCACCAGGCCAGCTTCATCACCACGTTCGGCGGCTTTGCCAAGGCAACCGCAGGCACCGGCTACGACTTCTTCCCGTTCCCGGACATCGACACCGCGTACTCCGGTGCGATAGAAGGCGCCGGCGACCTGTTCGGCATGTTCCACGACACGCCGGCCGCCCGCTCATTGATGGCCTATCTCGTCACCCCGGCCGCTCAGTCCATCTGGGTCGGCATCGGTGGAGCGCTCTCGCCCAACAAGCTCGTCAACAACTATCCCGACGACATCGCCCGCCGCTCCGGCGCGCTGCTCGCGAACGCCAAGTACTTCGTCTTTGACGCTTCCGACAACATGCCCACGGCCATGAACGCGGAGTTCTGGAAGGAAATCCTCGTCTTCGTCAAGGATCCGACCAAGATCGATGCGGTCCTCGCCGACCTGGATAGCGTCCAGGCCAGCGCCTACAGCAGCTAGCCCGAGAACCAGCCCGGCCACTCTGACGGCCGGCTCTGCGGACTCGAACCTGGAGATGGCGGGCCGGACCGGACTAACTCCTCGGTCCGGTCTGGCCCGCACTCAATCTGCGAGGTACTCGGATGGATTCCCGCATCATCACCGCGCTCGAGGTCGTGTTGGTGGTGCCGGCCGTGCTGGTCGGCTACATCTGGGCGACCGAACGTCTCATCGGCCTGGCGCACGGCAAATGGCGCGAGCGGATCCGCCCGTGGCTCTGGCTCACGCCGGCTCTCATCATTCTCACCGCCTTCCTGATCGTGCCGACGCTCCAGACGGTCTGGTACAGCTTCCACAACAAGGACGGTACGCAGTGGAGAGGTCTGGATAACTACTCCTGGTTCCTCAACGGGCCGGGACTGGCCTCGCTCGTCAACAACATCCTGTGGGTCGTGTTTCTGACGTTGGGGACAATCGTCGTCGGCCTGGCAGTCGCCGTTCTGGCCGACCGCGTCAAGTACGAATCTCTCGCCAAGTCGATCTTGTTCATGCCGATGGCGATCAGCGGGGTCTGCGCGGCGCTGATCTGGAAGTTCATGTACTGGTATCAGGTGCCAGGTGTGCCCCAGACCGGCGTCGTGAACGAGGTCTTGACCAAGGCCGGCCAGAACCCCATCCCGTTCTTGATCGACTCCGACTTCAAGATCGACACGTTCGCGCTGATCTTCATCATGATCTGGATGTGGACCGGCTTCGGCACGGTGATCCTCTCCGCGTCGTTGAAGTCGATCAGCCCCGAACTGCTCGAGGCGGCCCGCGTGGATGGCGCGACCGAGTGGCAGGTCTTCAGGAAGATCACCTTCCCGCTGCTCAGCCCGACGATCGCGGTCGTCTCGACGACGATGATCATCACGGGTCTGAAGGCGTTCGACCTCGTCTACACGCTCACGGCCAACGGATCCTATGACACGCAAGTGATCGCCAACGAGATGTACAACCAGTACTTCAACTTCGGCCAGTACGGGCGCGGGGCGGCGATCGCAGTAGTGCTGCTGATCGCGATCATCCCCGTGATGTTGTTCAACATCAGGCGGTTCCAATTCCAGGAGGGCATCCGATGACGGCCGCCGCCGTTCCCGCACGGACGAGGACGCCTGCCAGATTGCGATTCATTCGTCGATTGCCGGTCCACCTGACGCTGGGCGCCCTGCTTCTCATCTGGCTGCTACCGACGATCGGCGTATTCATCAACTCGTTCCGCTCCGCCGACGCGATCACGTCGGCCGGTTGGTGGACGGTCATCACCAACCCCTCGGGGCTGAGCCTTGATAACTACAACCAGGTGCTCAGCCAGGAGGACCTGGGGTCCAAGTTCCTCAACAGCTTGTACATAACCATCCCCGCGACCCTGATCCCGACGATGATCGCGGCCTTCACCGCGTACGCGTTCGCGTGGATGAAGTTCCCCGGCAGGACCTGGCTGTTCCTAGTCCTCGTCGCGCTGATCGTGATCCCGCTGCAGACCACGTTCATTCCGATCGGGCGCATGTTCAACAACTTCTTCGGAGCCAACATCAACGGCACGTTCCTCGCGATCTGGCTCGCTCATACCGCCTATGGCCTGCCGTTTGCGATCTACCTGTTGCGCAACTTCATGGGCAGCCTGCCGCGCGAGGTATTCGAATCGGCCGCCATCGACGGGGCGAGTCCGGTGACCTCGTTCTTCCGGCTGGCTCTACCGATGAGCGTTCCGGCGATTGCGTCGCTGGTGATCTTCCAGTTCGTCTTCGTCTGGAACGACCTGCTCGTGGCGCTGATCTTCATCGGCGACAACACTGACAACCAGCCGCTCACACAGGCGCTCGCGAGCCTGGTGAGCTCATTCGGGAGCGGCTGGCAGTACCTCGCGGCGGCAGGTTTCATCGCCATGATCGTGCCGCTGATCGTCTTCCTCAGCCTTCAGCGCTTCTTCGTCCGGGGCATCTCGGCCGGGTCGGTCAAGGGATAATCGGCCCCGGGCAAAACACAGATAGCCGGCTGTCTTTCGACGGCCGGCTATCGTGGGAATCGGGCGCTAATGGGGATGCGTCCGGTCCTCCGCCAGTTTAGCGTCACGAATCCTGGAATTCGCACGGGTCGTCGGTCAAGCGCCCGCGTCGACCCTTGATCCAAAGCGCGGGCTGGAGTGGATCGTCTTCTTGACGGGGCACCGGACCGGACGGGCGGCGATACCACCTCAATGATCTTGAGTACAACCAGGGCACCGGCTACCTGAGGCGCCGATTCAGGCGATTCGCCGAGCCCGTGGACGCCGTTAGAGGCGATTGCACCATGACCCCATGGGGTCGGAACCGGGGTAACGGCCAGCCGGCGGAAGATGGGGTTTCCATCCTCGTTCTATCGGGTACGGACGAGCAGGCTGTGGACGAAAGAAGGTCCTCCATGGAACTCCTACTCGTCATCATCATCCTGATCCTGCTGTTCGGCGGCGGCTTCAGCTTCTACCGGCGCTGAGAATCAGGCGTCTGAGGGCGGCCGATCCCTCAGGTTGAACGCGACCCCTGACTGTGCTCAACAGTCTGTTCGCCGGGCTCGTGGCAGTCAGCGACGACGATTCTTCTTCAGCTTCCTGGTCCGGCAGCTGGTCGCACGCGACTTCAAACGCGCCCCCAACAACGCCACGGTTCTCATGACCACCAGCATCTGATCCGCGCACGTTCGTCGCCCGCGTAC
>Ga0182027_10007762_pt1 | contig 15741 bp, 14 predicted proteins | sample 712E1DmetaG_FD_121300 | JGI IMG/M metagenome (GOLD analysis project Ga0182027, IMG submission 121300) | Permafrost microbial communities from Stordalen Mire, Sweden - 712E1D metaG (Illumina Assembly) | ecosystem: Environmental > Terrestrial > Soil > Wetlands > Permafrost | place: Sweden...
CGAGCCGCCCTGGCCGCCATCGCCGACCCAGGCACGGTCACGCTGCCCACGGCAGCCGAGTAGGCGAAGTCTGGCGCTGGAGACGGTCACGCCCGCCAACTGGGGGCTGGGCGAGGTTTTACGTTCCTTACGGGGAGCACGGACGTCTCGTTCCCAGTGTTCTTTTCGGACGTCGACGATTGGGAGGTCGTGCTGTTCGAGGACGCCAACTCGCTGACCGGTGGAATCGCCATCCTCGTACGACCTGGCCAGAGTGCACAGCTTCTGAGCAACTTCTTCAATTCGAGTGGGCGGGCCCCGATCGGATCGGGGAGAGCTGGGATCGGCCTTCAGGTTCAGCGCGCGGACGGGAAATTCACGCTGCTATCCCTGTTTGGCGGTACGACCCTCCAAGCGTCGCAGATCCAGTTCAACATCGGGGGGCAGATCTCTTCTGGCAAGCCAGAGATCTTTGGCGAGCTCAATATGAAGGGCGGCCAGTTCACCGTTGGCCTCGGCTCGGCCGACGGATTCATTTCCTCTCTGACTGGCGGGAAGCCTATTCAGGTCAACTTCGATCTCGGCATCTCCTACTCGCAGAGCCAAGGCCTCCGGATCACGGGAGGGGGCGGATTCGCACTCACTCTTGCAGTCAATCTGACTATTGGCCCGATCACGCTCTCCAGCATCACGTTACGGTTCGACATCGGAGGTGGTGGAGTCACCCTTGAAGTGTCCGCCTCTTTTGATGCCGAACTGGGACCGATCACGGCGTCTGCGGAGAGAATTGGACTGCTCTCGGATCTCGCATTCCAAGAGGGCAACGTAGGCCCCGCGGATCTCAGCCTCGACTTCAAACCTCCCTCGGGCATTGGGATAGCGATCGACGCCGGCCCGGTCTCGGGCGGCGGCTTCATCTTCTTCGATCCAGACGCCGGACGCTACTTCGGAGCGCTTGAGCTTTCCATCTACAGTGTCTCTGTCAAAGCGTTCGGCGTCATCGACACGAAGCTCCCCACCGGGCCGGGGTACTCGTTCCTGATCATCATCTCGGCGGAGTTCACGCCGATCCAGCTCGGGTTCGGGTTCACGCTCAACGGCGTTGGCGGGCTCATCGGGATCAACCGAAGCGTCGACTCGAACGGGCTGCTCACGATGATCAAGACGGGGCAGCTCGACAACGTGCTGTTCCCGGACGACGTGGTCGACAACGCGCCGGCGATCCTCAACGACATCGAGACGCTGTTCCCTCCGACCAAGGGACACTACGTGTTCGGGCCGATGGCCAAGATAGGGTGGGCGGCGCTGGTCGACGGCGAGCTGGGGCTCATCATCGAGTACCCCGGGCCGGTATTGACGGTCATCGGCACGGTGCACGCGGCGCTGCCGACGAAGGACGAGGCGGTGGTCGAGCTGAACCTGGACGTGGGTGGGGTGCTCGACTTCCCGAACAAGAAGTTCTCGCTCGACGCCAGCCGAGCACCTTCGTGCTCTGAGGAGAGGATCGCGCGGGTTCGGCTTCGGGCGGGGAGCGCAATATTCCCGAACCACGGCGGAGAGTCTGGATGTCGGTTTCACGCGATGGAACGTGCTGCCCTGATTCTGCAGGACCCTGGGGGTAAACCCCAGTATCGGAGATTCGCCGTTCGGGGCTAGATGGGAGGCATGAGGTTGGGGATCTATCCCGAGATGAGCGGATCGGGGTCGGACGAGAAGGCTGCGCGTGGCCGTGTTAGTTTATTGAATCATGAAGCTTCGCTGGCTCGCGTCGGGTGCTCTGCTTCTTGGATTTTCCGCATGGAGTTCGGTCGGGAGGGCAAAACCCGTGACACGCGAATGTAGAGTCGTGAAGGTCGTGGATGGGCGAGGGCAGCCCGTCGTCGGAGCGACCGTGTCGCTATCGATGTGCCCGGCCGAGGCCACGACGTGCAGCGATATCGCAGTATGGACGACTGATCGACGAGGACGCGTTTGCGCCGAGCAGCTATTGGAGGCGGAAGGCGAGCTGGACGTGCGGGCTCCGGATCGCCTCGGCGGTCACTGCGCAGCTTCGAAGAGTTGGGAATATCCGCGAGGAGTGCCCGAGGGGCGTGGGCCTGGACCCGTCGTCGTCAAGCTGGACGCGCCTCCGCTGCCCAGGGCCGCCTTGAAGGGAAGTGTAACGTCGTCCAACGGTCAACCGATCAAGGACGCGACGATCGGCATCGAATCCGTGACCCTCAGTACCGGCTGCTCGTACTCTCCTGGTCCCATCTCGGCCATGTCCTCGCCGAGCGGACGGTTCGCCCTCCCGCAGGTTCCCCAGGGGACCGCGACCCTTCAGATCACCCATCGCGACTTCGCTGCGCGGACTGTGCAGGCCGTGATTCCGTCTGCTGATGCCGACATCGTCCTCGACGCCGGCGCGATCTGGCGAGGGCATGTAATCGATCCGGACGGTCAGGTGCTCGCCGATTGTCTCGTGTCGGCGCGCGCCGCCCGGTCCTGGTCCGCGACGATCCAGTGTTCCGAGGGCAAGTTCTCGATCGAACATCTGCCGCCAGGCGAGGTGGAAGTCCTCGTGGGGACGGATGAGCGCTCGCAGCTCGGTCACCGGACGCTCACGACCAAGGTGCACGTCACCGACACGCAGCCGCTCACGCAGGACCTGTCTTGGCCCAAAGGCATCGCGGTCAGCGGTGTGATCGTCGACGAGAGCGGCGTGCCGATCGGCGACGCGCGCCTGTCGGCACTGCCAAAGGGCGAGCATCGGCTGCCGAGCGAGTTCCACCCGCAAGAGGTCGTCGCTCGTGCGGACGCCGCCGGGCAATTCACGTTCCGCCACCTGGCTCCCGGGCCTTGGGTCATCACGGGTGACCTGCGGGCGCCACGACGGAGTCAGGTCGAAGTCGACGGCGCGAAGGATCAGCGTGGTGTTCGGCTGGTGGCCGTGAGGCCGCAAGGGAACTGAGATGCAGAATTTTGCCTTCGTTCACGGCCCCAGCAAGTCCGGTAACTACCAGACGATGGCGCGGAGGATGTTCACTTCCTCCCTCAGCCTTCCGCTCGTCGACCAGAAGAAGCTTGACGGCAGGCGCATCAGGACGCTGCACGATTGTATCCAGTACCTGACGACGAGCTCCGAGGTCACGGGTCCGATCGGCGACCTGTTCCTGATGAGCCACGCGAGCTCGTCGCACCTCGCGATGCCGATGTTCGCGGCGCAGAAGAAGGCGACGACGGAATACGAGATCCTCTTGCAGACCTGGGTAGAGGGGATAGTTTGGGTGTGTAGGTCAATGTAGTTAACGTAAGATCTGTTATCAGACATTTTGCGGCGAAGGAAAAGCGGCGCTTAAACGGACTATGCTCATGCTCCGCTTAAACGGACTATGCTCCTCTCTATGAGCAAAGCTACTCGGACGCGAGCTGCACGCAGACCGCGACCACTTCCATGGCCTTGCGGACTTGGTCGAGCGGCGGGCGCGTGGGCGAAAGGCGAATGTTGCGGTCGTTCGGATCCTTGCCGAAGGGATAGGTCGCACCCGCTGGCGTGAGTGCCACGCCCGCGTCCTTGGCCAGTTGCACGACCTTGCTCGCGGCGGCCTTCTCGGTGTCGAGGCTGACAAAGTAGCCGCCCTTGGGTTTCGTCCAGCGCGCCAAGCCCTTGCCGCCGAGCTCTTTGGACAAGACTTCCTCGACCGCGGCGAACTTCGGCGCCAGCAACTTGGCGTGCGCCTTCATCACGCCGGCGATGCCGCCAGGAAAACGGCTAAGGAAGAGCACGTGCCGGTACTGCTCGACCTTGTTGGGCGTGATCATCTGCGTGCCCATCAGCTCGCCGATCCAGGCGATGGTCTTCTTGCTGCCCGCTAGGAAGCTGACGCCCGCGCCAGCAAAGGTGATCTTCGAGGTCGAGCCGAACAGAATCACACGTGTCGGGTTGCCGGCCTTCTTCGCGGCGCCAAGCAGATCCGGATGCGCGGGAGGCGCGTCGTCGAGGTTGTGCACGGCGTATGCGTCGTCGGCGAAGATGGTGAAATCCGGCGCCGCGGTCTTCATGGCGCCCAGGCGATCGGCCACCGCCTGCGAGGTGGTGTCGCCCGTCGGGTTGCTGTAGGTGGGCACGTAGAGCATGCCCTTGATGCTTGGATCCGACGCCACCAGCTTCTCGATGGCCGCGATGTCTGGCCCGTCTGCGTTCATGCCGACCGTGACCATGGCAATACCCAGCCGCTCCAGCATCAGAAAGTGCCGGTCGTAGCCAGGCACGGTCACGATGAATTTCACATCACCCTTGCACCACGGCGCCGAGCTGCCCGGCACGCCCCGGAGCATGGCCCACATGAGCACGTTGCCTTCCAAGGCCAGGCTGGCATTGTTGCCGACGATGATCTCGTCGGGCTGCACGCCGAGCATGGGCGCGAACAGTTCGCGCGCTTCCTTGATGCCCGCGATGCCGCCAGGATAGTTGCGCAAGGCCACGCCGCTTGGCGTGACCAGCGATTTGTCGTCCACGATGGTCAGCATGGCGTTCGAGATGTCGAAGTTGTCGTCACCGGGCTGCCCGCGGGTCAGATCGAGCTTGAGACCGAGGGCGCGCAAGGCATCGTAGCGTTCGCGTATTGTGCTCATGGCTGTCTTCACATGCCCTATCGCACGGAAAAAATCCAGTCCGGATCATGGATCGGACTTGCGCGATGAAGCAGAAAAGATCCCGCCGCTATTCGACGACGAGCGCATTGAATGCGGCAGCAAGGTGCGTGCAAGCCACGAGTGCCGCCGCGAATTCAGACCTCTTGCCGGATTCGCCTTTGGCGAGCGCGACAACGTCTTCGGCGGATTTCATGAATGCATCGGCCCCCGCGACGTGCGCCACGGCCTCGGGGGAATGCTGGGCGAATCCGAGCAGGGCCTGGTGAACCTCGTCGAGTTTGGCCCGGCTTTCCTTCATACCTCGCACATTCGCCGAGCCGGACTTGCTCTGGCGCAGCCACACCTGCGCTGTCAGAGCAAGCCGGCGCATGTGCCACGCAGCGGTCTGCCCTTCGTTCTTTTCCTGGCGTGCAAGCTCCGCCATTTGCCAGTCGGTTCGCGTGGCGAGAAATTCCGCGCGAAATGCGGCGAGCAATCTGTGAAGCGCTGCCGGACTTTGGCCATTGTGGACGCCCTGCAAATACGCCACGCCTGCGGCGTGAAGCTGGAACATCACCGGTGCTAAGCCATTCGCTTCATCAAGGAGTTGGACACAGCCGCTCATGTCGCTGTTGCTCGGGCCGCCCGGGTTCCCGCCCTTGCGCGCCTCCGCATCCCCGTAGCCAAGCAGCGCCAGACACCGGGCGTAGCGATCAAGCTTCGCAAAGGCGTGGTTGATCTCGTCGCGCGAGGGCGGATTCGCGGAATAGCGCACCAACCATTCACTGGCCGACGGCTCTGGCTCCGCGGCTGACGGGAGCGCGAGCGTGCGGCCGAGATAGACTGAAAGGTCTAGGTCGGTTTTCGCTTCAAAGGAAAACCTGCGCGAAATGCGCCCAGGTGCCGTGGCGTAGAGAACATGGGGCCTGCCTTGGTCGAAATACAGGTCGTCCCCCATGGCCGGAAGCTGGTCGATCTGAACGCTCGCATCCGCGGGATCCACCGCTAGCGTCACCTTGTGTTGCTGCCGCTGCGCGACCGGCGCGACCCTCCCGTCAGCCGGCCGAAGATAGATGGTGACGACACGGGCGCCGACGATCAGCGCGACCAGCCCAAGAGCTATGGCAAGGCGCGGCCACCATCGCGCGGGACGTGCCAACTCTTGCGACCTTGGGCGGCGGGGCATGGCCGCGGAACTGGTGCGCACTGGCCGGTCCAGCTCGATGGATGGGCTTGGCGCGCGGGAGGGCTCTGCGAGGGGGTGTTCGAGATCCCTTTGCAGAAAAGGAATGGTCTGGCGAACGGCCGTGGGTTGGGTTGCGAAGGGATCGGAAACCAATTCTGGCGATGGCGTCACATCCGCGCTCTTTCCCGTGATGGCCTCGCGCATGGCTGTCGCGGTCGCAAAGCGCTTTTCCATGTCGCGGTCGAGCGCGCGCAAAATGGCCGCCTCGACGCTGGGTGGAATGTCCCGGCGCAAATCGTGCGGCAGGGGAAACCAGCCGTCGAGGATGCTGGCGAAGATCTTGGCCTGGCTCTCGCCCTCGAAGGGCGTACAGCCGCACAGCATCTCGTACAAAACCACGCCGGCCGAGTAGATGTCCGAGCGATGATCGATGCGGCCCACCTGGCCCAGGATCTGCTCGGGCGACATGTACAGCGGCGTGCCCAGGACCGTGCCCACCGCCGTCCCCGGGCCTCTGCCCGCCGCGCGCTGCCCGGGCCCGGAACGCACGAGAATCTTCGAGATACCAAAGTCGACGATCTTGACGAAGTTGGGCCGGTCTTCGTTATTGAGAATGAAGATGTTCTCTGGCTTGAGATCGCGGTGAACGATGCCGTGTCTGTGCGCGGCCGCCAAACCGCTCAGCATCTGGCTGGCCAGATCGATGGCGAGCGGAACCGGCAGGCACGGCGTCTCTTCGAGCAGGGTCGCAAGCGGCTTGCCGTCGAGGAGCTCCATGGCCATGAAAAGCACGCCCGCGGGCGTGCGGCCGAGATCGAAAACGTCGACGATGTGGGGATGGCCGATGGCACTCGCGGCCCGCGCCTCGCGTTCAAAGCGAGCGGCAAGCTCGGGATCCGGGCCGATCCCCGCCAGCAGAGTCTTGACCGCGACCCGCCGCCCCAGGGCCATGTGCAGCGCCTCGTGAACCACGCCCATGGCGCCACGGCCGATCTCGCGAACGATCTGGTACTTGCCCTCCAGGATCTGTCCGGGCGAAAGCGATGCCCGCGTCCGCTCCTCGGCCCACGGGCCCAAGACCGGACAAGCCCCGTCTTCCGACGAGTGAGAACCGCCGCAATACTGGCACGCCACGTCTCTAGAATATCAGCAGGCCGACGGGCTGTCAGGATTGCAGGCCGGGTTTCGAGCGACTCGAATCCATCAGGATGGACGGGCATCCAAGTGCGGCTTGATCGACCGCATGCTACTGCCCGTGTTCAAATCACTGGCCAGCAGATGGCACAGAACCAAAGGTTGTTCAGCCTATCGTAGTTGCAGGTGCCCTGGCCTACGCAGTCCGAATCATCGAGGCAGGTGTCGCTAGGGGTATGGCAATAATAGCCGTGGCCACAGCCGTCCCCGCAAGAGCAAGGAAGCGGGGTGTTGCCCGCCCAGCAGTGCACGTCAGGTCCGCACAAGGCGGTACTTGGACAGTCGCAGAAATTGTCAACCACGCTCGGCGAGCAGAAACCACCCGGGCCGCAGTCGCTATCGATGCGACAGTTGCTGGCACTTGCGCAAGTGTTCGCCTCGGAGTCCGAAGCTGACGCGCGACACTGACAAGGAACATTGTCCAAGCAATCGGAGTCGCTTGCGCAAGCGTCGTAGGAACAATTGGTCATGCAACCGATGGGCCCGCCTGTCATGCATCGACCATTCGTGCCATCAGCGCAGTCCGAATCCCCTCGACAGGAAATGAACTGTGGCTGGTTGGCGCAGGAGCCAGCTACAGCGGCACCGAGTCCTTCTCCTCGTTCCATCGGGCAGGAGTCTCCGACGGCACGATGCTTGGCCGGGATCCTAGACACGCTTGCGGCATCCGCAGATGCGCCGCCATTCGACGTGCCACCGGAACTCCCACCCGTATTCGAACTACCGCCCGAGGACGCACTCGCATCCGAGCTACCACCAGAACTGCCTGATGCGCCGTCAGGCGACCTGCCAAAGCTGGTTTTTCCGCCGCAAGCAGCGAGTGAGCAGACGAGGAGACCGAAGCAGGCCAAGCGCATGTGGAAGCATCTCACTGCCCAAAAGCCCGCAACCGGCGCCACTGGGCGCGCACGCGGTCGACCTCGCGCTCCCGAGCCGGATCGGGACCGAACACGGCACGGCCGACCAGGTCTTGCAATTCCATCGCCTGGGCCAGCGATTTGGCTGGACTCGGTACGACCTGGCAAAGCGCCATCTTCCGATCCTGTTCGCCAGCGGCCCGCCACCCCCGGATGCGGCGGCGTACGGCAGCCTTGTCGCTGGATGTAACTCTCACGGCGACACTCTACCTCCCCTGAAAGCGGAACGGCAAGACCGGCTCTTGTGCGTTCTGCTGGATGGCAGCGAGATAGCCGGCTATGACTTTACTTAACTTTACTTTCGCGCAATACGCCCGCAGCACGCGGATCGCATCTTGAGGACAGACGGAACACACAACCACTGTCCCAAGGAGATCACCATGAACCAGGCAGAATCAACCCAATCAACGACGACGAAGTATTTTCGCAAACGACATTTCTGGCTGCTCTTGGCCGTGCCCGTACTGCTGGGAGCGGGCATCTGCGCGGTTCGCGCGCACGCGGCCGACGACGGATTCGGTTTTGGCCCGCCAGGATTCGGCGGCGGCGGCACACCCGAACAGCACAAGGCATTCATGGAGCGCAGACTCGACAAGATGCTGGACATGCTCAAAGCGAACGATTCCCAGCGCACGGCCATCAAGGCCATCGCCGAGCGTATGTTCGCCGAGATGCAGCCCCTCCACCAACAGCACAAGCAGCTGCACGACGCCATTGTGGCCGCCTTCACCGCGAACACTGTCGATCGCGCGGCGGTCGAGAAACTGCGCTTGCAAGTCACGGCGCTGGTGGATCAGGGCTCGCAAGTGTTCAGCAAGGGCTTGCTCGACGCGGCCCAGGTGCTGACTCCCGAGCAGCGCCAAACCCTGGCCAAGTTCATCCAAGAGCAGCACGGGCGGCGTCACCATTTCTAGCACTTCACCCGACTCATTCGCCCAACCCGGCCGGACCGGCTATTCTCCCAGCCGGCCCGGCCAATTTTTCGATCATGCCAACGCGCGTACTTCTCATCGACGACGATGCCCGCCTTGTGGAAATGCTGGGCGAGTATCTGCGTTCGCGCGGCTATCAGGTCGAGGTCCGCGGCGACGGCGAGTCGGGCCTTTCGGCGCAAAAACGCGCGGACTTCGATGCCGTCATCCTGGATGTGATGTTGCCCGGCATCGACGGACTGGAGGTTTGCCGCCGCGTGCGCGCCCATTCGCAGGTGCCCATCCTGATGCTGACCGCGCGAGGCGACGACATGGATCGCATCATTGGCCTCGAGATCGGCGCCGACGACTACCTGCCCAAACCGTTCAACCCCCGTGAGCTGCTGGCGCGCTTGGCCGCGATCTTGCGCCGCTCGCGAGCGGGCGCCGGCCAGCCCGAGGATGTGCTGCGTTTCGGACCGCTGGAGATCGATCGCGCGGCCCGCGAAGTGCGCGTGCGCGGACAGCGCCGCGAGCTGACCGGACGCCAGTTCAATTTGCTGTTGCTCTTAGCCGAGCGGGCCGGCCGCGTGCAAACGCGCGAACAAATCATGGAAGCGCTCAAGGGCGAGGAGTGGGACAGCGTGGATCGCAGCATCGACGTGCACATTTCCCGCATCCGGCAATTGATCGAAGACGACGCCAGGCATCCGCGCTTCGTGCAAACCGTGCGCGGCACCGGCTACGTGCTGACACCACCGGCGGAACAGGACAAACCATGACCCAGCGGCTGTATCTGCGCCTCTATCTGGCTTTTCTTGGCATCACGGTGGTGTCGCTGCTGGTGACCGCCGTGTTGGCGCGCGCCTTCCATGAACCCGGCGGGACCGTCTCGCGCTTCATTACGCCGCTGGCGCGTTCGCTCGCGTGCACCCTGCCTGGCGTGTGCCGGGGCGAAGCCGCGCACCGCCTAACCGAGACCGCACGCGAACTGGAAATCGATATCGCGGTTTGGGATGAGCAAGGGCGCACGCTTTTTGAGGAGAGCAAGGCGCCGCTTGCGTATCCCACGCACGCCACGCCGGGATGGCATCACACCGCGCGCGGCCCACTCTGGCTCATCGACATGGGCGACGGACGCATGCTGGGCTTGCGCGAGCGCGGCCACTTCGGCCCGCGCGGACGCTTCTTCCTGCCCATGCTCGTCGGCTTAGCGCTGGTGATGGCCGTGGGGCTCTACCCACTCAGCCGTAGCATCACACGCCGGCTCGAACACCTGGCCGAGGGCGCGCGACGCTGGGGCGCGGGCGATCTGGCGCATCGGGTGCCCGTGGTGGGCAAGGATGAAATCGCTTTACTCGCCGAGCGTTTCAATCACACAGCCGCTGCTCTCGAAGCATTGCTGGCGCAAGAACGCCAGATGCTGGCCACCGCCTCGCACGAATTGCGCTCGCCGCTCGCCCGCGTGCGCATGGCCCTGGAACTTCTGGCCGAAGAACCCGACCCCGTTCGGCGCGGCGAACTCTCCCGCCGTTCCGCCGAGGACATCGCCGAGCTCGATGGTTTGGTCGAAGAGTTGCTGCTCACGGCACGCACCCAGGCCGGTGTGCCCCGGCGGCCATTCGCCGAAGTCGATTTGCTCGTCCTGGTGCGCACGGAAGCCGAGACTGTCGGCGCGCAAGTTGCCGGCGAGCCCATCGTTCTTTCCTGCGAACCCGCCATGATCAAGCGCATGGTGCGCAACCTGCTCGCCAACGCCCAGTTGCACGGCCAAGGCGGCGCCATTCGCGCTGAAATCCAGCGTAGCGGAAACCAAGTCGTGCTCACCGTCGAGGACGACGGTCCCGGCGTTCCCGAAGGCGAACGCGAGCGCATTTTCGCCCCCTTCTACCGCGCGCCCGGCCCCCGCCCGTCCGGCGACACTGGGCTTGGTCTCGGCCTGTCCCTGGTTCGCCAAGTCGCGCGCTACCACGGCGGCGACGTGGTCCACGTCCCTCGCCAGCCCACCGGCAGCCGCTTCGAGGTGAGACTGCCGTTGCCGTGACGCTGGAATCGAGTCCTAGAAGTTATCGGCTGCGGCGTCATGAAGTAGCCGATCGAAACCATCTCGACCGACGAGCATCCAACGACACCGATGAATCCCGCACTATTCCCCCGGCTCGTCGCCGTTGAAACCACCAGCTTTTGCAGCGCCAAGTGCGTCTTTTGCCCGAACGATACGCTCAAGCGCGGCAAGAGACACATGACGGACGAGCTGTTCGAAAGCATCATCGAGCAATGCCGCGAGTTTCCCTTGCCGGCCATCGAGCCCTTCTTGCAGGGCGATCCTTTCTCCGACCCCAAGATTCTATCGCGGCTCGAGATGATTCACCGGCGCCTGCCCAAAACCAAGCTGCGCCTGTACACCAACGGCTACGGCATGTTGCCGGAGCGAACCGATGCGGTCACGGAATTCGACATCGACCACCTCTTCATCAGTCTGAACACGACCGACGCCGCACGCTACAAGTCGGTGATGGGTCTCAACCTCGAGCGCACACTGAACAACTTGCGCTATCTGACCGACCCCTGCCGGCGCCACCGCGTGGCACGCCAGATCACGGTGCGCATGGTGCGCGTGCTCGACACCTCGCTAGAGGAGCAGGAGAAATTTCTCGCCCTGTGCAAGGAGCTGGACGTCAAGCCCTTCATCTCCGGCCTGTTCAATTACAAGGGCGACATCCAAAGCAACCTGCCCATTCCGAACTATCCCTGCGAGCACATGGATCGGCTGGATATTCTCTCGAATGGCATGGTCACGCTATGTTGCATGGATCAGGACGGCGAGTTCAGCTGGGGCGATGTCAACAAGCAGCCGCTGCTTGAGGTCTACCGTGGCTCTGTCGCGGCCAAGTACCGCGAGATGCACTGGAGCGGCCGCCGCAATGAAATTCACCCCTGCGACACGTGCAACCTGTTCTGGCCCGGCCTGCAGGGGCTACCGCTGCTCAAGCGCGCGCGGTTCGGCGTCCAGGCGGGATTGTACTTTCTGCGCCACCGGCCGACAGGCAAGAAGGCACCCCAACTCGTGCCCGCCGCAGCGCTCGTACCACCGCGAACTTGATCATCGCTACATGCAAGACGTAGCGCTGGGTACCACGCAGGTTCCCGTGGTGCTCCCCGAGGTCACGCAGCGAGCGGGGGCGAGGCAAAGGGGACCAAGCTGGGTATCACATGGGGCACCGTCGAAGGCCTGCGCGACGCAGATCGCATTGTCCGTCGCAGCGGCAGGTCCGCTGGTTGTGAAGCAGTCGGCGTTGATGCACTCGGCGCGTGAACCATCGGCAAGAGTCCCGCAAGCAGCCGGTGGCCGGACGTAGGCGACTTGCTGGCAAGTCTTGGCTCCGGCCGACCCAAGGCACGCAAGCCCAAGATTGCCTTCGCACGCCGGGTTGGTACCTCCGCAAGGAGAGCCCAGCGTCAGTGCGGAGGCCGTGCAGATCCCGGCCTGCGTGACATCGGCGGTTGCTCCCACACAGGTCGAAAACGCCTGGCAGGGAAAATCCGATGTGCAGGTCGTGTCTCCGACGGGAAGGCGATCCCTGCAGAGCGCGGGGCCGGTGGATTCGGTCCTGCACTCCTGACCGGGAGCGCATCCCGATGTGTCGCACGGAGCACCGTCTAGGGGCTCGTCGGCGCACAAACCGCAAGAGGAATTCTTGGTCCCCGAGCAGAAGCGCGAAGCACACTGCCCAGCCATGGCGCAAATTTGACCATTGGCGAGTTTCCCAGGAGGCGCGCAATCGGGGGGCGGATTGGCATTGTTGTCGAAGAGGTCGGTGCACGACCAACTGGCGAATTCGCTCGCGCATTTCTCCAATTGTGCAGGACTCGTCCCCGTTCCGGGCGCCGTGGCATTGTTCATACACGCCAGCTGCTGCCGCGCGAGGCACGTCGTCATATCGCCATAGGTATTCATGATGAAAACACCGTCGGGATAGATGGGGGATCCGGCGGATCCCAGCGCCGTATCGGTGCATGCCTGCCGCCTTTGACACTGCGCTTGAGCCAAAACCGCGCAGGCCTTGTCGGGCGAATCTCCGCTGCCGCCGCAATTCGGAAGCAATGAGGTCAATACCAGCATCAAGGCGGACTTTGCAGACATTGCAAGGATGTGTGGATTCTTCGTCAGACGGTTGGAAGATAAGTTCACGGCAATCTCCTTAAAGGAATGGGTGATGGTATTGGGTTGTCAGTTCCACAACCGCAAACGTATGACGTAGGATGCGACCAATCGGTTCCCGGATCAGGCGCCGAATCAGCCCAATCCATCGGTGTTCCAGAATCATGAACGCTGATTTAGCGGCGCTGCTTGTGTTCGAGGCGGGTTCGCGTGGTTGCCGCTCGTTCGCGTCGCTCGTCCTTGATTCGGTCGTCCTCGGCGCGCGCGCTTGCCCGGTCGCGCTGTGTACGCAAGGACGAGCGTCCTTTCCCCTGGCGAGTGTCGGTGGTCGTGACGGTGCGCGATCCCTGGTCGCGGATTTCGGTGGTCTTGGACTTATCGACGGCGGGGCTTTCCACTTTTCCGTTGCGAATGCGACTGATGACCTCATCGACGGCTTCGTGCTCGTCGACGACGGTCACCGATGCCGATCCGAGATGCACGCGCTCGGGCTGCGCCTTTTCGGCCTTGGCAGGCGCCGCTTGCACGGGCTCGTCGGCCTGGGCCGCAAATGCCGGTAGGGTCCATACCAACCCAAAGAGCAGACAGGTCGGAAAGCGCTTCACGTTCCCTCCTTCTGCACGTCGAGGACGACCCGGTGCTCGAGCACGCGACCGCCGATTTCAACCGTGGCCACCACGGGATAGCGACCAGGCCGGTCGCCGCGCACGGCGATGGGGACGAGGTTTTCACCAGCGTCGAGCCGACCCGGCCAGCGGAAGGTGCGCTCGTCCAGTCGCTTGCCGCTGCTCCAGAAGGCCAGTCCTTCGGGCAAGGTCACTTCGAAGGTAACGTCCTCCACCGCGACCTCGGCTGCGAAGGCCAGCTTGATGACCGCGACTTTCGAGAAAGGAACGCGGAAGCTCGGCCACACGGGGCCGTTCGCTGGCGCGGTGGGCGGGGTCTGTACGACTTGAGGCTGGGCGGTCTTGTGGCCGACGGGATTTCCGTGCACGACCACCAGCAACGCGTAGGCAGCAACGCCCGCTGCCAGACCGCCCACTGGCCACAACCACGCGCGCCGATCGCGAAGCCACGCCAACGCACGATCGAAAAGCCCCACCGCGGCCGGCGCGGGCTCGGCCGCAAGCCGCTGGCGCAAAGTGGCCCGAAAACCGTTGTCCGGCGCATCGACGGACAGGGATCGCAGCGTCCCAAGCAGCTCGGCGCCGTCGGTCTTCTGCTGTGTTGTCGATTCGAGTTCGGTCATGGGACATCCATGCCTTCATTGGCCGCGTGGGCTGAGGATGGGAAGGACTCTGCCAGGTTCTTCTTGTCTCGTAGGACGGAAGTGGCGGGAGCTTGGTTCCCGGCGTGCTCATGATCCTGCAAAAGGCGCGCAAGTTGCGTCCGTCCGCGGTGCAGACGCGACTTTACGGTTCCTTGCGGCAGCTTTTCAATGGCCGCGATTTCGCCGATGCCCAAGCCTTCCACGTCGCAGAGCACGAGAACGGTGCGGAATTCGACTGAAATCCCAGCGATGGCCGCCCAAAGACGCGCCCGCTCTTCCGCCCGCAGTAAGAGGACGTCGGGTGCCACTGCCAGGTTTTCGGCAGCCTGACCGACGCCAACACCCTCGGAGAGTGCGGCTACGGTGCGTTCGCGGGACGCGGCGCTCCGCTGCGCGTCCATGAAGCAGTTTTTGGTCACTCGGTAAAGCCAGGTCGAAAACGATGATTCGAAACGATACCCGCGCAAGGATCGGTAGACCTTGATGAGAGCGTCTTGCGCAAGATCGTCGGCGTCGGCATCGCTCTTGGCAAACGACCGGGCAAAGCGCCGCAAACGCGGGATGTGCGTCTCGACGAGCGTTTCGAACGCACGCACATCGCCCGATTGAGCGCGCTTGATGAGCTCGTCGCTGTCCGGTGGATCGATCACGGTCAGGTAAACCCTGGGCCATTCGCGTCGGCAGTGCAAGGCTGACTTGGCGCCGTCGCGGAGTGGCGTCATGATTGTCGCGGGTCCACCTTGCCATCACCATCCGCCTCGCGAGCCGTCATCGGCGTTCTTCTGGTCGTCGCATCGTGCAACCTTCCGGGACCTTCGGGGGGCGCCGTGATCCTGCAGAACGGGGCCGTGCGCATCGTGGACCAGGCCAGCCTGGCTGGAAAAGCCCCTTGCTCCGAAGGGCGCGGTGGCCTCGACCGCTGGTGCGTGTTCTTCAAACAAAAGCAGTCGGCGACCCGCGGCCAGGACGTATGGGCGGTCAATGTTTCGCGCATCGGACGTGGTGAAAATGTGCAGTGCAATCGGCCGAGTTCCGCCTGCGTGCAGGTCGCGCTTGGCGACCACGTCGTTCATTGGGGCTTCGTCGCCGACACGCTCGTCATCGACGGCGTTCCCCCAGGCACAGTCGCCACGGCGCGCGTGTCCGCCCCGGTCACTGCCTGGAGGCCCGACTGGGAAAGCGCGGTCGCGGTGACCGTCAATCCGGTCAGTGGGTGTTGGGTGGACGTCGCGACCGAATCCGTGGCGTGCGTCGAGCAGGGCGCGGGTGGACTCGACGCTTCGGCCGCGGATTTCTCGGAGATCGACGCTGGGACGACCGATGCCGCGAACGCCGACGTCTCGGCGTCCGATGCCGGGGCGATTGCACTCGGCACGTTCTACGCAGGCCGCCTCACCCAGAGCCATCGCGCACTCACCGTGGTTCCGCAAGGACGCGAGGAGGTCCAGGCTCTCGCAGCGAGCGACAGTTTGCTGGTCTTCCTGTCGTCCGGCGGGGCACGCGTGCAC
>Ga0182027_10007763_pt1 | contig 15739 bp, 10 predicted proteins | sample 712E1DmetaG_FD_121300 | JGI IMG/M metagenome (GOLD analysis project Ga0182027, IMG submission 121300) | Permafrost microbial communities from Stordalen Mire, Sweden - 712E1D metaG (Illumina Assembly) | ecosystem: Environmental > Terrestrial > Soil > Wetlands > Permafrost | place: Sweden...
CTTCCACTCCGATGGTTCCCGACAACGACGACTGGCGCCTAGTGCAGAAGGCACTCACGAGCGTCGACCCGGGCGAGATCGAGATTAGGGCGGAACTCGCATGAGAGCCACATCACGTGAGCCAGTAAGGGGGTTCCGGCTCGTCATCGAGCCCACCGGATCCGATGAGTTCGGCGTTCGGCTTGAGCAAACGAACGGCGGCGGGACACCTCCGAAAGTGCTCGCCAGCATCCGCCCGCGGGAAGTCGCCTCGGTAATGGATCCCCTTCACGAGGCGCTACGGGTATCCCGGTACCAGCGGACAGTCCTTTCGCCATCACGGAGAAAACCGATCATGCTCGAAGAGGCCGCCGGGGTCCGCCTTGCTCTCGCTCTGGTTGCCGTGGAGCCGATTTCTAAATGGCGGCGCAGAGAGGAGATCCTCGGCGGCGTGGCCGCCATGAGCGCTGAGGAGGCGTACTACTGGTTCGCCCGCACGACCGGCCCTATCGCCAGCAGGGCTCGACGAGCTCTGAGGATCATGCTCTCCGACGACGGTCGATCAGGAATCGAAGCATAGGCAGATGACACGCCCCCGAGTGCTTATCGAGGATTGGCTGCCGATTGAGGAACTCGGTATTGAATCACGTCGTGAAGCTGCACCGATACCCGGGCAGTTCCCGAAGTTGAAGACGCTTCACGTCTGGTGGGCTAGGCGACCACTCGCTGCCTCGGCAGGCGTCGTGCTTGGAAGCGTCATGCCAGCGTGGTCAGAAGAGGTCGCCGCAGCCTTCCCAGAGCACCAAGAGTTGGCCTCGGAGCAGGCGTACCGTAAGTGGTTTCTCAAGCTGTGCGGCGTACTGGGAGATCCGGTCGCTGCCAAGAGGAAGGCGGCGCGGAACCTTGCTCTCGGGATTCGCACGACCGCGAACCCTTATGACTACCGCCCAGCGTTCAAGAACTCGCCCAGCTCTAGTGACTTGCTCTTCTTAGGCGAACTGCTGGTAGCGACATGGGGAAGGATGCCATCCCTTCTAGATCCGACGGCCGGAGGAGGATCAATCCCGTACGAGGCAATCAGGTACGGACTCGTCACAACAGCCAACGACCTGAATGGAGTGGCTGCGACCGTCCTTAGGGCGGGTGTTGAACTTCCCGCCACCCTCGGTGCTGATCTTCTGGGAAGCCTCGAGGAGTGGGGCGCTCTGCTTGTGGATCGAGTTCAGAGTCGTCTGATTGCATACTTTCCGATCGGCCCGGAGGAGGCGGTCGCTAACTATCTCTTTGCCTGCACAGTCCGCTGTCCGCGCACTGGCAAGATCGTGCCGCTCTCTCCCAACTGGTGGATCTCGAAAGAACCGGGGAAACAGGTCGCGGCCCGAGTGAGCACCCGTAATGGCGATGAACCGGCGTTCGAGATCCTGTTCGGAGAAGAGGCCGTAGCCTCTCGGCCTGACCAGGGAACTGTCGCTGGGGGAAACGCGATCTCTCCTTGGGACGGTCTTGCCATCGACGGTGATTACATCAAGGCCGAAGCACAGGCCGGTCGAATGGGGCACGTGCTTTACGCAGTAGCGATACGTCGTCGTGTTGCCGGTGCAAAGCGGGCAGAGCGCACGTTCCGTCCTCCGACTTTGACTGACCGAGAAGCACTGGCCGCAGCCGGAACAGAGATCGAGCGCCTGCTACCCGACTGGCTTACTAGCGAGGTTGTGCCCACCGAAGATGTACCGGTCGGTAACAAGACTCGGGAGCCTCTGTACTACGGAATGAGCCATTGGCGAGACATGTTCTCGCCGAGACAGTTGCTGGTACATGGGACCTTTGTCGAGGAGTTTCAGAAGCTGATGCCTGAGGTGAGGGAGAACCTTCCGGTCAGTCAAGCTGACGCCGTATTAGGCCTCCTCGCGCTTATGCAAGGTAAGGCGCTGAACTACAACTCGCGAATGTCTGTTTGGCATCCAAGTCGCAACACCATGGCCAATACATTTGACCGCCACGACTTTGCCTTCAAGTGGTCTCATGCTGAGTTCGAGGGCGCACGCGAGCTGTTTCCGTGGTGTTTGAGCCAGCTATTAGACGCTTATGGCGGCATAGCTGAGCTTCTACAGCCTGCCGCTCGTGTCGCTGGCGGGCCAGCAGTCGAACTTCGCTATCCCGTGCCCGGTCCAGTCACCGTGTCGAGGGGGACCGCAGGCAATCTCGCTGCCATCGCCACAGGCTCTCAGACGCTCGTGTGCATGGACCCGCCCTACTACGACAACGTGATGTACGGCGAGCTCTCGGACTTCTTCGGGGTCTGGGAACAGCACACCGTGGGTCGGATCTGGCCCGATCTCTTGCCAAGTGGGCTTGCGGATCTTAAGAACGAAGCGGTTACCAACGTCGCCCGGTTCGCTGACGCAGGTAATAAGAAGAGGCTGGCGAATGCTGACTACGAGGTGAAGATGCAGTCGATCTTTGCCGAGTGCTACCGGGTGCTGGCTGACGACGGCGTACTGACGGTGATGTTTACCCACAAGAAGGCAGAAGCTTGGGACACACTCGGAATGGGACTGATGGAGGCAGGCTTCACGATCGAGACCTCCTGGCCAGTGAACACGGAATCTGAACAATCCTTGCATCAGGCAAAGAAGAACTCCGCCGCGTCGACCATCATGCTCGTTTGTCGCAAGAGAGCAACCCAGAGCGCTGAACGGCGATTCTTCGAGGATCTCGAAGGTGACGTGCGATCGGCCGCTCGTGACGCGGCCACCCGTTTCCAGGCGTCTGGGATCGATGGCGTAGACCTGATGCTCGCCACGTACGGGCCCGCACTCTCGGTCATCTCCGAACACTGGCCGGTCTACTCATCTGAAGCAGGGAGCGATCGCGCTTCAAGGCTGCTAAGGCCCGACGAGGCTCTCGACGCGGCACGGGAAGAAGTAGTAAAGCTCCGCCGCCAAACACTTATCGGTCGCGGCGTCGACTTCGACCCGCTGACAGATTTTGTGCTCCTGGCCTGGTCGATCTTCAAGGCAGCGTCGTTCCCCTATGACGAAGCTCGACGTCTCGCCCTTGCCGTCGGTGGCCAAGACGTTGAGGATCTGGCCGCTGCCAAGATCCTGACCAAACAATCAGGCACGGTCACCCTGACCACGCCGAAAGAACGCCTGCGCCGTAGAGGCGATGACAGGCCAGGAGTGCACCCTGATGCTGACGCTCTGACCGGCCCGACAATTGACGCCGTCCACACTGTCCTCTACGTGGCCACAGAGGACGGACTTCCGGCAGCCAAAGCCTTCATCGACCGAACCGGGATAGCGAACGACCGGCGGTTCCAGGATTGCGTCCAGGGTCTCGTCCGAGCGATCCCGCGTACGAAGGACAAGGGCAAGTTTGTTCGCTCGGAGGCCGCGGTTCTCGACGATCTCGTGACCGCCTACTTTCCTGACATTCAACTACCCGAGGACGAGGCAAGCGACCGACTCTTCTCACCTCTCGATCTGTAGATGGCCATGACCTCGGAGCGCGAGTCCTTCCGGGCGTACTGGGACCGAGTCGGCTGGCAGGGAATCTGGACCGCGATGGATTCGCGGGTCTCACGCTTCTACGTTCCCCTGCTAGCCCGAGCTGCCCGTTACGACAGGATGGCCGGATACTTCAGCTCATCAGCTCTTGGTCTTGCGGCAGCGGGGCTCGGTTACTTTCTTGCCTCCGGCGGGGTGATGCGCCTGATCGTCGGTGCCCAGCTCAACGAAGACGACGTGGGGGCCATCGAGCGCGGAGAGCCGCTTGACGAGGCTGTCGTCCGAAGCTTGTTCTCGTCTAACGCCTTCGAGGATGTGACAAGTGACGGCGCTCAGTTTCGCCGCCAAGTGCTCGGCTGGATGGTGCGAGAAGGTCACCTGCAGATCAAGGTCGGCGTGCCGCTCGACGGCGTGGGACGTCCCTTGCGCCCAGCACAGTCCTCGAAGTACTTCCACTCCAAATATGGGATCTTCACTGATCACGCGGAACTGCCAAATCGAGTTGCGTTCATCGGCTCGGACAACGAGACGTTTCAAGGGTGGGTCGGCAACCACGAGACATTCGCCGCCTCCCCAAGCTGGCTCAACCAGGTGTGGGAGAACAACGGTGCTGACCTCGTCAGTTTGTTCGAGGCGCACTGGCGAAACCGGCCCGATGATGGCTGGGCGGTCCTCGACCTCCACGAGGCGGTACGCGACGAGCTGATCGCGTGGGCTCACGGCGACGAGCCACCGACAGGGCTCGATCCCGAGGATGTAGAACGCGAAACTCCGCCCCCTCAGCCCCGCCCGTCAAGCGCAGTGGATCAGCGCCTTGTCGATCTTGTCGAGGCGCCTCGGCGAGATGGAGGCACATACGTCGGGCTGGTCACGGCAGGCGTAGAACCACTCCCGCACCAGATCTCCCTTGTTCGTCGTGTGGTCGACTCTTGGCCCAGGGGCTACCTCCTCGCGGACGAAGTGGGGCTTGGCAAGACGATCGAGGCTGGATTCGTCATCAGGGAACTGCTCCTTACAGGCAAGGCGGAGACATTCCTTCTCCTCGTTCCTGCCGCCGTACTAGGACAGTGGCAAGAGGAGCTGAACGAGAAACTCGCCCTCAGAGTCAATCGCTATGACGACGGTGTCTTCTATGACCCCGACGGTCGAGAGGTTCCGTTCCGTGGGTCGCCATGGTCGGCTTTCCCCATTGTCCTCGCGACGTCGCACCTAGCGCGTCGAAAGGATCGCCGAGAAGAGGTCATCAACGCTGGCCCCTGGGATGTCGTGCTGCTTGACGAAGCCCACCATGCCCGTCGCAGAGGCAAGAAGCCCAACGGCGAGATGAACGAGATGCTCCGCTTGATCGACGCGATGCGCCGGAACAACTCTTTCAAGACGTTGCTGCTGGCAACGGCGACCCCTATGCAGATGTACCCGCACGAGGCTTGGGATCTAGTCCGCGAGCTTGGGACCTACGGCCGCTGGGCAGACTCGGCCGGGTATTTCCTTAAGTACTTTGAGCAGTTGCACCTGCCCTTCGACGATCGCGACTGGTCCTTGTTGTCTCACATGGCACAGGACTCGTTCCTCGACGAGAAGGCGAAGTCCAGCCCGAAAGTCGAGCGGCGGCTGAGTGAACTCGGCTACGCCCGCCAGGTCTTCGTCCGCGAAATCGCGAAGCACGGTCTCTCGCCATCGCAGGCCCGGAGCTTCGACCCTGAGCTGCGCGCCGCAACGGACCTCTGGCTGCACGAGAACAATCCCATGCGTGACCGCGTGTTCCGCAATACCCGGGAAACCCTTCGTCGCTATCGCGAAGCGGGACTGCTTCACGACACGATCCCGGACCGTAGGGTCGACGACCGCTTTGTCGAGATGACGGACCAAGAGCGCGAGCTGTACAAGCGGATAAGGACTTACATCAAGCGCTCCTATAACAGGTTCCAGGCGGGGACTCAGCAGCAGCAGGCCCTCGGGTTCATCATGACCGTCTACCGACGGCGCCTCACGTCTTCGTTCAAGGCAATCGAGTTGTCGCTCGAACGGCGCCTTGACGTGCTCGCGAACAAACGTCTCGCGGCAGAGCTACTCGACGAGGACGACCGAGAGGCCGATCCGGGGCTGTTCGACCTGAATGAAGGGCTTGCCGTTGAGGAGCTTGAGCATGAGATCGCCGAGTTGCGTAGCTTCATAGCAGACCTGAAGGCCCTTCCCCCTGACGAATCGAAGATGAAGGAGCTCCACAGGTTGTTGGAAGGTGCGTTCCGTAACGGACATCGGACGGTCCTGATCTTCACTCAGTACACGGACACCATGAACCACATCGTGGATCAGCTCTCGACCCAGTATGGCTCGACGGTGATGTCGTACTCAGGTGCTGGAGGCAGGCGTCGCCTCGCAACAGGCGAGTGGGTGGGCGTCGCGAAGAAGGAAACCAAGAATCTCTTCCGCGAAGGCGAGGACATCCGCATTCTTGTCGGTACCGACTCGCTTTCCGAGGGGCTGAACCTCCAGACCTGTGGCCGTCTGGTCAACTTCGACATGCCCTGGAACTTTATGCGCGTCGAACAGCGGATCGGCCGCGTGGACCGTATCGGTGGCCAGCGAGTGGTGGAGGCAACGAACCTGTTCTACAAGGACACGATCGAGGAGCAGGTATACCGGGGCATCGCGGAGTCTCACGGCGGTTTCACATGGATTGTGGGACCTGCTCAGCCTGTGCTCGCTAATCTCGAACAACGCATTCGTGATATCGAGTTAGGGCCAGAGGAGTTCGGCGAAACCGGCGATCGCGACACTCTTTGGGATGGCGGCGTGTTCAACCATCCAGACACGCTGCTGGGAGGCGAGCCGTTCGGCCGACAGGACACTACGGTCGCGTCGATCATCGAGGACCTGCGACGAGAAGTCGAGGAAGCGCAAAATCAACCGGTCAGCCTCGCCACATTCGAGTCGGTTGATGCCGATGAGAGCGTCCGCGACCTCAGCCCGGCGGCAACGCTTGACGACGTCCGCGAGGTTCTATTGGCCGTACCGGCGACACGTGGTCAGCTTGTTGAGCACCCGGATATCGACGAAGCGTGGCTGGTTCACGATGAGCGAGGAGAGCAGGCGGCGGTCACCTTCGACCGAAGCGTTCTTGCCACGTTCTCGCCCAACCTACGACTGCTCACCTACGGGGAACCGCTGTTCGACTTGATACTCAGACGGGCAGGAATAGTGGACACCAGGAACAAGTGACTCGACCGTACGGCGTTCGCCCCGCGACCGCCACAACGGTCGGTTCTACACGTCTGAGTGGAGAGGCTTAACGGTAGTGGGTAGCTGGTCCCATTGCTCTCGAAAATGCTACAGCTATCCATTCGGTCACTTCTGCGGTGCACAACCCTTCCTCCACGGATCCAGCGTTCCTCATGCCAACGTCCTTTGAGTCGCGGTGAACCGCTTGGTACGCCTCGGCAGACCGCTCGATCACTTTGCGAATGTCCCTGTTGCTGTGAACAGCTCCACACTGCCCATGGGGGCTCCTTCGCTGAATGTCAGGCTGAGCTGAGACACTTTCGGCGAGCAGGTTCTGAGTATGAACGATTAGCTCGTCGTGCCCTCACCGTCGTCCAGGTAGAGGACATCACACCGCACGTCGAGCCTGATGCGTTGTCCTTCGCCGGGGGTGACGCTATGGGCCAACTCCGACGGTATCGGGATGAACACTCGATTCTTCAGAAGAAGAGTCGACGTTCGGAACCGCCTCCCACCCGACTCGTCGGCGACGAGGCCTGGACACTGCACGTCGTAGTAAAGACCGAACCGGCCCGAATGATGCTGGAAAACAAACAGGATTCTCTGGCCGCCCCAAACGATTGAGGTGGTGTGCGGCTGGAAGAAGAACTCGCCGCTCTCCTTCTGTGCACGATCGCTCAGAGCGAGGAAGCACGAATAGCCATTCAGAGACTGGTCACCGGTGAGGATCAGGGCATCGGTAAAGGTCTCTCTACGGTCGACAGGCGGGAGCGGGGCGAATTCGTCTCCCTGATCGGCGACGTCCGGGTTTGAGTCCTCCAGCGCCGGCACGACCGAGGCGATCGAGGCCGCCTGTTCTGGACGCACGACGACGACCGACCGCCTCGGAGCTGCCCGTGAGCGTTGGGCGGCCTCCGTCAGGTTGATCTCACCTTGGGCGTACTTCTCCCAGATGGCTTCCAGGTCCTCGCGATCGGTCCAGTCGATCTCGAACAACTCCCGCCGACCTCGCAGTCGTCTGAGAAATGCCTCGGCACCCTCTCGCGTACTGCTAGGAACGAGGTTTGAAATCTTCGGGAACACGTGTGCGCGGACATAATCCTTTACGAACGGGCCGAACGTAAAGAAGTCGTTCTTGTACAGCTCAACGAGGGGCGCGAGAGAGCTGGCACCCGGGTCGAGCAGCAGCGCAGGTGGCACCTGGCTCTGGTCCACCAGCAATGGGACCCCGTGACTCATCCTGGCGAAGCGAACTGACACCTCAACGAAGTAGTCCTCCGCCAGTACGCGCGCGATCCGGAAGGCCACGGCCCCGAGTTCGACTGACAGACGTGCGCCGTCAATCCACTCGAGGATCGTGGGCCGATCGCTGACCTCTTCCGCCATCACCCGTTGCAAGTAACCCATTTCACAATCTCGGCGCGGTGAGCGACGCGACACGATCACGAGTGGGTGGTCCTCAGAGGCATATGCCTGGATGATCTGTTGGTCGGAACCGCCGTAGTACCTGAGCGGATAACCCAAGCCCACAAGATCCGCAAGGCGGCGTTGTTGTTGGCCAGGCTCGACTGACACCTGAAGACCGCCACACAGCTGGTAACGCTTTCCGCTGACGACCCAACTGAGGAATGCCTGGTTCTCCAACACCTCTTCGTGTGAAGATGCGATTTCGGAGACCACTTCACCAAGCGCCGCAAAAAGCCTCTGCAGCAGGTCACTACTCCTCGCTTCGAGTGCCTCACGTCCGGCTGTGGGCTGGAGGGCGGGGAGGTCGACAACTCCGCCGAATCGGTACAAGGAAGGAACCGAGATGGTCGCCAGACCGAAGCCGCTCCGAAGGGTTCGGACAGCGCTGCTTCCCTGCGTGAGCACCGCGCGACCGGGTCGACCGGAGCTCGGGAGGGTTTCGATGTCGTCGAGCACAACACGCAGCTCGCCGTTGGCGAGTCCTAGGACCTCAATCTCGGTCGTCGCCAGGCCGTTGAGATTCACGGCGGACCTCTGCTCATGCCAACTGGCCTGCTCAGAAGGCAGCATGTCGCGTGGCACGCGGCCGCTGACCAATTCGCCGTTGACGTAAAGAGGAACATCAACGAACTCCACGAACTGAGCGATGTACTGCCGAGCTTCGTCAACAGAAAGAGCTGAGCCTGCTTCGAGAGTTGCGGTGACCGTCGTTCCGGGGGAACCGATGGCGTCCAGCGACTGCAATGTGATGCAATCTTCGGAGGTCGAAAGCTCTGCACGGGTCACTTCTGATCTAGTACGTACCGGCTCGCGTGCCGACTCAGTCTCGACCGCGAGCGCCCCGGCGATCCCGAAGTTGGCCATCGCGCCAATCCCAAAGGTTCCAACGACTCCAGCCGCCCGAGCTTCCGGCGTATTCTTTCCGCTGGCCCCCGCTCGCCAGTAGTTGGCCTCAAGCTCCGCCGGTGTCATGCCGACGCCGTTGTCGGCGACTGTGATCGCGTTCGGCGATATGGCAACTTCGATACGGGGTTCGAACCCCCCGTCAAACGAACGGCGGATTAGAACGGCGTCGAATGCGTTCTGGGTGTTCTCTCTCAGCAGCGCGAGCGGTGACTGGTAGATCTGATTCGCTAGCAGTTCAATTACGCGACTGATCTCGACGTCGAACGGAATCCTTCTGCTCTCACCGCTCACAACGAGGACTCCGTAATCGAGATGCGCGCCTCGAGCTCCAACTTGAGATCGGAGCCTAAGCGAACTGCCCCGGCGTAACGTTGCACCGTCTCGCGAGCCTCTCCTTGCGAACCGAGTCGACAGAGTGCGTCTACCAAGATCATCAGCTCTTCTTGAGAAGTCGGTTCACCAATCGTCTTGTTCACTTCCTCCCAATCTTCGAGACCAGAGAGCACCTCGATTCGGAGCTTCCTTGCTGGACCGCCTTGCGCGGGCACGGTGGACAGAAGCCCCAACGCTCGAGGCAGATCGTGCTCGGCGAAGGCCCGGTAAGCATCGTCGATCGCCGCCGTGATCGCCGCTGTCCGTGCCGGCGACGGCGGCGTAGGAGACCACGTGAGATCGACGTGGTCATGACCGCCGAGTTCCGTCCTTGCACTGGCCGCGAAGATCAAGTCGCTGATGGCTTCGCGCACGTGGACGCGAAGCTGACGGCTGGCGGGTCGGATCTCAAGGAGGCTGTACTGGCGATTTACGCCGGGCGGAAGCTCTCGGCGACCGGCGGCCAACGATCCAGCGCTCACAAGAACGAACTCCTCCTGCGTCGGAAGCTTGAGCGTCATGACGGCAGCGTCCGTCCGATGATGATGGCCGTGGAGGCCGACTCGAAAGCCGTAGTCCATCAAACGGTGGACGTGGCGAATATCCAGGAAGTCAGTATCTGCCGGCGGTCCCGCCGTGCTGTGATGCCAGACGGCCAGGTGCAGCCCGCAGGGAGACCCGGCGATGGCATCTCGGGCCGCAGCCAACATCTCGGGGTCGAAAGCCCCGACATGGCAGTAGCAGTCGTTTCCAAACCACGAACTGAGACCCGTGATGGAGACGTCGAGGCCTGGATACTCCACGAAGACGAGATCTGGCCCAAGCCGCAAGGGATTAGGAACAACTCCGTCGTAGAAGTCTCGGCGGAAGTCCAAAAAGCGGAGACACCGTGCTTCGTACGACGCCGGGTCCACCACCTTGTACAGCTTCCGGTCCCGCCAACTCCAGCGGTAAGGGGAAGCCGGATCGAGAACCTTCGAGGGGAGATCGTCTGCGATACGCTCCAGCTCATCACCTTCGACGACCTCCATGGCCGCTCGCGCGGTGCACCAGTCGATGTCGTGATTTCCAGGAACGAGGATCAGGCGCGATCGATCCGATCCCAAGAAGCGGTCAGCCAGGCTAGCGAGGAAGGCCAACGCATCGCCGTACTGCCTGTCCAGTTGCGCTTCGTAGTCACTCACTTCGAGGCCGACGCCCTGGACCACGTCTCCGCTGACAACGATGACATCCGGGCCATGGGCTACCTGGGCCGGCCATCTGACACGGTCGCTCTCCAGGGCGGCAAGTAGCTCGGCGTTTCCGACAGGGTCCGCGTTGGACCGGTGAAGATCCGAAATCTGGAGCGCGACGAACATGCAGGTACATCTTCGCCGATGAACGCGTGGCGCGACGAGATGACGGACTCGCGTGATTAGCGCGCCAGCACGCGAGGAGGTGAGGCAGTGCTCCTCGAGGAGATCTCCTCCGACCCAGGCGTACTGAGAGGTGGGTGCTCTGGCTGTTGGTCAACTGTTGACGCCGAAGAGCCCCCTCTACGTCCCCGCTATCGCCGGTGCAGTGGCTTTCTTGGCGCTCGTTCGCACCGCGCTCGGTTCGTGCCAGCCAACCCGCGGTCGACGTAGATCCGCTCGGGGGCGACGCTGAGCGCGGCAAGGGCGCTGCGTTGGTCGGTGAGGTCCTAGGCTTCGGTGGAGACCCGAGCGAAGCCGATCTCGAGTCCGCGCACCCGAACAGTGTGCTGTATGACGCCTCTATGCCGGATCTTGATTCTGACGGGCCTACTGGGACGGCCGTGACCTGCTCGGAGCGGCTCGACCGCCGGCTGGATCGCCGGTCGCTCAACTTTCGGCTTACGGAACGGTCAGAGAACTCGGCCACGGGCCAGACGGAAGGACCGATCGACCTCGCTCGCGCGACGCAGCACCATCTGTGGCGCAACCCCTATCAAGCGTTAGGACATCGGCGCGCCGAGAGCTCGGTACAGAAGTCGTGCCGCGATGTTGCCTGTCGTCGGCAGGATTTTCAGCGTGAACACTTGCTCTTCGTCAGCCTCATCGACCGCGTACCTCGCTCCTCTCGTCAACGTGGGTGGCTCGTAGCGCCAGTGGAACATCGAGCCGTAGATCTGCTCGATACCATGAAGCGCCGAGCCATGCGCAATCCTCGACCGCTTGTTGTATACCTTCCACTCACGCACGAGTTGGTCGAGCTCCGCTTCGTCAGCGACCAGATGAACAGCCTCTCGGAACCGGCGTGCAGCAGCGGGGATGTTCCCGCACTCAGAGCAAGCCTCCGGAAGCACGCCGATCTCGGGAGCTAGGGGCACCGACCGACTCACTTCCTCGATACAGCCGCCGAAAGCTACAAGAGCGAACGACGGGAACTCGGACGTGAGGAAGATGCCTTGGTGCCACGCTGACATGGCCGCTTCAAGATGTGGGTCGAACTCAACTTGGTCCCAAGCAGCTGCCACCCGCGCCGGGAGCGGTTGTGGATCTGGTGGCAGTCCCGGCTTAGGGCGATCGAACCGGTGTGGTGAGGGCCAGGACTGTGGCACCGCTGCCGGCAGCCGGCTCGCCATTGTCGGGGCGGTTCGGACCTGCCATGCCTCACCCCAAGCTAGGGATAGCAACGCGGACAGTCGGTGGAGTAGCGGTGCGTTGAGTCGAGCGTTGGCGGCCTCGGGGTCACGGTAAGCCACGGCCCCTGACCCATCGTCCAGAGAGATGTTGAGCTGCTCTCCCTCGACGATGATCGGCCAGGTCTCGACAGTGGTGGAGTCATGCAGGGCAAGCGGGTCATTGCGCTGGTACTCGACAAACAGTTTCCCCCCGGGCCGCAAGAGCAGCGGTCCCACCTGGCAGCTACCCGCGAGGGTTCGGGCTCGGTCGTGGGGGACGGTGAGGATTCCCGAGGGGTGACGTGTCGGTAGTGCCCCAACAGTGCCCACCACCACGGTTCATCGAGTGCTGTCATGCCGCACGATACGTCTACGACCCATGCGACTTGAGCGCCCGTGGTTGAACCGACCTCCGTTCTTGCGTAGGTCCAACAGGTCCCAGTCGAAAAGAACGAGAGCTCCTTCGAGCCAGGTTGCGGCGACTCCAGGCTCGATCAGTTGAACGCGACGGGAGCACGCCCGATCGGGTAGTGGCCTAGTTTGACCAGGGAGAACGTCGTGACCAGGAAAAAGGTCATTTTTATTTAAGAGAATCGCGCCAAATGCTCGGGCTGGGCTAGCAACTAGCTTAAACTGTCTTGACAGTAGGAACCCTGACAGAAAGGCACCCCAGTGAAGCGAAGCCCCAAGCCGGGCGACGCATCCCAGCGCGCCTGGGCCGTTGTCCAGGAAGCCACGGGACAGTCTAAGCCAGCGCGTCCGAAGGACGCCGCGGTTGTCGCGCGCGGTCGTGCGGGCGGGCTGGCGCGGGCCGAGCGGTTGAGTGCTGAGCGTCGCCGCGAGATTGCTCAAGAGGGCGTTGCCGCGCGGAAGAGGGCGGTCGGATGAGCAACATTTTCGACGACGCAGAGAAGGACGCCGAGCGCGTCTTGGTGACCATCTGGTCACCCGACGCGTCCCCAGTGAGGCTTCCTGTCGATCCTGTTCAGATCGCGAAGCGTCTCGGCATCGACACGTTCGAGACTCAGCTTGATCCGAACGTGTCAGGGACGCTTGTGAAGCGCGCAGGGCGTGACCCGATTATTTTGATCAATGATCAGGACAGCAACAACCGTCAACGATTCAGCTGCGCTCACGAACTTGGTCATTATGTGCGTCGGTCAAATCAGATGGAGGAGGCCAGCGAGGAGTTTGAATACGTCGATCTTCGTGGTCCCCTTGCTGCGCAAGGGTCCGACCAGGAGGAGATGTACGCCAACAGGTTCGGTGCGGCTCTCTTGATGCCAGCGGAGCGAGTGCGAGCTTTCAAGAAGGCCAGTCTCAGCGTGGTCGAGATGCAATACGCCTTCGGTGTGTCTGGCGATGCGATGGGGAACAGGCTCAAGAGCCTCAATGTCACGCTGAAATAGGTGCCGGAATACACGGCAGGAGGGACCTACGGACAGGTCTCCGACGAGGAAGCCCGAGCACTTATTCGGTCGAAAGTCGGCAAACAAGCGTCTGAGATTCAAGACTCCTCTACGCCAGCACTTGTAGCACTGCCGCCAGACGATCGCCTCGCCAACGCGAAGGCGGACGAAGCCGAGGAAGCGAATAAGCTAAGGAAGCTCTTCAGCCGGGCATTGCTCGGATTGATGACGGTTCAAGTCATGGGCGCTGACGCCGTGTTCGTGGTCTACGCCTCGCACGCCCACTGGGTTATTCCAACAGCGACGATGAATGTCTGGCTCAGCTCAGTGGTTGTTCAAGTGATTGGAACTGTAGGCATCGTGGTCCACTACCTATTCCCGCGTCGTGAAGGAAAGCCCTAGTTGCTCCGGGCTTTGATGCCGATCCGACCCTGATCCGAGTCGCATCTCGACTAGCTACGTCGAGCGCCAAAACCTCAGCATGCGGATGGGGATGCGCCGGTTTACTCGTCTGACCAACGCGTTCAGCAAGAAGGTCGAGTTCCACGCTCATGCCGTTTCGCTGTATTTCATGTACTACAACTTCTGCCGCGTGCACTCGTGGCTCACGATCATCAACGAAGAGGGCACCAGGACCAAGCGCACACCTGCGATGGCCGCTGGTTACCCGTGGTCAGTGACGCGGCTCGCGGCCCTATTGGATTAGCCAAGTCAAACTAGGCCACTACCCCCGATCGGCGATCCGCGCGTTCTTGTGCTCATGGCGGGGTTCCCTCGCCGCTCTGATACCCGAAGTGCCCGATGAGCGCCCTCGACTTCGATGAGACGCCGGGGTGACCCATCGCATGCGCGGTCGTGTGCCGATAGAAGTGGTCGGGAACCGGCTGCGTTTGTGTCGGGGTACCAACTCACCATCGACCGCACGATGAGCTTGATCGCGATCAGCTCTCCGAGAGCGAGAAATGGTGCATCATCGTCGAGTGGCTGTTTCGAACATTTCGAGCGCGATCCGTACACGAACGAGTGCGTAACTCGGGAAAGCCCCGGTCTCGAACGGTCATTCGTGGTTCGGCCACAAGGCGGCTGAGCTGCGGGAATGGCCGGTCACAAGCATGTCCGCGATGCTGGCTTGAGCGATTCCCAAGCTGAGTCTCGAGAGCGAGACGCTGACCGATCTGAGAATCCCAACCACATTTCTGCCCGCCATTGCCCCCACCGCCGCCCGAAGGCCAACAATCCAGACAACAAACTCGTCCCCGAATGTCACACGCAACGGCACGCCGTTGCGGACGACCCTGCTGGTGCCGAGAATCCCATCCGTCCCCTCTGCCTGGAGTTCCTACGGATGTTCCAGTTTCTCGGCTGCGGCGGGACGATCGAGCCGACGTGGCCATCGAGGTGGTCATGCTCCGTCACGAGGTGTCGGTCTTCCGCCGTCAGGTACAACGCCCTTCGCTATTGACCGGATCCCCGTGAACCTCTATGAAACCCGGGCCGATTCAGTGCGTCGGCGGTGCCCGTCATCGAGAACTCGTCCAAGCGACTTGAACACAGTCCTCCACCACCCCCCTGTGGTGCCTCGCTCATGAGATGTCTGTGTCCCTATTCGGGTGCACGCCTTGCTTGGCGTCTGACCAGCGCTCGAAGACGCCGATGTCGGCGACAAAGCGGACCATGTCGTCGGGGGTCCACCGGTACCCAGCCTCCTGGAGGCAGTCGTCGAGGAGTCGGGCAATGGCATCGCTGTGCTCGATCGGGACATGGACGAGCAACTCGTCGTGGAGGCACAGCACGATCCGTGCGGCCAGGCGCGTGCCGCGGGCTCGCACCGTCACTGCCCAGAGCTTGAACAGCTCGGCGGCCGCACCTTGGACGAGGGCATTACGGCCGTAGCGACCCCTGGCTGCGGCCGCTCCACGGGCCTCGCGCGTCCCCACCTCGGCGCCATTTGCCGGTCCCAGGATGATCAACCTGCCCCCATAGGTTCTCATGTCGCGGCCGGCCTGGCCGGAGCGTGCAGCGTCGGCTAGATACCTCATCGCCACGGGGTAGGCGGCCTCGAGGCGGCGCAGCGCCTGCAGGCCGTGGCCGGTGGTCTGCCCGTACATCGCCCCGAGCATCGCGACCTTGGCGGTAGCTCGATCCACGCCGAGCTGGGCGGCCACAGGCGCGTACATGTCGTCCTCGAGGGTGGCCCGAGCCAGTTGCTCGTCCCGCGAGATCGCGGCAAGCACGCGCGGCTCGATCTGACC
>Ga0182027_10007764_pt1 | contig 15739 bp, 12 predicted proteins | sample 712E1DmetaG_FD_121300 | JGI IMG/M metagenome (GOLD analysis project Ga0182027, IMG submission 121300) | Permafrost microbial communities from Stordalen Mire, Sweden - 712E1D metaG (Illumina Assembly) | ecosystem: Environmental > Terrestrial > Soil > Wetlands > Permafrost | place: Sweden...
TGCTGCTGCAATAATCAACCTGCCGAGAGTACCGCAATAATATTTTGCAGGACGGGCAGGCAGCCCGTCTATCAATGGAAATAGATTTTTCAGGATTAAACTCCGAGGTTAAGTCACATAGTGATGGCTATGCCAGAAAACCTCGGAGGATTATTGTTAAAACATCCAGCGTGAATCTAATGCAACTGAAAGATATTTTGCAGAATTAGGCGCTGCAAAAGATTGCATATCCATGGTTGCAAGATTAAATTCTAAAGAACCGGCATCAATGCCCAAACCAAATCCCCAATGGAAGCCTAACAGTCCGCCGAAAGAAAATCCCGTCCGTATATAAGGAACACCATGGGCAAGCTGCCATTCACCACCGATGGAAACACGGGTCTTTGTGCTATTACCGGGTTCATCGTTAAAGCCCTGATTAATATCCATAGCAACAAGCAGCGTTCCGGGAAAAGAGCCCTCGTTAAAATTAAATTTATGCGCGGCGCCGATTCTTAATGTAGTCGGTAAATCCGTAGTAAAACTGCCTCCGGTTACACTGTTTCCCTTAAAATTATATTTAATAGAATCACGTTGTGCTTGACTCGTCAAATCGCTCACTGTATATTGCCCTGAGGCAGTAGTAACAGCAGTATTCTGATTCCAGGTAATACTACCAATATCCGTAATTGCTAAAGAAACAGTCCAGTCATTAAAAAGACTTGCACTAAATCCAACGTCAAAACCGAGACCCGTACCGGCAGGCGAAGGGAACGGGGTTCCTTTGGAATTTGTGTTATTGGAATCACTTGATGTATTAGTAGTATCTTTGTACTTAACATTGAACATATTCGAGAAGGCTGATTGAATAACATAGTTAGAATGTAATGTAATTTGATTATTTGCGCCTGTTTGGATATAATTACCGTTTGTCTGCACACTTTGTGCATAAGCAAACCCCTGATAATATTTAATAGATACACCCGCAGATAACTTTTCGAGATATTGGTCTAGTACGCCCTTGATTTCCCTTGAATAGGTTAACGAATAATTTCTTATCCACCATGCGTTAAACTTAGAATCATCAAAGCTATAAGTACTATTCTGCGGGTTCCCATATAAGGCTAAAGTTGAAAGAGCCTGCGGCACGGTTAAATCACCTTCAATAAAATCATTTATCGAAAAGCCAAAAGAGCCGATTGACGGATCAAGATGCAGCCCGAATGAAAAAAGAGTAAAAGACATATTGCTGAAAATCAATCCGCCGCCGCTAAATAATGAGTTTAGATTTTGCTTATCATTATCTGTCAGATATCTCGGCTGCCCATTCACTGTTCCAAAGTAATAATTAATATCATTGATAGTCATAAAATTAGTGCCAGCAGTTACCGATAAATGCGGCAATGGAAGAACTGTACTGAAATCCACATCAGAATTTGAATTAATCAAATTTGCCGGATTGATACCAATTGAGTAAACACCCTGTGAAATTGCATTAGATGTTTTTCCAAGGCTCATACTTCTTGCGTCGGTACTTCCTTCAGAACCGTATTGTGCAAATATATTTACACAAAAAACGATTGAAACCGACAGGGTAATTATTAAATTTTTCATGATTTTTATTCCCTTCTCATTTCAAATCGTTTGTGTTTACATGATAATTTACGCCTCCATAGACGGTAACCTGGATAGAATCGTTGGGGCGTATGGCAACATATTGTGCGGGACTGCTTGAAGCATCATTTGTTTGAACGTTTATCGAAACAATAGCATAATGCGCTCCGGCTAACTTAGCGGCCTGTGCGGAATCCAATTGGATTACGTTGTTGGTAGTAAACGCGCTTGTTACCTCACCTGTGGCAGTGTTTATATTGGCAGCAAGGAAAGAAAGCGAATCCGAGAACAAATGATTGTACCCGCCGTCGACAAAGTTAATTGTAAGCCAAGCATTCAGCGGTATGCCGTTTTGAACATTAACATTAATATATGCAGACCTTGCATCCTGAATTTTCAGGCTATCCTGATTGGTTATATTAATGCTTGTTGTGTCTGTGATTAAAGTTTTTTGGAGAGCCAGAATGCTTGAAGTAGAAAAATTGGTTGAGAACACTACGGAGTCCTGGTTCGTTACCGTTCCTGTCGAATTAGAAGGGTTCATAATATAGTCGGCGCTCAATAATATTGTACTCGGCAAAAAACTTATAAAAGAGGTTATATTACTATTATCTTGTGTAAATGAGAGGTGTTTAGTACCGTTTATAGTAAATGTTATATTCGAACTACCCGTTGAGTCCTTCAATGCTAATTGACTTCCATCGTTTCTAACTCCAATTATATTTAAACTATCTACCAGAATACCAAAAGGATTTGATGCCGGAGAATAGTATTTTACATCCATATCAAGCTCAGCATATTTAAGAGAGGCTTTGTTTCCATAATTTTGAGCATCGCCAAGGTTTAGTGAGAATTGTTGAGATTTAACTCCCAAACTTTGTTCAGGAAGATAACCTGTAGCTGAACTAAAGGAAAAATTGGAACTATAAATAGACATTGTAACGAACGATCCAAGAGGTAGAGATATCGATGAACCACTAATTACTAATTGAATATAGCCTTGATTTTGCGTTGTTTGATTTGCAGGCAGCAAATATGTACAACCCGCAAGAGGAGTTTGAACTGAATCCTGGCCCGATGCAGGTACGGTCATTGAAATTTTTAACTCGGATCCATTTTGTATAATTCCGGGGAACGCAATAAGTATATCAACTACTTCCGGATTTGGATTGGCAGCATAGAGCGATAAAAACCCGCTTTTAAATATCGCGTTGTCCAGGATAGCTCCCTTTGGTATAGGGAGATAAATAGTTGCGCTCACGGAATTGACGACAGGAATAATATTACCCGTTGAAGACGAAGTTGCATTTAACTGAATAAAATTTGAAACATCAGCACTCTGGGAGTATGTATCTGATTGAAGAACATAGATACTATCGGCAGACGACGTTCCTTGTATAGAAATATATTTTTGCTCTTTGATTATATCATTAAGCGTATACGACCTATTTACAAGCGGGACATTTAAATCAACATCCCATTGAGGCACTTTCAGGTTCGTGGGCAGATCAATGCAACCCCCAATCCATAAGGACAATAAAATAGAAACCAGCACTATGGGAAAGTTTCTGTAGTTAAAGTTCATAAGGACTCCTATTTATTTAAAAGAACTTACAAATAATATAATAGAAAGCCAATAATTATACTATAGAATAAAATCAGACAATCATAATCGAATAATAGCAATTTGTTTCTATTGGAAATCACATCTGTTTAAAAATGATTAATTTTTAAATCATTTTGAATAAAATAAAATTAATCTATACAAGGATGATAAAAATAGCAATATTTACTATTCTTTTCCGAATTCCCTTTTTGGGAAAATGACTGAACCTGCGAAGACGGGTGATTTCGTCACTTACTGCTTTTACCGCAGCTGCGGTTAAAGCTAAATGGATTATTTCAAATTACTTAAAATAGCGTTTAAATTCACTTCAAAAATATTAACTATTTATTAATTTTTCGTTTTTGGATTGCAATGTAATTTATTTCATCATCCAATTGCCGGCAGGCAGGGTTTACTCCTAACTGGTTTATTCGGTTCTTGACAAATAAGCTAAAAAATAGTTTTATGCCGAAATCTATTACTGTAGAAGAAATTAAAGAAGGTATGGAATTAGCTATTCCGATTAGGAATAAATTTAGCCAGGTTTTGTTGGCTGAAGGTATTAAATTGGAAGGAAGGCACAAAAATATATTATCGTTTTGGGGTATAGTACGGGATAATGCGTTCTATTTTATAAAATAATGTTCAATTTCCAATCAAATATTTATCCAATATGTAAACTTAATAATAAAAGTATTATCGGCAGGTAAAGTCCACATTCGATCGAAAGAATTATTAAACTGAAATTCTCCTATAGTTTCCTGATCGGATCTTGTCTGAGTCCAAACAAAATAAATAACCGAACCCGGTAAATATTCCCATCTGAGGACAGCATCGCCGCGCAATGAAACAACATTGAAATTAGGATTAGCAATCGTAAATGGCTGGGCAGGGCCAGGTCCATCCGGATCAACCGAGTACGTATCACTATTAAATGTTGAAGATCCTTGACCGTAAGTATTAAACTTATAAGTACCCGGCTGAGCGAGTTCCTTAAAATTACGGTAATTGCCGGCAGAAATAAGCGGCTGCATATAAAGCTGCAGACTAAGTTTCGGATTAAATGTCCAATTCAACCTGATGCCGGAGGAAAGTGTTGTTTGATTAAATTGAGCAAAGACATATCTTGTTCCAAATGTAGCTGTTGCATACGGATCGGGATAAGAATTAACCCATTGAGCGATGGTATAAACATAGGCAAGTTGAGGAGCAATGCTTAAGGATATATTGGTTGAAGGGTTAAAATCAATTTCGCCATAAATATAGGGTTGGTCAGAGTAGTCTGTATGATATGTGCCGCCTCCAAGATAAAATACCAAATTCTTTTGCTGGTTTGTATTCGCGCTTAAGTCTACCTGATATCCCGGAGGGTTTATCATAGCCGGACCACCTCTTGTTTCCCTGTTATTTAAAGTCTGCGGATTGTATGCATAATCCCAATTTATTGCATAGAAATTAGGGAATTGTAAATAGCCGTAATGATAAAATCCTTCCCATGTAATTTCGCTTTCATAATCATAAGTTCGAAAAATTGCTGCCCCGAGCTGTGCGTTGTGGAAAAAATTAGTTGGAGTTGTCCATTGATACATTGACCCGATATGCATATTTATATCATTGGTTACAGGCAGATAACCCAGGTCATTAATTTCATATCCCGGGCTTACAGCACCGATAGCAGCATTTACTTGCCAATTTCCTTTTTGCTTACTTAACACTATTCTGCCGGCATAGCCTGTCAAAGATGTAGCATTGCTGTCTACGCTTAAGTATTTTGAATCCGGACGCTGAAAATAATGACGCGAACCGGTTTGTAAACTTAATATGTCTGCTTTATCACCGTTAACATTACTTGCACTATACCAGCCGTTCATTACCCATGTACCGGAAGTATCCAAGTAGCTCCATCCATCCAAACCGCCGACGAGAGCATTTTTATTTAGCTGATCAGGTAAGCCCGAATCTTTAAAAAATCTATTTGTATAAGTTGAAATCATACCAATACCCTGCTGCCCCGAATTAAATTCTTTTTGTACTCTAACAATGCCATAATAAGTTAAGGGCTCGGCTTCTAACGAATATTGTTGTCCATCAACCTGGTAATCGGCATATTCCCTTTTAGTCACTGCCTGAATAGCGCCAATGTTCCAACCATCATCAAGCCTGCCGATAATCTTTGCAGCACCAAGAATTTGGGTACCTGAAGGTTCATTTACAAAATCAGCAGTTGGAATTGCAGCTTCGGGCGCCCTTCCAATCCGCCTGCTGTAAAAAAATGTTGGAGACCACCAGTTAAAGCTCCAATAATTTGTTACTCCACCGTTACCGAAATCAAAAAAAGATGACCCTTCAACAAAGAAGGGACGTTTTTCCTGGAAGTAAGTTTCTACATCGCTTAAATTTATTACAGCAGGATCAATTTCAACTTGCCCGAAATCCGGATTTATAGCAGCATTCAAAGTAAGATTGGTTCCAATGCCCATCTTTAAATCGGCTCCGATATTCGGTGTATAAACCGAACCATTGCTATATGGATTACCTATACCCGGATCCGAATATTCGGCTTTTGTTGTACCATAGGGAAGAAATTCAAAATGACTTGGCGGTTTAATTCCTTTTATCCCCTCAAGCTGTGCAAATCGCGAAACAAAACCGTTACTATTTTTAGGAATATAGACGAGGAAATCATCTTCATGCTTACGTGCAATCAGTCTTTCGATATCAATACCCCACTTATCCATATCTTTCAATTTAAATCTAAACTGGGAAAAAGGTATTCGAATTTCAACCGTCCAACCTTTATCATCAATATGCGCTTTCCCTTCCCAAACGCCATCCCAGGATTGATCGTTCCAGGTATCATTATAAAGAGTACCATCATATATAGTACCGCCTGCATTAACGGCAAAATAAAACCCCGTCCGTTTATCAAAAAATGGGTCGAAATATATTTTAAACATATCTGCGTTTACAGAAACATCGCGGCGGGCCAAATTCTTAATTATAGAATCCGGACAGCTGTCATACATCCTTGCACCTATATAAACAGCAGCATCATCATAGACTATGCGAACTTCAGTTCGTTGAGTAGCCGGTTTACCTTCAGCGGGATCGAGTTGAGTAAAATCCGTAATTTCGAAGTTATTTTGCCAAACCTGCTCGGACAAAATCCCATCAACAACAATCGGTTCTTTGGTGCGGACAGCATGTACAACTATTGTTTTATTAGTATCCGTGGATTCATACATACCGGCTGAAATAACAGAAGTAAAAAAGCTTAAGAAGACTAAAATTAAACTATTTCTCATGCACTTTCTTTTTAAACGTTAGACTTGGTATATTCTAAAAAGGTTGGAGGGGTACAAGTAAAATTTCAAAAATATAAATATCAAAATGATTGTAATCTATAATGATAACTCTTTTTTCATCATTGCAAGGGATTCAATAACCGATAGAGGTTTGTAATCGAGCTCGGTTTCCGCCTTTAGTGTAATTAATCCTGATTTCAGAGGACGCTGTGCAGGCTGGTTCAATTCACTTGTTTTTATTGGTAAGATAAGATTTTTATCAAGATTAAAATAATCTGCTATTTTTAATGAAAAGTCATAACGGGAGAGGAATTCCTTACCGCCGATATTATAAATTCCTTGTTTGTTAAATTCTACGGCTTTACTTATAGCTTGAACAAGATCATCTATAAATGTAGGGTTGTTTATCTGGTCGATCACTATCCTAACTTTTTCACTTTTACGAATAGTATTAACGAGCCATCTTACAAAATCAGGGCGGCTTTCTGCGATACCGTAAAGAACGTTCGTTCTTAAAATTGTATAAATTGAGCCGCTTATTTTCAAAGCGTTTTCACTTGCAAGCTTTGTTCTGCCGTAATAGCCCAATGGATTAGGTATGGCTGTTTCATCATAAGGTCCCTTTGTCCCGTCAAAAATATAATCGGTAGAGATATGAATAAAATGAGCATCTACTACCCGGCAGACTTCTGCAATATATTCAACGCCTTTTACATTTGTTTTCCAGGCAGTTTCTCTTTCAACCTCGCATTTATCAACATTTGTATATGCAGCAGTGTTGATAATAAAATCCGGATAGAAATCGTAAACAACTTTTTTTACACTTTCTCTTTTTGATAAATCGCAGCATACATATTCGGTATTCTTATAAACCGGTTCAGGTTCAATTGAACTCCCAAGCAGTTCAACATTTTCCTGTTTTGAATAAAACCTTATAACACGCTGGCCAAGCATTCCGTTAGCGCCTATTACTAAAATTCTTTTCTTAATTATATCGTGTGAAAACATCTTTTTTTAGATCATTAAATGCATTTAAATTTTCATAAGAAGCTGTATAGCCCGCAGCAGTATTGGCTAATTCCAACGATTTACACAGATCTTTCGTTTTAATATATGTATAAAAAAATACTGCACCAAAAATATCACCGCATCCTAACATATTTTTATTCTCGATTTTAATCGATGACTTAAATATCGAAATTATTTCATTATTATCAAGCATATAAACTTTTGCACCTATTTCTCCTTTGGTTAAAATAAATATTTTTACCCCGTATCTTAATATCTCCTCTGCCGCATCTTTTTCATCCCGCTTATTGCTAAGTGTTTTTAATTCATTCACATTCGCCTGAAGGATATCAACGGAAGATAACCATTCGTCAACATTCGGAACCGGCCTGAAATTCCTTTTAAGATTTTCATCCAGGCCGCGGGAAAGAGTGTGAACATCCATGAATATAAACCCATTATAAACATGCCTGATTTCTTTCAACTGATTTAGTGTAATATCAAATCCGGTTATCATATTGAGAAGAATCCCATCGAATGAATTTAAGTCTTTTATATCGATATCAAGATTTTGTGAAACACTTTCATAGGTTTCGCCCCGTTCTTTAAAATCATGCAGCGTCAGATATACCTTAGGAATTCTTTCAACATATTTCAGATAATCTTTCCCCATTCCTTCATATACTCCGGCAAATAAATAATAATTTTCTTTCTGTACAAAAGTATTCAGCGATACGGTATCTTCTTTATCAATAAAGTTCTTCAAGCCAAGAGCCGTATAAAATATTCCACCCGGTTTAATTATATCTTCACCGTTTAAGTAAACATGATCCTCAACGGTATGCCCTATTACAAGCATTCGCATCTAAAAGCCCTCAGCAAAAATTGATTTATACCGAACCCGGGCAATTCTTCTTTACATTATATTGATTTTGTTAATAGAATCCCGGATTTCGCTTGTCAAAGTATTTTTTAAAAATACCCTATTAGCTTAGTATTTCCAATTGATTATTATTAAAAAATTATAAATTACAGGTGATTAAAAGCAAATGCAATAATTGAAATATTTAAAATTAAATAATGTTTAAAATTTAGATTATATTTGTGATTATTATAGAAAAATCTAATCATTTCAATTAGTTAGAAACCGGAAATTTATGAAGATAGGGATTACCTGTTATCCTACATACGGAGGAAGCGGTGTTATAGCAACAGAGCTGGGAAAAGCTCTGGCAAAGAAAGGGCATCAAATTCATTTTATAAGCTATGCATTACCTTTTCGATTAACTAATTTTGTTGAGAACGTTGTATTTCATGAAGTCGAATTAAGCAGTTACCCATTATTTGAATTTCCACTATATAGTTTAGCGCTTGCAAGCAAAATGGTGGAAGTATCGTTATATGAGAAATTAGATTTGCTTCACGTACACTATGCAATCCCCCATGCAAGCAGCGCCTATCTGGCGAAACAAATACTTAAAGAAAAACGTGATATAAAAGTTATCACCACTTTGCATGGTACCGATATAACATTAGTCGGTCTGGAACCCTCTTTCCTCCCATTAGTAAAATTCAGTACGGAACAAAGTGATGGAGTAACTGCCGTTTCCCGGTTTTTAAAAGAAAAGACATTGACTAACTATGCAATTGAAAAGGACATACAGGTAATTCCAAATTTTGTTGATACGGAACTTTACCGCCCTCAAAAGGATTGTGCATTCAGAGAACACCTTGCTCCGGAGGGTGAAAAAATTATTGTTCACACTTCTAACTTCAGGCCTGTAAAGAGAGTGCCTGATACAATAAGAATTTTGGATCAAGTACTAAAAGAAGTGCCGTCAAAACTTGTTTTAGTCGGTGATGGTCCGGATCGATCCGAATGCGAACGATTATGCAGGGAGCTCCATCTTTGCGACCAGGTTAAATTTTTAGGCAAACAGGATGGCTTGGTTGAAATATTGAATGCCGCCGACTTGTTTATTATTCCCTCCCAATCTGAAAGTTTTGGATTAGCTGCATTAGAAGCAATGGCTTGCGGCATTCCTGTTGTAGCTTCAAGTGTAGGCGGGCTTCCGGAATTGGTACGCCACAATGAGACGGGGTTCATTGCAGAGATAGGCGACATAAACAGGATGGCAAAGTATTGTATTGACCTTTTAACAAATGAGAGAAAGCGAATTTTATTTTCCGAAAATTCAAGGAAAAGAGCCGTAGAGCTTTTTGATAAATCAATTATAGTTCCCATGTATGAAGATTATTATAAAAAAATATTAGAACTCTAAAGAGTATTCTGATACGGATCAATTAAAAAAATAATCATGAATTTTATAAAAAAATACATGGAGAATTAACTGACCGATAAAGAATTTATCTTGAACTGGACTAAGAAAATTTCAGAGGAAGGGTTAAAGACATTTCCTGATGATTTTGCTGCGTCCACAACTTTCAGGGAAGTTACTATGCCCGGGAAAGCTCTTGTAATCGGAGGTTCATTTTTCGGTTTGTTTGAAATATTGGCAACCGACGGAAATCTATTCCTTCATGTTGACAGCCATCTAAAGGCAAAATACATTATATATTCAAATAGGAATAAGCCTTTAAAAATCACTATCCCCGAAAAGGAATTAGAAATAAAAAGTACTGTTGAAAAGTATGAAACTTATCTTGATCAACTCATCAAACAAATCGAACTACATTATAAAAAAGCTTTCCCCGGCGGTAAAGATTCAACTTTATTTGTCAATAATATTTTCAAAATATTAAACCTGACAAGGTATTAAAAACAGATTGATAGAAATTAGCGGCAATATTTTTTCATATATTAGCTCACTCTACGGTGAAGAAGCTGCAAAAGTTTATTCTGAATATATAAAGCAGGACCCGGCACAATATATCAGAGTAAATACGATAAAAACTAATACAAAAAATTTAATTTTAAAGCTAAAAAACGATTATTCTATTAAAGCCGAGGAAATAGAGTTAGTACCTAACGCTTTAAAAGTTACACAAGAGAATAATATTTTAGGAAAAACAATTGAGCACATAATCGGTGAATATTATATACAAGGACTCTCCTCAATGATACCTCCTCTAATATTGTCCCCTCAAAAGTTTGAAACAGTACTGGATTTATGTGCTGCCCCCGGCTCTAAAACAACAGAGATTTCTGAAATGATGCTCAATAAGGGAACTCTTATTGCAAATGAAGTTGCTCTTAAGCGGGTAAAGATGCTGGTTTATAATATAGATCGTATGAATATAATGAACACAAGCATAATAAGTACTAAAGGAGAATGGTTAAGCAAAATTTACGATTCTTACTTTGATAAAATTTTAGTAGATGCGCCTTGCAGCGGGTTAGGTATTATTCAGAAGAAAGAAGAAATCAGTAATTGGTGGTCGCAGGAGATAGCTGAAAGGCTTGGCGATCTTCAACTCCGGCTGCTTATTGCCGCAATAAAAATGGTTAAGACAGGTGGAACTGTCGTATACTCCACCTGCACCCTAACACCTGAGGAGAATGAGTTTATTATTGATAAAGCATTAAAAAAATATCCTATAGAATTGGAATACATTGAATTACCGGTAAAATCCCACGAAGGCTTTACTTCATATAATGGTACCACACTTGATCCAAATTTATCGAAGACAAGGCGCATTTTACCATGGGAAGTTAACTCAGACGGTTTCTTTATTGCAAAACTTAAAAAAATGGGGGACACAATTTCACCCGGAATATCAATCCCCAAACAAAGGGTTATTAAATTGATTCACTCTTGGGGAAAAGAAATCCGAAGTTATCTAAAAGGGTTATCCAATGAATTCGGTATAGACGAAAGTGTATTAGAAAACTACCGGTATATTATTAAGAAAAATGATATCTTTTTTGTAGATAATAGCTGGAATGATAATAATCCCGGACTATTTGAAAGAATTGGAACTAAGTTCGGCACGATTGATAAAAATGGAGAGATAATTTTACACACACAGGCTGCACAGGTCTTACAGAATGAAATTTATAAAAAAATAATTACTATTGAAAGCACCGGGCAATTAAAAAAATATCTCGAAGGCGGAACAATTAAAGATAACGTGTTTGAACTGGGACAATGTGTAATTAATTATAAGGATTTTATTTTGGGTACCGCAGTAGTAACAAAGGAAGGGATTAAAAGTAGATTTCCAAGGGCTAAACGGACGCAGGAAATTTTAATTCAATAAAGCCTATCGACTGCAATGTTATTTACGCAGAATCATTTTTTTAACCGGAATGAAGTTGACTGATATAATGCAAAAAAAACAGGCGGACAAAAATGTCCGCCTGTTTTTCATTTAAGCAAAGTTCAAAGAATTAAACGTCATAGTATAATGTAAATTCATAAGGATGAGGCTGTAATGCCATTGGTTTAATTTCTTTTTCGGTTTTATAGTCAATCCAGGTTTCAATTACATCTGTAGTAAATACATCACCTTTAAGCAAATATTCATGATCTTCTGAAAGTGCTTTTAATGCTTCACCTAAGCTGCCCGGTGTTGAGGGAACATCTTTCAGTTCTTCAGGAGACATATCATAAATATCTTTATCGAGCGGTTGACCCGGATCGATTCTGTTTATGACTCCATCCAAACCAGCCATTAAGATAGCAGGAAAAGCCAGGTATGGATTACAAGATGGATCAGGACATCTGAATTCAAGCCTTTTTGCTTTAGGATTTGCCGAATACATAGGGATTCTGATCGAAGCGCTTCTATTTCTTTGTGAATATGCAAGATTTACAGGAGCTTCAAATCCCGGGACTAATCTCTTATAAGAATTTGTTGTCGGGTTTGTAAAAGCAAGTAAAGATGCAGCATGTTTCAATAAACCACCGGCAAAATAAAGAGCCATTTCACTTAATCCGGCATAACCAGTACCAAAGAATAATGGTTTACCTTTCTTCCAAAGGCTTGTATGTACGTGCATACCGCTGCCGTTATCACCAAAGATAGGTTTCGGCATATAAGTGACTGTCATATTATTTTTCTTTGCGGTATTTTTTACAATGTACTTAAATAATAAGAGCTGATCTGCAGCTTTAAGCAAAGGCTCAAAACGTAAATCAATTTCGCATTGACCTCCGCTTGCAACTTCGTGGTGCTGTGCTTCTACATCAATTCCGGCATTAATTAAATTAGTTACCATTTCATTACGTAAATTCATCAAAGAATCAGTAGGTGGAACAGGAAAATAACCTTCTTTATAACGAGGTTTATAGCCTAGGTTCGGGTTTTCATCACGTCCGCTATTCCATTTACCTTCAATGGAATCTACAAAATAAAAACTGCCGTTAGGTTTTGAATCAAAACGTACGTCGTCAAAGATAAAGAATTCAGCTTCAGGGCCAAAATAAGCTGTGTCTGCAATTCCGGTTGAGATAAGATAATCCGCTGCTTTCTGGGCAATATTTCTTGGGCATCTTGAATATTTCTCTTTTGTAGCCGGTTCGACAACATTACAAATCAAACTAAGGGTCGGAATTTCAAAAAACGGATCCAATAACAATGTACCCGGATCCGGGACTATTAACATATCGCTTTCATTTATTGCTTTCCATCCGCGGATAGAAGAACCGTCGAAACCAAAACCATCTTCAAAAGAATCTTCTGTTAATTGTGAAACCGGAACAGTAAAATGCTGCCATTGACCGGGAAGATCCATAAATTTTAGATCTACAAATTTTATTCCCTTGCTGCTAATAAATTTAAATACTTGCTCAATTGGGGAGTCAGCTTTTGCCATATAACTATCCTTTTAAATTGTTGTTAGTAAAATAAATTAATTTTTAAATTTCAATTTCAGTAGTCTCTTTTATTGTTGATAAGACAAATGTTGTCTTTGTGGATACAACCCCGGGCCAGGATTGTATTTCACTTAATAGTTTTTCGAGCGATTCCGTTTTTTTAACTATTGCTTTTAATAAGTGGGATCCCTCTCCCAATACCGAGTGGCACTCTATAATCTGCGTCACTTTTTCAACCTTTGCTGTGAAAGCCTTATAAAACTTAGATGATTCCATTGAAACGAGAATATATGCCATTATATCATAACCGAAGGCTTTTCTATTGATCTTCGCAAAATACCCCTCAATGATCCCTTTTTCCTCTAATTTATGCAACCTCTCGCTCACGGAAGGAATAGACAAACCAACTGATTCTGCTATCACATTTCTCTTGGTCCTGCCATTCTTTTGCAGAGTGTTTAATATTTTAATATCTAAATCATCAAGCATTTATCACCTAACTTAATTAGGATATAATATATTATTTACTTTAAATATAAGGCAAAGAAGGATTAAATGCAAATATAAGTAAATATTTTTTAGAATTTCCCTAAAAAATATCTTTTATTTGTAGGTGTTAATATAATAAAATTAGGTTAATTATAATAATTTCTTACAAATTTTCATAATATTGATGATTTTTAAATAATTATTAAACCTAATTAAGTAATTGGAGGAAGTATTTTCCTGTTAAAACTTGATTTAACCTATCCAAAGTCGGCTTTAATATAACATTTGCTTATTTTAAAAATTATAGGAAATTTTATAGTTATTTTATAAAATACTCAATTTGACTTACCGGATTATACCATATCGCGTATAATATTCCCCTGAACTTTTAACCTCTTCAAAAAGGTTAAGATTTTTCTGCGGCCGGTTTTGAAGCTTATGATATAGATGATATTGTACTGCTATATTATTTAAAGACTTTATTTCCACTCCGCACAGCCTAAGCCTGTATTCAACATCAGAATCCTCACCAATCGAAGGCGCTTCATATCTTTCATCAAAGCCATTAATTTTTAAAAAGTCTTCCTTATGGATAGAAAAATTACAGCCAACAATTCCTCTTTTTTTCTTGTTGAAAAACTTTCTCAATATTTCGCACCGAAAATAGAAACCTTTCTCAACGTCAAAAGATTTTCCAAAAATTCCATCTTCAATCAACATTACCAAATTTTTTTCCAGGAAGCCTTCTGCAGTTCTTTGCGGCGTTAGACACCCGGTTATTCTTTCCGATAAATTAACACGTCTACCTGTAAAGCATGTTTTAGAATTACGGTAATTAAAATGTTCAGCTACAAATTCACTATGGGGAACGCAGTCGGCATCAACAAATATAAGATAATCGGAATTTGCAGATACAATAGCTCTATTTAATATTTTGTTCTTACGGAACCCCTTATCTTCATGCCAAAGGTGAGTTATTGGAAAAGAGAAAGATTTAGATAGCTTTTCAACTTCATATACTTCCATAGGGGAAGAACCGTCATCGGCAATTATTATTTCAAAATCATGGAAAGTCTGTCTTTCAAAACCCTTTAGTACAAGTTTTAGATAGTCAATTCGTTTATAGAAAGCAAGAATAACAGAAGCTTTAATCATCTTTATTTTTAGTAACTTATTATTAATTATCAGATTCTATAATAAGAATTATTTTGCTAAATTTATAAAAAATACCGGATAAAAATACTAAAGCAGAAGGTAAAATAGTCAAAAGAAAGAAGTGAAAGCTCAATTTTATTTAATGTTACCGTTTTTTCTTAATGCTTTTTTTTCTTTGCTCCTGGAATAAGCTTTTTTATCCGGCTCAACTTTGGGCGGCTTTTGAGGAACAGGTATCCGTCTGATTCTTTTATGAATTGATTTATTTGCCATGATACAACAAAAATATTTTTTCTTTAAATATAAGAAAATTTTTGATTTGACAATGGTGCAGCTTTTGAGTGAGAAGGTAGCCAATTGGTGTGTATATGCTCTCTTCTTCTGCCTCTAAAAGGATTACGAATCAGGGCTTTTAGTGCGTTTTGCACCTTACTAATTACCGTAATGGATAAATACGCATTGCTCTTGCCCTCTTAATATCAATAATTCGTAATGCACCCGAACCATTTTGTGCGGAATAATTATATTCACCGGTAGCTTCTTTTACGGCATCCTCAAAAGCAGCGGTAAATGAACTACTGCTGTCAACCATAGGACGGCCCGCTATTGTAATTTCAATACATAAAATACCTTTTGAGTTAGGTGCAAGTCTTACGCCTGCAAAGGCATGGTCATTGGTTAAGATTATTAATGGTTGAAGTCCAATATTTTCAAATAATGAAGCAAATAAAACTGCACCGTCAATACAGTTTACAGATTTTTCAGAAATAGATTCTTCCGGAAGTTTTACTCTCTGTGTAAAA
>Ga0182027_10007765_pt1 | contig 15737 bp, 14 predicted proteins | sample 712E1DmetaG_FD_121300 | JGI IMG/M metagenome (GOLD analysis project Ga0182027, IMG submission 121300) | Permafrost microbial communities from Stordalen Mire, Sweden - 712E1D metaG (Illumina Assembly) | ecosystem: Environmental > Terrestrial > Soil > Wetlands > Permafrost | place: Sweden...
AATTCATCATGCGCACAAATTTTAAAATCGGCTCGCCTTCGGCGAGAAACGAATCAGAGATTCAGAGAACAGAGAATCAGAGTTCAGAGATAGTGATGGGGGAAACACAAACACGAAACCCGACGAACCTGAAGATGAAGTTCGGGCCGTCCCAGTTGCGGTACACACAGCGGGCAAACCTATGAAGATAGTTGAACGAGCCGCCGCGCAGAACACGATTCCCAGAATCTTTTTGATTTTCCCGTCCATCATCAGCTCTATATGGATATTCCTTGTACAGGGTAGATGTCCACTCCCATACGTTGCCTGCCATATCAGTGCAACCATACGGTGAGTTACCTTGCTTGGGAAAATAGCCAACGGGCGTGGTCGTTCCATCGCTTTTACGTTGCAAACGCGCCCACAAACCGCGCGTGCCCTTGTTCCAAAACTCATCTGTATTCGCCAGACCATCACGCCAATCATTGCCCCATGGATAAATCCGCCCATCTTCGCCGCGTGCCGCTTTTTCCCATTGTGCTTCATTTGGCAAAAACATACCCTGTGACTGCACAAAAGCGATAGCATTATTCCAGGATACATTAACTACGGGATGATTATCAATGCCTTTCAGACTATCTTCATCGTCTGTCTTATAAGAGTTTTCTTGCGTAAAAGCGCGGTATTGTGAAACTGTCACGGGTTGTTTTCCAATATAGAACGCTGAAAGATAAACCGTGTGCTGTGGCTTTTCATCATCAGTTACATATGGATCTTCATCCGTACTTCCCATTAAGAATTCGCCCGCAGGCACTTTCACCAAACCCAATTCCTCATATCGTCCTAACTCACACCATGCCCAGGTGGCCGCGGCCTTAAGCCAATGGTCTTTTTCTCTACGTGCGGATTCCAAAGCGCTCCATAATTCAGTATCAGGGGCGGCTTTGATCCTTCCCAATACCATGGCGGCTCGCATTCGAGTGTCGCTTTCCCCATGCGAGTCTCCAAGTATTTTTACCAATGTCGGCACAAAGGGTGCACTCTTCTCAGAGCCAAGTTCTGGCAAAAGTTCGTTGAGTACGCGCATCCTTAATTTACTTTTGTTTCCCATCAAAACAGTGTTTATCCAATTTTGAAGCGCGGTGATATCAGTATCCATTAGCGCATTACTCAATAAGGAAAAATCGCTTGCAGTTTCCACCTTCGCCAGTTTTTCCAAAATCTTGTTTTTCACAGAAGCACGCAGATCATCGCGCACCTGAATATCCTCAGCCAGACTCCAGCCTGCCATGGCAAGGCTGGCAGGTTTTTCATCACTTTGCCTGATCAAGGATTCAAGCAAAATATTTGCCCTCTGCTTGGGCGAAACCAACCCAATCGCGATCAGGATCACTTCACGCCATGGTTCTTCGCCCGCGTGATCGATCAATAGCGAATCCAAGCCTTGTTCCGCAATGTAGTTCGCAGCGAGATAATCGTGCAGAGCGCGATGGGCAAACCCATATTTGCCGATTGCCTGTTCAACCAATACTCCTGAGCGTTCATAAATTTGCCTGATCAGACTGGATGCGCTTACTTGTTTTGTCAGAGATGGAAGCAGAGGGGCCACCAGTTCCTCCAGACTCTCCCTGTCCATTTCCAATAAGCCGTTCTCAACATAATGATAGGCTATTGTTTTCAACACAAGCAACTTGTCGTTCAGTGAGGGCGAATTTAAAATTGCAATGCCCTTATCCCTGGCGTCCCACAAGTCGAGGAGAATTTCAAGACATTCACGATACAAACGTGCACGGCCTTTTGGAAGGTCAGTCGTGCGATTTTTATGTACTAAAGTTACAAGGGATAGAATAAGGGGAGTTCTAGCGATCCTCAATAATCCCTCGTTCCGAAGCAATGCTCCCCACAATAATTCAGCCTGCTTCAAGGCGGCCTGATAAGCCCTTGCCTCAGCCTCGCGAATTGCTTCTGCCTTCGGAGAGACGCCAAGACGATTTATCTCTTCCGTCCTTGTCACTTCACGATACCATGCTCCAACGAATTGCCGCACATCATCTCTGTCAAATTCGCGAACGGTAAATTGTTTGAAGTTGGGTAATTGTCCACGCCAGCCTGCTACACGGCAGGTCACAACAATGAAATTGTCAGGATATTCATTCGCAAAAGATTGTATTTCTCCAACTACGTGTTCGTGACTCGTCTCGTCAAGAACTTCATCCAGGCCATCCAAGAGAACAACACATCTTCCATTTCTCAGATGTCGTTCAAAATAACCGGATGGAATATTCTTCAACCCAACATTTTCGGAAGATTCCACGAGGGAAAGGAGTGACTGTTTTGAATCTGATTTACCCAGGTCGCGCAAGTGCACAATAATTGGCAATGGATTGTGAAGGCGGGATCGCAAGGAATGATTTATCTGTCCTGTAAAAACAAGGGTCAGATAATCCAGCAAAGTTGACTTCCCCGTGCCGGGCTGTCCAAGAATAACAATATGTTTCTCTTTGTCATCGAAAACGTGATCCCAGGCAACGGCTGGACTTTCCTTTGCAGTGTTCAATCGCAGGGAAATATAAACTTCCTGTAATCGGGGAGCATGCAAATCGGCAGGATTATAAATACCAATTAGTTTCAACCACTTATGGGCCTCATTCAGGGCATGATAATATCGTTTTTGAAATCCAAACCCCAGTGATTGAAAGATCTTTTCAATCCAATTTCCGAATTGCTTGAATAATGCCTTTATTGGTTCGGAAAGCACCAGGATTACAATTGCAGTAATAACCCCAACTAATATCTTATCGCCGTTGTTTTTCCAGAATCCATCCATGGTTATCTCCCACTTTTGCATACATCCACCAACGTTTCAACATAGGGCGTGAAATCAAGTGCGTCGTGGTCGGTGGGAAGATCATCGAGAATAGTTGTCTTGGAGTCGGGCATAGGAGATTCCTCCTGTGTGCCTATTTTATACCTAAAACGACTTGGATGTGCCTTGCTTAAATCAGGAGTTCGACGATGTGCTGCATTCACCGTCGAACTCGCAAGCGTTTTAGCATAAAAGGTCAACGATTCAAGTTGTCCCCTGTTCTGCAAAGCAGGACGCTTCCCTCGAACAGAGTGTCGTTTATTATTTCTTGAGTAAAGCGCGAAGATCCTCTGCGGAAATATCGGCGTCACGCAATATGCTTTGCAATGTACCGATGGGAACTTCCCTCCCTGGGTGAATTGGAACCGTGACGCGTCGTTTATTCGCTTCGCGCCAGAGCGTGAGATGGCTTCCTTTTTGCCGCTTGGGCGTAAAGCCAGCCTTTTTCAAGACATGCACCAATTCGTCACAGGTGACGCGCGGCAGTTTATCATTCATGCTGTGACTGGGACAGTCAATCGAGTAATGAACACGGGTTCACGCTGGGGAGGAACAGACTCGCCGTCTTCAAGCATGGTTTCGATGTGAACTTCGATGGCTTCCAAAATATTCGCCTGTGCTTCTTCTACAGTGTCGCCAAAGGAATGACAACCCGGCAAAGTCGGGACATAGGCATGATAGCCCTGCTCGTCTGGTTCAATCACAACAGTAAATTGATATTCTTTCATGATGCACCTTTTTCCTTGGATTGATTATATCCCTAAAATCACAGCATCGCCTGCGCCTTGCGAATAACTGCTTCTTAAATCAGGAGTTCGACGATGTGCTGCATTCACCGTCGAACTCGCAAAGGAGGAGAAGAGAAATGTTTGTGCTGCTCTTATGCGTCCATTGTAGAACCCGGGCGTGAACGGCAGATGACAAAATTGTGGAGAAAATGTAAATATGGATTTTTCACTCTCTTGATCTTACGCGGGCGCTTAAAGTGTCTAAGCGCGGGGTGCGAAATCCGGAGTGTGAAATTCGGAGTACGAAATCTCCAGATTTCGCGAAGGAGACCAGATTTCACCTGAAGTCAGTGGATTTAGGACTAAAAACGAATGGACTTTTGAGCGCCCCATCTTATCAAAGTCCATGACAAATTCATGCTAAAGCCACGCCATTTCCTCGTTTCGTCTCCCCTCTTCCCAAATATCCACACCTGTTTTAGAATCAAGGTTGTCGGGGAATCATTCATCCCCAAAAATTTACCCGTAAGCCAGGGTATTCGTTTTTATTCGTTCCTCAAAATTTTTTACTCAAAAATCAGGCGGGTAGTTCCCCCTCTCCTGCCTTCCTCTTGGATTCCTTATCATCCATCTTCAAGCTTTGGACACTTTCTGACCTCGGGTAAGCCATCTTCCGTTCCGTGGTCTGCTTGACAGCCCCCTTTGCCTAAAGTAGAATACCTTGCACTTTGAAATCGGGCCTGTAGCGCAGTTGGGAGCGCGCTTCAATCGCACTGAAGAGGCCAGGGGTTCGAATCCCCTCAGGTCCACTGGACAGTGAAGTGACCGGCCGCTGTCCAAAACTGATAGACGAGTCACTTAACAACCGATCACTGAAATCCGGGCCCATAGCGCAGTTGGGAGCGCGTCTCAATGGCATTGAGAAGGCCGGGGGTTCGAATCCCCCTGGGTCCACTATAAATAACCTGACAGGTTTTTAAAACCTGTCAGGTTTGATAAAAAAGTCACGACAGGAGTAGTAAGTCATCCCGTCAGCGAGAAGGGAGAGTGAGGTGGAAGCCCTTCAATGTGTCAATGGGAGCACACAAGACCGAACTCGCCTGTTATCCGTGAGGAAGACTGTGCTGGTGAATTAAGTAGTCAGCGACGGGCAAGCCCGTTACAGCGATCAAAGAGCGTCATCTGGTTTGGAAGCTGCTTAGCCGCTTGTTATGGGCTATGTGACCATCAGACTACCGGACTAAGTGACGAACCCGGGTGGTACCGCGGAGCTTGTGCTGACGGCGTAGCCGTGTCGAAGCATTCCTTCGTCCCTGATTGTGGATGAAGGAATTTTTTTTGCCTGTCATTGCTATGTAAAGGAGGCACGCATGAATATAAAAACAAATCTTAGAATCGAGGCGGTGTCCTGCCTTCTCGCGCCTCTCCTTGATGGTGATTCAAAAGTTGAAGAATAAAAATTGCAAGTAACCATTAAAGATAAAACTTTTTCATAATGAGGAAAGAATGGCTAAAACAAAAAAGAAAATAACCGGCAAAAAGAAAGTACCTGCAACTAAAAAAGATGCAGTTGCTAAAGTCAAGAAAGCGACAAAGCCTGTGGTCTCAAAGGCAAAGGCGACCAGAAAGAGAGCCGCGCGCGTTAAGAGCGCTTCTGTAAAGAAGGTTGTCAAAAGAGCGCCCAAAGCCGCGGCTGTAAGGAAAACCGCTCCAAAAGTCGGGGCTTCAAAATCCATTGCGCCTGTCGCGCCGAATGTCTACAAACCGCAGGTCATTGAAAGGAAGTGGCAGGCGAAATGGGAAAAGGACAAGCTGTATCGTTCGGTGATTGACCACAGCCGGCCCAAACACTATGCCTTGACCATGCTGCCTTATCCAAGCGGCGATCTGCACATCGGACATTGGTACGCGATGACGCCCTCCGATGCACGTGCCCGCTTCAAGCGCATGCAGGGCTACAACGTGTTGTTCCCGATGGGCTTCGATGCCTTTGGCCTGCCCGCCGAAAACGCGGCGATCAGAGACGGCATTCATCCGATGGTGCGGACGTTCCAGAACATCGAGCGGATGCGCAGGCAAATGAGATCCATGGGCACGATGTTTGACTGGGAACGACAGGCCGTTTCTGCCGATCCTGAATATTACATGTGGACCGAATGGTTCTTCATCCAATTGTATAAGATGGGCCTGGCCTATCGCAAGATGTCCGCCGTGGATTGGTGCCCGCATTGCAATACCACCCTGGCGCGTGAACAGGTTTGGGGCGATGACCGTCATTGCGAACGCTGCGGTACGCCGGTCATCAAAAAGAATCTGGAACAGTGGTTTTATAAGACCACCAAATATGCGGATGAACTGTTGCGCTTCGATGAAATAGATTGGCCGCAAACGGTCAAGACCTTGCAGACCAATTGGATCGGGCGGAGTGAAGGCGCCTCGGTCATATTCAAAATTTCACCCCCACCTGATTCCTCCCCTATTTCCGAAGGAAATGGTGAAGACGAGGAGGGGGTAGAGATTTTTACCACGCGTCCTGATACCTTGTGGGGTGCGACCTTCATGGTCTTTGCGCCGGAACATCCCCTGGTGAATAAAGTTACTTCACCGGAACAAAAAGCCGCGGTCGAAGCTTACAAACTGCAAGCTGCCCGTCAATCGGATATCGAGCGTGAGGCCGTGGATAAGGAAAAGACCGGAGTGTTTACCGGCGGTTATGCCACCAATCCGGTCAATCAGGCACGCATCCCGATCTGGATTGCAGATTACGTGTTAATGTCGTATGGCACGGGTGCGATCATGGCTGTCCCTGCACACGATGACCGCGACTTTGCCTTTGCTAAAAAGTATGACCTACCCATAGTCGAAGTGATTCGTCCCGAGGGGCAAAGCGAAGCGAGCATATTGCAAATCGCTTATATCGGCGATGGTGTGATGGTCAACTCCGGTCCGTTCAACGGGACGAAGGTCAATACCGAAAAGGGCAGAAAGAATCCCGGCATCAGCAAAGTGATAGACTGGCTGGCCGGACAAGGCATCGGCAGGGAAGCGGTCAACTATCGCTATCGCGATTGGCTGATCTCGCGCCAGCGTTATTGGGGCGCGCCGATCCCCATGATCCATTGCGAGAAGCATGGCTGGAATCCCGTGCCGGATGATCAACTGCCGGTGCTGTTGCCCGAAGATGTTGAATGGAAACCGACGGGCGAATCGCCGTTGAAACTGCATCCGACGTGGAAGAATACCACTTGCCCTGTGTGCGGCGGATCTGCCACGCGCGAGACCGACACCATGGATACGTTCATGTGTTCGTCGTGGTATCACCTGCGCTATCTGAGTCCCCACTACAACAAGGGACCGTTCGATCCTGCCGAGTATGATTATTGGATGCCGGTGGATACGTACACGGGCGGCATCGAACATGCCACGATGCACCTGCTGTACACGCGCTTCTTCCATAAGGCGATGCGCGATGCGGGCGTTACTAAAGGGAACGAACCGATGATGCAGTTGCGCAATCAGGGCATGGTGCTGGGCGAAGACCACGAGAAGATGTCGAAGAGCCGTGGCAACGTGGAAGCGCCCGATGTTCTCATTGAAAAATACGGTACAGATACCATCCGCGCCTATATCATGTTCTTCGCACGTTGGGAGATGGGCGCGCCGTGGGACTCGCATGGCATTGAAGGCAGCGCGCGTTGGATTCGCCGCGTATGGACTCTGTTCACGGACTCCGACAACTCGAGTCGTCGCACTCCTGAACCGGCTTCCGAGGAGACGAAAAAACATCTGCGCCGCAAGGTTCATCAGACCTTGAAGCGCATCACACGTGACTTTGAAAGCTTCGAGTTCAACACCGTCATCTCTTCGTTGATGGAATTGATGAACGAAATGTATAAGGCGCGCGAAGCCGGCGCGGTCGGTTCCCCTGAATGGAACGAAGCGCAGGAAATCTATTTAAAGATGCTGGCTCCCGTCGCGCCGCATATCGCCGAAGAGTTATGGACGAATTACTTGCATAAGCCATACTCGATCCATCAACAATCCTGGCCCAAGGTGGATGAAGAGGCCGCACGGGAAGATATGAACGAAATCCCGGTGCAAGTCAATGGCAAGGTGCGTGACCGTGTGTTGGTTTCTGCCGATGCAGATGAGGAAGAGATCAAAGCTACGGCTCTGGCGAGCGAGATTGTCCAGAAATACATGGAAGGTAAACCGCCAAAGAAGGTCATCGTCGCCCAGAAGAGATTGGTGAGCGTGGTGGTATAGGGGATGGGGAATGAGTAATAGAGGATGGGTAGGGCGGAGGGTCGCGAAGCGCTATCCGCCCTACAAGTAAAAGCCCCTGAGGTTGTGAGACTCTCAGGGGCAAGTTATTGATTTAATTTTTCTTCATCGGTAGATTTGCGCCGCAGAACGGACAATCCGCCGACTGCGCTCCCGTCCATTTGACTTCGTGCCCACGCAGCGGCCCGCCGCAATTGGGGCAGCTCGTGGGCAAAAGCTCAAGGCGGTGTTCGAGGGTGGATGAGATCGGGGTCACCGGCGCTGTTGCAGGTTGGTCTGTCTTTTCAACTGCATCCGGCGCATACTGCCTGATCAGCGCTTCGGCAATACTGCTGATCGCCACCAATATCAGAATGCCCGGCCACCACCAGCCCTTCCACAACAGGATTGCCAGCCCGATCATCCATATCGCCCCGTGAATGGAACGCCAGGGGCCTGCTAATTGTGGCTCGTCTTCATGGTCGTTTTTGCTCATAACGAATCTTCCTTGGGATTAACCGACCGATGGATTGTTCTTGTTTACCAACTCTTCGCAAATGCTCCATAATTTTTCCTCGGACTTTTTGTTTCTAAACTCACAGCGAAGCTCCTTGCGATCTTCAAAGAACGTATTGCTTACACCTTCCACCTCGGAATCACTTGCCAGCCAGACGGCTGTCTCCGCGCCCTGCGCGCTCGTCCGCCCGCCGGAATACTGGGTCAAGCGGCCAACCAGTTCCGGTGGGGCATTGCGATATAGTCCGGTCTCGGTGATGAGTCCCGGTGCCATGGCATTGGCAGCCACGCCGCTTCCGTCCAGTCGCCGCGCCAGTGCCCAAGTGAACAGCCGGTTACAGGCTTTTGATTGGGCATACGCTTTGAAGCTTTCGAAGGGACGCCGCTCAAACTGCAGATCATCCAGATCGAGATCGCTGGCGTAGGTTGATGCCACATTGACAACGCGCGCCGGTTCGCTCTTCTTCAGCACATCCAGCAATTCCTGCGTCAGCAGAAAATAACCAAGCACGTTCGTGGCAAAGGTCAACTCGATGCCATCCGCGCTGTTGATCTTTGGCAATGTACCGCGATTGCCCGCCGCATTATTGATCAGTACATCCAGACGGCGATACTTTTTCCGGAATTCGCGTGCAAACTCGCGAATCGATTTCTGGCTGGATGCATCCATCTTCATCACAACCAATTTTGTTGATCCAGTACGGCGGGTGATTTCCGTTGCGGTCTGGTTCCCTTTTTTGATATCGCGGCAGGCGAGGATCACTTCCGCGCCCAGTGCGGCCAATTGTACTGCGATCTCTTTTCCAATGCCGGAGGTTGGGCCGGTAATGAGAACGCGCTTGCCTTTCATTGAATTCATCAAATGCTCCTGCCTAATATTACCAGGCGTAGGCTTCGGGCGCTTCCCCGCCGGGGCCGGGCCAAATCTTATTGATCTTTTGCAATTCATCCTTCGATAATCTGATCTTGAAGGAACGCAATGCGCTTGTCAATTGTTCCATGGTGCGCGGTCCGATGATCGGCGCGGTAACCGCCGGATTCCTCAATATCCATGCCAGCGCCACAATTGCAGGTTGTTCCCCCAAGGCCTTGCAGAACTTCTCCCATGCCTCCAGTTTGGAACGTTTGGCCTTGATTTCCTTCTGTAAATCCGGTCCGGCGCGGCGGCCTTCCTTGATCTTTTGCAGTACCCCGCCCAATAATCCTCCCGCAAGCGGACTCCACGGGATGATACCCAGCCCGTAGTCTTCACAAGCCGGTATCACTTCCAATTCGACCATGCGATCGTTAAGGCTGTAAAGACTCTGCTCGCTCACCAATCCCATGAAGTGACGTGTCTTGGCGGCTTCTTGAGCCTTGGCGATTTGCCAGCCTGCAAAGTTGGATGAACCAACATACAACACCTTGCCCTGCTGAACCAGCACCTCCATGGCCTGCCAGATTTCCTCCCACGGCGTGTTGCGGTCCACATGGTGCATTTGATACAGGTCAATGTGATCGGTGCGCAGGCGCTTAAGCGAAGCTTCGCATGCCTCGCGGATATGCAATGCGGAAAGCCTGGATTGGTTGGGCCAATCCCCCATGCGCCCAAAAACTTTTGTGGCGATGACGGTTTTTCCGCGTCGTCCTCCGCTCTGGGCGAACCAGCGCCCGACAATATTTTCTGTCACGCCTTCGCCGATTTTCCAGCCGTAAATGTTGGCTGTATCGAAAAAATTAATGCCGAGGTCAAGTGCCTTATCCATGATGGCAAATGAGTCTTCCTCGCTGGTCAACGGGCCAAAGTTCATGGTGCCCAGACAGAAACGCGATACCTTGAGGCCGGTCCGGCCAAGTTGTGTGAATTCCATTTGTGCCTCCTCGTTGAAAAATAGTGTCAGATGGATTATATAGCGTTTTATCCTTTGTGCATGTTGCCTTAAATCATTAAATAAAGGACAAATGTAAGGAATCGCGGAAAATTACCTGCCTGCAGGAGCTTTTTATTTTGATACAATAAGCGCCTACCTTGGAGAACTATCATGGATGAAGATGATTTAAATCAAAAATATTCTGAATCTTCCGATGCGGAATTCGATACCCCTGCCATCGAAGCCGCAACACTTGCCTTATTGCGTGCCGTTGGTGAGCATCCGGAACGCGAAGGCTTGAAGAATACACCGAATCGCGTGGCACGCATGTATCCCGAATTGCTGGCCGGCTACCATATGGATTCTGAAAAACTCATCAACAATGCGATCTTTCATGTTTCCTATGATGAAATGGTGATTGTGCGCGATATCGAGTTCTACAGCCTTTGTGAACACCACTTGCTGCCCTTCATCGGGCGTGCTCACGTGGCTTACTTGCCCAACGGAAAAGTGATCGGCCTTTCGAAAATTCCGCGCGTTGTGGATATGTTTGCCCGACGCCTTCAGGTGCAGGAACGCATGACCCGTCAGATCGCCGATTTCATCAACAACCTGCTCCAGCCTCATGGGGTGGCTGTCGTCGTGGAAGCCCTGCACTTGTGCACCATGATGCGCGGCGTCCGCAAACATGACGCCCGCATGACCACTTCCGCTATGCAGGGCGGATTCCGGACCAACAGCGCAACCCGTCAGGAATTTCTCGATAATATTAGCAGGGGGGCGGGTCAGCTTAAGATATAGAGGGTTCCCAGTGCGGCGCGATCCATATCTGCCCTTGCAATTGCTCTGCGACTTTGGATAACCTTTCCCTCCGGACGGGATGAACAAAATCGGGGATCAGTTCCGCCAGTGGCACGACCACAAAGGCATAAGCCCAGAACTCGATATTGAGTGGCTGTTCATCGAACAGCACGATATCCAGGTCAATGGTGCGCGGCGCATTTTTATCCGCAGAACGGATGCGTCCGAGCTTGGCTTCGATGGGCCTTATGATCTGTTCCTTTAGGTCATAAGGCTGTAAGTCCGATAGGATTAGAACACACAGGTTCAAAAAGTTTGGACCCTCCGAACCGACGGCGCGACTTTCCCATGCGCGGGAAACGGCCTTTACCTCCCCATATTCCTTCAACAGCTGAACCGCCCTGGGAAGGTGGTCTTCAGGCCTGATGTTGGAACCCAGACTTAAATATGCCTGATGCAGATTACTCATCGCGGCCGCGTTCTATTTCCACGCCGACCGATTGAGCGAACCGGACTGCACCAGGCTTTTCAACTCGCACGATCACTTTTTCGATTCCTTTTTGCTCCAGACATATCCTTGCCAGGTCATTGGCCAGTGCCTCCACCGTGAAGCGCGCTGAAATTTCGGCATGAGCCTGGACCTTCTTTGCCAAAGCGCTGTAGTCCACGCAATCGCCGATATCATCGCTCTGGGCAACGCGGCTCGTATCCGTGAAGGCTGTGATGTTGATCAGGATATCCTGCGGCTTTTCGCGCTCCCATTCGTGAATGCCGATGACGCCGCGTACTAGCAAATCCTTGATAAAGGTCTTATCCATTGATGACTCCTAAGTTCAAACTATGAACGAACAGAGAGAAATGAAGACTTGGCTTTACAAGCAGGCTTGACTCCATTTTTACTGTTACAATGTTCGAAGATCTTTGTTCATCTCTTCTCCTAAACCAGGTGCCTTCCTCCATCCACATGGATGATCTCGCCTGTGATATATTCCGGACCCGCCAATAGGAAGATCAAAGCATCTTCTACTTCTTTCACACTACTCCAGCGGCGGGCTGGAATATTTTTGATAATCTCGTCGCTTGCCGATGTGTTCGCGGGCGGAAGAACCGCTCCTAATGCAAGCCCATTTACGGTGATTTGTGGCGCCAGTGCAACTGCCAGCGATTTTGTCATTGACGCCAGCGCGGCCTTGCTGATGGTGTAAGGAAAGTGATCCGGATCGGGATGCAATGCGCGCCAATCCAAAATGTTGACAATGCGACCGCTGCTCTTGCCGCTTTTAGCAGATAAGTAGAGTTGTTTCGCAAATGCCTGGCTCAACAAAAAGGGCGCAGTGAGGTTGATGGTCATGTGATGTTCCCAATCCGACAATGTAGTCAGGGCGAATGAAAGCGGCTCGAAGATCGCCGCGCTGTTTACCAAACCATATAACGGGCTGATCTCATTCGCTTGGGAAATTAACAAGGGGATTTCATCGGCTTTGGAAAGGTCGCAGGCGAGCAGCCAGCTTTGGTGTCCAAGCGAGGCAATTTCTTTTTGAACCTCCAAAGCCTGTTCTGCTGAGTGTCCATGATGAATGATCACATCTGCCCCTGCGCGTGCACACGCCAATGCCAGCATGCGTCCAACGCGGCGCGCGGCTCCGGTTACCAGAATAGTCTTGCCCTGTAAGGATAATGGGCTCATGAGTGGAATTTTATCATTGCCAGGGAATGAAAATCAACGAGCTGATAATCGGACATTTCCTATCAAATTCTTGACGTTCAATTTCGGACGTGATAATATCTCCACCCTACGAAGCATTCCATGATGTTTAATATGTGAATCTTTGGAAAGGTGCAGATATGACGAAGAATCCGAATCCACCGATCTACACGGGCGATATCGCCGGGCAGCATCTTGACCCAGGCCGGGAATATACTGCTCAAACCCAGGAGATCGCCTTTACCGATGAACAACATGCAATTTGGGCTGACCTGTTCGCCGGAATTTACCAGCCATATTTGCTGGAGCATCTTTGTCATGAATACACCGATGGACTGGCCTTGTTGAGGCTTGATCCATTTCACATCCCAACGGTTACCCATCTCAACGAGCGTATCACGCCGCGTACCGGCTGGCGTATCGAGCGGACGGCTGTCCGTTACACCCTTGCCGATGACTGGTATAGAAAATTTGCCCAGCGCATTTTCCTCATCACCGATTACCTCCGTACCCGCGACCAGATGGTGTTTACGCCGGAGCCGGATATGTTCCATGATATCTTTGGCCACCTCCCCTATTTGACCCAATCATTCTATGCGCGCATCGAGGATAAATTTGCTCCTGCCTATTTGAAGGCAACACCGGACGAAAGGGAAGTCATCAAACGCCTGGCTTGGTACAGCACCGAGTTTGGGCTGGTGGTCGAGGATAATCGTCTTAAATTGTTTGGTGCCGGGACGATTTCCGGCCGCGCTGAACTTACGAATACGATCATGGAATTTTACCGGCTTGGCCGCGATGGTGTGCTTGATTACACCGCAAATGTATTTGGGCAGATCCAGGATCATTTCCTGGCACATAAGCACGATATCGACCGCATTATCAACGGTGTGAATCAATTGCATCAACAGGGGCAGATGTCCTCGCAGGAAAAAGGCTGGAACGTGGTACAAGCCCTATATGATAAGCTGGGAGTCCCTCACGATGGTTATTTTGGAGGAGAGGTGATCATTGCCCCGTTCGATGTGGAAACGATTGCCCTGATTCCCAAAACGGTCTATGCCTTCAACCCCATGTTCTTTGTCTGCGAGTCGTTCGAGCAGATGGATTTCCTGCTGGATTCCTACTTGAAGCCGATTGCGCAGAGAAATTAACCCAAAAGGGCGAGAAGGACCTTCTGCACCCTTCATGAAGTGAAACTGGAAGCATCACGCTGAGTTGCTAAGTCCCAAAGACAAAACCGGGAAAGACTCCGTGCTTTTGTGGCTGGCTATCTGATTCTCCGTTTTCTTGAATTACGTTACCGTTTCTTATAATGTACCGTGGATACTTCCCTCAGCCGCTCTGCAGCTATTTCGGGCGTAATGTCGCGCTGGGGCATTGCCAGCATCTCGAAACCGACCATGAACTTTCGCACGCTGGCTGATCTCAACAACGGCGGATAAAAATGGGCATGCAGTACCCATTCGGGGTGAGGCTGGTCATCGAAAGGAGCCTGGTGGAAACCCATCGAATAAGGAAAGGAAATCTCGAATAAATTATCGTAACGGGTGGTGATTTGCTTGAGAATATCCGCCAACCCGCTTGCTTCACTGGAGGTCAGATCTGTAAGGTGTGGCACGGCGCGATGAGCGATCACCAGCGCCTCGAACGGCCATATCGCCCAGAACGGAACCAGCGCAGTGAAATGATCGTTTGTGGCAATCAAGCGTTCCTTGCGCTTGTGTTCTTCATCCAAATAATTGGATAAAAGCGGATGTCCGTGCTCGTTGAAGTAAGCCTTCTGATTTGCCACTTCCTTCACCGGTTCATTGGGTATATGGCTGGTGGCCCATACCTGGCTGTGCGGATGAGGGTTCGAGCAACCCATCATCGCACCCTTGTTCTCGAATACCTGCACATACTGAATGAAATCCTTTTTTCCTAGTTCGCGGGTTTGTTCCCCCCAGGCGGCAATCACGCCTTCTATGGCAGGGATTTCCAACTCGGGCAGCGTCAGGTCATGACGGGGCGAGAAACAAACTACACGACAAATGCCACGCTCCGGTTCGACAGACAGTAATGGAGAGTCTGATGTATGTGTTTCCTGAAACGGATCTGGCAAAAGCGAAGCAAAGTCATTGTCGAAAGTGAATGTCCCGCGGTAATCCGGGTTTTTGATTCCTCCAGCCCGTTCGTTGCCTGGACAAAGATAGCACGCAGGATCATAGTGCGGCAGGTTTTCAATGGGGGGCTTTTCGGTTTGTCCCAGCCACGGACGTTTGGCTCGCTGTGGTGAGACCAATACCCATTCGCCTGTCAGCGGGTTGAAGCGACGATGAGGTGAATCAAACATTGTCTTTCCTTGTGTTTAGGGTGGACATCAAAATGCCAATGGTCCTGGCGATTGGCATGTTTAATGCCTAGAAAATGTCCTGCTTGATATTGAATGTCTTGCATATGGCGCGGATTTCCTCCGCGCTTAAACCTTCGCCAATCTCACCGGCTAAGAGATTGAGATATTCATACTTGGCTGCAGTCTCGGCGTATTCCACAAGGTCGGCGGCGCGTTTAATGGATAGGTTCGAACGCGCCATCACGCCGTGTTTCGCCCAAACCACAATGCGATGGCTGTGCAGCGCTTCGACATTTCCTTTCATCAACTCGGTCGAACTGGGAACATGGAATGGAATAAAGCCGATCCCTTCAAACAGGTTGAGGATCGCCTCTGGCTGCCAGCGCAGGAGATGAGTATTGAGATATTTCTCGTCTTGGTAACGCGGGATATGACTCAAATAGGTCAGGTGGATCGGCTGGACATGGATGATCGCGTGAAAGTTGGCGTTCGTCGCGCTTAACTGATCGTAATGCACGGCGAGATGTGAATTGAATTCGCCGGTGATATGCCCGAAGCGGCGATGAGGAGCTGTATGGAGTTGACCGGTTTTCCCGCCCGGGTTCACTACGATGCAGGCAATGTTCGCGGTTGGATCTTCAATGATCTCGCGCAGGCGGCATCCGGAGCCGCTGACCAGAAAAGTTGCGCCTGC
>Ga0182027_10007766_pt1 | contig 15735 bp, 20 predicted proteins | sample 712E1DmetaG_FD_121300 | JGI IMG/M metagenome (GOLD analysis project Ga0182027, IMG submission 121300) | Permafrost microbial communities from Stordalen Mire, Sweden - 712E1D metaG (Illumina Assembly) | ecosystem: Environmental > Terrestrial > Soil > Wetlands > Permafrost | place: Sweden...
CTTGGACCTAAAGTTGAGAGTGTCTTTGGACTTATGTCAATATATTTTGCTATATTTCCAGAAACTGAAAAAACTAAATCATTTAATGACTTATTTGAATCTTTATTTTCAAATGTAATTGGAACTTCATTTTGCTCTCCTCTTACTAATTGAAAAGCTGCTGAAGTTGCAACTGCCAATTCTTTTGGTGTCGCACTTCCTCCCCCAGAACTGGGGTTTGAAACTGGAGTTTCTGGAGCTTTGCAATCAGGATCCACACCAACACCACATGAGGCAACACATATACCATCTGAGGTATCATAGCATAAAAAATTAATTGGTATAATTTCATTTAGGATTAGCTGATTTCCTGAATTACTAATTAGACTTAGATTTCCAGATTCATTCTCATATCCATAGGAGTATATTGCTATATTGAATGTTCCTTTTGGCATTGAAGCAAGATTTTCAGAAGTAAGAACTATTGTAAGATTATTGTATTGTTTTGAAGAAGTGTTTAATTTTTTATAAAAACTAGTTTCATTTCCTTCTGAAATTTTTGATGATATTTCTTCGGGCAGTGTCCAGTTAAAGCTTACATTATAGGCAGTTGTATTTGCAGCATTAGAATTATCATAACCCAAGTTTCTTACATATGCTTCCAATGAGAAATTTCCTGGAGTTAGAAACAAGTAAGTTGAAGGATATGTTGCAATCTTTTGATAAAGCAAAGGATTTGGAGGGGCAATAACTAAAGTAGAAGATATGTACGAAGTTGATGTTTTAGTTATGCTATTATTTATTGAAGAGGTTATTTTTACAGAAGGCGTTTCTGTGAATGAAGATGCTGCATAAGGAAAAGAAGCATTTACACTAAAAGTTTTATTTGAATAAACATTCAATGCTATTGGAGAAGAATATTGAAAAGCTCTATTCCCTGTTGCCCAATTATTTGAGTCTGAAAGCAAATCAGTGTAAGTAGAGCTAAATCCTGCGTAACCTATTGTAAAAGAGATATTACAATTATTATTAGCGTACGCAATGTCCCCAGTATTAATTATAGTTATATTCCCTATAAATTTATCTTCATAAAATCCTATAATTTCTTCTAATGAAGAAGGAGAAATAGTCCAAGTACAATCCCAAAAATTCTGAATTGTGTAATTATTGCTATAGTTATATTTTTCAAGTGTGTCTTTTGCAATAATTCTAAATGTTATATTGTCTTCATAAAATGGAAGAGTAAAACTCACATTTAAGAGAGTATAATGCCCATTCACGGATAAATTATTCATTGTCACATTTGTCCAGGAATTTGAAGTTGAGTTTTTCCATTGAAGTGTAGACGAATTAAAATTATCATCAACATCTGAGATATTTACATTTACATTTACAACAACTCCCGGGTCTAGTTCATCTATTGAATTTGGAGTGTAGGATATGGAAATAAAATCTGGAGCCTGATTTCTTTGGATATAATATCTAAAACCAGAAAAATTACCATCTTTTCCTCCGCTTATTAAATATTGGGTCCCGCTCATATTGAATACAGAAGGTGCTGAGTAATTTCCTATACTTGGCAATGAATTATTTATTGTTAAATTATCTTTCCATGACAAAGAAGGTGTATCCCAAATAAAACCATAAAAATTTCCAGTATTATCTCCGGCAATCAAATACCAAAAAGATTCTTGATAAAAAACACAAGGCTTTGATAAAGCTCCTATTGTTGGCAAACTTGCATTTATTGTTAAATTTGTTAACCAATTATTTCCATTCCAAGTATAACCATAAAATTTTCCAAGATTATTTCCAGCTATCAGATACCATGATGAATCTTTGTAAAAAACAGAAGGAGCTGCATAACTTCCTAGGTTTGGCAAACTTGCATTTATTGTTAAATTTGTTAACCAATTAGTTCCATTCCAAGCATAACCTGCAAAAACCCCATTTGCTCCGCTTATTAAATACCAGGAGGAATCTTTGTAAAAAACAGATGGAGATGAATATATACCTGTCTTAGGTAAATTTGCAATTATTGTTGAATTGGCTAGCCATTGAGTTCCGTTCCAAGCATAACCTGCAAAAACTCCTGTCGCTGTTCCGCTTATTAAATACCAGGAGGAATCTTTGTAAAAAACAGAGGGAGTTGAATAGTTACCTAAACCTAAAGTAGGTAGTGAAGAAGTTATTGCTGTGCTTTCAGTCCAAAAATCAGTGCCTCCTTCACTTGTAGTTAAAATATAATCAGGAGTAGAGTTTGTATTTCCTCCCGTGTCACTAAAATACCATTTATAACCTACTGTTGTATCCGCACTTGAATTTAATGTCTTTGTTACATTTGCCCAATCAGGAGTTGTTATAAATGAAACAGCTGAATCGTTAACCCAAGTTCCAGTGTTGTTTGTTGAAAAAATATATTGCCCAAGAGCAGCCAAGTCAGAATTATCGTTAACTCTAACTGAAAAAGTGGTCCTTCTCAGAGACTTGTTATTATTTATTGAGACTTGAGAAAAAGTTGGTGGTGTTGTATCTAAAGAAGATGTATAACCTAAAAATTTTCCAGTACCTGAACCTCCTTCTCCACTTATTATGTACCAAGAAGAATCTTTGTAAAAAACTGCGGGGGCCATCGAAGCCCATGAATTATACAATGAACTATTTAATCCAAAATTTGGTTTCCACTGGGTTCCATTCCAAGAAAAACCAAAAAAACCATTTGCAGAGCTTGTCCCAACCAGTAAATGCCAAGTCCCCCCCATATTAAAAGGACTAACTGATGCATATGCAAAATTAAAGGGGAGGGAAGCATTTATTGTTGTGTTAGTTTTCCAGTGAGTTCCATTCCAAGCGTAACCTCCAAAGATTGAATTTCCCCCTCCAGTAATCATATACCAAGAAGAATCTTTGTAAAAAACAATAGGAGTTATATAATCTCCCATAGGTGATGAAACATTTATAGTCGAATTCGGCAACCATTGAGTTCCATTCCAAGCGAAACCAACAATTCCAGTACCACTCTTCCCACTCAATAAATACCAGTTTCCATCCATATTAAATACTGTGGGAGTTGAATAACCCGTGGAGGGCAACGAAGCATTTATTGTCATATTTTTTAACCATTGGGTTCCATTCCAGGCATAACCAAAAAATCCTGTATTTTCATCTCCAGCGATTAAATACCAAGAAGAATCTTTGTAAAAAACAGAGGGAGTTGAACTAGGAGGTAATGTAGGTAATGAAGTGTTTATTGTCAGGTTGATAGCCCAAGAATTAGGCATTGAAGCACCAACAGATTCAAAACCACATATGAAAAATAATAATAGAATAACAAATAAATTATATTTTATTTTTGAATTATTAAAATAGCAAATATCTTTATTTAACATTACAGTTTCTCATTCTCTTTTTTATTTGAAATATTACGTTTTTTGAGGTTAAAAATATTTACTATTTAACTTTTTGAATATATACTTTTTAGTATAAGCTTAGAATAAGTTTAGAGGCATACTTAGAAAGACTTAAAAATATTTATTATCATATTATATAACAAGATGGTTAAAAAAAAGAAGGATGTAAAAAGCAAGAGTGTTTCTAAGAAGAAATTGGAAGTAACTAAGGAAAAGGGCGTAAAAAAATTAGAAAATAAAAAGGAAATTAAGAAAGTTGAAAAATTTCTCAAGACAGGTATTAAAGGTTTTGATTCTTTGTTTGAAAAAGGGATGGGGATTCCAAGTGGAGCGGCTGTTTTAGTTGAAGGGGGTCCCGGGAGTGGAAAAACTGTTTTTTGTTTGGCAACTGTCAATGAATTATGTAAAATTGGAAAGAAATGCCTCTATATGAGTTTTGAAGAGTCAGAAGAACAATTAATCCAGCACATGGAAGAATTTAACTGGAAAGCTAAAGAGTATGTAAAAAAAGGATTGCTAAGAGTATCAAGGTTTGATGCAATTGATGTTTCAAGAAGTATTGAAGCATTGCTAAGTGCTGCAAAAAAAGAGCTTTTGATTGAAATTGAACCAATGTTTTTCCCAGATGATTTTAAGCCAGATTTTGTAGTTATTGATTCTCTGACAAGCATTGCAAGTGCATTTTCAGGCGAAGAATCCAGATTTAGAATTTATATGGAACAATTATTCAGATATTTGGAAAAAAATAAAATGACTAATCTTTTAATAAGGGAAGTTTCAAGTCCTTCCCATGTTGGAACAACATTTAAGGAACAGGGAGAGGCAGTGAGCTTTTTATCTGACGGGATTATTGTGTTATACAACGTGATTTATGATTCTGGAAAGAGAACTTCTGCTATTGAAATATTAAAGATGAGAGGAGTTAGTTTCAAAAAAGAAATTGTTGAACTTAAAATTGTAAACAAAAAAGGTATAGAAGTAAATCCCGACAAAGTTCTTCAAAGATATAAAGATAATAGTTTTATTCTAACTTAATCGTAAAGATAGAAAATATATTCTTTTACTGGAATTTTAAAAAAGTTTTTAAAGAATTGCACCTTATATTTATCTATGGCTATGGTTGATTTAGAGGATGATAAGGAGATAGAAAAGTTAAAAACAAAAAGGGTGACAAGCCATCAGATTTGCAGGAAGTGTGGACGTCCCAAAAAATGTTTAAGCTTAGATTGTACTGCAATACATTGCAATTGTGGTCAATTATAGTTCTTTATTTTTTATAAAACAAAAATCTTTAAACCCTTTTTGATTAATTTAAATATGGAAAGCAAGGTGACTCCCTGGGAAGTAAAGGGGGATATTGACTATGAAAAACTTATAAAAGAGTTTGGAGTGGAAAAGATTAATGATAAACTTCTTGAGAGAATCAAGAATCACACAAAAGAACTCCATTTCATGCTGAGAAGAAAAGTCTTCTTTGCAAACAGAGATATGAACTGGCTTTTGGATGAATATGAAAAAGGAAATAAGTTTTTTCTTTATACAGGAAGAGGACCATCAGGACCAATTCATCTTGGACATCTTGGAACATGGATGTTTACAAAATGGCTTCAGGATAAATTTGACTGCGAGTTATGGTTTCAGTTTACAGATGATGAAAAGTTTCTATTTAAGGATAAATCATTTGAAGAAATAAAGAAATGGACATATGATAATATGCTTGACATAATAGCACTTGGCTTCGACCCAAAAAAAACTCATTTTATTGTTGATACTGAAAATGCAAATCTTCTTTATCCTATAGCAATACAGTTTGCAAAGAAAATTACTTTTTCAACAGTAAAAGCTGCATTTGGCATGACAAATGAAAATAATATAGGTCAGATATTCTACACAAGCATGCAGGCAACTCCTGCAGTTATTCCTTCAGTTTTAAAAAAGAAAAATATTCCATGTTTAATTCCACTTGCAATTGATCAGGATCCGCATTTCAGAGTTGCACGAGATGTTTATCCGAAGCTTGGTTATTACAAGCCCTCAATTATTCATGGAGTATTTCTCCCTCCATTATCAGGCATCTCCGGGAAGATGGACAGCAGTGGACAGGGTGATTCAACTGCAATATTATCAACAGATACTCCGGAGAAAGTTAAAACAAAGATAAACAAATATGCTTTTTCAGGAGGGCAGGCAACAATAGAAGAGCATAGAAAATTGGGTGGAAATCCAGATGTGGATATATGCTTCCAATACCTAAGAATGCTTTTGGAGGAAGACGATAAGAAGCTAAAACAAATATATGATGATTATAAGTCTGGAAAAATGTTAACAGGGGAGCTAAAGCAATACACAATTGATAAGATAAATGATTTTCTTAAACAACATCAGAAAAAAAGGGAAGAAGCTAAAAAAAATATAAATAAATTCCTGTGGAAGGAGGCTTAAAATGGGCAGAATAGAGATACTAGATGACGAAGAAGACGATGATACTGATGAAGAAGAAACAGATAAAGAAGATGAAGAGAATTATGAAGATTATAAAGAACTCATAAAAGAAAAAACAGATAGAGAATTAATTGAAAATATTGCACTAAGATTAATGCTTCTTGAGCAGAGTATGAAGAAAGTACAGGATGATTTGGTTGATACGTATAATCTTATTGTTGAAAGCAGTGCCGATGAGGATGATGAAGAGGAAGATTAAAATTCTATTTATTTCTTGGATATTCTTTTAAAAGTTATTCCTGCATTTATTTTTATATTTGAATATTTCTGACTTGTTTTTGAATTTGGAACAAAAAATTCTTTTTTAACACTGAAATATATTTCTTTATTTCTCTTTTTATTAATGCTTATTTTTGCTCCTGCAGCAAGATTTAAAGTTTCTCCATCTATATTTTCTATTATTCTCTTTTGTCCCTCATTTCTTCCAAGCCTGAACTTTTCATATCCTATTCCCAATTCACAAAAAGGTTTTACTATTGAGGAAGCAATTATATTATGATTATAATTGACTGACAATCCATCGGCATTTATTTTTGACTCAAGTTCTATTGATTTAGCTGGTTCTGTTCCCCATCTATATCCTGAATAGTAGGTTATTCCCAGTGAGGATTTCTCACTTATAGGCCTTGCCAAAGATATTTCAAGTCCTTTTAAAAAATTAAAACTTTTCTTTAATTCACTTTTTGGAATAATGTAAGATCCCCCAAGAGAAAAAGAATATTTTTCTGACTGAGCCTTAGAAACTGTTGTCAGAAAAGTTGCCAATACTATTGTGGATAATACTATCTTTAGATTCATCTTACTTTTTGAGGACAATATAGCTATTTCTATATGCTCCGCAACTTCCCCCGTTGTATGGTTGTAAAAATTTTCCCATAAAATTTGCCTCTCCTATTGGATCTCCTGTAACATATGTGTTCTCAAAACGATATTCTGCTCTCCCATTTCTAAATCTTATTTCATATTCATAATATCTATTTGGATCTATTTCTTCCATCCAGTCTTCTTTCTTTATATTTCCAGTGTTATAAGTATAGTGGCTGAGTTCAATTTTATTCGTCTCATACAATGGTCGGAAGACAAAGCATGCACTATTTTCATCTTTTTCTGGGAAAACTGTTGATGCAGCACCAAATAATTTATTCCAAATATCATTACACCCTTCATTCTCATAGGGAGGATGTATTTGGCTGTCTGGAATATACACATAAAAATGAAGAGGATCAGCAATTGTTATTGGAATCTCTGGTCCGATGTAATGATTATTTCCTTTTTTTATATCAAATTGTTTTATAGAGCTAAAAATATCAATCTTCTCACAGGCTGGCAGTATAAACGGTGCCGCAGTGAGTATTGCTAATTTTTTTATTGAATCTCTTCTGTTCATTGTTCTTTGTTATTCTTACTTTAATTGTTCTCAGAATAAGGTTTCTGAGGTGTCGTCACCTCGGATAGTATGGACAAATTATTCTTTTTAAAGATTATCCTTTATTATTCTTTATATTAAAATTCTGGAAGAATTTTTCTAGATTCTGGATTATAGAAAGATATTGATTTCAGGAATGAATTTATTTTTGCTTTTATTCTTATTTTCATTCCTTCTTTAGAAATCTCAACTTCTCTGACTTCTTTTAGTTTTGGACCTACAAATATTGCAGGAATAATCCTGAGTACAAAGCTTATAAAAAATACAAGCAATATCCCGCTCAAACCAAATATTGAGAAAGAAGACAAAACTGAAAGTTGTCCTCCCAAGAGTCCTCCTAGGAAAGAGCCTAGGGAATTTATAAGACCAAAATAACTAACACACAATATTATCTTTTGTTTTGTAACAGCATCATATATAAAATTACTTGTGGAAAGATTGTATGCGGCCCAGACAAAACCTGAGAAGAATTCCACAGTAAAAAGATATCCAACTAAAATAAATGGGGAAGATTTCATAAGGAAAATTGAAAATACCCATAGGATAGGAACAAGGGAAATGAGATATCCAGATATTTTCATAATTCTTACTGTTCCAATTCTGTCAGAAATCTTTCCTATGAAAGGTATAAATAAAATCGGAGAAAGCAAAGAACTAAGGCTTACAATTGTAAAAGCAAAATAGGAAAAATGAAGGTTCTTTATCATGTAAACAGAAAAGAAAGGAGAAGCAATTGCCACAGCAAAAGAAACCAAAGAAGTGAAAATTACAAATCTCCCAAAATTGTTTGAAGGCATCTTTTTTAGGAATGTTAAAAAGCTAAAGTATGATTTTTCATCCTTTGTTGCCTTAGGTTCATATTGTTTTTTTAAAAAAGAAAAAGAAACATATCTTCCAATGCAGGCTAAACCAAAGAGTATAACAAATCCCAGGAAGATATTTCCTCCCTTGAAATGATCAAGAATTAATCCTGCTGTAAGCATTCCTGAAATGAGGACAATTCCGCTTATCCTGCTTCTTCTTCCAAAATATTCTCCTCTGTTTGTTTCAACTAAATCCTGCATCCATGAAGTCCATGCTGGAGAGGCAATTGCTCCTGAGATTACAATTATTGAATAGCATAGAACAAGAAGTAATGTTGCAGGAAGAATTCCTAGGCCCAGAAAAAAGTATGAAAAGCCTACTAAAAGCAAAGGAAGCCAAAAAAATGCCTGAACAAATACAAAAGGCAAGACCATTCCTTTTCTTGATCTTTTGTAATATGTTTTGCTCAGAGCAACTCTGAATATATTCCCAATAAGAGCAGGGAAAAAATCAAGTATTCCTATAATTTGGTTAGAAACTCCAATGGATAAGGCATATGGGGTAATATACCTCAGGCCCATACCATCCATTAAGCTGTAGAAAGAACCATCACCTATACTATTCTTTTTTGCTTTTTCCTTCAATAATCTTTCCTCTTCCATATTTTCGTTTCACTTTCACCTCGCCGGTTTTTTTATCCATTTTATATATAATATTTTGGAAAATAAAGAATATTATTATATTTAAAAATCTATCTTGTTTGGTTTTATTAATAAGAATTATCTTGTTATGTCAGAAGTCTTTTTCCACTGTATATAATTATCTTCAAGAATCTTAATTACTTCCTGCCTTTGCTCGCTTTTACCTAAACCTTTCCAGTCAAGAAGGACAAAGTCAACATCTTCTAAAGTTTTCTTTATTCCTTCGTTAATCATTTCATGGGTTATTGGAGAATTATATTCTGCAATTACATGGGATATTGCAACATTTGATTTTAACTGAATATTATTAAAGCTTGGGCAGTAATGAGGACCTCCAATTCCTATCGCAATTTCTCTGTACTTGTTTTCCTTGAATTCTTCTATTGTTTCCTGAATTGTTTTGGCTATTATAAAACCCAATCTTCTGTTTACCCATTCTGTTTCTGAAGATCCAATTTCTATAAAAACACAGGGCTTTTCTATCAAAGGACCATGATGAGTAACTTCAAGGGTTATCTTAAAATCTGCAAGTTCAAATTTTTTAGCCTGTTCATTTAATTTTTGAAAAATAAATTTGCTAAAAAGGGCTGAAGAAGGACAAACTTTTCCTTGGGTTCCACCATAATCTGCCTTTCTGAAGTTTCCAGGAGAGTGAACTGAAAGGCTTTTTTCCTGTTTTTCAGATTTGTGCCTTGAGGCAAATATAATAAAATCATACTCGTTTATTTTCTGCATATTGAGATTTTCTGTGTAAATTGCCTCCTCCTCAACAAGATATATGTCAAAGCTGGGCTTGCCTGCCCATGAGGAAAGAACAGGATTGTCTTTGAATTGGGAAAGCTGGTTAGCTATGTTCATTCCTGCTTTGTCTTTCTTGCTTGCAAGTATTAGGTATTTTTTAAACATATATTTAACATTAATAATTTATTTAAATGGTTTTGGTTATTCGATTATATGGATTTGGAGAAGATTGAAGAATTAAGGAAAGGCATTAAAAACCTAAAAGATTCCAGAGAAATAAACGTAAAAGAAGCTCTTGACTCCCTTACAGGGTTTAAAAAAAGATATGATGCATTGATAGAAGAAAAAGGAATTGAATACTGCACTGAAAATTGCTCTGATATAATCATAGATATAAATAATTTAACACAGGAATTTGTAAAATATCATGTTAAATAATAATCCTTAAATACCCCCCAGTTATTCAAAGTTTATGGCTGGAATTCTAATCTACAAAAGCGCTATCAAATATGAAAATTTTTTTGCAGATGATGACAATCTGTACAATGCTATGATATTAAACTTAAACATAAACAAGCATAAAATTCTCTGGGGAAAAGGAAATTTAAATCCTGATAAGGTAGAAAGTTCAAAAGAAGCAGTAAATGATTTAGTTAAGAAATTGAATGAAAATGGAAAAGTTGATTTGAAAAAAGAACTTACAGGATTATTTGAATAAAATTATTTTCTAACCTGCCAGCAATAAATGCCCTAAACCTGCAAGAATTAAAAGCAGTATTCCTGTAAAGAATTGAGCGTGAACTAAATAACTGTGCTTTCTTAAGAAAGAAGGAACAAATCTAAATTTTAATAGGAGTCCAAACAATCCCTGCCAAATAATCAAGATTAATGCTGCTCGCAATAGCCAATTATTCATAAAAGAACTTACAAGATAACAGTGAAGAGTTATTGCAACAACTGCAATTACACCAAGATATGGATGAAGTATATTTGAAATTCTCAGAGTCTTTTTCATAAAAGGTTCAATTTTAAAATTTTCTGATTCTAATGGTTCTAATCTCTTGGAAAGTGTTCCTTTTTGGACAGTTATCTTTAGCAGAGTTCTTGAATAAACAAAGACAAGCGAGATAAGTCCAAGTATACCTAAAAAATCTCCAACTTCTGAAGAAAGGGCATTGCTATCTGAATAGTGAATGCCTCCTACCCTATAAACAGAATAAAAATACCAAAGAGACAAAATTAAAACAAGTGTTATAAGAAACGTAATAATTATTCTTCTTGTGTTAAAGAATTTTTTCTTTTCTTCAGGCATTATTTTAATAGAAATTTTATATTTATAATTGTTTTTGGTGTTAAAAAGTATTATAAAACAATTTGCATTGATAAAATAATGAATATAATAACTACAATATTAGAAAGTCTAGCATTGCTTTGCATTTCAATAATATCATCTGGGGGATATTTTGGAATTTTCATATTGATGGCAATGGAAAGTATGATTCTTCCAGTTCCATCTGAAATGGTTATGCCATTTGCTGGATTTTTAATTTCAAGTGGGACGATGAAATTTTGGCTCGTTGTTTTATTTGCAACTCTTGGAAGTTTAGCAGGTTCATTGTTATCCTATTCTCTGGGAAGATATGGGGGAAATAGATTTGTTATAAGATATGGAAAGTATTTTCTATTGGATAAAGAAAGCTTAATTAAAACAGAAAAATGGTTTGCACGAAAAGGAGAGCTTACAATACTTATAGGTAGATTCATTCCTCTTGTAAGGCATGTTATCTCCATTCCTGCAGGAATTGGAAAAATGGACACTAAAAAGTTCATTCTTTATACATTGCTTGGAGCTGGAATATGGAATGCATTCCTGACTTATGTTGGATTTCTCCTTGGAAGCCATTGGAAAGCAATAAAGCAATATGCTGATTATGTTTCTCTTGGAGTCTTGATTGTACTTGTAGTCCTAATTGTATATTTTGTTTGGAGACAGATGAAAAAAAGAAGAATTAGAAAAAACAAATAGATTAGTAATCCTAAAATTTTATATACCCCTAATTTAATCAAATTTTATGCCAGGAGTAATAATATTCAAAACGAACGAACCTAAGCACTATTATGGTTATATCTTTCCAGATCAACCTACCTATAGGACTGCAAAACATAACATCCGTGGAAACAAGGATGAAATTCTCTGGAAAAAGGGAAATGTTAGCCTAGAACAGGCAAGAAATGCGGAAGAAACAATGAATAGTTTGGTAAAAAAATTGAATGATAATGATGAAGTGAATTTGGAGAGTGAGTTAGCAAAGGTGGCTGATTTTTTTCCGTGTGAGGAAAGTAATTAATTATAAAAACTCTTTTTTCTTGTTTGTTATATGCAAGAGGTGTTAAAGATAATTATTGGAATTATAGTGCTTACACTAGGAATTCCAATCGGGAACATTCTGGCTAAAAATACTCAAGAAGAATTAAAGGATGGAAGGAAATGGTTTTTCCTTTTAATTCTTATAAGTTTCATTGGAGCAGTTCTATCTCTTGCATTCAGAGAAGATGCCCTTCTTTTCACTTTTCTCTTTATTGCCATTGTTACTTCCAGAAGTTTGGGAAAGGAAAAGATAAAAGAGAAAGCAAAGAAGATTTCTAAGAAAAGCAGTAAAAAAAGAAGAAAATAATCTCGCTGCTGAGAATATATACGAGGGGAAAACCTTAAATATAAACGAAATTGCCCGTTTATATGGATAAAGAACTTGAAGGCATAATGAATGAAATTAATGAAAAAATAAAGAATAAATTGTTTATGGGTGGAAGAGAACAAAATGAACCCCTTGTTACTTTTAAGGAAGAAGGAGATAATAAATATGTTAAATTTCATGGGAGATTTAAACAAAAAGCTCGTTCTATAGAAGCCCTAAAACCTCTTATTGATTATCTAGATAGAAAGAACTATACCTGGATATAATTACAAGATTAATTCATCTATTCTGTTTGCTAAAGCGTAATCTTTATCAGTAACTTTATTTTCTTCGTGGCTTGACAGCATAATCTTAACTTTGTTGTAAGAATGAATTAATAAGTCTGGATGATGATTGATAGTTTCTGCAAGAATTGATATCTTATTTACAAATTCTACTGCCTCAAGGAAATCTTTAAATTCGTATTCTTTTGTTAGAACGCCATTTTCAATTTTCCAATCCATTATTTAATTAAGCTAGTGGAAGATATAAGCTTTATTATTAACAAGTTATATTTCAATTAAAAATATAAAGCATTGTGTGCAATGTATAACTATGGGAAGCATAAAGATTGGACCTTCGGGACTTGGAGGTGTTGAAGAGAGTGAGGAAATTCTTAAGGAATATAACAAAAAAGGTTTTGGAAACTGCGAGGTTCTTTTTGTGCAGCAGGTTTACATGGATAAGGAACAGGCTGCTAAAATAAGAGAATTTGCAATAGAAAACAAAGTCAGTCTAAGCATTCATGCTCAGTATTTTATAAATTTAAATTCAGAAGAAAAAGAAAAAGTTCATGCAAGTATGCAGAGAATTCTAAAGTGCTGTGAGATAGGACATGCTTTGGGTGCAAAGAGCATTGTATTTCATTCTGGATTTTATGGAAAGGAATTTGCAAAAGCTAAAACTCCTGAGGAGAAGAAAAGAGTTGAGGAAGAAACTTTCCAAAATATAAAGAGAAGAATTATAGACATGATAGAAAAAATAAAAGAAAAGAAATGGAATGTAAAACTCTGCCCCGAGACTATGGGAAAGATAAATGTTTTTGGAAGTCCAGAGGAAATCTCAAGATTAGTTAAGGAAACTGGATGCAGCTTCTGCATTGACTTTGCGCATATTCTTGCAAGAGATAAGAAAGTTGATTATGATAGAATAAAAAGATTATTTCCTGAAAAAGAATGGCACTGTCATTTCTCTGGAATTGAATATGGAGAGAAAGGGGAGAGAAATCATATTGGTTTAAAGAAAGAACAGTGGAAAGAATTGTTTGAAAACTTACCTAAAGAGAAGGATATTACAATAGTATGCGAGAGTCCAAATAGAATTGAGGATTGTGTTGAAGGATTGGAAATATTGAAGAAAAATAAATAAATTTATAAAAGATGTTTTCTTAGTATAATCAATGGCTAAAGCGAAAAAAAAGGATCAGATAGATATTAATAAGATAACCACAATTGTTTCATTACTAATGGTTGTAGCTGGAATGGCATTCTGGTATCCAAGTGTAACAGGGAATGTTATAGGTACAAATGCAAAAGGATTTGTAGGCTACGGATTGCTTCTTTTTGTAATCGGTCTTCTTGGTGCTTTTCTTTCAAATAGAAAATAAGCAATTATCTTAATAAAAAATTCTTATATAACTTTTAGAAATGTTAATCCATACATAAGCAATATTCCCAAAAGAATTCCTATTAAATTCTTGAATGGGAAACTCTTTTCTTGATTCTTATGCATTTCAGGAACTAAATCGCTGCCTGCAATATATATGAATCCTCCAGCAGCTATTGGAATTACTATAGCAGAGAAATACGCGGAACTTTCACTAAATATTATTCCTATGATTGCTCCAATCATTGCAGTAAGAGCTGTTAGAAAATTAAAGAAAAGTGCTTTTCTTTTTGGGAAACCTGCATATAGCAAAACTCCAAAGTGGCCTATTTCCTGAGGTATTTCATGAATTATAACTGCAAGAGTTGTTACAATACCAAGAGGTATAGCTACAAAATAGGCTGCAGCAATTACCAAACCATCAATAAGATTATGTATTCCATCTCCTACTAATGCCATTATTCCCAATGGATGAGGATGATCTTTTGATGTTGGAATATGACAATGTCTCCAATGTATAAAGTTCTCAATTATGAAGAAAATTAAAATTCCTGTAAGAATGAGGAATGAAATTTTAAGAGTAATTCCTCCATTTCCAACTGCTTCAGGTATCAGGTGAAGGAAAGCTCCTCCGAATAGTGAACCAACTGAAAGAGAAACAAAGAAAAGAATTACACTTTCTAAAGTATTTTTTTTAAGAAAAATAAAAAATATTCCTACGAGAGATATAAGAGATACAACAAAAACGCTCAGGAGAGTAAATATTATTGGATTCATTGAATTAAAAGAAAATTATTGTTTTTAAGAGTTTAGGAAAGTGTATTTTTTATTTCATATAAATTTAAATATTAATTTTGTTATTACTTGTTTATGGGTGGAATGGGTTATTGGCAGGGACAGGGAAGAAAACATTTATTGATGGAGCTTTTTAATGGAAGTTATGAATGTGCAGTAAGATTGGTTGGAACAGATAAAGAAACAGGTGATCCTAAAACTGGAGAATATAAATTATATGAAAAATTTGATGAAGGAAAGATAAGAGAAGATGCAAAAACAACTTCAGAGAAGAGCACTGTTGAAGTATCTAAGATAGAGATTTTAACACTAAAATCTCCAATCAAAGAAATTTTATTATAAAGTGTCCTTAGATAATTTAATAAATAGAGTTTATTTTTCTTATTTATGTTATACTTAATAGGATTGGGATTAAATGAAAAAGGAATTTCTAAAGAAGCATTGGAAATAATACCAAGATGCAAGAAAGTCTATTTAGATAGTTATACTGTTGATTTTCCCTACACAGAACAGGCACTGATTGATGAGATTGGGAAGAAGGTTATTCCTGCTGACAGGGAGAAAGTTGAGAATATGAGTATGATTGATGAGGCTAAAAAGATGGATATTGCTCTTCTTGTATATGGAAGCCCTTTAACTGCAACTACTCATATAACTTTAATTCAAGAAGCTCTGGCTTCTGGAGTAAAATACAGAATAATAAACAATGCTTCAATTTTTGATGCTGTTGCTGAAACTGGATTACAATTGTATAAATTTGGAAAAGTAACTTCTATGCCATACTGGAAAAAATCCTATGAACCAGAAAGTTTCATGGAAGTTGTAAAAGAAAATCAGTCAATAAAAGCTCACTCTCTTATTCTTATAGACATAAACATGGATATAAGCAAAGCTATTATGCAATTGGAAAAAGCAGCTAAGAATCATGATGTTAAATTAGGAAAATTAGTTATTTGTCAATGTTTAGGAACAAAAAGACAAAAGATTCTTTACAGAAGCATAGACGAAATAAGAGAATTTTCAGGAGTTGTGAAACC
>Ga0182027_10007767_pt1 | contig 15734 bp, 7 predicted proteins | sample 712E1DmetaG_FD_121300 | JGI IMG/M metagenome (GOLD analysis project Ga0182027, IMG submission 121300) | Permafrost microbial communities from Stordalen Mire, Sweden - 712E1D metaG (Illumina Assembly) | ecosystem: Environmental > Terrestrial > Soil > Wetlands > Permafrost | place: Sweden...
GCATATGCCGGTACTCTTTTACGTTCTAAGGTGTCCTTTGTCCGGTTGGAACTAAAAATGATACCCTTGGAATCTTTAGTAAATGAAGGATTCAGATCATCATAAAGGTCACTTGTAACTGGGAAAAATCTATTGGATCTGATTTCGAATTGTATGATATCTGAGTACCCGCTTTTTATAGCCGACATTACAATTCTCCGGCCAATATAATCATATTTGAAGTCGAGTACTTTCTCGATGTAATCTAGTTTCTTCTTGTTTTCCCTTTTCTTTTTATCGAGATTATAGTCAAAAAATTTTATTTTGGTTCTTTTTTCATAGATCACTGTCAAAATATTTTCTCTCGGGTGCCAGTCAATAAGGGGATAGGTTTTATCCTTTTCAGCATCGGGTTGGACATAACCTTTGGTCATTATTTTTTTGTACTTTTTCTTTTCCAGATTATATATCCAAATCCTGGTTTTCCCCCTGTCGTTTGTTATATAAGCGATTTTTTTTGCATCCGGGCTTAGTTTTACCTGGGTTATTTCGGCTTGTTTTTTTATCTTTTTAAGGTGAAAGGGCTCGTTGTAATCATCAAAATTATGCTTCCTGTCCATCAGCTCAAGGCTATAGTAATCGTACCATTCCTTATATAGCTGGTTAAAGGATTTTCCAAGAACAAAGTTATAACCACTCTCAATACTCTTGTAAATATGGGTAATGTATAAAATATTTGATATAGAACCCTTGCCATATGCTTTATCGATATAATTCCAGAAAGAATAGCCCAGTTGAATCCTGTCATATTGATTGAGACGACCAAACTTTTTAAAGTGTTCTGATTTGATACCATTATCAAGTTGTTCCTGTTTTATCAGGTTCCAATCATCTGAAACATAAGAAATCAAACCCTTATAATACCAGTCAGGCAATGTAATGAGAGCTGCATTCTGAAATCGTTCCTGAACACTTGTCCCATACATGAGCTCGTTTAATAATACTTCTGTTATAGATGCCTTGATACGGCGATTTAAATTTATATGGTTCCCATCGAAGTATACAAAGGCAATATTATCAACTATAGGCGTAATGCCACCGGTATTATAAGCCTCTTCGACAAGTGTAATGTTGCTTTGCTTAAAGTCGGCGTATGTGTTGTATATTACAAATACAATTCGCTGATCTGTTTTATAATCCAATACTGCCTCTGCTTCTGCCAGGAAATCATGTGCATGCGAAAGAAGATATTGGGCAAGGTTTCTGCCATTCTGATGGTAATATACCTCGAATTCTTTGTCACGGTAAAAGCTCCAGTCAAACTGCCTGTATTGTACCTTGTTTTTCCCGAATTGAGTTTGAAACCCCTGAGCATCCAATACCAGGGATGGCAAAATAAACAATAAAACTAAAGTAATATTTGATACAATTTTTTTTATCATTCTTCTATACTCTCAAATCGGAAACTCAATAAATCAGAAAATAAAAGGAATTAAATATTTTACAAAAATAAAGCCATTAAACCATATATCCTCAGAAAGTTAGGATTTTATTCTGACAATTTGACACGAAGGCTTTTTTGGTATTATTCTAGACTTAATACATATAAATTTTAAAATGTGTATGAAGCATGGAACATCTGACAAAAGAAACTTTTATCAAAAAGGTATTTGATTTTGAAAACGAAAAAGACTGGAAATTTAAGGGAACTCTACCTGCTGTAATAGACTTTTATGCCGACTGGTGTGGACCGTGTAAAATGGTAGCTCCTATTTTGGAGGAATTATCAAAAGAGTATAAAGGCAAGATCGATATATATAAAGTTGATACCGAAGCTCAGCAGGAACTGGCAGGAATATTTGGAATTAAAAGTATTCCTTCAATTCTCTTCGTTCCAATGGACGAACAACCCCAAATGGCTGTGGGTGCATTGCCTAAAAACAGCCTGTTAAGTGCTTTCAAGGATATTTTGAAGGTGGGGAAATAAAAAGTGACTAAGTTTCGACTTTGCTCAGTTCAGGAAGTGAGCTAAAGTTGGAAGTGACTATAGTTAATAATGATGAAGTTTGGAGTCACCCATCGATACCCCCTCTGAGGTACTGTCATAAATTTATTGGATTCTGATTGGACTCAGAGCATTTTGAATGAGATTCCGAAAATTATCAAATTATATCTAATCCCAATTGATTACCCAATTTTTCAAGCTCCACTTGTGCAGAATCAGGAGTATTAGCCTTTTTTATTGGCATAATCTCTTTTCTTGTAGAATCATAAAGGACTATTCTATAATCCTGATCAGTAACATCAAGTGTTCGATTGGTTTGGCTATATGCTGTCCAGATTACATCTGATTTTCTGATACCTATTTTCATCTCTGGTTCAATATTAATCCAATGACCAATTTTGATAATACCAAATAAGTTATTCGAGAATTTGACTCGTTTTTTATCATAATCAATTAATGCACTTGTTGAAGTAAATCCAACAAATGCCCCGATGAAAACTAAAATTAATGCGGAAATAGAAGAATATGTTAAAATTAATCCTGCAATAAACACAATCACACCTGCAAAAGTCCCAACGGGGCCAAATGATTTTTCGAGTTTGTTATTTGTTATCATTAAAGTTGTTTCCGATGGGTTGATGATTGCAATATCTCAATTCCAATTGTTGACAACATCTACTTTAACTGATCCCATCAAATATGTGATATTTCACTACATGCATTTTGTGAAGGAAGTACATCAGGGAAACGTTCAGTACACCAAAGCCATATTTCATACTTCTGCGAAAATTGATTGAGGAAGCATCGTCGAAATATTTAGTAGGGCATGTTACTTCTGCTATTTCAAACCCGGCATGAAAGATTTGGGCAGTAATCTGGTTATCGAAAATAAAATCGTCCGAATTCAACTTATAGTTTATTTTCCTGAGTACATTGCTTTTATAGGCACGGTAACCGGTATGATATTCCGATAGTTTTTGATTCATAAGAATATTCTGTGTCAGGGTCAGCAAGCGGTTAGCAATATACTTGTATAATGGCATACCGCCGGTAAGGGCTCCTTTCCCAAGTATCCTTGAAGCATAAACCACATCAAATAATCCGTTAGAAATAATGGAAGCCATTGCGGTAATAAGTTTCGGAGTATACTGATAATCAGGATGTAACATTATTATTATATCAGCTTCCAAATCCAGGGCCTTATCGTAACAGCTTTTCTGGTTACCTCCATATCCCTTATTTGCTTCGTGTTTAACAATATGTTTGATCCCAAGATCTTTTCCAACTTTAATGGTTCCATCACGGCTTGCATCATCAACCAAAACCACCTCGTCAACAATATCAAATGGTATCTCTGCATAAGTCATAGCCAGAGTTTTCTCTGCATTATAAGCCGGTAATACAATTACTATTTTATTATTGTTGATCATTCAAAAAACTGATTTATTTAATTAGATATTGATATGTAACCTTTTTCAAACCTACACGAAATTAGGTAAAAGACATTAAAAATTTTGTTTGTTTGATAAATGCACCAAAAAAATATTTTATATTTAACCTGTCATTTTCTAATGAATCAAATTTTCTAAAGCATGATTGAAGATATTTCATTACCCCCTGAACAAACAAATACACTTGAACAGGATGAGTTACAAAAATTGTTGTTAGAAAGAAAAGAAAGGATTAAGGAGCTTTCAGCAATTAACCAGACTACCAGTATTCTTCGTGAAGGTAAATCAATAAACGAAACATTATACAAACTGGTACTCATTCTTCCACGTGCCTGGCAATATCCTGAATATACTGTTGCCCGTATCATTTATAATAATACAGAATTTACTACATCAGGTTTTTACGAAACTGAGTGGATACTTAGCCAGCATTTCGAAACAATCGACAATATTGAAGGTTTTATACAGGTGTTTTATACACGTGAATTTGCTGAAAGTGATGAAGGCCCGTTTCTGAAGGAAGAAAGGCATTTGATAGATAACCTTGCAAATATGATTACAGGTTATCTTAACAGTTATAAAGCAAGGGAAATATTTGGAAAAACAAAAAAGGATGAAAAATCAAAAGATGAACTGCTAACGCCAAGATTTACAGGAAGGATGCTTTTGCAGAAATTCCTCAATAAAAGCAATTACGACCGTGATTTATATCACGATCTGCAGCCCTTTAAGGTAAAAGAAATATTACTTGTTGCAAATTTATATGATGCTTATTCAATTGAAAAGGAAGGAAGGTTTTCTGAATATGTATTAGGCGACTATCATACACTTAACCTTACTTCATTGCCCAGGATTACCGGGGTCTCATCATCTGAAGAAATATTTGAACAACTAAGATATAAACATTACGATCTGATTATTTTTATGATGGGAATAGATAAAAAAACACCCATCGAAATCAGCAAGCAGATAAAGGCCGAATATCCTTATATACCTATATTTATTCTTTTAAATAGTAATAAGGACATTGAAATTTTTGAAACAGAAGAAGTTGAATATCCTTTTATCGACAGGGTTTTTGTTTGGAATGGCGAATCAAAAGTATTCTTTTCAATGATCAAACTTGTTGAGGATAAAATAAATGTAGAAAATGATACGCGAATTGGAATGGTAAGGGTTATTTTACTTGTGGAGGATTCCATCAAATTTTATTCACGCTACCTGCCTTTACTTTATAACATTATACTGGAACAAACAAGACGTATTATTGATGATGTTACCACCGATGATTTGTACAAGATTTTAAAATTAAGGGCAAGGCCTAAGATTCTCTTGGCATCATCATATGAGGAGGCCATTCAGATATTTAATAGCTATAAAGACTATCTGTTGTGTGTTGTATCTGATGTGGAATTTAAAAAAGAGGGGAAAATTAATAAAAATGCCGGTATTGAATTAATAAAACATGTAAAAAGTATAGTTAAAGATCTTCCTACAATTTTACAGTCTTCTGATGTAAATTATTCAAAGGTAGCTTTTAAATTACAATCTACTTTCATTGATAAGAACTCTGAAACGCTTGTTCAGGACTTTCAAAGTTTTATCAGCCATTATCTGGGATTTGGCAATTTCATTTATCGTGATAAGGACGGAGTTCAGATCGCATTAGCAATGTCATTAAAAGATTTTGAAAAGCATCTTCATACGATCCCGGATGAATCACTCATTTATCATGGCCGGAAGAACCATTTTTCGCTTTGGCTGACTGCAAGAGGAGAAATTCAGGCTGCAAAGATCATTAATCCTGCTAAAGTATCCGATTTTGCAAGTCCTGAAGAGCTCAGGGAGTACCTCATAAAAGTGATTCAGAAATTCAGGAATGAACAGAACATGGGTAAGGTAATCCAGTTTGAAGAATCTTCAATTGATGATGAAACCAATTTAATCAATCTGACTACCGGTCCTTTAGGTGGTAAAGGCAGAGGTTGTGCTTTTATTAATAACCTGATATACAACTTCGATTTTCAACAAGTACTTTCAAATATTAATATCAGGGTACCGAAAACTTCTGTGATAGGTGCTGATGAGTATGAGAATTTCATGTTAAGAAACCACCTTTTTGATAAAGTAGTAAATGAAACTGATTATCAGAAAGTAAGGGAATATTTTCTTAAGGGTAAGTTGTCCGATAGCATCATAAAGAAACTTAAAACGATCCTGACACATATAAAAAAGCCACTAGCAATAAGATCATCCGGATTATTTGAAGATTCATTAAACCAACCATTTGCCGGAATATTTGAAACATATCTGCTACCTAACAGTCATCCCGATCTTAAGGTTCGGCTGGAGCAAACGCTTAATGCTATTAAAATGGTTTATGCATCTGTATTTGCCCCCATAGCAAGGGGTTATTTCGAAGCTATTAACTATAAAATTGAAGAGGAAAAGATGGCAGTTATTATTCAGGAAGTAGTTGGCCATCAATACAATAATGTCTTTTATCCTCATATAAGCGGTGTGGCACAATCCTATAATTATTATCCTTATGCCCATATGAAACCAGAAGATGGTTTTGCAATACTGGCTGTTGGATTGGGCAAATATGTTGTTGATGGAGAAAAGGCATTTCGTTTTTCACCGGCTTATCCTGATCTGAATATTAATTCATCAAAAGATCAGATTAAAAACTCTCAGGTTCATTTTTATGCGGTTGACCTTAAAAAACACGACCTGAACCTGTTGGAAGGAGAAGATGCGGGTTTAACCCAACTTGATATTGATGATTGTGAAAAGCATGGAAATCTGAATCATTGTGCATCAGTTTTTGATATCAACAATGACCGGATACTTCCGGGTTTATCCCAGGCTGGTCCCAGAGTTGTAAATTTTGCTGATATTTTGAAATACAACTATATTCCTTTATCAGAAACATTAAAAACGATCCTTGATGTAGGGAAAGAGGCTATGGGAGCACCTGTAGAAATTGAATTTGCAATTGACCTTAATAAAGATAGTGATAGAAAAGCCTCATTTTATTTATTGCAAATTAAACCTCTGATTGGTAGTTCACAGGATTTCAATATTGATCCTGAAGAGTTGAAAAAAGAAAAATTGCTCCTTTACACTGAAAAGTGCATGGGCAATGGTCAGGTTGATAATATTTACGATGTAATTTTTATAAACAGGCAAACATTCGACAAGTCAATGACATGTAAAATGGTTGATGAGATAAGCCTTTTGAATAAAAATATGATTGAAGAGAATAAAAAATACATTCTGATCGGACCGGGAAGGTGGGGAACCAGGGATAGGTGGATCGGTATTCCTGTTACCTGGCCGCAGATATCTGCTGCTAAAGTTATTGTTGAAACAAGTTTTGATGATTATCCGCTTGATGCATCTTCTGGCTCCCATTTTTTCCACAACGTTACTACCATGAATGTCGGATATTTCTCGGTTCAGCAGGGGCTTGTAAATAATTTTATAGACTGGGATGTGTTGGATCGTCAAAAAATTATACAAGAAACAAAGTTCTTTAAACACGTGAACTTTGAAAAACCATTAATCATAAAGATGGATGGTAAGAAAAGGATTGCTGCAATAATATATAACGATTGATAGTGAAGGGGGCGTTTGATAATAAAAAAAGGCTGCCCTTTTAAGACAGCCTTTTTTACAAGAAACAACAATTAATTAATTTTTATCCCACCAGACATGATCCGTAGGAACAGGAGTTGGCTTGGGAATATTCTTGCCATTATAAATCCTTTCAGATGTAGGGTATGGATACCTTCTTGCGATCTGACCTCCAAGAACACCCTTAGTTGCAGGTGTCAGAACAGGCAGATCGGTTCTTCTCCAATCGTTATAAATTTCAATCTGGAGGAAGCATCCCAAATACTTTTGAAACATAATTTTTGCTAAAGAGATTGAACCTGCTGTTTCGCTTGCATTTGCAGCAATATAAGCAGCATCTGTTATACCATATTTAGCCAAAGATGCTTTTACACCATCATTATAGGCTGTTGCGGCAGTTGGTTTATCATTTTTACCAAAAGCGGCTTCAGCTTTAATGAAGAGCATTTCAACATAACTGGCGAAAATTACAGGTGAGCCGGGTGATGCATAGAAAGGACCAAATGCCGAAGCTGTTCCACCTTCCCCAGCTGCCAAGCCAGTTGCCCCTCCTGTAGTATCAACATAATAGGGTAATCTTGGATCGCTGAGACCAATTAATGTATCTACGAGGTATTTACCCATAACCATATCGCCCGGCCTTTGGTCGGAGAATTGAAACAATGGGTTGTTTTCGTTGGAATTAGCCCCAAAATTGAATTGCAGGTCATCACCATTTGCTGTGAAAGCATTTGTAATTGCAGTGAGAGCACTGTCATAAACAGAAGCACCTTTTTGTTCAGTTAGGTGAATGGCATAACGGGCTTTTAAAGCATAAGCTGCCTTCAGCCATTTTGTTAAGTCGCCACCATAAATAAAATCGTCAGTTCCGGGTGAAAATATACTCGAACCTGCCTGAAGATTGCTTATGGCGCTGTTCAATAATGCAGGTAATGTTACTTCATAAATGTTCTGCTGGAGGTCGTATTTGGGTGCCAGGGCACCATTGCCCTGAAATGCATCGCTATACGGAACATCACCCCACAGATCGGTAACATAACCCAGGGAAAGGGCCATCAGTACTTCAGCAACACCCTTGTAGTGAGGTGATTTTTCCACATCTGCCTTCTTCATCATTTCATACATGTCTTTCATAGGACCTGCATACATACCCCATTTCCACATGTTATCGACATCTCCCTGTGAAACATTGTAACGGTCGGCCGCCAGAGGTTGGTTGGCAGCACCTGACAGTTGTTGCATCCACAACGTGCAGTCGTACTTCAGGTCGCCACCTACACAATAGCCCAATCCGGCTTCAACAGTTGGAAGAATAAGATTTAAAGATACATCAGTTGGCCTGCCAGGATCTTTATTGATATCAGTATCAATCCATTTATTACAGGAACTTATAAATAAAATAAGTACCATCAGACCAAATATTTTTTTGAATTTATTTTTCATATCATTGATTTTTAAGAGTTTATTCATAATTATGAGCATGGTACTTTTATAATTTAAGTTTTAAACCAATGGTATAAGTTTTTGTACCGGGCATATTGAAATAATCAATACCCTGTGCATTGCTTGCACCATATAGGTTGGTTTCAGGATCGATCCCTGTATATGGCGTTTTTAACCAAAGATTCTTTCCTGTAAAATAAATATCAAGCCCCTTTACGAATTTGACATTTTTCTTTAAAAACTTATCGCCTAAAGTATAGCTGATTGTAATTTCTCTTAAACGAATCCAGTTGGCATCTTCAACAAATTGGCCACTTGGTCCTCCAAAACCACCACCAAGGCCATTGTACCAGCTTTGGTCGAGTGTGGTTTGAATGTTGTTAGCTACACCACTTGTTTGAAGATCTCCATTGGCATCAAGATGTCCCTTAACACCGCTAAAGGTTGTCTTTTCGCCACGTGTTTCTGTTTCTTTTGATGTACCAAGTGCATCCATGATACCTTTCGTACCGTTCCACATCTTACCACCTTGTTTGATATCAATCAGGAATGAGAAGCCAATGTTTTTATACCTGAAAGCATTGGTTATCCCTGAAGTCCAGTCAGGCTGAACTGATCCAAGGAAACCTTCTTCAAGCGACATGATAGGCCTGCCATAGTTTGGATCGGATGGATCGTCGTTGATAACCAGTTTGCCATTTTTATCGGTAACCCATTGTGTTCCAAATATTGAACCAAAAGGTTTGCCAACAACTGCCCTGATTTCAGCACCTGTAAATCCACCGAGGCCTACGTTATCAACGCCTGGTGCAAGTGCAACAACTTCGTTCTTGTTCCTGGAGAAGTTGATTGTAATTGTCCAGTCCCAATCCTTCTTTTTGAAAGGAACAGCCGTTAATGTGATTTCGACACCTTTGTTTGTCATGGTAGCTGCATTCATCAGTGTACTGGTGTAACCTGATGAACCTGCCAATGGAACCCAAAGGATCAGGTCTTCGTTCCTGTTTGAATAATATGCCACATCAAGCATAATTCTATTCTTGTAGAACCTGAGGTCGGTACCAAATTCAAGTGATTTTAGTTTTTCAGGTTTGAGGCTGGAGTTTCCCAATCCATCATCGGTCATATAACCGGTGGTGCTTAAAAATGGGAATGAAATACCTGTGGTCCAACCATCATTGTAGAAACCGGGAGCAAAATAATTCAGTGTCCCGTAAATTGGTGCATCGTTGGCAATTACAGCATATGATGCCCTTAATTTTCCAAATGACAGCACATTACTTTTCTTCAATCCTCCCAATTCAGTAAATACAAACCCAAGGCTTGCTGATGGGAAGAAGAAAGAGTTTTTGCTTTTTGGTAAGCTTGTTGACCATTCGTTTCTTCCAGTGAAGTTTAAGAAAACTAAACTCTGGTATGATAGCCCAAGTTCACCGAAGATAGCTGCCGTTCTTTTCTTTGATTGATTTTCCCTTGAAACAATTGATTGTGCATTTGAAATCTGATAGAAATCAGGCTGTGACAACTGATCTCCCTCAACATATAATTGCTGATGATAGGTTTGGAATATATTGTTACCTAAAGTAAAATCAAGTTTGATATCCTTAGTTAGGTTTTTCTTTGCATTCAAAATCAAATCCGAATTAATATCTCTGTTATAATGCTGATCTTCAAATACCTGTCCTGCTGTAAAAGCTGATGATCCGATTGCGAAATATGATTTTCTTCTATCTGAATAAAAGTCACCACCAAGTCGGTAAGTGGCTGTAAACCATTCGACCGGAATATAGACCGCAGAAAAATTACCAATCATACGGTTAACATCGTCAGTGAATTTATTCTGATTTACAGTCCAGTAGGGGTTATCATAGATACCATAACCACGAAAACTTCTTTGTTCTCCGTCAGGGAACATATATGCTGCCGGAGTGTTTACGGGATCGCTGTATCCATTTGAGTTATCGAAAGTAGCCGGGGTTCTTACCAGACCAAGCATCAGGCCGGAGAGGTTAGATCCCTGCTGAATCCTGTCACCACCTGAATTGATGTAGTTTGCACTACCTGAAGCGGTAAATTTCGGTGTTAATTTTGCTTCTCCCGAGATTTTAACGGTTGTTTTCTGAAAGGTGTTGTTAGGTACTATACCATCCTGTTTTAAGTTTGATAAGGAAAGGTAGAAATTCGAAAGATTGGTTCCTCCACCTATACTAACAGCATTGTTATATGTTGTCCCTGTTTTAAAGAAATCTCCGACATTATCGTATGCAACGGCTTTTTTACTACTTGACGTTACACGTGGATCGCTTTTGCCAACGAGTATACCGTTTCTGTCCCAATCGTAAATACCATCACCATTAGCATCCATGGCAGGTGTGAGTCCTACATTAGTAAAGCGCATTGTATCGATTAGCGGACCCCATGAATTTCTGTTACCTGTTTGAGGACCACTCCATTTACCATTCAAACCCTGAGCATATTTAGTTTGTTCTTCAGGCATCTGGCTGATCTTATCGAAGGAAACTGAAGTTGAATAGCTTACGTTGTAAGCATTTGCACCTTGCATTGATGAGCCTTTCTTGGTTGTTATAACAATTACACCATTGGCGGCTCTCAATCCATACAATGCCGTTGCAGCTCCACCTTTCAGAACAGTTACATCCTGAATATCATCGGGGTTAATATCGATGGCCCGGTTAGAATAAGCAACACCTGTTGTGAGGTTGTTGGTTCCCTGATCAGGATTTCCTGAATAATTCTGCGAATTATCGATTGGAATTCCATCGATTACAATGAGTGGCTGGTTGTCGCCTCCGATAGATGATTGACCACGAATATTGATGTAAGCAGAACTACCGCTTGCACCAGATGAATTTGTGATCTGAACACCGGCGATTTTACCATTAAGGGAGTTAAGAACGTTTGCATTCTCAACCCGTTCAAGTTTTTCACCTCCCAGATCCTGTACCGAGTAACCCAGTGCTTTGGTTTCCCTTTTGATGCCCAGTGCAGTTACAACCACTTCACCAAGTTTGACTGTTTCAGTAGCCAACTTGATATCGACTGAATTTTTTGCACCAATTTCGACTTCTTCTGTCTTCATTCCAACAAAAGAAAATTGAAGTTCCTTAACATTTCCTGGGATACTGAGTGAATACTTGCCGTTCAGGTCAGTGATGGTTCCAATCCCAGGAACACCAACTGCAACAACAGTTACTCCGGGAATAGCAGTTCCATCATCGGCACTGGTGACAGTCCCGGTGATTGTCCGTTGGGCAAATACCCCTTGCAATCCTATAAACAATAGGATTACCACCATAAGTGTAAATTTTCTCATAGATTTTGGTTAATTAGTTAAAAAAATGATTATTTGAACAAGCGTAATTTACTAAATGTTACAACTTTTTCCAAGTAAAAACAAGATAAACTATCGAATAAAATTATATATTATTCCTTGTTAACTGATTTATAATGAGAAACAATTTTACATTTGTTGTTTAATTTTGTAAAAGTTTAATTAATTGATTATAAAAGTAATTATCCCTTTAAAGTTTAATTTTGTTTCTAATAATAATAAGGTATAAAAATGACAATTAGCCAACAAATACAACAATTTAACAAATACGATTTTAATGATACATCTTTTAAACTTTTAATGCAAAAGAGGATATATCAGATACTCCTGATATGCAGCTCGTATGATGCCTTTGTACTTGAGGAGGACGGTAGGATTGATGAACAGATTTTTAATGAATATGTTTCGCTTAACCTGAGATATCCACCACAATTTATCAAAGCATCAACACCTGAAGAAGCATTCGAAATTTTAAAGGGAGGGAAAATTGATTTAGTGATCACAATGATGAGCATTAGTGATTATGATCCTTTCAAACTTGCTAAAAAAATCAAACACAAATATCCTTCAAAACCCGTCGTGGTTCTTACACCTTTTTCACGTGAGGTATCTATCAGGGTAAAAAATGAAAAATTCCCTTATGTGGATTATATTTTTTGTTGGCTGGGAAATACTGAAATAATGCTTGCCATCATCAAACTGATTGAGGATAAGATGAATGCAGAATATGATATTGAAGAGATCGGGGTTCAGGCCATTTTGCTGGTTGAGGATTCAGTGAGGTTTTATTCAAGCTATTTGCCAAATTTATACAGGATTATTTTTAACCAGTCGAAAGATTTTATGATCGAAGGGTTAAATGAACATCAAAAGATGCTGAGGATGAGAGGCAGGCCAAAAATTCTGCTTGCCACCAACTTCGAAGAAGCAACGTACTTTTTTGAACGGTTTAAAAATAACCTGCTTGGCGTTATATCTGATATTGCATATGACAAGGATGGAGAAATGGATGAAAAGGCAGGGATCAAATTATTCAACCTGGTACATAAAGAAGATAAATTTCTGCCGTTTATTCTGCAATCATCTGATAATGAGAGCGAGCATATTGCCCAGCATTTAAATGTTGGGTTTATTAATAAGTACTCAAAAACACTATCGATTGAATTGAAGCAATATGTAGATGAACAATTTGCTTTTGGTGACTTTATTTTCAGAAATCCACAAACTAAAAAGGAAATCAGCCGTGCATATGACCTGCAGAGTTTTCAACAAAAACTGTTCGAAATACCGGATGATACATTAAAATATCATATCGACCGGAATCATTTTTCGAAATGGCTGAAAGCCAGGGCATTATTTCCGTTGGGAGATATGTTCAGGGATGATAAACGTTCAGATTTTAAAGATCTTGATGAGGTAAGAAGATACATCTATGATAATATTGGCAGCTTCAGATTGCAAAAAGGCAGGGGCATTATAGCTGAATTCGATAAGGAAAAGTTTGATGAATATTTTATATTTTCCCGTATCGGCAGGGGCTCAATTGGGGGAAAAGCCAGGGGGCTTGCTTTTATTGACTCACTGATAAAAAGGAACGGATTACTCAGCCACTTTCCTAATGTAATTCTGACTATTCCAAGAACCGTTGTTCTTTCGACTGATATATTTGATGAATTCATGGAATGGAATCACTTGTATCAGTTCGGACTTTCTGATATGCCTGATGAAGAGATATTAAAAAAATTTATAGCAGCCAGATTACCTGTCAGAATTCATGAAGACATGCTGACCTTTATTTCTGTTTGTAAAAACCCCATTGCAATCCGCTCTTCGAGTTTACTTGAAGATTCTCATTATCAGCCATTTGCCGGGGTATATTCGACTTATATGGTGCCAAAAGTAGAACACAATGAAATTCTGATGCTCGAAATGCTTGGCAATGCGATTAAAAGTGTTTATGCATCGGTATTTTTTAAGGAAAGTAAAGCATACATGACAGCCACTTCGAATGTGATCGATGAAGAACGTATGGGAATTGTTTTACAGGAAGTTACAGGAAAAGCATATGGCTCCAGATTTTATCCTGCTATATCGGGTGTTGCCCGTTCGATTAACTTTTATCCGATTGAATATGAAAAACCGGAAGATGGCGTGGCGAATATTGCATTTGGCCTTGGAAAATATATTGTTGATGGAGGAAGGACACTTCGTTTTTCTCCAAAATATCCGAAAAAAATACTCCAGTTGACCAATCCTCAGATGGCTCTCAGGGAATCTCAGAAAGAATTCTATGCCCTGGACCTGAATACAAATAGCTTTATTCCGTCAACTGATGATGGTATCAATATTCTTAAGTTAAAAATTGCCGATGCAGAAAATGATGGCGCAATAAAGTATATTGCTTCAACTTATGATTTCCAGAATTCACAAATGAGAGATGGTATCCATGACGGGAAAAAAATCATCACTTTTTCAAACGTTTTGAATCATGATATTTTCCCTCTTGCCGATATCCTCCAAACAATACTCGAAATTGGCAATAAAGAAATGGGGAAACATATTGAGATAGAATTTGCAGTTGATCTGGATACCCCAAAGGATATCCCTAAAGTTTTTAGTTATCTTCAGATAAGGCCTATTGTTGAAACAGATCAGACAGTTACATTAAAGTGGGAAGAGATCGATAAGGATGAAACCATCATCATTTCAAATTCGGCATTAGGAAACGGAGTTATGAAAAATATTGCTGATTTTATTTATGTAAAGCCTGAAACCTTTTCAGCCGGAAAAAGTAAGGATATTGCAAATGAACTGGAAATACTGAATGACAGATTTGTGAAGGAAGGGAAGAATTATATTTTGGTAGGACCGGGAAGGTGGGGATCAAGCGATCCATGGCTTGGAATACCGGTAAAATGGGCACAGATTTCAAATGCCAGGGTAATTGTGGAATCAGGGTTGACAAATTACAGGATCGATCCGAGCCAGGGCACACACTTTTTTCAAAACCTTACTTCTTTCAGGATTGGTTATTTCACGATAAACCCATATATAAATGAGGGCTTTTATAACCTGGATTACCTGAACACGATCCCTGCATATTTTGAAAACGAATTTATAAGGCATATTCGGTTTCATCAGCCAATGAAAGTAAAGATAGATGGGAAAATAAGTAAAGGGGTGATTTATAAACCAAAGCTGGAAAATTGATTTGAATTTCGGATTTTGGATTTTTCGCAATTCACAAATTCTCAATCAACAATAAATCAATCTGTTATCCGGCAATGCTGAATGTCTTAAGTAATTCAGGTTGCAGAATTTCAATTCCGGTAGTTTGGATATTGATAACATGATCGCTTTTTAATTCGGAAAGAATTCTTACGGCATTTTCGGTGGAGATGCCGGCTAATTCAGCAATATCCTTACGGGTAATAGTATGCGGTATAAGTTTACTTTCAAAAATTTCATCCATCAGATATCTCAGAATTTCAGCAACCCTGCCTAATGATTGTTTAAATGAAAGTAGTGCCATTTTATTAAAGGCCTGTTCGAAATTCCTACAGAAATAACCAATAATATTGGTTGCAAATACCCTGTTTTGTTCCATCATTTTAATTAAGGTATCCTTATCAATAAGATATAGGGTTGAAGGTGTAAAAGCAGTAGCTGAAAAGTTATAAAAGCCTTTGCCATATATAGATGATAATGCAATGAAATCGAATGGTTTGATAAGTGCAAAGCTGTAGGTCCTTTCCATAATACCTTCAATATAAGCTTTAACCATTCCTTCAGACAGTATCATAAAATAGGATGAGATTGCACCTTGTTTGCAAATAGTTTCTCCCTTTCTGAACCTGATCTGTAC
>Ga0182027_10007768_pt1 | contig 15733 bp, 6 predicted proteins | sample 712E1DmetaG_FD_121300 | JGI IMG/M metagenome (GOLD analysis project Ga0182027, IMG submission 121300) | Permafrost microbial communities from Stordalen Mire, Sweden - 712E1D metaG (Illumina Assembly) | ecosystem: Environmental > Terrestrial > Soil > Wetlands > Permafrost | place: Sweden...
GCACGATTCTCATCGTGGTGGGATTGATCGCCGGGATGATTCCCGCCCTGCGTGCTTCGCGTCTCGACCCGGTCCAGGCGATCCGCAGCGAGTGATAATGAAGAGTGCGGGTGCGCAGGTCCACTGGCTTTGCCAACGCCAGCGCAAACAACAGTTCTTCGCGGCTCGTGTTCATGGCTGTTTGATCTCCGCTTTCTCCCTCGCCTCCGCCGCGTTGATTTCTGCCCACGACGGTGCTTGCCAGACGTGCAGGATGCCGTCACCGCTCAGGGTGCCGACGGCATTCCCGTCGGGTGAAAAAGCAGTTAGACCAAACAAGGACCCCGTGCCTTCCAAGGTGAGCACCTCCTGCCAACTGTCCACATCCCAGAGTTTCACCGTATCATCCGGATTGCTGCCGCCGGTGGCGAGACGTTTGCCATCCGGTGAAAAACCCACCGAGACAACGGCATTGAGAAAGCCGCGCAGCGTTGCTTCTTCCCGCCAGGTTGCGGTTCGCCACACGCGGGCATATCCCAAGGCGCTGGCGACAGCGATGCGTTCCCCATCGGGCGAGAAGGCGATGTTCCAACCCTCCAGCGCATCGAGCGGCAAATTCGTGTTGCATTGTCCCGGCAGGTTTCGGCAGGAAAGATCCCCGTTCCAACCGATTCCAACCCCCAGCCGTTCATCCGGTGACAGACCGAATCCTTCAAAACGCGCTGGCGCCGGCCAGGACTGGATTTCCCGATTTGCTTCCAGGTCCCAATGGGAGAAGTGATTGTCGGCTGGCGACCGAGCAACCAATCGGGTTCCCCGGGCGAGAAAACTCAGGGGGGTTACGCTTCCATTGCCGAGTTTGACTTCACGCCAGAGAACGCGCCGCGGCACGTCCCAAACCGAAATGTTCCCATTAGTTGAGCCAACTGCCAGGAATCGACAATCAGGGGAAAAGCTGCTGCCCGCGTAATTTGTTCCGATATCCAGCCAGGGTTCCTTTTCCTGAAAATCCGGCCCGCTCCACCGTGTTACCTTGCCCTCATAATTCAACATCAGAATCGAGCGGCTATCGGGCGCAAAGCGCCAATCGGATAGGTTGCCTTGCCAGGTGGTGCTTTCCCGTCGTGGGTGAGTTACTGAGGTATCCCAAACGCAAATCACGCCGTCTTTGCTCCCGCTGACGAGGGTCTTGTTATCGGGCAGCAACGCCAGTCGCCACACTTCCAGACGATGACCGCGCAGCACCTCAAGACACTTGCGACTGGCCGTGTCCCAGGTTCGAATCCTTTGATCAGCACTGCTTGAGGCCAGTTTCTTTCCGTCCGGCCAGAACGCCAAGGAGCTGACCCAGGATTTGTGACCTTCCAGCCGCCCGATTTCCTTGCCGGTGCCGACGTCCCATAATCGGATGTCTGACTCGCCGAATCCAGCGGCGGACACCAGGGTTTTGCCGTCCGGTGAAAACGCCAGGGCGGTGATGTATAGCTTCGACGCCAGCGCGCTCCAGAGTTCCTTGCCATCGTGCAGATCAATGACGCGAACCTTTCCGGATTCCAATCCATAGGCTGCAAGACCCAAATCCGAAGTTGCGGCAAACCCGGTTGACGGAGAGAGGCCTGATTGCTGTTCACATGGATAACTAGCCAGCTTGGTTCCTTCCGGTATGCGCCAGAGAGTGATATGTCCCAAGCCGGTTGAAGTCACCAGCGTCCGCCCATCTTTGGCGAAAGCTAATCCCGCGCATTCAGCATCCAGCGGGAATTCGGCCACCTTCTGCCGCGTCGCCGCATTCCAAAGACGCAAACTGGCTTGCGCCTTCCCCGAAGCAGGGACGTTGACACTGGTGAACGCCATCAAGGACTCAGTAGGCGAGAACGCGGCACGCACGCCACCCTCACCGGGCGCGAGATGATCAATCTCCTGTCGGGTCTTCAGGTCCCACAAGAATAGCCCGTCCTTATGCACCAAGCCGATCGCAAGCCAGTTACCGTCGGCGGAAGCCGCCAGCGATTCGATTTCACTCTTCTGGCAAAGGGTGAACCGGGCGTCGCTGTGGGTTTGTTGCCAGAGATAGCGCCATTCCCAGCCGCGCAAGTCTTTTTGGCCGGGTTGCGGCCGTTGGCGGTTCAGCAAATCCTGTGCGCGACCCAGGTTGCTCCCGGCGAGCGCCTGCTGGGCGACATTCATGTCCGAAGCGTAAGCGCGCTGGCGGGCAATGAGCTCTTCCGCTTCAGCTTGCTGGCGCAGCCGCGTTTCATTCGCCTGGGCGGCGATGGCTTTCTGTTCACTGGTTTCAGCCTGCTGCCGCGCTGACAGCGCGTCCCGTTTGGAGCGAGTGGCCCGGGCTGCCTGCCACGTGCTAATCAGGACGCCGATCGCCAGCACTGTGATCAGCGCTGCCGCAGCCGCGAAGCCGAACTTGTGCCGCCGCACGGTCTTCTGGAACTCATACAGCCGGCTGGTGGGGCGGGCAACCACCGGCTCGTTGTTGAGGTGTCGTTTGAGATCGGCAGCGAGGCCATTCGCCGTTTCGTAACGCCGTGTGCGATCCTTCTCCAGGCACTTCATCACGATCCAGTCCAGATCACCCTTGAGCTGGTGCAGCAACTTCGAGGTATCTGCTGAACGGCGCTTCGCGGTCGTCGTCAACTCCTCGCCCTTGAGCGTCGCGAAGCGCGTGCTTGGCCGGACCGGCTCTCTCTCACGAATCGTCTTCCGCATCGTGTCGAGGCCGGAAGCCACCAGCTCCTTCGCGTCGAACGGCGTGCTGCCGACCAGCAGTTCGTAGAGCAACACGCCCAGGCTGTATATGTCGCTGCGCGTATCAATGTCCAGCCCGCTCATTTCCGCCTGCTCCGGACTCATGTAGGCCGGCGTCCCGATGAACTGGTGCAACTGCGTGTAAACGGTGTTGTCCGTCAGCCGGCCTTCCGTCGCCTTGGCGATGCCGAAGTCGATCACCTTGGGCACCGGCGCGCCGTCGTGGAGCGTGACGAGGATATTCGAGGGTTTGATGTCGCGATGGATGATTCCCTTCTGGTGCGCGTGCTGGGTGGCCTGGCAAACCTTGATAAACAGATCAAGCCGCTCCTTGGTGGTGAGATTGGCCTGATCGCAGTAATCGGTGATGCGGATGCCGCGCACCAGTTCCATCACGAAGAAGGGACGGCCCATGTCGGTCGTGCCCGCATCGAGCACCTTGGCGATGTTCGGATGATCCATCATCGCCAGCGCCTGCCGCTCCGCCTCGAACCGCGCGACCACCTGCTTGGTGTCCATGCCCAACTTGATGACCTTGAGCGCGACCCTGCGGCGGACCGGTTCGGTCTGCTCCGCGACATAGACCACGCCGCACCCGCCTTCGCCCACCTTTTCCAGTAGCTTATAGCGCCCGAGCTTTTGCCCCACAGCTTCATCGGGCGGTTCGTCGGCCAACTCGACTTTCAGGGTTGGCCGTGGGGCAACTTGTTCAGGTGCGAGGGGAGGGTTCGGCTGCTCGTGCGCTGCGAGCAACGCGTCGAGGCGGCCGCGCAAAGCCGCATCGCCGTCGCATTCAGCGTCGAGCCACGCCGCGCGTTTCGCTGCGGGCTTGCTCAGCGCCAGTTGGAACAGGAGTTCTTCGCGGTTGGGATTCATGGTTGCACCCCTTTCCTCTCCGTCGCTTTGGCGGCTTGCTGAAACGCGGCCAGTTTCTGTTTCTACTCGGCGGCTTGGGCGGGTTTGCCCCAGGCGTCGTAGAGTTGCACCAGCCGTTGGAGGGATTCGGTGATCCGGCGCGGGGCGTTGAGATACGGGGGCAGGCTGGCCTGGCGCTGTTGGAGTCCTGCATGGCCCTGTAAAAGCAGCGGCTCGGCGGCGGCGTAATTCTTTTGGCCCGACAGACTCGCGCCGAGGAGACTCATGACGTAAGGCCGATACGCTTCATCAGCCCAGTATTTCTCCACGAATGGGGAACCTTCGCGCAGAAGCATCTCGGCCTCGGAGTATTTCTCCTGCGCGAGACGGACCACGCCCAGTTGGATGATGACGATAGCGGTCCCCAGAGGGTTGCCGTCCGGCTTGCGCCGCGCCGCCTGCAGCGCCAACTCGCACAGAGTGCCGGCCTCGGCAAGGTGACCTTCCTCAAGGTAAGCCGACCCCAAACAGCTCACGCCCCAGGTTAAGTACAGGCCATTCTCAATGGGCAGGCGCTGGCTGAGACGGAGTACCTGGTCGGTGAGCGGCCCGGCCTTTTCGAACTGCCGTTGCTGGACATAGATTCGCGCCAGGATGCACATGGAGTTCATGGTCAGAAAATGTTGCTCGCCGAGGATGTTGCGGCGCAATTCCAAGCCGCGGAGCGACAGCGTTTCGGCCTTCTCGAACTCGTTACAAAACGAGTAGATGTGGCCCAGGAGCGACGTCAGCGCGGCCGTGTGCGGGTGTTGTTCACCCAACGCGCGGCGAGAGCGCTCAAGGCCATCCGCGACCAGTGTCGCCCCTTTCGCCAGTTGAAAATTGAGGGAGTAGCCCAGGCCGAGTCCGTAAATCAATCTCAGTGTCGCCAAGTCGTCCGGACCCAGAACTTCACGGTGCAGCGCCAGGGCCTGGAGAAAGAACGGTTCGAGTTCGGTCCACGGCACTACCCCCGAGTAAATCATGGTGGAAGCTCGGACTTGCATGAACTGGAGCGTGAGCGGGTCTTTTTCGCCGAGGACCCGGCGGCTTGCTTCGAGTCCCCGGCGGGTGAGCACCTCGGCCTGGGCCATGTTGCCGCTCCACCAACGGGCCATGGCCAGACCATAGAGTGACCGCAGGATGTCGGGGTGGTCTTCGCTGAGGAGCCGGCGCTGAAGTTGGAGGGCACCTTCGTAGTGCTGGACCGCTTTTGCATAATCGCCAAGTTCTGTGTAGATGGAGCCGAGGGTCTGCCGGATGGAAGCCTCGACCAGCGGCGGACGTCCGGTCGCATGGTCGAGCCGGTCGGTGACCCGATCGAGCAAGGTGCGGACTTTGAGATCCCGGTCCGGCTGAAAGCCGGGACTGGCCTGATTCAACACGTCGTCCTGGATGAAGTGGAGTGCGGCCTGGGCGTTGGCCTTCTCCACCAGAGCGTTGGCCTTCTCCGCCTGAGCCTGTGCCTCGGCGGTCAGGGCGCGGCGCAGTTCCCGCCTGGCCCTCAACGCCTGCCCGATGCTAACGATGCTCCCCACCAGAATAGCGGTGAGCACCAACACCACGGCGGCGGACATGACTTTGTTTCTTCGCAGAAGTTTCTGGAACCGATACGCGGCGCTTGGCGGACGAGCGGTGACCAATTCGTTGTTGAGATGCCGTTTCAGGTCGGCGGCGAGACCGTTGGCCGTTTCGTAGCGACGTTGACGATCCTTCTCCAGACACTTCATCGCGATCCAGTCAAGATCGCCCTTGAGCTGGTGCAGCAGCTTCGACGTGTCCGCCGAATGGCGTTTGGCCGTGGTCGTGAGTTGATCGGCACCGAGTGTGGCTAGTCGAGTGCTGGGTCTTTGCGGCTCCTTCTCGCGGATCGTCTTGCGCATCGCGTCGATGCCAGACGCCATCAGTTCCTTGGCATCGAAGGGCGTGCTCCCGGCCAGCAGTTCGTAGAGCAACACGCCCAGGCTGTAGATGTCGCTGCGCGTATCAATGTCCAGCCCGCTCATCTCCGCCTGCTCAGGACTCATGTAGGCGGGCGTGCCGATGAACTGGTGCAACTGCGTATAGACCGTGTGGTCCGTCAGCCGCCCTTCCGTCGCCTTGGCGATGCCGAAGTCGATGACCTTCGGCACCGGCACGCCGTCGTGCACGGTCACGAGGATGTTTGACGGCTTGATGTCGCGATGGATGATGCCCTTCTGGTGCGCGTGCTGGATGGCCTGGCAGACCTTGATGAACAGATCGAGCCGTTCCTTGGTGGTGAGGTTGGCCTGGTCGCAGTAGTCGGTGATCTTGATCCCGCGCACCAGTTCCATCACGAAGAAGGGACGACCCACGTCGGTCGTGCCGGCATCCAGCACCTTGGCAATGTTGGGATGATCCATCATCGCCAGCGCCTGACGCTCCGCCTCGAACCGCGCGACCACCTGCTTGGTGTCCATGCCCAGTTTGATCACCTTGAGGGCGACGCGCCGTCGCACCGGCTCGGTCTGTTCCGCGACATAGACCACCCCACAGCCGCCTTCACCCACGCGCTCCAACAACTTGTAGCGCCCAAGCGTCTGGCCCACGGCTTCGTCGGGCGCTTCGGAGAGATCGAGCTTGATCGTAGGACGGGTAGTTTCGGCCTGCGTGGCCAGCAGCGTTTCGGGTTGGTCGTGGGCGACGAGCAGTGCGACGAGGCGGGTGCGCAGATCTTTGTCATCGCCGCACTCGCGGTCGAGCCACGCGGCGCGCTCGGCGGCTGGTTTGGTCAGTGCGAGCTGGAACAGAAGTTCTTCGCGGTCTGGATTCATGGTTTCTTGCCCTCCGCTTTCTCCTTCGCCTCGGCTGCGGCGATCTCCTCCCACGACGGCGCGCGCCAGGCCTGCCACGGCGCGCCGGCGAGGATCACGTCCCCGTCGGCACTCCATCTGGCTTCCCCGAGAAATGAGCCAGTGCCACCCAAGGTCAGCAATTCCTGCCTCGTGCCAACATCCCAGAGCTTGACGACCTCCCGTCCGCCCGATGCGGAGATCAACCGTCGCCCATCCGGGGAGAAGGCAATCCCGAAGGCCGCGTTCAGGTGGCCATGAATGGCCTCGATCAACTCGCCTTTGATGGGATCAAACAACCGCACCTCACCCCCATCGGTGGACGAAGCCACCAATCCGCCATCGGCCGGAACTGCCAGCGTCCTCGAAAAATGCCTCCCGGGAACACGCCGCGGCGTCTGGTCGGGGCGGGTCAAATCATGGAATTCAATCTCGTGGTCGTTCCCCGTTTCCATGACCACGACCAGCACCCGTCCGCCGGCAGCAAAGGTGGCATCACGGATGATCCCGCCCAGGGACGCGACCACCTGCCCGGTTTCGACGTTCCAGACCCGCAGGGAATCGCTTCTCTCGTTCAAAGCCGCCAGATAAGAGCCATCTTCACTGAAGCGAAACCGGATAGCCCTGGGGATATCGCTCCTCAATTCTATCCGGCGCCCAGGCGTCGCGAGGCTCGTCACGTAAACGCACGCCGAGTTGGTTCCTTCGCTCCACGCCAGGAGCTGGCGGCTGGCATTGTAGGTCGCCCCGGCCGGACGCACACCGGAATCCAGCGTGATGGCTCCATGTTGAACCAGTTCCGAACCTTGCAGTTCGCTGACGATGATCTGGTTGGTGCCATTCCAACGGCACAGCAGGTTGGTGCCAAACTTGCCCAAGACGTTATCCGAGGAACCAATCGCCGGCAGTGACACCGCAGCTGAGTCGGCTTTCAGGTCCATCAATTCGGGCGGCTGGCCCGGGGGCAGCAGCAACACACGCGATTGATCCAGCGGCAGAACTTCATTCGCACGGAGGTTCTCAGGCAGACGGCGATATCCATCGGTGGCGCTTTTCCCATCCTCCTTCCACAACATGAGGTTCCCGTCCTTGCCCGCGCTGGCGAGGAGCTGTGCGGCCTCCGAGATGGCCACGGCATGGACCTCGTCGCTGTGACCGCGCAGCACCTTGGATTCGGTCCACGTCCCAGTGTCCCAGAAACGGATGGATTGATCGGTCGCCGCGGAGATCAAACGTCGTCCGTCTTTGGTGAAGGCCAGCTTGCCCACCCAACCGGTATGGCCGTCGAGCCGGGCGAGGAGTCGGCCAGTTGCCGCATCCCAAATGCGGATCGTGGGGTCTTCATATCCCGAGCCTGAGGCCAGCACCCGTCCGTCTGGGGACAGGGCCATGGCGGTCAGTCCCAGGTCGTGTTGCGTTTCGGTCTGCCATAGTTCCTTGTCCGCGGCGAGATCGAGGCACTGGATGCGGTAGCGGTAGTTGGAAGAGTCGGATTGGGACAAATACAAACGACGGTTGTCGGCAGAGAGCCGGGCGGCACCAAAGAAGAAGGTCCAACGAGGGGCGGCCGGATGGCGGCTTTCGATCTGGGCCGAGGCCACGTTCACCACCCAGACGGCGTCAACGGATTCGGAGTCCGAATGCGCGTAGATGACCAGCCTGGAACCATCTGGCGAAAATGACAGGTCCTGAACCTGCCAGGGGCCTTGGTCGGGTCCTTTCCAAAGGATGGAGTCCCGGCCGGAATCGAGGTCATGCAAGTTGATCACGTTGGGTCCGGATGTGGTGGCCAGAAGATTGCGATTGGGAGAGAAGGCAACACGACCCTGGTGGCGTTGTTCTCCGTCGGTGAGCGCGCGAAGTAATCGCCGCCCCGGGACATCCCATAATTCCACGCGTCCGTCGAGCCAACCCACGGCCAGGCGCGTGCCATCCGGCGAGAAGCTGACATCGAATCCGCGCACTGGCCGGTTGGTGAGGGTGACGAGGGCGCTGCTGCGGGTCAGTCGCCAGAGATAACGCCATTCCCAGCCGCGCAGGTCTTCCTCGCCGGGCTGAGGCCGATGCCGGTCCAGCAACCGCCGCGCTTTGCCGAGGTTGTTCAGTTTGAGCGCCTGCTGGGCGAGATTCATGTCCGACGCGTAGAGCAAGCGACGCGATTGCTGCTGGCTCTCGGAGGCCTTCCGCGCCTGCGCGTCGGCACGCTGCTGCTCGGCCTCGGCATGGCTTCGCTCGACTTCGGCTTCCCGTTGTTTTGTTTGGGCTTGGGCTTGGGCGCCTTCGGCGACGAGGCGTTGCCTGGATTCTGCCTTCGTGGCTTGGGTCGCGCGAACCGCCTGCCAGGTGCTCACCACCACGCCCAGCAACAACGCGCCTGCCACTGCCCCGACGGCGGCAAACACCAGTTTGTTCCGCCGATACGCCTTCTGGAACTTGTAGGCGGCGCTGGGCGGACGGGCGAGGACCGGCTCATTGTTCAGATGCCGCTTGAGATCGAACGCTAGCCCATTGGCAGTATCGTAACGGCGGGTGCGATCCTTCTCCAGGCACTTCATCACGATCCAGTCCAGGTCACCCTTGAGCTGGCGAAGGAGCTTTGACGTATCGGCTGACCGACGCTTGGCGGTGGTCGTCAACTCCTCGCCTTGCAGCGTTGCGAGGCGCGTGCTTGGGCGCGGTGGTTCCTTCTCCCGGATCGTCTTGCGCATCGCGTCGATGCCCTGCGACATCAACTCGTTCGCGTCAAAAGGCGTGCTCCCGGCCAGCAATTCGTAGAGCAACACGCCCAAACTGTAGATGTCGCTGCGGGTGTCAATGTCCAGCCCGCTCATCTCCGCCTGCTCCGGGCTCATGTAGGCCGGTGTGCCGATGAACTGGTGCAATTGCGTGTAAACCGTCGCGTCCGTCAGCCGGCCTTCCGTCGCCTTAGCGATGCCGAAATCAATCACCTTGGGCACCGGCATCCCGTCGTGCAGGGTGACGAGGATGTTGGAGGGCTTGATATCGCGATGGATGAGCCCTTTCTGGTGCGCATGCTGAATTGCCTGGCAGACCTTGATGAACAGCTCGAGCCGTTCCTTAGTGCTGAGGCTTGCCTGGTCGCAGTAGTCGGTGATGCGGATGCCACGCACCAGCTCCATCACGAAGTAGGGCCGGCCGGTATCCGTCGCGCCGGCATCCAGCACCTTGGCGATGTTGGGATGATCCATCATGGCCAGCGCCTGCCGCTCAGCCTCGAAGCGGGCGACCACCTGCTTGGTGTCCATCCCCAGCTTGATGACCTTCAGCGCCACACGGCGACGCACTGGTTCGGTCTGCTCCGCGACATAGACCACGCCGCACCCGCCTTCGCCCACCTTTTCCAGTAGCTTGTAGCGCCCGAGCGTCTGACCCACAGCTTCATCGGGCGGCTCGTCGGCCAACTCGACTTTCAGGGTGGGCCGTGGGGCAACTTGTTCAGGTGCGGGTGGAGGGTTCGGCTGCTCGTGCGCTGCGAGCAACGCGTCGAGGCGCTGACGGAGAGTCGGATCGCCATGGCAAGCGCCACTCAGGAAGATGGCGCGCTCGGCATCGCTCAGCCGGGCGGCAGCTTGAAACAGGGCTGCCTCCCGATCTGGCTCTGACTTCATGTCACGATTCGATTCGTTCACCTATGGTACCAAGCAGAGTCTGACCTCAAAAAGTAAGTGGACGACTCTCCCTATACACTCTCCCCGGCCTTTGCGCTAATGAAACCAACCGGAAACAAGATTTCCAGACCTTCGCAGCCTGGCTACCCCCTTTCGGCTGGGCTGAAAGGCCCGGCTCATGGGCAGTTTCTTGTTCCGTTTGAGCCTGCTCACCGGCCATGAACCTCCCACGACGCACCCCTGCCCCTGAACCGTCCGAATTGCCGCGAGGCTTTGGAGTGCGGTGGCTGGCGGGGAACAGGGCTGACACCGCTTTGGATGGCCTGCGGAAGGCCGAAGCGAAAGCGGTGTGTGCCCGCACCTCTCACCCACCGCACTCCATAACACTGGCGCACGGGCCGGCGCTGGCGCTGGATCAGGGGCGCAGGGCGCAAAACCCTTCGGGGAGTTTTCTCCCTGCCCTCACTCAGTCTTCAGGGTCGAGTTTGAACATGCGAAACACAAGGATAGCGGGTTCTTGTATGGAGCCTTATGCTGCTCTTATTATGTTGCCGTGGCTGTCGATGACGCTGGGAATCCACAGGTGGTAATACATGCCCAGCGGCTTGTGCAGCAGTGTTTTGGCATAGGCCCACTCGAGAGGTTTATAGAAACTCGCAAAGAACTGCGCCGTTGGATGGGGGTTGCTGATGTTCCTTTTGAGGGTGATCATCATGACGGGCCCTACGCTCAGGACATACAACACCACAATCACGGCCAACCAGCACAGGCATACCCATACCAAGCCCCTGGAATTTGTCTCTGGTGTGTCCTCGACTTCACCATTCATGTGGCCAGTTTTATGATGCTCTCCTCTTCCGCACAAGAGAGAAGGCAGGCCTGCCCACCATCAACTCAAGCAATAAGAGCCTGGCTTACGGTCAACGGGCCGAAGCCAGCTTTCCCCTGTTTGGGCTCCTTAGGCGGGTAAGCGACGGTTGGCACTCAACGGCGAGCAGAGGATTGCCTGCCCTGCCATATAGGAGCGGTTTCCGCGAACTTGATGCAGGCCAGTGCCACTATGGCGCTGCGAATTTGATGGCGCACCCTGTGGATCTTCTGCAATATTAGTGGGTTCGGGTGCCTGAATAAAGTGGCAGGGGCGCGGTCTAATGGGGTAGTAGTGAACACGGGCATGCATCTTATGAAAAAGACGAAGTGGGTTGGGTTGGTTGTCGCGTTGGCCTTTCCAGTGCTGGCCACATACTCTCAAACTCCGGAGGTGCCAGTTCCAGGCGCTCCGGAACAAGCTCAGGCAGCGGTGCCAGTCAATCTCTCACCGGGGGCTGCCGAAGTCGTCCGGTTGGCCGGCTCAGGCGTTGGGGACGACGTCGTCCTGGCCTACATCCAGAATTCGCAGGCCACCTTCAATCTCTCCGCTGACGATGTTCTCTATCTTAAGGACATCGGCCTCACCCCGCAGGTGACTTCGGCGATGCTGAGCCACGACAGCACGCTGCGGGGTCAGCCTCAACAATATGCGCCGGCAGCCACGGCGCCGGCAGCGCCGCCCGGCACCGCGCCCTTAACTTCTAATTGGCAACCGCCGGCCACCCCGGCGGCCCCGGCGCCAGAAGTGACGCCCGTGCCGGCAACCGCTCCGCCGCCGGCCTATGTCACCAGCGCGCCGGCCGATGTGGGTTACTTCTACAATAATCTTTCGCCTTATGGCACCTGGGTGTCGCTGGAAGGCTACGGCTGGTGCTGGCAACCCCGGACGGTCGTGATTTCTCACAGCTGGCGACCCTACTGCGATGGCGGCCACTGGGTTTACACTGACGCCGGATGGTTTTGGCAATCCGACTATTCATGGGGTTGGGCGCCGTTTCACTATGGCCGCTGGTATCAGCACCCGCGCTGCGGCTGGGTTTGGACGCCCGACCGGGTCTGGGGGCCGGCCTGGGTGACCTGGCGGTCGGGCGGGGACGCTTGCGGCTGGGCTCCGTTGCCGCCGCACGCTGATTTCGACATACGGCTGGGCTGGCGCTTCAATGGTGTCAGGGTGGGGGCCAACTTCGACTTCGGCCTCGGCGTCGGCGCCTTCGCCTTCGTCTCCTTTGGCGACTTTTGCAATCATGACCTTGGCCATCGCCGCTTGCCGCCGGAGCGGGTCACGACTATTTACCGCCAGACCACCATCATCAACAACTATGAGGTGCACAACAACACCATCGTGCATCGGGGCATTCCGATCGAGCGCGTGAGTGCGGCCTCCCGTGTCCCGGTCCCCAGGGCGACCATCCGTGATTTGCCAGCCGGTTCTGCCAGAATGCCCAGCCGGGATGCGGCGGTGGTCTATCGGCCTGAACTCAAGGCTCCGGCACGACCGGTGAGGATGGCCGCTCAGAAATTGGATGAGCGTCATCCGGTGATTCAGCCCGCTCCTCTCGCGCCGGTGAGAACGGGCCCCCCCGCCACCATCAACCGCAGCGGATCGGCTCCTGTCGCTGCGCCACGCCGGCCGGCAGTGGAAGCGCCAAAAGCCTCGCCTTGGTCGAGCGGTGCGAAGCCCGCGTCACCGCCGCAATACCAGCCGGCCCCGCGGAACTCTCAGCCAACGCCGACACCCACGACTCCCAAAGCCTCGCCCTGGTCGAGCGGCGCAAAGCCCGCGTCACCTCCGCAATACCAGCCAGCCCCGAGGAGCTCTCAGCCGGCGCCGACACCCGCGAATCCCAGAGTCTCCCCCTCGTCGAGCAGCGCCAAACCCGCTTCTTCCCCGCAATCCCAGTTAACCTCGAAGACCTACCAGCCGACCCCGACCGCGCTTCCTGCCGCGGCAGCACCCCGGGCTCCCGAAGATTGGAAGCAAGGAACCCGCTCGGCGCCCGGCTACCGATCTGACATGGGGCTGCCCGCCTTGAACAACGCCCGCATTGCCGGCCAGTCATCGCCCGCCGCTGCGCAAACGCCTTCTAATCCTCACGTTTACGCTCCTAAGAGCGCTCGTCAAGCCGCCGAAATCCATACGCTGTCGCCATCCAGTCCGCGCCAATCGGCTGCACCTTCGGCCCCCGCCAGCAGCCCGGACTCTCGTTCCAAGAACAGGCAGTAATGACTAAGCTCTGAGCCCCAGCTCAGCGGTCTTGCCTGGCCCGGAAGAAAGCCTGCGGCGCGTCGCTCACCGAGAAGTTCAAGTAGAAAATGTAAGGGCTGGTGTTGGTTTCGACGGTCTGCCAGATCTTGAGATCGTTGGACATCTCCAGGTAGTTGGTCCGCCCGGGGGGAAAGGTCGCCGCCGCAAATGTTTGATCCCCGCCCTTGAGATAGACGCGTATCGAGTCGCAGTCGTTCTGGGGCAACAGCCGAGCCAGATTGAATTGCCCGTAAGCCGTGTCAACCCCCTGGAACAACCCCCCTATTAGAATGCGACCGTCCGGCTGCAATGCGATGGCTCTGACAGTACCGACCGAGAAGCCCCCCAGCCCGAGTCCCGGATCGAAGCACCCGTCCACGTGACCCTCGGGCGTGAACCGGGCAATGTGCCGGCGCCAGAAGCCGCCCACCTCGTAGAAGTCACCGCCTGCGACGATTTTGCCATCCGGTAGGAGCAGTAACGCGGAGATTGCCGGCCCTCCCATACCTCCCCCGGTTTCGCCAAAGGCATCTATCCTGAAACTCTCATCCCAGCGCAGATCGGCATTCAAACGGAGCAGTGGAACGGTGTTGGAAACGCCCGCGCGCCTGAGCAAGCCTCCTACCAGGATCTGCCCGTTGGTCTGTCTGGCCAGACAAAGCACCGAGGACATGTCCAATCCGGCGTCAAAGGTGTCATCCAACTGCCCATCCGGCTTCAGTCGGTATAAGGAATAGTTGGTGCTGCCGATCAGGCCATAAATGTTCCCTCCAAAGAGCACGCCGCCGTCCGCTTGGGGCAGCAAGGCGAACACATAGCCAGTAATCTGGTTCGTGCAGACGAACGTGGAATCCGGCGTGCCGTTGGTATTGAGCCGCACGACACGGGACAAGTAGTTATCCAATACTCGATAACCAACCAGGAGCCGGCCGTCGTCCTGCAAGGCCAGGGAATAGACGGCGGTATTGGTGTTGAACACGGCGCTGGCATCGAAGGTGGCATCCACCGACCCGTCCTCCAGCAGGCGGGCCAGGGCAGGCTGGGTGTGGCCCAGCAGTCGCTCGAAGCCGCCGCCGACCAGGACCTTCCGGTCCGGCTGTTGGAGCAGGCATAAAACGGCCCCATCCGTTTGCCCAGCAGGATTGAACGACACATCGACCGAGCCGTCCGCGCTGAGGCGGGCCATGAAGGAATTGGAGCAGCCGCCAATGGACGTGAATTCTCCCCCCACCAGGATGCGCTGGTCGGCCTGCACGACCAAGCCGTCAACAGCGTCATTGGCGCCTGGGCCAACCTTGAAGGACGGATCGAGCACGCTGACTTGGCCGAAGGCTGTCGCCCAGGCCGCGAGCAGGAGTGACCACGTTGCGCTCCGCCAGCACCAGGCACAAGGCCGGACTCTACATCGCTGAACATCGTGCCCGTCCCGCTGATTTCTCGTGTGGCAGAACATGGCCGGGCTTCTACGGCGGACTGAGAATGAAGGCAAGCAGAATGGGATTCCCCTGCGAACGGCTTTTGCGTATAACCTGGGCGATGTTTGCGCCACTATTCAACGGGCTTAGTTTATGAAACGTCTCATGCTGTTCATTGAGCCGGCGAGCGCCCAGCTCAACATCTTCAGCCAGTTCACCTTGCCGCGGTTGGGAAGCTTCATCCTGGCGGGGCTGGTGAACCGCCGCGACGGCTGGAAGGCGCGGGTATTTGTCGAGGGCCGGCGGCGCTTCGATTTACAGGCTTGGATCACTGAACATGGTCGGCCGGACGTAGTGGGCATCTCGACCATCACCGCCACCGTGCAACGCGGCTACGCGCTCGCGGATGAATGCCGCGCGCAAGGCATCCCGGTCGTCCTCGGCGGACCCCATGTCACCTTCCTGCCCGATGAAGCGCTGGGTCATGGTGACCTTGTCGTGCGCGGCGAAGGCGAAGGGGCGATGAACGCGCTGCTGGACCTCTGGGCCGAAGGCCTCGTAGCAGCGACCGACCCCAGGCACGCCGCCGTCCCGAACCTTTCGTGGAAGGACGGCGCGGGAGTCATTCGCCATAACGACAAGGCGCCCTGGATCAACGACCTGGATGCTCTGCCAGTGCCGGACTTCTCCCTGGCCGGCGGCACGGCCGACTGCGTGATCGGCGGCAAGAAGACCGTCATGGTGCAGACCTCGCGCGGCTGCCCGTTCGACTGTTCCTTCTGTTCAGTGACGGGCATGTTCGGGAAGAAGTTCCGCTACCGCTCGGTCGCCGCCATCCTGAAAGAACTCAAGCAGTACGACACTCGGCACCACTTCGTGTTCTTCTGCGATGACAACTTCACCGCGAACAAGCGCCGCGCCCGGGAACTGCTAGAAGCAATGATTGCCGAAGGCTTCCGCTTCCAATGGTCCACGCAAGTGCGCACTGATCTGGCTCGCGATCCCGAGCTCGTGCGCCTGATGAAACGCGCGGGGTGCCATACGGTGTTCATCGGTTTCGAGTCGGTGAATCCCAAGAGCCTCACGGAAATGAAGAAGAGCCAGAGCCTCGAGGACATACAGCACGCC
>Ga0182027_10007769_pt1 | contig 15733 bp, 13 predicted proteins | sample 712E1DmetaG_FD_121300 | JGI IMG/M metagenome (GOLD analysis project Ga0182027, IMG submission 121300) | Permafrost microbial communities from Stordalen Mire, Sweden - 712E1D metaG (Illumina Assembly) | ecosystem: Environmental > Terrestrial > Soil > Wetlands > Permafrost | place: Sweden...
AAACTTTTTCCCTGGCAAAAGGAGTTTACATGCCGAAGCACTTCATCCTCCACGCGGCGTCGCTCCGTCAGACTTTCGTCCATTGCGGAAGATTCTCGACTGCAGCCACCCGTAGGTGTATGGACCGTATCTCAGTTCCATCGGTGGGGGTCACCCTCTCAGGTCCCCTAGGCGTCATAGCCTTGGTGAGCTTTTACCTCACCAACTAGCTGATACCGATCAAGCCGCTCCCGGAGCGAAAAAACTTTACCCTCGCGGGACCATCGGGAATTACCTAGCCTTTCGGCTAGCTATGCCCGACTCCAGGGTGCGTACTTGATTATTACTACCTCGTCTGCCGGTTGCCCACTATTGCTAGTAGGCCCCCTTGACTTGCATGCCTTATCCACGCCGCCAGCGTTCATCCTGAGCTAGGATCAAACTCTTAACTATAAGCGAACGGAACAAAATAGAAGGCGCTAACCTGTCTAATTGAATTTCACTTTTGTTTTGTCTGATCCCAGCTCTTTTGAGCCCGTTGAATCTACGGGCTCTCGTAATCATTGTTAGAATAGATCGTATTCTTGCACGAATACATTCTTGTTCATTTATTTGACTTTCAAAGTACCGCCCCGCTTTAACAAGGCGTCTATGACTTGTTATGGAGCGTAGAGACTATATTACAGGCCGCAGGAATAAAGTCAAGCGGAACTGGGCATTCAAAATGACCGACATTAGGGCCAAAAAATAGCGCCACCCGGCTTGCGGTGGCGCTATTGAACTTGTTAGGGATAAGCCCCGTGCTTATCCCCTATTTGTGCAGGGCCTCCTCGAGCTTCTGCAGCTCCCCCGGAGGTATCGTCTGGATCCGCTTCACAAGGTCGCCTGCAGTAGCGCGAGCTGTATCAGCATCGCGTTTCGCTGAGGCGGCCGAGACGACTTCCTGTTGCTGCTGCGTCTTATCGAGCGGTAACGACAGGTTATCGAATGACTGAACCGGAACGACATCCTCGCCGGAAGCGATATAAGTCACAGTTACTGTATCGCCTGGCTGAGTGAGAACGACCTTCACATTCTCGCCGCTGGAAGCGGTGAAGATGCGCGGTACGCCCGCGATGTGGAACAGATAGGTGTTACCATTCCCGTTAACATCTTGTCGGACCCGGTCAGCGACTCCTGTGAGCGTCTTTCCGACGTGCTCCTTGTTCAAGGCGATCTGCTGCCCGCTGCGGAAGATTAGCGTCTGGTAAGCCCGGAGGGCTTCAGACTGGCTCTGACCAACCGCGACGTCCTGTGGATTCGCCACTGACACGATGGCCATGCCTTGGTAAGCATGATTGTCGTTCAGTAACGGAGCAACTGCCGCCATGACTCCGTAGACATTGTAGATCTGTGGAGTTGTGGCATGCAGGTGTCGGAATTGGACCTGTGGATGCTTATTCGCCGCCGCCAGAAGCGCCGTATCGGTGCTCCCGCCGTTGGTCTTGTAGTACACGCTCTTCCCCGTACGGGAGTCTGTGTACATAAGGCCGAGCAGCGAATCATCCTTGGCGCTCTTGGAGGTGACCCCCGTGACCCACTCGGCGCGATCGTTCGAACCATAGATCAGGAGCGTGTCACCGGGCTCGGTGAGGTTCAAAGTCCCCCAGAAACTATTCAACCAGCCAGTGGAGAGCTCTCCGCGCCATGCGATACGATCGTGAATGAAGTTGCTCGGGAAGACCCGGTCGATCCATTCAGGCACCTCACCAAGTCCGTACCGATGAATCTCACCAGTGACCGGACTCACCACAGCGACGCCAGTGATCTGTTCACCAGACCAAGCGATCGTCGGCTTATAAGTGCTCACGATCCACCAAGGCGTGCCTTCTTCATCGAGTTCGAACCTCGGTGAAACCAGCGCGTCATCAGTGAAACCGTGATTCCTCATATGCCGCTCCAAGTAGTCCGAGAAGAACGCTCCCGGCATGTACTTCATGCGCCGGCCTTCGGGCAATTGCACGAGCTTCGGAGCGCGTTCTGGATCCTCGGCATCGATGATGATGAAGCCGGGAGACCCTGATGAGCTCGTCCACTGCGAAAATCCGGCGAAGTCGAACGGCACGACGTAAACCAACTCGCCTTTGACGCGTTGCAGAGTCAGATGCTCCTCACTCAAGGAGAACTGGCTGCCGATCGCGCCTGCATTCGCCACAGCTTTCTTGGCGATATACATAGCGTTCTCCTCGGAGACCATCCGCATATGACGCGGATCCTTCGGCTGGACATCCTTCGTCCAATCGCGTTCCTCGACCTGGCCGAGCATCGCAGCATAATCGGAGGCCTTGAAGAGACTCCAACCGCTGATGCCGATGACCATAAGAATGAGAAGATATGCCGCCGGAAAGACCCATATCCAATGAGACGAGGCGTCGTTACTTGACCGATCGTCATCCGCATTGGAGTTGATCATGGCAGCAACTGCCCAGTTGAAACCGACGAAGAAACCTGGGATACCGTAGGCGGGCCACGCCGTAGACGGAGTGGAAACATACAAGATTAACCACTCCACCAGAAAGGAAATGACCCCGAGGATGATAGCCCCGAAGAACCGTTTCCTGAATGTGAGAGGCAGGGCGCCGATACCGGCGACCAGCAGTGATACTAGGACGATATTCATAGATCCTAACTCCTTTTCTTTCTTGTTACTGACGTTTTTCTATTCAAATTTCAAACAGAAACGAGCTTTTGAGCCGTTTCAGAACAAATTGTACGTGACATATTATATATCAAAACTTGTTTAAAGTCAAACACTCAAATACTGCTCAACTCCGTGGAGCAGAAAAAACCTGTGAAATGGCTAGATTGCTAGGAAGTGCGGCACGAAGATGAATAAGCCGACGACGAGCGCGATGATCGCGGAAATGAGCACCGCGCCGGCGGCGATGTCTTTGGTGTCACGAGCATACGGATGATAGCCGGGCGAAGTCAGGTCGATATCGACTTCGATGGCAGAGTTGAATGCCTCTGACGCGAAGACGAGTCCGCTCGCGAGGAAGATCATCACCCATTCAATGGAAGATATCCGGAAATACAGGCCGAGCGCGACTACACCGATAAAAGCAGTCGCGTGGATCCACGAATTATGAGAGGCTTTGAAGAAAATCGCTATTCCGCGACAGGCATGCGTAAAACTTTCGGCCCTTTTGATCAAAGAAAATCGCCCCTTCTCTGATGTGCTATTGGGAATCGGTGATTCCATGAAGGATTCGGATTATTTCTTCCCTTTTTGCCACCTCTCGAAAGTCACTAGCAAAGGCGAACCGATGAAGACCGACGAGAATGTGCCGGCCACGATGCCGATGATAAGGGCGAGGGTGAAGTGGGCCGTAGCCGAGCCACCTAGGATGTAGAGCACGATCAGCGAGATGACCACGGTCGCCGAGGTGTTCATGGAGCGGGTGAAGGTCTGGCTGATGCTCTCCCCGACGATCTCGATGAATGGCTTCCTGCCCGAATCATGGCGCAGATTCTCGCGGACGCGGTCGAAGACCACGATGGTGTTGTGAACGGAGAAGCCCAGGACCACCAGAAGGGCCGTGACGAAGAGCGTGTCGACCTCATAGCCATAGAGATGGCCGAAGATGGAGAAAGCTCCCATCGGGATGATCACATCGTGGACGAGCGAGATGACCGCGACCAATCCGTATTTCCACGAAGACACAGGCTCCGAGACCTTGCGGAAGGCCCAGGTGATATAGATGATGATGCCGAGGATGACCAGAATGACCGAGACGAATGATTCTCTCACGGCCTCGAGGCCCAGAGTCGGACCGACGGAGTCGAACGAAGCGATGGTGGATGAAGCCGTGCCGCGGATGGACAGGGCGCTCATGACGGCCGTTTTTCCGCTCTGGTCCACAGCCTCCATGCGCACGATATAATCGCCTGCCGTGCCGGACGGACGGACGGATACAGCCGGATCTATCGGCGAGAGCGCGGTAGTGATGTCCGTCTGAGTCGGCTGGACGCTAGAGCCTGAATACGAGACTTCGATGAGCGTGCCGCCGGTGAAGTCGATGGATGGCACCAATCTCCAGACGGACAGGGCGATGATCGAAGCGGCTATGAGGACGCCTGATATGCAGTAGAAGATCTTGCGGTTGTTGACTATCCACATAGTATTATTTCGAGCGTCGGAATCCGTTATTGATAAGGAAGCGCAACATCGGTGAATCATTCGTGGGTGCCACGGCATAGAGCAACAGGCGCGAGACCGTGATAGCCGTGAACAGCGAGACCAGGACGCCGATCATGAATACCAGAGCGAAGCCGGTGATCACGGATGTGGAACCGAACTTATAGAGGATAAAGCCGGTGATGATCGAAGAGATATTGGAATCGCGGATGGACGGCCACGCGCGGGCGAAGCCTTCGTGCATGGCGTCCCAGACTCCCCTGCCGCGTGCGAGCTCTTCCTTCATGCGCTCGAAGATCAGGATGTTGGCGTCCACGGCCATGCCGATCGTGATGATGAAGCCGGCGATGCCTGCGGCCGTGAGCGTTACTGGAATGAATTTGAAGAGGGCCAGCATCAAGGCTGTGTATATAGCCAAGGCCACAGTGGCCACCAAGCCCGGCAAGCGGTACCAGATTATCAGGAACAGGGCTATGAGCGCGAATGAGATCATTCCGGCCCTGATGCCTCCATTCACAGCTTCCTGGCCCAGAGTCGGACCGATGGTCTCTTCAGAGATGAGTTTGACGGGTATAGGCAAGGCTCCGTAGTTCAGGTTGCGGACAAGAGTATTGGCGCTGTCGGCAGTGAATCCGCCGGAGATCACTCCTTGTCCATTGGGGATCTCTTGGTTGATGGTCGGGAATTCGATGAGCAAGCCATCGAGGAATATGCCCAAATAATCATGGATATGATTCTTGGTGATCTGGTCGAAAAGCGTCGTGCCGGAGGGCGAGAATGTCAGACCGACTTCCGGCTGATTGGTGGTCGGGTCGAATACTAGCGACGCGCGGGTGATGGCGGAACCATCCAGACCGGTCGATTGGAAGAGCGCGGTGAAGGCGGGATTCGCTGTGATCGGCGTGGTCGTGCTGGAAGCAGCCGGGGACTTCTCAAAAGCGGCGACTGAGGAAGATGCGGCCAAGCGGAACTCGAGGGACGGCGTAGCACCGATCGCGTCCTCGGCCTGCTTGGTGTTCGTGACGCCCGGGAGCTCGACGATGAGCTTGTAGGCTGACCCGGCGGAAGCGAGCGCGGTGTTCACCTCGGTTTGGACAACTGGCTCGGAAACTCCGAAAGTATTGATGCGGCGCTCCACGGAATCGCGCAGGGCGGCCATGGAATTGGCGATATCGGCGCTCTGGAGCTTCGAGACGTCGGCTTGGTAGACGAGGTGGGCGCCGCCGGACAGGTCGAGGCCGAGCACGAACGGGGTATTCACGCCACGGGCGCTGGAATTATAAACAAAATAGCCCAGGATAACGGCTATGACGACGATATAGAAGGCCTTGGCCCGCTGCTTGAGCATAGGGGCTATTATAGCGATAAGCGAGGATTTGTAAATGCCTGTCTAGGTATTTACAGAATCCGAGCGCCATCGCTATATGAGCGAAGCGAATATATAGGTATTGAGAGGTAAATGCAACCAAACTCGCACCATTGACATACCCCAAATAAATGAGTAATCTCGGCTTTAGATAACATTCAACTAGGAGACTCGATGAACTATGTAATACTCGGAACATTCAATCCGCCTAGGACGCTCGCCATTTGCGACAATATGTTTTACGGTTTCTTCCAAACCGAACAGCCACCTGGGCCAATCCCCTGCGGTGAGCTCAGGGATAACAACGGCACTTCAGTGATCGGTGAGGTCAAGTTCGACTTTGATCGCCTCGAATTCACCCAGGTTCGCGAGAATAGCGACGAAAGGATCCACTACAAATTCCAACAGATGGGTAACGTGTGGACCGGTACATATCAAGGTGGAAAGACGAGACCCGGTTATGTCAGATGCGTGATTAATCGCGTCGAGCCTAATTTCTTCGCCTGAAGCTAAAAATAGAAAACTCTGAGTGCGGGACCCGGTGGGTCCCGCTTTTTATTTGGAAATTCACAAACGAACTAGAACTTCTCGATAGCTTCCCTATTTTTCAAAGCTTCTGCCCATAGGATTTTTAATACTTCTTCAAAACTTTTTCCTTTTTTCACACAATCCATATATATCTTAACAAAATACTCAGTCATACTTACACCCTCAATAACTACGTCCTTGAAAGTCGGGTAACCCCAACGTGAAGGTTTTATCAATTCTTTGATTTTCGGATCGCACTGAAGGATTATCGGGTCCATGATCTCGCTTAACCTCCAGATTAAATGGGGACCTTCAAATTCTTCTCTTTTGCTATCCGGGAAGACTTCCTTCCACTTTTTGAACCACAGAAAATGTACGATCTCGTGCGCGATTGTCTCTCTAGCCTTAGGAGGATTACGATAACCTACACAAAAAGAAAAGTCATCAAGGAACCTCGGGAAAACAGGCATAATCGTTATGTAGGCATTGATGATCCTTTTTTCTTCTGGCCATTCAATTTCAAAAAGTTTTGACAACCTTGTTAAAAACTCGCGGCTGACAAGATTCCAGTCTGTCTCAATTGCGTCTTTTGCTTTGAGGATTTCAGATTTATTCCCTTCGATTATCCTCTCAGCAAATTCCCGGCATTTGGTCACAGCTTCCGTTTTATCCTTGGTATTTTTAACAATATTCTCTAGATCAGGATAGACTCTATTCATGACTTCTTTCCAACGATTCAGCCTGGGCTGAGAAAAATCGTACAAAAGTTTCGCCTCCAATTCTATCGGGGATAAATTGAATGTGACTTCTGGGATGAATCTCTTCGCTATCATTTAGCTTATTTAGTTATCAAAGGAAAATCGTTCACGAGCTTAACCAATTGATCGTGTACTTTTCCATTCGAGACGATCGCGTCTTTGAATGGTTGGCTGTAATCCAAGACATTTCCCTTCAGACCGGTGATCTTACCGCCAGCCTCTTCGACGATGACTTGCGCTGCCGCCAGATCATGAGCATTTATACCGTGCTCTACATAGCCGACAAATCTTCCCCTTGCTACTAAACAGGCTTTGTAAACTCCGCCGCTAAATGTAGCCAAGCTCGCACCGAGCTTATTGATCTCCACTATATATTGGAGCTTTTGAATCCTCCGCGCACTTCCACTGACCGCTATAATCCCATTAGCTAGATCACTTTTCGATACATGCAATCGTTTCCCATCGCAATAGCTCCCCTTTCCTTTCATTCCTTCATACATTCTTTTGAGAAATGGGTCATAAACAACACCGAGGACTGATTTACCATCTATAACTAATCCAAGCGAGAACATCGCCGTTGGCGTCCCCCAAATATATCCGGCTGTGCCATCAATCGGATCGCAAAACCATTTCCTACCCATACCATATTCTGAAGTGCTCTGTTCTTCACCGATCACACCATCCTCAGGAAAAGATTTGGTCAAAACATCAATCACCATCTGATTGATAAGCTTGTCAGCAATCGTGACTGGAGAATTATCTGATTTTATCTCGATCTCTTGGTCAGCATCGAAATACTCCAGCATGATCTTGCCGGCCTTAAGAGCTAATCTCTTAGCGACCTTTAGTTCTTTTGAAAAGTCGTTTTGCATGATTCAGTTATCTTTAAATTACGGCTGCACATACTTCATATATCTCCCCTCTTTTTTGACGAAAGCGTCTTTGGCCTGCCACTTGTATTGGTAGCCGTACATGCGGGTGAGCTTGGAGCCGTCGACGGCGATGGGGTACGAGTAGGACTTCCAGCCGCCCTTAGAGGTCGGGACTTTGCCGCGCGAGATGTGCCACATCACAAAGAAGACCGGGCGGATGAGGAACGGCGGGATCTTGATGGCGCGCTTACCCACAGCGTCAGCCATGTCTTTGCCTGTGACGACGGCGCCGGGCGGACAGATGTTGAAGGCGTCATAAGCGCTCTTTATGGGCTCGAATGCAAGCATCGTCACGATATCCGCCACGTCGTCCTCGTGGATGAATTGGCGGCACCATTTGGGCGTGACCGGCACGAATGAGACCATGGCCGAGATCAAGCGGTGGATGAAGGATTTTGAGGTCTTGAGCTGACCGGAAAGCGTAGCCTGAAGACCGAAGCGCACGCGCATGTAACGGCCGCGCGGGCCGGTGATAGCGGCCGGGCGCAGGATGGCGACTTGCGGAAGCACGTGGCCAGTGGTTCCGGCCCGCGCGGCGACTTCGTACTTATGTCGGAGATGTTCCTCCACGATGCGCTTCTCTTCGGCGTAGAGGTAGTCGAATTTCCGGAACGGCTCGTCTTCGGTGAATAGGTGCTCAATGGTATTCGAGGGATATGCGGCATACGAAGCAACTGTCGAGAAATCGATGAGTTTCTTCACGGATGGCGTACTAAAAGCGAAATCGAAGACTTTGTCAGAGCCTTCCACATTCCATTGCCACTGCTCGTTCTTCTTGCCATACATCTCGCGGATCTGCCAAGCCGTGTGGATGACGATGTCTGGATTCTCGTCAGCGACTTCTTTCTGCCATGAAGCGTCAGCGGTGTTGGCGACGATGTACTTGAGCTTCGGCGCGTCTTTGATCCATTCCGGTAAAGGCTCTTTATCCAGGCCGATGATGAGCTCCACATCCGGACGCTTCGAAAACTGATCAATGAGCATGGCACCGACATAGCCGGCCGCGCCCGTGATGAAAATGCGATGTTTAGCAGGCACGACAACAGGAGCAACCGGTTGGGTCGGGGCTTGGACCGCTGAAGCGGCAGATGATGCGGGTTTGGCGGCTGTTTTCGTGGCTTTCTTCATTGAAAAGCGATTATAGCACGCCTTAGAGCTCTAATTCTCGGCGTCTTTGAGGACTAGCAGCCAGCTCTTATTCGCGAGAAACCATTTGCAGAATCTGCTTATACCGGCTTCGATCGTCACTTTCGGCTTGAAGCCGAGGTCACGACGAGCCTTTGTGATATCAGCGATGGTGTCTTTGAGGTCTCCGGCTTGAATCGGGGCGAGCTTGATCTTGGCTTTCTTGTGGAGGCCTTTCTCGATGAGCGCCACGAACCGTTTGAGCTTGATGATCTCTCCCCCGCCGAGATTGTAGAGCTTATAGCCGGTGATCTTCTTGTCGAGCGCGCCGACGATGCCGATCACGATATCATCGATATGAGTGAATTCTCGGTGCATGTCGCCGTTGTTGAAGAGTGTGATTTCCTTGCCCATAAAGATCGACTTCGCGAACTTATGGAGCGCCATGTCCAGGCGGTAGAAGTCGCCGTAGACCGTGAAGAAGCGCAGGCCGATCATATTCATGCCGTAGAGATGGTGATACGAGTATGCCAGGAGTTCGTTGGCCTTCTTGGACGCGGCGTATGTGGAGATCGGCGTGTCTGTGCGGTCGTCTTCGGCAAAAGGCGTCTTGGAGTTATCGCCGTAGACCGAACTCGACGAGGCGTAGATAACGGTTTTGATGTTTGCTTCATGGGCCGCCTGGAACATATTCAAAGTACCGACATAGTTGGAATCGGCATAAGCCCACGGATTCTTCAGCGAATAGCGGACGCCGGCCTGCGCGGCCAGATGGATGACCACATCCGGCTTGACAGTCGCGAAGACTTTCTTGAGCGCGGCATAGTCCGCGATCGACTTCCTGTAAAGCTTGAACTTCGGGAACTTCTCCAGGATGTCATTGCGACGTTCCTTGATCCTGACATCGTAGTAAGGATTGAAATCATCCACGCCCACGACGGCGTCGCCGCGCTCGAGGAAATGCTTCGCAGTGTGAAAGCCGATGAACCCGGCTGTGCCTGTGATGAGGATCTTCTTCATAGATTACATCCCGACGTGCGACAAGAGTGTCTTCACGGTGCGCAGGGCGATCCGGAGGTCGAGGCCGAGCGAACGGTGCGTGATGTAGAAGAGGTCGTATGAGAGGCGCTCCCTGGTCTCCTCGACGGATTGTGGCGGCTTCTCCTGGTTGATTTGCGCCCAACCGGAAAGGCCAGGGGCGATGACGGTGCGGATGGCGTAGTATGGGATCTCTTTCTCCAGGCGGGCTGCCAGTCCCGCGTTGTCGGCGCGCGGTCCGATGAGCGACATGTCTCCGCGCAGGATGGCCAGCGCTTGCGGCAGCTCGTCTATCCTGGTCTGCCGGATGAACTTCCCCACCTTGGTCACGCGGTTGGTGCCTTCAACCACCCATTTGTCGCTGTCCGAGCGGCTTTCGGTCATGCTGCGGAATTTGAGGATGCGGATGGGCTTGCCGTTCATGCCGATGCGGTCGAACGGGATCATGACTGGCCCGCCGTCCTCCAGCTTCACGGCCATGGCCACGAATGGCCACGCGACTAGAGCTGCCAGACCTATCAAGGCTCCGAAGAAGATGTCGATGACCCTCTTTCCCGCGTCGTAAGTGCCGGGAGAGATCGAGGAGATCGCGCTCATGATCCACACGTGATTCATGCGCGATAGCGGGATGCGGTCGAAGATCTCCTCATAGAGCTCGTGCAGGTCGATGACGCGCACCTTGGCGAAATATCCCTGATAGAGGGCGGGCAGCATAGCCTCCACGCGGGCGTCGTCGATATCGGCGACGATGTATTGGAATTCGCCATTGGTCGCGGAGAGGCTCTGCGTGAGCGTATCAGCGGGTGCATCCGGGCTCACTTTCTCGCGGCAATATAGGCCGACGCGCGGATTGTGAGACATTTCGGAGACAAGCTCGTCAACTTCCGGTCCGGCGCCGATCACTAGAGCCGGATATTTGCGGCGGAGCGACAGGAGCGGATAGGTGTTGAGCCGCCAGAGGATGACGAAGGCCGTCGAGAGCAGAATGTAGACAAAAAGATTGGTCTTCGGGGTGACGCTAAAATTCGGGATAAGATAGAAAAGGATGACCGCGATGATGCCATTCGCGATTTGAGCGCGGATGATAAGACCGGGCAACGTCGCGCGGGAAAGGTGGATGGTACGGCCGTACAGACCACTTGTATAGAAGGAGATGAGCGAGATCACAAAGACGATGGCGAACGGGAACAAATGGGCCTGCCAAAGCTCGCCCGAAGGCAAGCCGCCGTATCGCAGGACCAAGGCCGCCCATAGCGAAAAGACCATCAGGGCCAAGTCGCCCAGGCCCAGAATAAAGGGTTCTTTCCTATTGACGAACGGTATTGTATGATTCGAGCGCATATATAAACGAGGGAGACTATACCACGTTTTTTGCCTATTATGAAGCCCACACAGGTTTTAATGCTCATTACCAAGTCGAACTGGGGCGGCGCCCAGCGCTATGTCTACGACCTAGCGACACACCTCCCCAAGGACCGGTTCAAGGTGGAAGTGATGGCCGGGGGCGACGGGCCACTCATCGACAAGCTCATGGAGGCCGGCATACCGGCGCATGGCACTTTGCCGGTCAACAACAAGACCGGATTCGGGGAGAACATCAGTGCCGTCTTCAAAATCTTATCTATCCTCAAAGCAAAGAGGCCTGACGTGCTCCATTTGAACAGTTCGCAGATCGGAGTAGTCGGCGCGATATCGGGACGGCTAGCCGGAATAAAACAAATCGTCTTTACGGCTCACGGTTGGGCTTTCAACGAGGATAGGTCGGTATTTCAAAAGACCATATTTAAGTTCGTGTACTGGTTGGCTTTGGTCCTCTCGCATGAGACGATCGCCGTTTCCGAAGCTGCGCGCAGACAAGTGAAGAATTGGCCATTCGTCAAAGGAAAAACGATCACTATCTATAACGGCATCTCGAAAGAGACCGGCTTCTCGCACAATAATGCCAGGCTGGAATTGGTCCGTATGAATGCTGAACTCAAAAAAGCCCTGGAGGGCGTCTCTGAATCAAGCCTGATCTGGATCGGTACGGTCGCGGAGCTGCATCCGATAAAAGGCTACGAATATGCCCTGAAGGCAGTGGCCGATTGCGTTGAATCTCTGAAGAAATCCGACCCGGGCAAGCGCTTGGTCTACACGATCATGGGCGAAGGTCAGGAAAGGCCCAGGCTGGAAGCGCTCATTAAAGAATTGAAACTCGAAGACAACGTCTTTCTGATGGGCCACGTAGACAATGCCATCCAGTATGTGAGTGCCTTCGATATGTTCCTTCTGGCTTCCCTTTCGGAAGGGCTGGGTTATGTGCTCATAGAGGCCGGTGTGTGTTCCGTGCCCGTCGTGGCTACGGCGGTAGGCGGTATCCCCGAGATCATCGAGGACATGAAGTCCGGCATCCTCGTACAAGCCAAGAATTCCAAAGAGCTGACTCACGCCATCCTATTCATGGTCGAGCATCCGAGGGAACGCCACGGCTACGGCGCCGCTTTGCACGAAAAAGTCACGCAGGATTTCTCTCTGGACAAGATGGTCGCACTCACGGCGAGGGCATATCAGGCAGCCATATAACAAATAGAAGGGGTTGGGTATATCAGTTTTGTTTATGTTCAAAAGTGTCGATATATATCGTCACTTTTAGACATAGGCGTAAGGCGACGCCCTTCCTCCCGCCAAAACACTTTACAAAAGTAAAGTGTTTTACAAACCGGACATGGCACTTCCAGACAAAAAAACACCCGGCAAATAAACCGGGAGTCGTGTGGAGCTTAGTCGCAGTCAACAAGGGCCTCCGCCGCCGGAGCAATGGCCTCCCTGGAAGCGGATCAACCTACGTAATGGATCCGGGTCGTAACCAGGACCATGAGTAAAATCTCTCCAGGCCATTTCCTCTTCGAAGGTCAGGCCCGACAATGAGTCCCTTAGCGGTTCATGCTTAGCATGTTCGACCTGCGTCGATGGTGCGTCCTGTTGTCCGTTATTTTCCGGTACTGGAACTGCATCTGGATTTTGCATGATCATTCCTTCTTGTTCGGGGTTTCAAAACCAGACAAAGGCTAGCACACTCACCTCGGCCCCACAAACTCGTTATTGACCGAGTCTTTGTGCGCTGGACGGGCGAAACGGCGCATGGCCATGAGGAGGCCGAGCAATAGGAATTCGCTCATGATATGCGTGCCGCCATAGCTCATGAACGGCAACGGGGTGCCGGTGACCGGGAGAAGGTGCATGTTCATGCCTATATTGATGGTGATGTGCACGATGAAGTACACCGCCACTCCGGCACCGAAGAGGATCTCGAAATTGGTTGCGCCGCGCATGGCCGTGGCGATGATCCGCCAGATTAGGACGCCATACAGGGCGAGCAGGATCACAATCCCCGCGAATCCCCACTCCTCCGCGAATGCGGCGAAGATGAAGTCTGTCTGGTACTCTGGCAGGAATTTCAGACGCGATTGAGTGCCATAACCTAATCCCTTGCCGAAGAGCCCGCCGGAGCCTACAGCCACGGTGGACTGATAGGCGTTGTAGCCCGTGGTATGGATATTGGTGGACGGCTCGATGAAATTCCTGATGCGGTCTTTCTGATACTCTTTGAAAGCGACGTTCCACAAGAGCGCGAAGGACAATAAACCGACGCCGAGCATGGCGAGGATGTGCTTCTTGGAGACGCCGGAGATCATCACCATGCTGAGCCAGATGAGCGCGATCGTCATGGCCGAGCCCAGATCCGGATGGACGAGGACGAGCACGAAGAAGATCAGGGCATAAGCGCCGGAGACCAGGATGTGGCGGATGTTAGCGATCTCGATATGCCGGCGCGAAAAATATTTCGCCAGGATCACGATAAGCGCGACTTTAGCTAGGTCAGAAGGTTGGAATGAGAACACGCCAAGATCGAACCAGCTCTCGGCACCATGCGACACTCGGCCAAGGAGGAACAGACCACCGAGCAGGGCCACAGAAATTACGAAAAGCGTCACTGATACCCAGGTGGCTCGCAGGAATCTAACGTCAGCCATAGAGACTGCGAAGAACGCGCAGAACGACACCAGGATCCAGACGGATTGATGCAGGGCAAAGGAATTGTCGCCCGTGAACGAATACATCGTGGCGAAGCTGGCGGCTAGGATAGGGATGATCGCTCCCACGAGCCACCAATCTATGGTTGACCTGCTTTTCATCTAGCTATTCTGCCACAGGTAAGGTCACTATGGAAATAACCTGCCCATTGTGGCTCACCGGCCAGGTGAACGGCGCCATCGCAGTCCCCATCGCGCGAATGGAATCAATGGCGGTCTTCGAAAAATCAAGGACATTCTTGTCCTTATCCAAAAGGATGACATACACGGAGATGCGGCCAGTCGGCTCCGCACTCGCGTTCGACAGGGTGACTTGGAGAGATGAACCGGACGCGCCTTCGACATAATCCTGATTCGTGACCGAGACTTCGGAAAGCAGGTCGGCGCTATAAGCCCATTCCGGCGTCGCCGTGAATGAGAAAGTCGCTCTGAATGGGACTCTATCCCCCATCTTGACCGACCCGGTAAAAGCCAGCGTGTCGCGTCCGGCGGGAATGGTCATCATGCCCGTAGTGGTGGCGATGACATTGGCATGATCATCATACAGCGTGAAGATATACGGCACAGACGGAGCGGTCACATTCGGGTTCGGGTTAACGACGTAAGCAGCGACGTTATAGAGGCCTGGTGCGATATTCTCGGAGCGGACCCAGGAAACGGACGGCGCAATGAACGAAGACGGGCATAGCCGGGTGCAAGATCCGCCGCAATCCACTCCGATCTCGTCCCCGTCCTTCTTGTTGTCGAAGCATGATGGAGCCTGATAGAACAGAAAAAACGTCGGGACAGCCACAGCTACCACCAAGATCACGATTGTGATCGTGGCATAAGTGAATCTCCTTCTTCCTGACCAAGTTGCCATGATGCGGTCATTATCGCATAACAAAAACAGCCCATCAAATGGGCTTTCGCGCGCATCCGCGCGCAATATCGGCATAGCTTCGATCAAACCCTCTGTTCTGGCGGCAAGCTACTTTCGCCCCGAAGGACTATCATCGCCGCAACTGCGTTTCACTTCCGTGTTCGGAATGAGAACGGGTGGTGCCACAGCGCCAAACCACCAGAACGCAAGATTCGATCGTCATATAACAAATAAGCGATAAGCAATGTACGTAAGTGATTTTCCTTCAATTAGGAAAATCATGCGATTTCCAGGGTTCCCAGCGGATCGACGGATTAGTACGTCTCGGCTCAACACCTTACGGTGCGTACACCTAACGCCTATCAACGTGATCATCTCTCACGGGTCTAAAAAGATGCCTCATCTTGGGGCCGGCTTCGCGCTTATATGCTTTCAGCGCTTATCCGATCCGAACATAGCTACCCTGCGGTGCCGTTGGCACGACAGCAGGTAGACCAGAGGTTCGTTCAACTCGGTCCTCTCGTACTAGAGTCAATTCCCCTCAAGCATCGACGCCTGCAGTAGATAGGAGACCAACCTGTCTCACGCTTGTTACCACGCATTACTGCGTGCAATGGACTATAGCTTGTTCCCTGCCCACGAATAATCCGTGGACTTGGAGTGTCGATGTTTAGTCTCTACGGGTGGCTGTGATTGCTCACGACCTTCCCTCGGTATAGCCCTTTCTTTGAAAAGGATTTCCACCGATACTAATCGACTTGTTCGCTCTATATCGCTATAGAGGACCGCCGTGTTTGATTGATCTACATCCTAACTATTTTATAGACATACTCAGACTTACGAACTCTCGAAGTGATTCAGACTGCTGAACAGTCAATGATCGACTTCATGACAC
>Ga0182027_10007771_pt1 | contig 15732 bp, 11 predicted proteins | sample 712E1DmetaG_FD_121300 | JGI IMG/M metagenome (GOLD analysis project Ga0182027, IMG submission 121300) | Permafrost microbial communities from Stordalen Mire, Sweden - 712E1D metaG (Illumina Assembly) | ecosystem: Environmental > Terrestrial > Soil > Wetlands > Permafrost | place: Sweden...
ACTAAATAAGAGCCGCTGGGCGCACGACAGCAATTCTTCGTGTGCCCGGTAGGGCGTCCCGATTCTGAATCGGGAGCCGCCCAAGAATTCAGGGCAGAGCGGCAGCTCTGCCCTACCAGGAAGACGAAGGATATTGTCCTGCACCCAAAGCCGCCGTCGTCCCAGTTTTTTGTTGCAAGATCGGCCTTTTTGAAGCGTATTGGTTGTTGGGATGCCTTGGTCCGGCTGCCAGGATTGGAGTCTTTGAACGGAGAGCCGGGAACGGCTCTCAAACTCACATATATATGAAAACAAACTCGAAGTGTCAGAGAAGAATCGCCGCCGCCGCGGCCTGCCTCGCCCTCGGCTGGCTTTGCTGGAGCGCGCAGAGCGCCGGGCGCGCCCAAACCGCGCCGGCCAACCTTTCGCCAGCCTTGCTCGAGGTCGTCAAATTGGCCCAGGCCCACATGTCGGACGACATCATTACTTCCTACATCAAGAACTCCGGGGCGGCCTACTCGTTGAGCGCGGACGACATTCTTTACCTTAACAGCCAGGGTGTTTCGCAAAACGTCATTGTGGCGCTGCAACAAACCAAGCCCGCCGCGCCAGCGTACCCGGCGACGCCCGCGCCCCCATACCAGACAACGCCAGCTCCCGCATACCCGGCAACGCCAGCCCCCGCATACCCGGCAACGCCAGCCCCCGCATACCCGACGACGCCAGCCCCGGCGTACCCGGCAACGCCAGTTCCGGCATACCCGGCGGCGACGCCGGCACCTTATGTGCCCGAGGCTTATGTGCCCGCGGTCGCGCCGGTCGGCTCGGACATCACTCTGAATTATTTCCAAGACCAACTCAGGCCCTTCGGGAGATGGGTGGACGTGCCGCCTTACGGCCCGGCTTGGCAGCCGACCGACGCGCTCGTAATACCGGGATGGCGGCCCTACTTGAACCAGGGATATTGGGTCAATACCGACGCGGGGTTTTATTGGCATTCGGACGCTCCTTACGGTGACATCGTGTTTCACTATGGCCGGTGGATGCGGGATGTTCGCTACGGATGGGTCTGGATTCCCGGCTACGATTGGGCGCCGGCCTGGGTTTCCTGGCGGCATGCGGAAGGGTTTGCCGGTTGGGCGCCCTTGCCGCCCGCCGCCCGCTTTGAAGTGGGTGTCGGTTTGATGTACCGCGGGGGCCTGGCGGTGGATGTGGATTTTGGCCTCGCGCCCGACGACTACATCTTTGTGGGCTACGACCATTTCCTGGCGCACGGTTACCAGCCGTTCCTGGTGGAGCGGGAACGGGCAGGGCTATTGTTTCGCGGCAGCCTGGTGATGAATGATTATCGCATTATGGATGGCCGCGTGGTTGTCGAGGGCTTGGGCCGCGACCGCGTCGCCGCTTTCGCGCATGTCAGTGTCTTGCCGGTGGAAAGAATCACGATTCGCGACGCGCGAATTGAGCGGGGGCGGGAATTGGAGGTCGCCCGCACCGTTGAGCGCGTCAAGGAAATCCAGGCGCGCCCACCCACCGATCCATTGCGCAGGACCCTCGAAACCCGCGATGCGATCCGCAGGCCGGAGGATGCGCGGGGACCGGCGGGCGCGCGGGGGCCGGAGGATGTGCGGGGACCGGCAGGGCGCGGAGCAGGAGGTGCAACCCCTTCCACCGGGCCGGAACGCGGCGGCCCCGCCGCCAGAGGTGCGGATACCGGGACGCGGGGCGAGGCTGGCACGAGAGGCGCGGATACCGGGACGCGTGGAACGTCAACAGGCAGGGACACAAGGGGTTCCAGGGACCCGTCTGGCGGCGGGCCTGGCCGATAATTTTGGAGTGCAGAATTCGGAATGCAGAGTGCGGAATTATGCACACTGCATTCTGCATTTTGCACCTCTTTGCGCTTTGCACTTCGCGCTTTCATCCTTAGACTCCGCTCATGCCTCGGAAAGACGCAGCGCAATCGCACCAGCACGGAGTCCAGGATGTCATCGGCATCGTGTTATGCCTGGCCGGCCTCTTGTTGTTGTGCGCGCTGTTTTCCTACGATCCTAAGGACCTTCCGGCTGTCGTTACCACCGCGCCCAATAATCCGCTGAATAACTGGATTGGGCCGGTCGGGGCGCATCTGGGCCTCTGGCTGTTCTGGGCATTTGGTTTGACCGCCTACATGATACCGGCGCTGCTGATCCTCTTTGGCCTGGGTTACATGGTCGGGTTTCTTTCCTATTTGCCGCGGCGCTGGCTTTGGGGCGCCGTTCTGCTCGTTTGCTGCATGGGCCTTCTCAGCATGTTTGAGGCGGATCTCCACTTCCAAGCCTGGGTTTTTGACCATCTCAGAATTCCCAGCGGCAGCGGCGGTGTCATTGGCCATTTCTTCTACAGTCACGCCCTGCGCTTTATCGGCAAGGTCGGCGGCGCCATTGTTCTGGCGGGATTGTATATCATCAGCCTTCTTTATTTGACCAATTTCAGGCTCGGCGATTGGTTCCGCCAATGGTGGGCCGTCCGCTTCGGCGGCGCCGTCTCCGCCTCCGCCGCCGCCAACGAGCTGGAACTCGAACGCCGCGCCCGTTTGCTCGAAAAGCAGGCCCGCCAGCTCCAGGAACAGTTGGACAAATCCGGCAAAGGCCCCGGCCCGGCCGCCCCGAGCGGTTTGGGCGCCGACATGAAGCCGGTCCCGGAACCGACAGTGCGCGATTTAAGCGTCCCCCAATCCAACGCCACCCCGGCGCAGAAGAAATCCAAGGAGAAGGATCAGCCCAGGGAGCCGGCGCCGGCGGACGAGGGCGCGGTTATTCCGGCGCGCGAAATTGCCGCAGCCACCACGGCGGATATCTTGGGCAAAGACGCCGCGGCCCAACCGCCCGCCCAGGAAGCCGCCAAGCCGCAGCCTGACGCGGAAGCGGGCACAGTCCCTGAGGCCGGCGCGGAAGGCGCGGCGTCCCCGGTTCCCGAAGGCGCGGGCGCAGCCGCCGTCCCGCCGCCCGCGGCCAAATCCAAACCCGCGCCGCGCAAGCCCAAGCCAATCGCCGTGGCCGCCACGCCGAAGATCGGCAACTACCAGTTGCCGCCGCTGGACTTCCTGCAAACCGCCGATACCACGCTCAAGCCGACGGAGACCAAGGAGGAATTGATGGCCAACGCGCGCCTGATGCAGCAGACCCTGGCCCAGTTCGACATCGAAGTTTCCCCCGGCGACATTACCAAGGGGCCGACCATCACCCGCTACGAATTGCATCCGGCTCCGGGCGTGAAGCTGGAAAAAATCGCCTCCCTCAGCAACAACATCGCCGCCGCACTCAAGGCCGAGCGCATCAATGTTCTCGTGCCCGTGCCGGGCAAAAGCTCCGTCGGCGTCGAGGTCCCCAACGCCGTCAAGACCAAGGTCATTGTGCGCGACCTGTTCGAATCGGAAGAATGGCGCGCGACCAAGGCCCGCATTCCGGTCGCGCTCGGCAAGGACGTTTATGGGGCGCCGATCATCGCCGATCTGGCCGAAATGCCCCACCTGCTCATTGCCGGCAGCACCGGCTCGGGCAAATCGGTCTGCATCAACGCCATCATCACTTCCCTCCTCTACCGCTTCCCGCCCGACAAATTGCGTTTTGTGATGATTGACCCCAAGGTGGTTGAACTCCAGTTGTACAACTCCCTGCCCCACCTGGTCGTCCCGGTCGTTACCGACCCCAAAAAGGTCATCCTCGCCCTCCGCTGGGTGGTCAATGAAATGGAGAAACGCTACCAGATTTTCGCCAAAGTCGGCGTGCGCAACATCCGCTCCTTCAATGAACGCCCCAAACACAAACCGGCCGCCCCGTCCGACCCGGAACTGCCGCTCACGGCCAAACGCCAAAAAGTCGAGGTCAGCTCCGACGGCTTCGCCGTGGAGTTGGACGAGGAGATCGTGGTGCCGCGCGACGAGGAAATCGTCATTCCCGATTACCTGAGCTACATTGTCGTTATTATTGACGAATTGGCCGACCTCATGCTCGTCGCGCCGGCGGACGTGGAAATGGCCATCGCCCGCATCACGCAAATGGCGCGCGCCGCCGGCATCCATTGCATCGTGGCGACCCAGCGGCCCAGCGTGGACGTCATCACCGGCGTCATCAAGGCCAACATCCCCGCCCGCATCGCCTTTCAGGTCGCCGCCAAGGTGGATTCGCGCACCATTCTCGACGCGATGGGCGCGGACAAGCTGCTGGGCAAGGGCGACATGCTATATCTGCCGCCCGGCTCGGCCAAATTGATCCGCATCCAAGGGGCGCTGATCACCGACGCCGAGCTTCAAAGCATTGTTGACTTCATCGCCAAACAGGGCAAGCCGAGCTACGAGGTCGAGATTCACCAGCAATTGCAGAAGCCTGACGGCATGGACATCGAGAGCGGGGGCAGCGGCGAGGACGAAGACCTGATCCAGCAGTGCATCGAAGTCATCCGCAGCGAGCAGAAGGCGAGCGTCTCCCTCCTCCAGCGGCGTTTGCGTCTCGGTTACACCCGCGCCGCGCGCATCATGGACGAATTGGAACTGCGCGGCATCGTCGGCCCGAACAAAGGCGCCGAGCCGCGCGATATTTTGATTGACCTCGACCGCGGCGGTGCCGACGGCGCCCCGCCGCCGCCGGAGGAGGACGAAGGCCCGGCCTCATAGCTCCTGCCATCTTGTAGCGGCGGTCTGTGACCGCCGCCATTTTTCCCGGAACCAGCGCAATTTCGAACTTCAAATGGTATTATTTTGAATTGTGCAATCTTATCGAAGGGGTCAAACCGTGTTTGTGCGTGTCTTGGCGGGGCCGGTGTCATGCCGGTGTCACTCCTCACTCACTTTTTAAACTCTGGCGTATTGTCTTTGCTCCGGGCTGGATCCCCGGAAGAGTTCGCGCCCGGCTTTGGGCGGGGATTTGGGGCTTCGCGCGGCGGCTTGAACCGCAAGAAGCCACGAGGAGGGCTTCAATCCAAACTCTTGCACTATGTTGCTCATTCCTTTTCGCCTTTGCCCTCATACAGGAGCGGGGTTCCTTGGATTCGGAAGCGGTCGTGTCCGCCAACCTCCGGCGTCCCCCGCCGACCTGCGCCAGTTCATTTTGCAGCGTGGCTTTTCCAGGAAACCCTGATATACCATCTCACCAGGCTCTTTTTCATTGATGAAAGCGGCCATGACCACGGGGATGCGCCTTACGAGGTGCTGGCGGGAGTGGCCATACGGGAACGTGACCTGTGGAACTTGATTCAGGCGATCCGAAATGCTGAGGTGGAGTTTTTTGGGCTGCACATGGCGCAGGTAGGGTTGGAGTTGAAGGGACGGAAGTTACTCAAGCGGAAGGTTATTCGCTTCGCGGGAGAAGGCCCGCCGATAGACGTGGACGAGCGGCGGAAACTGGCGCGGAATTTATTGGAGAAGGGATGGCAGCGTTCTCAGGGAGAGAAGGTCGAGGACGTAAAGTATAATGAGTTGGTTGCATACGGGCAAACGGTGATTGCCTTCGTCCGGCGTGTTTTTGAATTGGCGGCCAGACACAAGGCGAAAACCTTTGCAGGCATTGTCGGTTTGAATGCGCCATATCACACCGACTCCTCGTATCTGCGGAAAGACTACGCGTACCTGTTTGAGCGGTTCTACTATTATATGGAAGCGGTTTCGGCCGATGAAATGGGCTTGGTCGTTTTCGATGAATTGGAGAAGGCACAGAGCCGAATTCTTCTCGGTCAACTGGAGAATTATTTTCTCGAATCGGAAAAGGGTTATGAGCGAAGCGCCCGGATAGTGCCGGAGCCATTTTTTGTCCACAGTGACCTGACAACGGTCGTACAGATTGCCGATCTGGCGGCATATTGTCTCAACTGGGGACTACGGTTAAAGGGCATGATGGACCCGACGCGAGCGGAAATCGAGCCGTTGGCACGGATGGTGTATGACATGAAATTCGTCGGAAATTGGTACGATGAGGCAAGCCAGCAGGAAAAGCCGCTTTACGGCATTTTTTACGTGGACGATTTGCGACCGAAGCGGGAGCGGCACACACCGCCAGATGGATAAAAAACAAAGGCAATGCCAGGCATTACTGCCCAACAAAGCCTCCGAACTAAATAAAGCACAGGCTTCGCTTGATGACAATCACAATTTTCACAATTTTCGACGTATGCTTGGCGTCAAACAGGGTCCCCGGAAGAGTTCGCGCCCGGCTTTGGGCGGGGGTTTGGGGAGGTGCGCGTAGGCTTGCACTTATTGGCTCCTCGATATTAAGAGACTTACTCGAAAGCAACCCTTGAGCATTCGGTCAAAACGGTTAAATTGAGCGGCATGAAGGAATGGATGGTGGCTGACCCGGAACACTTGGTCGGAAGTCCGTGCATGCGCGGCACGCGCATCTCTGCGGCTCTCATTTTGGAGTCGCTCGCAGCCGGCCTGTCGGTCGCCGAAATCGTGGATGCTTAGCTAGAATACTTCATAGTCTGGTAGGGCGAAGCTGCTGCTTCGCCCTAATTCAGGGCGGCGCGGCAGCGCCGCCCTGCCGTACAGGGTGTGGCATGTTCCGCCAGGGATATGAAATATCCCGGTTAGGATGTTGTCCATACCACGGTCTTCTCTGTATTCGCGGAAAAGTGAACGGGAACATCGAGTGGATTTTCGGAGTTGAAAATGATCAGAATCGGCATTTTGGGGGCGGGGCGGATTGGGCCGGACGCCCTGGTGCGGCCGGCGCAATTGTCCGGCGGGGAGGTCCGCGTCGAGACGGTGGCGGCGCGGGACGCGGCGCGGGCGGGGGATTTTGCGAGGCGGTTCGGGATTCCGCGCGCGGCGGCGGGTTACGCGGAGTTGGTGGAGGACAAGGGGATTGACGCGGTCTATGTCGCGCTGCCCAACAGTTTGCACGCGGAGTGGAGCCTTCGCGCGCTGGAGGCGGGGAAGCATGTTCTTTGTGAGAAGCCGATGGCCTGCAACGCCCCGGAAGCGCAACGGATGGCGGACGCGGCGGCCGGGGCGGGGCGCATTTTGGCGGAGGCGTTTCATTACCGGCATCATCCGCTGGTGTTGCGGATGAAGGAGATTGTGGCGGGCGGGGAGTTGGGCGAGTTGCGCCATGTTGAAGCGCATTTTTGCGCGCCGCTCTGGAGGCGTTCGGACATCCGGTATCGGTATGAACTGGGCGGCGGGGCGACGATGGATCTGGGTTGTTATTGTATTAACTTGATTCGTTTTTTGGCAGGGGCGGAACCGGAGGTGGCCGCGGCGCGGGCGCGGCTGGCTTCGCCGCAGGTGGACCGGTTTATGGAGGCGGATTTCCGGCTCCCGTCGGGGGCGACGGCGCGGATGACCTGCTCGTTGTGGTCGCGGGTGTTGTTGCGGACATGGGCGGTGGCGCGCGGAACGAAGGGGGAGTTGCGGGTCTGGCTGCCGTTCCAGCCGCATCGTTTTCACCGGCTGACGGTGCGGGTTGCGGGTGGAACGCGGGTGGAACGGTTTTCGCGTGAGCCAAGTTACGCCTGGCAGTTGCGGGCGTTCGCGGCGGCGGCGCGGGGCGGGGCGCCCCTGGCGACGACGGCGGCGGACGCGGTGGCGAACATGCGTGTGATTGACACGGTATATGCGAAGGCGGGATTGAAACCGCGGGGATTGTGAGCATTCCAGGCCGCATGCTGGGCGACGCTTTTAAGGCACGCGGAAGGGACGCATGGGACGCATGGGACGCATGGGACGGATAGGACAAATAACATCAAAGGCCCTTATTCCTTCGCCGCGCCGGGTTCGGGGTCGCCGATGAGACGGTGGATTTCGTCAAGGATCCGGGAGAGGGGCACGGTCTTGTCCATGTAGCTGGCGACTTTCTTCTCAATGGCCTGGCGCACGGCGCCCTGGCCGAAGACGATGCCGGTGAGAAGCATGAGGGGGATGTCGGGATAAAGCGCACGGAACTTGTCAATCAAAACAAAGCCGTCGCTTTCCTCGATTTGGGCGTCGAGGATGATCAAGTCGGGGCGGTCGGCCCGGGCGATCTTGAGGGCTTCGCCGGGGTTGGCGGCGGTGGAGACGCGGTAGCCTCTCATGCCCAGACTTTCCTGCAAGAGATCGCGGATTTCCTGTTCGTCATCAACTGCGAGAATGTGCTTTTTCATGGATTTGCGGCGGGCCTGGGGGGAACGGTCAGGCCGGCTTCCGGGGCGCGTCCGGCCAGGGCCTGGCGGTCAGGACGCCGCCGACGACTTTGTTGTCATCCCGCAACGGGACGAGGTTGAAGCGAACGGGGATGGCGGCGCCGGATTTGGCGAGCACCACGGCCGGAAGTTCCTGGAGTTCGCGGCCTTCGTTCAAGGCGGAGAGGATGGGGTTGGCCGGGCCATCGGCCGGAACTTGCAGCACGCGGTCAATGGATTGGGAAACGAGGTCTTGCGCCTCCCATTGGGTGGCATGGGTGACGGCGGGGTTGACGCGGCTGACGTTGAGAGCTTTGCTGACGACAAAGACCATTTCGCTGATGGCATTGACGATGAGTTGATTGTAACGGAATTGGTGATCGAGCGACTGCCAGGACCAGCGGCGTTCCATGTTTTCCTTCTTGAGGGATTGGTTGCTGTTGAGCAGCTCGACGGTGCGTTCCCGGACTTTGGCCTCGAGTTGGGCGTTGGCTTCCGCCATAGCGGTGGCGGCAAGGCGCCGGGATTTCAGGTCGTCGCGAATCAGCAAACCGGCCAGGAGGAGAAGGGCGAAGTTGACAAGGACGCCGGCCTCAATAACGCGGGTCGTGTCCCGGGCCTGCTCCCAGGCCTCGTGATCGCGCTGCCGGAGGAGGCTCTCCTCGTGTTCATTGATCAGGCTTGTCAAGCGGTCAATATCGCCGGTGGATGAACCGTCGGGATGGGTTTGGGCAAGCTGCCGGGCCGCCTCCTCCCCGCCCTGCTCGCGGGCCTGGACGAGGCTTCGAGTGAAGTTGATGTGCCGGCCGATGAGGTTGGTGAGGCTGAGGAAGTCCTTGCGATAGGGATCCGAGCGGGCCGTTTCCACTGTGGCACCCAACTGGGTCACCATGGCCCGGTAAGAGGCGCGATAGTTTTCCTGGTCGCGCCTGTCGCCGGTGAGCAGGTAGGCGTTCATGGAAGCATCGCCGGCATGGAGCAAACCGGCGGCGGCGTTGGCGCCGAGGATGATGTCATGTGTGAGATTAACCCAATCCGATTTGTCGCCGGATTGCCGGATCGTCCTGACGGCAAGGCCGGCAACGCCCGCCAGGATCACCAGCATCACCAGAAAGATGCCGACCAGCCGCTTTTCAATATTTTCGTTCATGACCCGGATGTGGTTTCCCTAAAAATCAATCAGGATGCTGGGGGTGGAGGCGCCCGCCACCGGGTCCGAGCCGGCCGGCTCGGCCTCGACGACGGTGGCCAGGATGGAGCTGACGCCGTTGGAATAGGAAAACTCGGAAGCGGAGGTCCAGTTTTGGCCCAGCGAGGCGGAGAGGGTGATGGCGATTTGGCGGATGGCCGGGCCGGAGGATGCCAGCCCGAAGGCCTGGTTGGTCGTGTCATAGCTGATATAGCTCCCCTGCGCCGTGACATAACAAACGTCTTCGGAGAGGATGCCCGGCATGCGCACGAAAAGAAGGCGCGACGGGCAGCCCTGGCCGGACAAGACGGAATCGGCCAGCACCATGTAATCATAAGGCATGACCACCTGGTAGAATTCAGAGGCTGGGGGCGTGGTGTCAAGAACTTGGTAATTTTGCGCGGCCGGGACAAAGGCGAGGTTGATCGCGGATGCGGACTGCTGATTGGTCTGCGCGCCCGCGGCCGGGTTGGTCATGGCCAGGTTGGTGATCGTGTTCCAAGTGTCCTGGTTGGCGGGGTTGGTGCTGCTCTGGATAGCCAGTGTGGAACCTATCGTGCCGAGCACAGCCAGCCATGGGTGGCCGTTGCTCAAGCTCAATGACAGGACGGGCGGAATCCCTGGAATGGAAACCTCACCTGCGGAGTTGGTTCCGCTACTTGAGCCGCCTGAACCAGCCGAACCGCCTGAGCCGTTCGAGCCGCTTGAACCGCCAGCGCCAGAGTTGGTAGTGTTGGTCGTTCCGCCCCCGGCGGTTCCGTTTGTCACGGGGAGAACGGGGGGCGCGCTGGCCGGAGGGTTGGAGTACACAACTTCCAAGGAATTGGGGCTTTGCGCGCCATTTTGCGCCATTGCCAGGACCGCGAGATAATAGACGGCGCCGGGTGACAAATTAGTTATGGTCAGAGTGGTTTGTGTGCCGGCATTGCCTTGGAAAATATAGACTCCGCTGTTGGTGCCCCAGGACACGGAATAATTAGTGATGACGGCCCCTTGGACGGGATTCCATGCGAGCGTGACATCGGATTTGGCGGCAAAACCCTGGGCTGCGATCACCAACGCCCCAATAGTCTTCAGCCGGTTCAAATCCATAGAACTGGCATTAGCAATTCCCTTGCCACAAGTCTCCATCAGAAACGTCGTGTCCTTTTATGTCCTCTGATTCCGCCCGCCGCCGCCGTCTTCGCCCGCCTCCGGCAGGGATTCCCCGGCCCCGGCGCAGAGACGTTGCACATCTTCCTGCCGGTCAATATCAAGGGCGGCCTCCGGCAGGGGAATTCGCTCCGCATCATTCGCATGCCTGGCAATGACCGGTTTGGCGCCCCGGCTCCCGCTCAACGCCGCCAGTTCGGGAAAATAGGCCCGGCTGAACAGCGCCGGCACACCCGCTTCTCCCCCGTATTCGGCGGCGACAATGCCCTTCCCGCTGGTCTGGCGGACGGCGACGAGGCGGTCCAGGAATTGCGCCGAAATCAGCGGCTGATCGCAAAGCATGATGACGACGGCGTCCGGCCCGTCCCGGTCCGGCGCAAGGGCCTTCAGCCCGGCGCGAATGGACGAACTCATGCCTTCATTCCATTGGGGATTCATGGCCACAGTGACGGGCAGGCCGGCCAATTCCAGGTTCAGCCTTTCGGCAAAAGCGCCCAGCACCACGACAACCGGGCGGCATAGGGAAGCCAGCGCCGTTTCGGCGGCGTGCCGGAGGAGCGTGCGCCCCCGGAACGGCAGCAACTGCTTGGGCCGGCCCAGGCGGGTCGAAGCGCCGGCGGCCAAAATCATCACGGCGCATGCCGCGTCGCCACGGGAGTTCAAGCGGTTTGGCCTCGCGTCGTTCACAAGCCGGAGGCGGGCGTATGGATGGAACTCTGCTTGTCCCGGAGCAAGCCGCCGGCATGGCCGGAAAAGACGGCCTGGATTTCCGCCAGGATGGCCAGGGCGATTTGGTCCGGATTCTCCGCGCCAATGTCCAGCCCGGCGGGATTATGAAATTGGCGCGGCATGGCCGCGCCGGCCGCGAATCCTTCGTCGCGCAATTCCTGGAGCATTTTCCGGGCGCGCTCTTTCGGCCCCAACAAACCGAGGTATCGCAAGGGCAGCGGCAGCAGGGCCTTGAGGAAGGCGCGATCTGTCAAATATACATGCGACATGATGACCGCCGCGGTCCGTTCGTCCAGCGCCAGCCGGGCGATCTCTTCCGGGCGCGCCACCACCACCGCATCCGCCCCGGGAAAACGTTCCGGCAGCGCGTAAGCCGGGCGAACGTCGGCCACTGTCACATGAAATCCCAACTCCTTCGCCAGGCGCGCCAGGGGCATGGCGTCGTATCCGGCCCCGAAAATCACCAGGGGCGCCGGCGCATGGATGACCTCCACGAAAACATCGGCCCGGCCGGCGGCCAGATCGAATTGCGCGTTCCTGGAACGGCCGCCCGGGAGCGCTTCGCGGGCGGCGGCGAGCATCTTGGATTCCAGGGCCGGGTCCCCGATTTTCCCCGTCACTTCGCCGTCCGGGCCGAGCATCAGGCGGTCGCCCGGTTGCGCCTGGACGAGGCCCTCGACTCGAAAAACAGCGGCCGCAACGCCGGACCGCCGCCGTTGGAAAAGACGGCCGACAAATTGAATCCATTCCGCCGCCGGGGAACCGGGCCGCGCCGCCTCCACCAGGATATGCACCGCGCCTTTGCAGCCCGTCCCCGCGCCAAAAACCACGTCCTCCTCCGAAGTGGTGTCATAAGCCAGCAAGACGGCCTGGCCGGTTTGGAGAACGCCCTGCGCCTTTTCGATCACATCCCGCTCCAGGCAACCGCCGCTGATGGAACCGACCGATTGGCCGTCGGAGGCGATCCACATCCGTGCGCCGGGGCGGCGGTAAGTCGAGCCGGAGGCCTGGACCAGAGTGGCCAGGGCGGCGGTTTTGCCGGGGTGGGCGGCGCAGGCGCCGAGGATGGAAGCGAGTTCTTTCATAAAAAATAACACGATTATTGCAGAAAACCATTCGTCCCATTCGTCCCTTCCGTCCTTTCCGTCCCTTCCGGGTTCCTTGGAAGCCTCGCCCTGCCGTCCAAGGTTATTTTTGCGCGGCGCCAAACGTCCCCGCCGCCGGCGACAGGGTCGGCGGCATTTCCAGCGTCAGGCCGTCCTGGATGGCAACCGGCTTGGAGTCGAGCGTGACCGTTCCGGGCTTCAAGCCTTCGCGCCTGGCTGTGAGCGTGATGGTCCCCGGCGTTAGAGTCGAGCGGATGGACACGCGGTTGATGCCGCATTCGGTGTCCAGAAAGCGGTTGTTGGTGGAATTGGTTTTTGCGGAATTCAGTCCGCCGCGCCAAATTGCCGGGCCGGTGATGTCAAAATCCACGCGCGCCTGATCGGTCGGACAACGCCGGCCCTGCGCGTCCACGACCTCGAAATCAATCAGGGCCGCGTCGCTCCCGATTGCCTGCAGGCCTTTCGGCCCCGTATAAAGCGTGAGCCGGATAGCCGCCGGGTCGCCCGCAGTCTGGATTTCCTGCTGCGCGACAGGCTGCCCGCCCTTGGAGGCGACGGCCTTGATGGCGCCGGGGGCGAACGCAACCTGCGGGAAGGCATAAGCATAGCCGTTTTGAGGGTTCTTATTGACACCCACCGACTGGCCATTGACGAACAGCTCGACCGAGTCGCAGAAGCTGGCAATCACATAGACGGTCTTCTTTGTGTTCGCCGGGTAGTTCCAATGGCCGATGATATGGAGGTCGGCCTGGGCGCTCTGCATGACGCGCGAGGCATAAAAAATCTCCTTGGGCAGGCGCACGCCGTCCACCTTGCCGCTGACCCGCAAGACCTCGCTGCTCTGCTGCCGGCCGTCGGCGTCGGAGTCGGACCAATAAATCGAAGCGTAGGCGGACCACTTGGAACGCGCGGGATCGGGATTGTTAATGCTGCTGGAGGAGAAATTGTAATAACGGCCGATGCCGCCAAGAGCAAAGGTCTCCGAATTCAGATTGTAACTGTCGTTGCGGCCTCTCTTGAAGCCAAAGGACGGCGGGGAATAGTCGTCCCAAATGCCGCGCGCGGCCTCCTCGCGGAAATCTTCGGTCTCGATCATGGGGGCCTTGTCGCGGTCCTGTGCGGTGTAAGGCCCGCCGAGCATGACGCCGAAATACTCGGTGGCGGCGATCGCCCCCGCATCCCGGAGCGAACGGCAGCCGATGACCCGGCCGCCGCTGGGATCCCATTTTTTCCGCAGGGCCACCATCTGCTGCATCTGGGTCGCGATGATGCCGGAGTTGCCCGCCTCCCAGAACAGGATGCTGGGGTGGTTGCGGAAATAAATCATCGAGTCGCGCATGACCTCCATGCGCTGCTCCCACTGGCGGTCGAAGACATCGTGTTCGCCGTCGCCGGCGGGACAGACATTGGCAATGCCATATTTGTCGCACGAGGTGACATCCACGCGCTGCGGGGAAATGTGCATCCAACGGATGTAGTTGCCGTTGCTGTCGCGAACGAGCTGGGCGTTGAAGTCGTGCATCCAATCCGGATAGGCCTGGCCCAGCCCGGGCCAATCGTTGACCGCGCGCTGCGAGTAGCCGGTGAGCCAGACGAAGCGATCATTGAGATACACGCCGCCGGTGCCCGCGCCGCCCTTGTATTCGGCCTTGCGGAAACCGGTGTGAATCTTGCACACGTCAATCACTTGGCCGTTGAGCGAGAGGATGGAATAAACGTCGTAAAGATAGGGGTCGTTGATGTCCCAGAAATGCGCGCCGGCGAACGGGCCGGCGACCTTGAGGGTTGAGGTCTCGCCGCCGGCGACGTTCTGGGGCACGCCGGCAAACTGCGCGCGCACGACGCCGTTGGCGTCCACAACCGCGGCCAGGAGAGTGACGGCCGCGCCATTGGTGGTCTCGTTGCGCACCTGCGCCTCGACGTGGACCTCGGCGGACTTGCCCTTCACGTCGTAGGCTGTTCCATAGACATAGACGCCGGTGGTTTGGAGATTTTCATAGAGGGGGAGAGTCTGATAGACGTTGCCCATGAGATGCAGCCAAACGTCGCGGTTCAGCCCGCCGAAATTCGGGTTGCTGTTGCTGAACTTCCACTCGAAGGGCATGCCCGAGGATTCCTCCTTGTATTCGATGGTGTTGTCCACTTTCACCGCCAGCACGTTATCCTGCCCGCCAAACTTCACCAGCGCCGTGATGTCCAGCCCGCATGCGGAGACGCCGTTCTCAAATTTGCCGGCGGGCTTGCCGTTGAGGAAGAAATGCGCCGCCTGTTTCAACCCCTCAAATTCGAGGAAAACCTTCCGGCCCTCGCTGCCGGCGGGCAGTTTGAAATGCTTGCGATACCAGCCGATGCCCTCGTAGATGGTTTGGTCGCCGCCGCCGTGGCTGATGAGCGCGCGATAGGAGTCCACATCGTTCCAAGTGTGCGGCAGGCTGACATTCGCCCACGCGGAGTCGTCGAACGCCGCCTCCTGGGCGCCCGGCACGTCCTGGCGGATGAACTTCCAGTCCGGATTGAAATTGTACGTGACGCGTGGCGAGGCGGGCGGCGTGAACGGCGCCCCAGCCGCCCAAAGCGGAGCAACGGAAACGAGAACGGCGAAAGCAGCCAGTGACAGGACAACATTGGATTTCATGCGCGCCATTTTTGATGATGAAGCCCCCTCCCCGCAAGGGAAAAAGAGGCAAGCAGGCATTGCGCCAGGGAAGGAGGGCAAAGGTAGGGCGAGACTCCGTCGAGCCGTGACTTCTTCCCAAGAAATCGAGGTAGGGCGAGACTCCGTCGAGCCGTGACTTTTCCTAAACCTCGCCTAACAGCCTGTTGAAATATCCCGCCGAGCGCCGCGTGAGGGCACGCGGCCTACATGATTTTTTCGTGAAATCACGGGCCATGTAGGCCCGGTGCCCCCACCGGGCGAGTTTCTCAACAGGCTGCTAAGCGACGAACTTTATGGCCCGGGGAGAACGGTAGGATTGAGAATTGATTATTGAAAATTTGTCATTTGTAATTTGGGCAATGGCGAAAGAACATTGAAGCGTTGGAGTCGAGTGGAGACGCGCGCCTGCTGGGCCTGGCCATCAGCCGGGGTGGTATTCTGGCGATGTTGGACAAACGGATTGACGCCCTCACCGACCCCAAGTCGGCCGAGCGCAAGGCGCTGGAGATTGTGGATTGAGGACGCTCCGGCTGACGTCGCAACATGGGTGCCAATGTCCCCCGCCATGCGGCTCGCAAGGGCCACTGGCACGTAAAAAGTTGCAATAGTGAGGACTGACACCGGCATGTTCAACCATGATTTATTTCCGACAGGCATTGGGGCTAGCAGCCTGTTGAAAAACTCGCCCGGTGAGGGCACCGGGCCTACATGCCCCGTGATTTCCAAGAAAATCATGCAGGCCGCGTGCCCTCACGCGGCGTTCGGTGGGATATTTCAACAGGCTC
>Ga0182027_10007773_pt1 | contig 15731 bp, 12 predicted proteins | sample 712E1DmetaG_FD_121300 | JGI IMG/M metagenome (GOLD analysis project Ga0182027, IMG submission 121300) | Permafrost microbial communities from Stordalen Mire, Sweden - 712E1D metaG (Illumina Assembly) | ecosystem: Environmental > Terrestrial > Soil > Wetlands > Permafrost | place: Sweden...
GTTAAAAAAAACCACAAAGCAAAATCCGCCGGGTGCCTTTTGTCTTTGTCGATAATGATTTCTTCCCGCGCCGCGGTTTTTTTATCGCTTAATTTTTGTCCCGATAGTTTACCGTAATCCGACAATTTGGAAGTATCAAAATAAACCGCCTGCTCACCCTTATAGGCAAAACCCTTTTGCTCCAAAATTTTGATAATCTCAATTTGCTCGGGAATTGTTTGGGTCGCGGAAATAACAATATCGGGACGGATAATGTTAAGCGCGTCAGTGTCCTGAAAAAATTTTTCGGTATAAAACTTGGCAATATCCAAAGGGTTTTTGCCCTCGCGCTTGGCGCCGACTTCCAATTTATCCTCTCCCTCGTCGGCGTCGCCGACCAAATGACCGACGTCGGTAATATTCATCGCATGCTTGACCTTAAACCCATCGTAAAGCATTACCCGCTTCAGCAAATCCTCAAAAATATAAGTCCTTAAGTTCCCGATATGCGCGTAATTATAAACCGTCGGCCCGCAGGTGTACAGCCTTACGGTTTCGTTGATGGGTTCAAAATCTTCAATTTTTCTACTTAAAGTATTGTAAAGTTTGAGCATAAACTAATATTAGCATAATCAAAACAAAAAGCATAAATGACCAAATTAAGTCAATAATACTATGCGACACTTTTTCTCGGCCGAGAAAAAGTGTCGCATAAACTTTAAATCTTAAGTACCCAAGTTGAATTTTTTCCGCAAATCTTTATCATTATCCATTTCTTCAACTTTCATGATCCTAATAAACGGATACAGGTTTACTTTTTGCAAATAAGTAACAGCGTCCCGAGATAGGGGATACGGGCTAATAAACACGCTTGCCTGGAGCTTAACAAAACTATTTTGTTTAAGAAGTTTACGAAAGTTGTCGCGGGCAAGATGAAAATCTTCCGGAATATCAAAAATTAGCACCCTCCACTTGCCGTCCCAGCGCCCAATTTTTTTCACTTTTGCTTTTTCCAATAAAATTCTTAAAGCTCCTTTTTGGGTCAATTTTAAAAATTCGCCGTTATGTTTCTTTTGCAAGGTTATGTATCCGCGCGAACGCAAACCCCTGATTGAATCCCGATACTGCCTGCGGTTTAGCATACCCTTTCTTGCCATCCACTCATAAGGAGTTTCCAGCGGCACAAGGGGCTGATCAAAATCAAGCAAAGTTAGAATGGCGGTTGTAAGGAAGTTTCTTCTTGGAATTCCCATAAACAAGGGGTGACTGTTTTTCTCGGCCGAGATTTTTAGTCACCTTTTTAGCAACTAAAATTACAGTAAGTTACTGAACTATTAGCCAATTAAGAACCAATCACTTTTAAGTGCTCCTGGCGAAGAGCCTTCAGCCCCGTGAAGTTATGGTTGCCTTCCAGGATTTTGGCCAGGTGCTGGCCGCCAATGAAGTGTGGCGACAGGGCGTAATCTATTTCCCGGTCATAAAGTTTTTTAGCTTCGGCCTCGTTTTGAGCAGAAAAAATCAGCTTAGGCTTGATTTTTCCGCTTTTGCGCTTAATGGCCTCCAGCAGAGCCAGGTTTTCCTCTATATTAGGCACCGTGGAAATAACCACGCGCGCGCCGGACAAATTCACCTGGTCTTGGATGTAACCTTCGGTAATATCGCCGCACACTGCGTTAAACCCTTCGGCGGTATAGCGGTTAACTATTTCCGGGTTGATATCTACCAGCACCAACGGCCTATCGAGCTTTTCCAGACTGCGAATAATGTGCTGACCCATACGGTGGGCTCCCACCAACACTATATGATTTTTCAGCACCACCTCGTCGCTGTTTTTTTCCACATCCGGCAAATGCCGGTCAAAAATTCTCAAGGCGGGCTTAAGCCAAATATACAGCCTGTCAGCCCCGGAAATGGCGTAAGACGACAGGCCGATGCTTAAAATCCCGACAACTGTTAAAATCCCCGCAGTCTGATTATCCAACTGGCCTGCGCGGTTAGCCAGCGCCACCAAAATAAAACTAAACTCCGACATCGGGGCCGTGGTCACGCCAACCAAAAAAGCGGTTTTGGGTTTGTAGCCCTGGCGGCCGAGCAAAAATAAAATTATCAGCGGATTGGCCAGCATCATAAACAAAGACAAAATAACCACGGCCGGCAAATGGCGCCCAATATTGCCCAAAGCCAGTTGGGAGCCGAACACTATAAAAAAGATAATAATGAAAAAGTCGCGGATAGATTTAACCCGCGCGGCAATTTCCCAATGAACCTCGGAGTTGGCCAAGGCCAACCCCGCTAAAAAGCCGCCGATGGCAAAGTTAAAACCCACCCAGGGCAGGGAAGCAAACGCGGCCAGGCCCAGAGCCCAAGCCAGGGAAAAGGACAACAGCAATTCGTCGCTCCGCCCCAGATATTTAAGCAGCCAAGGCAGAATTTTTTTGCTGACAAAGGCCAAAAGCAAAAAGAATATCAGGGCTCTGACTAAAGTAATTACGGCAATCTGCCAGCCCGGCAGGGAATTAATAATGGTGCCGCCGCCGGACGGATTGCCGATAAATAACAAAATTATCAGCGCCATAAAATCTTCCACAATACTGCAGCCCACGGCAATTCGCGCGGCCAGGCTCTGCATCTGCCCCTTTTCTCCCAAAATTTTAACCACAATAATCGTAGACGAAAAAGTCAGGGCAATGGCCGTGTAAACCGAAGCCGCCAGGCTAAAATGCAGCGCTTGCGACAAAAAAAACGCCAATATAAAAGCCAGCAGCGTATGCCCTATAGTAGTATAAATAACCACCCGGCCGAGCTCTTTGAGCCTCCGCATATCCAGTTCCAGGCCGACCATGAACAGCAAAAGGGTGATGCCGATTTCACCCAAATCGGAAAATATGGACAGCTGGTGGATTTGGGAATAGCCAAGTGCCCCAACCAAAACACCGGTTAAAATAAACGCTATTACCGAAGGCTGCTTAAGCAGGCTGACTAATAACGCAATCAACCCGGCAACAAGCAGGACAAAAGTCAGTTGGTAAAATAAACTATGATCCATTTACCCGCCTAAATTTTGCCCAATTAATTTGGGCAGATTTAAATATAATATTAGTTGCAAACCAATCGTTGTTTGTGAAAATTCTCGCAAAATTTTGGCGGGTTAATTTTTTGTTTCCGATAGGCCCTTATTTTTGTCATTATATCACAACTTTAGGACTTACGCACTTACTGTCATTCCGAGCGAGCAGGGTTATTCAAGCACTTTCGCGAGCCGAGGAATCCCTTAAATCTGATAATTGTCTATCGTTAAGGGATCCCTCCGCTCCGTCCGGCTGATATATTTCGATGACGGACGTCGGTCGGGATGACACATTTAGGTTTAGCGGGTAAATCCTAAACTTGATAAAAGCCCAAAAATCCGCTAAAATAAATCCAGTTATGGATCTCAATACCATCTTTTTTATCGGCCCCCAGGGCAGCGGCAAGGGGACGCAGGCCAAAATTTTAGCCAAACGGTTGGGGTTTTTTTATTGGGAAATGGGCGGAATTTTGCGGGAAGTCGCGGCCAGCGATAGTGCTCTTGGCAAAAGGGTAAAAAACCTGATAGATTCGGGAGTACTGTTAACGGACAGCCAGCTTTACGAAGTGGTGGATAACCGGCTGGGTGAAATCGCCCACGATGTAGGTGTTATTTTTGACGGCATCCCGCGCCGGGTGGCCCAGGCACTACACTTAATGGAATTTTTGCAAAAGCAGGGCCGCAAGGACTTTGCGACGTTATTTGTCAATTTACCGCGGGAAGAATCCGTCGCGCGATTATTAAAACGGGCGGAAATTGAAAAACGCGCGGACGACACCAGGGAAAAAATCGAATTTCGCCTTAAACAATACGAAAACGAAACTATGCCTGTTTTGGATTTTTTAAAACAGCATGGGGGATTTTTTGAAATCGACGGCCGCCCGAGCGTGGAAGAAGTGACAAAGAAAATAGGGCAATCATTAGGCTTGTAGCGTGCCCATTCATGGGCTGTCCCTAAAATAAAACAGCCGATAAATCGGCACGCTACACTTACAATCAATGGAAAAGCGGCATCAACCTTTAAACATTATTCTTCTTGGCGATCCCGCGGCCGGCAAAGCCACGCACGGCGCTTTTTTGGCGAAAAAGTTTAAGCTGTACGATTTGGACATGGGCCGGGAATTAAGGTCGCTGGAACATAATAAACGGCTCAGACTAAAATATCGCCTTGACAAAACATTGGACAGTGGCAAGCTTACACCCACAGAATTGGTCAGAAGCTTATTGCGCGATAAAATTCATGGCACGCCAAAAACACAAGGAATCCTTTTTGATGGCACGCCAAAAATGCTCGGGGAAGCAAAACTTGTGGCAAAATGGTTAAAACAGGAAAAGCGCAATCGCATTCTTTTTATTTATCTGTCTATCCCGATGTCGGAAACAATCCGCCGGATGACCGGCCGCAAAACCTATTTCCGCGGAAAATTCAGCAAGCGGCCCGATGACAACAACAAAGCCTTAAAAAACCGCATTGATTATTATAAAAAAAATATTACGGAAGTAGTGAAATTTTTTAAAAAACTTTACCCGTTTGTAAAAATTTCCACGATGGGCTCGATATCGGAAGCGAGAAAGCGGATAAATAAAAATTTAGAGAAATATCGGGCATCCCAAGCGTAGTTAGCCGATTCATCGGCTGTTTTGACAGCCCATAAATGGGCTAACTACACTTATGAAAACAGGTTATATAAAAACTTCTGATGAAATAACGACTATTGCCGAAGGCGGAAAAATTTTGCACGATATTTTGTACGCCACGGCCGAGCTGGTTAAGCCGGGTATTTCCACGTGGGAACTAAATGAATTCGCGGAAAAGGGGATATATACTGCCGGCGGACGGCCGAGCTTTAAATATTATGGCGATAAAAAAAATCCGTTTCCGGCCGGACTGTGCACATCTATAAACTCCGTGGTGGTACACGGCATTCCCTCGCGCGCGGCAATTTTAAAACAGGGCGATATTGTTGGCCTGGATATTGGCATGGAATACAAGGGGCTCTATACCGACACCGCCATTACCGTGGCGGTGGGAAAAATATCCGGTGTGGCTCAAAAATTAATAGAAGCGACTAAAAAATCCCTGAACGCGGCCATTGCCGAAGCCAGACCCGGCAATACCATCGGCGATATAGCTTTTGCCACGCAAAAAACCGCGGAAGACGCCGGGTTTAGCGTAGTCCGTGATTTAGTAGGCCACGGCGTGGGCTACGAAGTCCACGAAGACCCGGCCGTGCCTAATTACGGCAAAAAAGGTCAGGGGATGAAACTTATGGAAGGCTTGGTTATTGCCATTGAACCGATGCTCTGCGAGAAGGAATACTTTGTGATAATGGATCAAGACGGCTGGACCATCCGGACGCGCGACGGCGGCCTGTCCGCGCACTTTGAACACACAATTGCAATTACGAAAAACGGTGCAAGGATTTTAACACAGTAAATTTAGTGTCAAGGATGACCCTTGACACTAAATTTACCTTAAACAAGACTAATATTTATTTTTTATTTCGTCTTTAACTCTTTCCGCAAAATCGGTGATGGGCATTTGCCCCAAATCTGATCCATCACGTAAGCGTACCGCTACCTTACCCGCCTCAACTTCCTTTTCCCCCACAATCAACTGGTAGGGGATTTTTTGCATGGCGGCTTCGCGGATTTTCTTGCCTACGGATTCGGCACGGTCGTCGATTTCTATCCGCAAACCTGGATTTGCCGCCAACAAAGCATCGCAAACTTTTTTTGCGTATACGACCTGGTTTTCGCCAATCGGCAATATTATTATTTGGGCAGGAGATAACCACAAAGGGAAAGCGCCAGCATAATGCTCTATTAACACTCCCAAAAAGCGTTCAACTGAACCCAAAATTGCAACATGCAAAACCGCAGGGCGGTGTTTTTGTCCGTCTTCGGCGGTATAATTCATGTCAAAATTTTCCGGCTGGTTAAAATCAAGCTGAACCGTGGTTAACTGCCAGCTTCGGCCAATGGCGTCTTTAACCATAATGTCTATTTTGGGTCCGTAAAAAGCCGCCTCACCCTCTTCCACAATATAAGGCTTGCCCCATTTTTTTACAGCTTCAATCAATATCGATTCCGATTTTTCCCATAATTCATCGGTACCGAAATATTTTTCTTTATTTTTTTGGTCGCGAGTGGAAATTTGGACCAGGAAATCCGAAAATCCAAAAGAACCGTAGACCACCTCCATCAAGCTTAAAATCATTTCAATCTCAGCGCCAATCTGGTCGTGTCTGACAAAATGGTGGGTATCGTCCTGGGTTAACGCTTTTACCCTTAACAAACCGGAAAGCTCTCCGGATTTTTCATTGCGATAAACAGCCGTAGTTTCCGCGTATCTTATCGGCAAATCACGATAGCTGTGCGGTTGGGCGTTATAAAGCTCAAAATGATGGGGGCAGTTCATAGCCTTCATTACCATTTCATTGCCTTCACCGTCTTTCATAATCGGCATCATGGCGTCATATTTGCCCAAGTGCCCGCTTTTTTTATACAGGTCCGTTTTTGCAATGTGCGGTATTCGCACAAAGGAATAACCCCTTTTAATTTTTTCGTCACGGACAAATTCTTCCAGCTGGCGGATAATTTCCATCCCTTTTGGCAAAAACATGGGCAAACCGGGGCCTACCAGTTCCGAAAAAGTAAACAAACCCAACTTGGGACCCAAAACTTTATGGTCCCTTTTCTCCGCCTCTTCCAGCATTTTTAGATATTTACCCAGTTCATCTTTGGTGTCAAAAGCCACGCCATAAATGCGGGTCAGCATTTTATTTTTTTCGTCCCCGCGCCAGTACGCGCCGGCAATTTTCGTTAACTTATAGGATTCCGGATCGATTTTGGACATATCGTCGGCATGCCCGCCGCGGCACAAGTCCTCAAAATATTCGCTGGACTTATATATAGTAAGAGTCTGCCCTTCTTTTGAAAACTCCTCGATTAATTCCAGTTTATAAGGATTGTCTTTAAACATTTCCCTGGCTTGATCGGCCGAAACTTCCTTACGCTCAAAAGTTGTCCAGGTCTTTTGGAGCTTTTCCATTTCTTTCTCAATTTTCGGCAAATCCTTGTCCGTAATGGGCTCCTTGAATTCAAAGTCATAATAAAAACCGTTGTCTATAGCCGGACCAATGGTTCTTTTTGTGCCCGGATAAAGTTTTATTACCGCCGCGGCTAAAAGATGGGCTAAAGAGTGTCTCTTATTTTGTAATTCTTGATTACTTTCCATAAACTCTCCTTATGTGTCATCCCGAGTGCAGCCGAGGGATCCCTTAACCCCGACAATACACCCTAGATTTAATTATTTCCAATCGTCTGACAAGTCTTTCCAATGAGGGTTGATCTTTTTAATCAATGCTTCTTTTTTCTTGCGTCCATAACCTTTAATTTGCTTTTCCCTCATAATAGCGGATTCTATATCGCTTGTCTCTTCAAAATAGACGAGCTTATGGCACTGGTACTTTTTAGTAAAGCCTTCGATTAAGTCATTTTTATGCTGATAGGCCCTTTTATATAAATCATTTGTAACTCCGGTATACAGGGTACCGCTTGTGCTGGCTAAAATGTAAACAAAATACTGGCGGTCTTGCATATACTAGATTTAAGGGATTCCTCGGTCGGCTGCACTCCCTCGGAATGACACAAAGGGCATTAAAACGTAAAAGCCCCAAGGTTGGGTTATCAAAAATGATAACTCAAGCCTGGGGCCCTGCTACGCAGGACGTTTCCGTCCCAGAATTTTTCTCCGCCAAAGGCGAAGAAAACTTTTCATCCGCTATGGCTCTAGAACACAGCAGATTTATTGCAATTTGTCTCAAGCTCCTCGGGTTGGTGACCCGAATCAACGCTTGAAGAACTGAATTTACTATAACAAATAAATAAAAACCGCGCAAGAATGTTTTCCACAATCTATTTTCCTCAATATTAAAGCTAAAATTTAAGATTAAAGTTTACTGCATTGATGGGCACCATCTGGCAGCCGCCAGATGGTGCCCATCAAGGGGCATTGACAGCCGCGGACCGCTCTGCTAATTTGAGCCTAGCAAAGTCGCAGGAGGACATGATGTCGTTTCGTGTCCAAATGCGGTTTTCTAGACTTTCTGCAAAGGAGCTATGCCTTATGTTCTCGATCTTGCTGACCCCCGGTTACCCCTGGGGTCTAATCTTAGGCGGAGTGGCATTGGTGTTAATCGGTGGCGGCGGAATGCTTTACATGGTATTGCGCGGCGGCCAACCGAAGCCGCCAAAAGCCAAGGGCTGGCCCATCAGCTTGCTGAACTACGTCGACCCGCCAAAGCCGCCGCAGAGATAGGAGGCCAGATGCGCCGCGGCAACCCCATCGCGTGGCTCGTCTTCGGAATCTTCATAGCTTTCGGGCTGTGGGGATTTACACAGGTTCACGGGTGGGGATTTGTTCTGCCCACCGTGCCCCTTGCGCTGGCCGCTGGAATGCTGGCGCTCAATCGACATCTCAGCCGGCCTCACGCCGGCACAGGAGGATAGAATATCGAGAAACGATTTACAAGCAAAGCGCCGCCGAAACCTTGGGACATTCCGGCGGCGACAATTTTTTTTATAGCCGATAAACTTGTCCCGTGCTTGACACGGGATCGGCACACTACGCAAAAGAAAGCAGGCCGATGGCCTGCGCTACATTCGTGCTTGGCTAAATGCTAATCGCTAAACGCTAAAAGCCGATAAATCCGCCTCGGCTCGCGCCGAGCGAGACGGGTCGGCACGCTACATGTGCGTTAATTCACATCGACTAAATCAATCTCCGCCACCGCCCGCAGCTCCGCCATCAGCTCATTGCTCATTGCCACCAGGCTTTGGGTTTTTATTTTTTTCGCGCCCGTCCCGGCGCCCACGGACAAATAGACCTGCACGTTGCCCGGGTGCTTTTGCAAAATATCCTTAATGTTATTCAAAATAAATTTATCGGCCAGTCGCTCCATATGCAAAACCACGCTCTTATTTTTTTCCATTTCACTAAGCGCCATGCCGTATACATCGTCGTTTGGCAGTTCGGTAAGATCTTCCGCGATTAATTTAAACTCCTCGTCTTTATCGGAAAGCCTGCCTTTAACCTGCACAATTTTGTCGTCGGAAAGTAGCGGCACCACCTTTTCCATTATCGTGGGAAAAACCAAAACTTCCACATTGCCGGTTAAATCTTCCAGCGTAAAAAAAGCCATGGGGTCGTTTTTGCGGGTCAAAGTTTTTTTCAATCGGGAGATTATGCCGCCCATCACCACATTTTTGCCCAGTTCGTCCAAAGACAGGCTTTTGACCGTCCTTAAGGTAGAAAGCACCTTACGATAGACGTCAAGCGGATGAGCTGAAACATACATGCCCAAGTGCTCTTTTTCCCACAGCAGTTTTTCTTCTTTGGTAGCCGGAGTTGCCGCGCGCAATTTAAGCCGGCCCATTTGCAAACTTTTGCCGAACAGCGAATTTTGCCCGCTATTTTCGTCCTTAAAATGCTGTCGGACAAAATCCAGCACGTCTTCGGTATTGGCCAAAAGCTGGCCGCGCTCGCCAAAACCGTCCAGCGCCCCGGCCTTACAGAGGGCCTCCCAGGATTTTTTGTTGAGATTTTTGGTGTGGCATTTAATCAGGAAGTCTTCCAGGGAGCTAAATAGTTGCGAGTTGCGAGTTGCGAGTTGCGAGGCAACAGTTTCACTCGCTACTAAAAACTCGCTACTCGGAACTTTCTCGGCTCTAATCTCTATTATCTTCTCAATCACATCGCTCCCCAAATTCTTTATCGCGTTTAACCCAAAGCGGATGGTTTTATTGTCCACCACGGTAAAATCACCCAGGCTCTCGTTTACGTCCGGCGGTAAAACGGTCAGCCCTAAATGGGCGCATTCTTCCACGGCTTCGTAAATTTTGTCTTCGTCGCCGCTCTCCGCGGTCATTAACGCGGCCATAAATTCAACCGGAAAGTTGGCCTTCATATACGCGGTTTGATAGGAGACCACGGCGTAAGACGCCGAATGGGCTTTGTTAAACCCGTAAGCGGCAAACGGCTCAATCCATGTCCAGATTTGTTCGGCTTTTGCGTGCGACCAGCCCGAGGTTTCCATACAGCCCTGCACAAACTTAATTTTTTGCTTGGCCATTTCTTCGGGAATTTTTTTGCCCACGGCCTTGCGGAATTTGTCCACCTCTTCCCAGCTGTAGCCGGCCAAATCGTGCGCGATGGTCAGCAAATCATCCTGATAAACCAAAACCCCATAAGTGCGGTGGAGAATTTTTCCCAAAGCGGGATCAAAATATTTTATTGATTTTGGGTCGTGCTTGCGCGAAATAAATTCCGGAATAAATTGCATCGGTCCCGGCCGGTACAGCGCTATCATGGCCATAATGTCAAAAATCGTCGCGGGTTTCAGCTCCCTTAAGTAGCGCGTCATACCGGAAGAGCCCATTTGGAACACGCCAAAAGTCAGACCTTCGGAAAGCAGTTTAAAAGTTTTGGGGTCCGGATGGGGGAGGTTGTATATGTCAATTTTTGTCTGGTGGCGCTGCTGTACCAGCCTCACCGCGGTTTCCAAAATCGACAAATTGCGGATGCCCAAAAGGTCCAGTTTCACCACGCCAAGCGCTTTGCTATTGGCGCCGACGTCCAAAGCGTACATATCGTACTGGGTAATTATGCGCTCGCCGTCGGGCTCCTTTTGCAGTGGCATATAGTCGGTAAGCGGCGTGGGAGTAATGACAATCCCCGCGGCGTGTACCGAGGCATGCCTCGCGCAGCCTTCCAGCTTTTTGGCAATTTCCAAAACGCGGTGGGTCTCCGGGTCGTGGTCATAAATATCCTTAAGTTCGGGGGTTTTTTGCAAAGCCTTTTCCAAAGTCATTAAAAAACCCTGCTTGCCAATGGGAATCATTTTGGCAATTTGGTCGCACTTGGAATAGGGCACCGCCAAAGCCCTCCCGACGTCCCGCACCGCGGCGCGCGCGGCCATAGTTCCAAAAGTAATTATTTGAGCGACTTTATCGCTGCCGTATTTTTTTGTGATATATTCAATGGCCTCGTTGCGGCGATTGTCGGCAATATCCAAATCTATATCCGGCGGGGTCGGGCGGTGCAGGCTCAAAAACCTTTCCACGGATAATTCATAATACAGCGGGTCAACGTTAGTAATACCCAATATTCTGCCGATTATACTGCCCGCGGCGCTGCCGCGGGTGTTGGTAATGGCGCCTAAGGCATGCGCGCCGGCGACCACGTCGGCCGCCATCAAAAAATAAGTGTCAAAACCTTTTTTACAAATTATGTCCAACTCATAGTCTATGCGCTGTTTTATGGCCTCGGGAAGAATCAGAAAATCGGAAGAATCAGACTGATGAGCCAATGGTTGGGCATCGGCTTCCGATTGTTCCGACTTCTGATTTGTCCGATTTTCCGGTTTTCCATAAAGCGGCAACGCCTTTTCGTAAGTGATCTTTTTTAAATACTCTTTGGAATCCATCCCGTCGGGAATTTCCACTTTCGGAAAATAGCGCTGGTCTATGGCAATTTCCAAATTACATAAATCGGCGACTTTTTGGGTGTTGTCCACCGCCTCCGGCACATCGTAAAACAGCTCGCGCATCTTTTCGGGCGATTTTAAAGACAAGTCGTAGCCGCGCATATCCAACCGGTCGGTGTCGTTTACCGTCCGGCCGGTGCCAATACAGACCATAACATCCTGCGCTTCCGCGTCTTCGGGGTAAATATAGTGGCAATCGGCCGTGGCTACCACGGAAAGGTTATTGGCTTTAGCCAGGGCGATAAGTTTTTTGTTGAGCTCCTCTTCACGTCCGCTATCGCTTTTGGCGTTCCTTTGTATCTCGATAAACAATCTTTCCCCGCCAAAAATATCCAAATATTTTTCCAAAACTTTTTGCGCCTTATCATCCGTTTTCCCCATTAAAGCCCGGGCAATTTCGCCCCGCTGACAGCCGGACAGGCAGATTAGCCCATCCGCGTGTTTCCGTAACAGATCCGTGTCAATCCGCGGTTTATAATAAAACCCTTCCAAATGCGCCAGGGTGGAAAGCTTCATTAAATTATGGTAACCGGTTTGGTTTTGCGCCAGTAAAATTACATGGTGATAATCGGCATCAACCTTGCCTTCTTTATCGTTCATGGAACGCGGCGCAATGTAAGCTTCCATGCCGATAATGGGTTTAATGCCCGCGGCTTTGCACTCGTTATAAAACTCTATGGCGCCGTACATCACGCCGTGGTCGGTCAACGCCAAACTTTCCATGCCAAGTTCCTTGGCGCGCAAAACCAGCGGCTCAATTTTAGACAAGCCGTCAAGAAGGGAATAATGGCTATGGCAATGTAGGTGCGTAAATGACATAAATTCGAAATTCTAATATCAAAATCCGAAACAAATCACAATAATTCAAATATTTTAAACCGCGGTTAAAACATTATAATCAAATAGATTTCCTCGGAGATCTGCTCCGGGGTGTTCCATCCCGACCGACGAGTGCATCCGAGGAGTGGAGGGATCTATCAGATAACAGATTCCTCGACTCGTCCTCAGAGTGCATTGTGGACTCGCTCGGAATGGAACACTAAAGAGTGCAGTTGATACCTCGCAGCTCTGCTGCGGGAGGATTCATTTTTGAATTTTGATATTGTTTCGATTTTCGTGCTTCGGATTTCGGATTTCTTCCTATAGCATACCAAAATTCCGCCAACTTTGCTATAATAAATCCAGCAAAAAATTCACCCGCCTAAACTTTGCCAGAGCCACAAAGCAAGGCTTAAATGTCAGAAAAATTTAACAACCACACCTGCTTAATTCTTTACGCAAAGTTTTGGCAGGTAAAACAAAAATGAGTTTATTTACGGAAAAAATGGAACTTGGAGTCCAGGAAGCCGAACTGGAAACCCGAAAAGTTTTAGGCGGCCTGCCGGCGATATTCCGCTGGCTGGTCATTCTGATAATAATCGGTTTAATCCCGGCTTATTTTATTGCCAAATCGGTTTCTTACAAAATCTGGCTGGCCAGGTACCAGCAAGGCGCGATTATGGCTAAGCCGAGTTTTACCAATCCCCAGGCTATTTTAGTTTCGCCGATTAACATTACCACGCTCGGCACCGGCCAGTACGCGGCCGTGGTAAAAATCAGCAATGCCAATTTGGATTTATCCCTGGAAAAAATTCCTTACAGCCTGAACTTTTACAACTCCAAAGGCCAGGAGGTTTATACTTTTAACGACAGTTTGTTCTTGCTCCCTAATCAAACCAAATATTTAACCGCGCCGACCTTTGCCACCGGCGAACAAATTGCCAGCTCCACCTTACAGCTTCCGCCGAACCTGCCCTGGCAAAAACGCCTGCAAATACCGCAGGTGGATTTAGAAACTTCGCTGCCTTCAGCTTTTTATCAAACTTCGCCGCAGGCTTTCGTGGCCCAGGGAGATTTTTTAAACAACAGCCCATACACTTTAAATAAAGTCCGGCTGACTTTTGTACTCTATAATTCCACAGGCCAAATAATCGGCTCCAGCCAGCGCGACGAGTCCACCGTCTCACCGTTTGAACGCCGCGCCTACAAACAACTGTGGCCGAACGCTCAAGTGCCCGATTTTGCCAAGGTAGAAGTTACCGCCGATACCGACACTTTGGACCCCAATAATCTTTCCATTGCCGCGACGCCGCCGTCTTCTTCATCCGACCTAAGCCGACCTTCATCGGGGAACCAATAACTTATAATTTTAGGGCTTACTCATTACGCATAAGGCCGGGCAGCCGGACAAAATTTGTTTTGCCTTACGCTTTGCCAACGCACGATGTGGATAATAGTGAAGACGTTCACTGGCAAAGCGCGGGGCAAAAAAATTTTGCCGGTTGCCCGGCCTAGCGAGTTAGCGCTTAAATCCCAGAATTATCAATAATAAATTGATGTTTAGTTTTTTTAATAAATTTAAATACCTGGACATCCCCCTTCTGCTGGCGACCTTTTTGCTGGTGCTGGCCGGAGCTGCCATTTTATACGCCACCACGCTGTCCTCGGACAGTAAAATAATTTTTTACCGCCAAATGGCCTTTTTGGGAATCGGGCTGGCAGGTTTTTTATTTTTGAGTTTTTTTGATTTTCACCGTTTGGCCAAACTAAACCGCATTATTTACGTTTTTTGCTCAAGCGTGCTCTTATACCTTTTAATATTCGGCACCCTGATTAAAGGCGGGAAGCGCTGGCTGAACATTGCTTTTTTGGGTTTCCAACCCGCCGAGCTGGCCAAGCTGGCGGTAATTTTGGGTCTGGCGCGCCTGCTCTATTTAAAGCGCGGGCAAATAAATTCCTGGGGGACTTTTTTATGGTCGTTTGTTTACGCGCTGGTGCCGGCTGTGCTGGTCGCGCTTGAGCCGGATTTAGGCTCGGCTTTGGTTATTTTAAGTTTGTGGGTGGGAATAATTTTGCTTAGCCCGATAAAGAAAAAATATTTAGTGGCGCTGTTTTTGGCTCTGGCTTTGGTTTGCGGCGGAGCCTGGAAATTTTATCTTAAACCTTTCCAAAAAGACCGCGTGATGACTTTTATAAACCCATCCTTGGATCCCAAAGGCCGCGGATATAACGTGCGCCAGGCCACCATAGCCGTGGGGGGAGGGGAGCTGTTGGGCCGCGGCCTGGGCAAAGGCGTGCAAAGCCAGCAAAAATTCCTGCCCGAGCGCCAGACCGACTTTATTTTCGCCGCGGCCGGCGAAGAAATCGGCTTTGTCGGCTTAATTACCCTGCTCGGCCTGTACTTTTTTTTATGCTATAGATTAATGCAGATTCTTAAAAACGCCAAAGACGATTTGGGCATGTATATTGCCGGCGGCGTACTGTTTTTTTTCTTTTTCCACGTGTTAATTAACGTCGGCATGAACATCGGCCTTTTGCCGGTAACCGGCATACCTTTGCCGTTTGTCAGCGCCGGCGGGAGCTCTTTAGTGGTCAGCCTGCTGTGCCTGGGCATGGCGCAAAATGTGAGTTTGCAGTCCAAAGCCTTGCGGTTCTAAAGAAAAATGCTATAATTGTAGTAATCGCAAATATACAAATATTAACAAATATACAAATCGATTTTAAGACATACGCTTTGATGAAAAACAATTTGTATATTTGTGTTGATTTGTATATTTGCGAACACTACCTATGAAGAACTACGACCTGAAAAAAATTATGGAATGGCTGGGGTTTTTATTGCGTTGTCCTATTTGCAGCCACAAATATAACCTGGAAAAAACCAAAATATTGGAAAGCGAACAGGATGCCGTTTACAACGAAGCCAGGATTTTAATCCATTCCGACTGCCAAAAATGCAAAAGTTCGGTAATGTTTAACGTTGAAATCCGCGGCCCGGAAGTTTTTAGCGTCGGTATGATCACGGACTTAACCGGCCAGGACAGCGCCAAGTTTAATAAACTCGGCCCCATAAACGCCAACGAAGTTTTGGGCATCCACCAGGCTATTAGAAATTTTAAAGGTGATTTTATAAGGGGGTTTACTAAAACTCTGGAAAAAAAATAAATTTATTTAATCGAAGTTTAAACCAAATCCCGCCTGGACAAAGTCCGGGCTTTTTGTTATAATCATCAAACATTAAGACTTTTGAGTACTCCGAGATTCATCGGGGGATGGGGAAGTCATTTAAGGACACACAATGGACAAGCTTCAGATAA
>Ga0182027_10007774_pt1 | contig 15731 bp, 14 predicted proteins | sample 712E1DmetaG_FD_121300 | JGI IMG/M metagenome (GOLD analysis project Ga0182027, IMG submission 121300) | Permafrost microbial communities from Stordalen Mire, Sweden - 712E1D metaG (Illumina Assembly) | ecosystem: Environmental > Terrestrial > Soil > Wetlands > Permafrost | place: Sweden...
ATACAATTCAATCCGCCCTCACCAAGCTCTTGATTATCAAACTCCATTAGGATATATTAATAGTCAACTCTTACCGATGTCCTCATCTCGTACAAGTTCTTGAAAAAATGTCCTTTTGTGCTATACTGAAAAAAATTGTTTATGGAGGACGCAGCTTTTCAAAATGCAGCTCCTGCCTTTACGGTGCCCTCTAAAAAATCTCCAAAAAGATTTGTCTATTTAGTTATTGGCGTAATAGTTTTAATAATAATTTTTGTTTTTTCCTCAAGATTTCTTTTATCTTCTAAGAAAGAAATTAAAAAAGTTGTTCCTACTCCTACGGTTGCCGAAAAAATCACTAATACTCCAACACCTGAAATTTCAGGAGAAATAACGCCAACCCCTACCATTAAACCAACCAACAATCCTGTTGACAAAGAGTCAGGTCTTAACAGAAGCAAACTTAATGTGGAAGTTGAAAATGGAAGCGGAGTAGTGGGGGCGGCAGGAAAAGTAGCAGAGCTCTTAAAAGGATTAGGATATAGCATTTTGGGAACGGAAAATGCAGATAATTTTGACTACACCGGAGTAACGATTTCAGTAAAAAGCGGAAGCTCCGACTACGGAGAATTGTTAAAATCCGATCTTGGAAAGAAATACACAGTTTCATCAAGTTTAAGTGATTTATCCGCCACTGCCTCTCCTGATGCGGTCGTTATTATTGGGAAATAGGTTGCTCAACTATTAAGATTAAGGTACTATAATTTTATGATCGCAAGTTACGATTTACTAACTATTGGCAAAGCCACAATAGATGCTTTTTTGCTAGTTACAAAAACCAATAAACACTTTAGGATTGACGATAAAACAAAAGAACTTTGTATAAAATATGGAGATAAAGCAACAGTCGACAGGGTTGTTTTTTCAATGGGCGGAAACGCTGCAAATGTTTCCGTTGGGGCTTCAAGGATGGGGCTTAAAACCGGAATTGCCGCGGAAATAGGAACGGATGAATTTTCACAAAAGATAATAAACGGGCTAAAAAAGGAAAAAGTTTCCGAAATTCTTCTTAAACAAACAGACAACGCAGACAGCTCATTTTCGGTAATCGTTAATTTTAAAAAAGAAAGAACAATCTTTTGCGAAGATGTAAAAAGAGAGCATGATTTTAATTTTGAAGGAATCAGTGCTAAATGGATTTACCTAACATCAATGGGAGAAAAATGGAAAGAAGCCTACAAAAGGTCGCTTTTTTTTGCAAAAAGCACAGGTGCAAAGATTGCTTTTAATCCCGGTACTCCACAAATCGACAGTGGAGAAGAAAGCATAATGCAGATTCTTAGAGAAACAGAAGCACTTTTTGTTAATAAAGAAGAAGCTGGGAAAATTTCCGGACTTAAAACGGACGAAATAGAAAAATTACTTTTAAGATTATCAAAACTAGGACCGGAAACAGTAATAGTTACCGATGGAGAAAGAGGATCATTTCTTTATAACAAAAAAGAAGGCTTTTTAAAACACGGAGTGAAAAAGCAAAAGGTTATCGAAAAAACCGGTGCAGGTGATGCGTATTCCAGTGGTTTCATTTCTGCTGTTATTTATGGTAAAAATTTAAAAGAAGCTATGCACTGGGGGAGTTTGAATGCCGAGTCGGTAATTACAAAAGTTGGAGCACAAGAAGGGCTTTTAATGCGTAGTCAAGTTGAGTAATTATGTTAGGTTACGATAAAAAATTATTTATTTTACCCTTTGACCACAGAACGTCTTTTATTAAAGGCTTGTTGGGTGAAAAAGCCGAATTATCAAATGAAGACATTAAGTACTTAAAGGAGGAGAAAGAAATTATTTATGAAGGTTTTAAAAAAGGAATAGACTTAGGAATTCCTAAAGATGAGGCTGCGATTTTAGTAGATGAAGAATTTGGCAAAGAAATTCTTGAAAATGCGGTCATAAATTCAATTGCAATCCTTGTTTCGGTTGAAAAAAGCGGAGAGAAAGAATTTATTTTTGAATTTTCCGATTTTGAAAATCACCTTAATGCTTTTTCTCCAACTTTTGCAAAAGTACTTCTTCATACAGAATCTTTTAAAGAAATTGAGAGTAAGAATAGACAAATTGAAAAGTTAAAAAAAGTAAACGAATTTTGTAGGAAAAACAGTATAAAGTTTTTAATTGAACCGCTTACTTATCGTCAAGCAGCGGATGAGTTATTAACAGAGCAAATTTTAATTATTGAGGAGCTAAACAATAGCGGAATTGAGCCTGATGTTTGGAAGCTAGAAGGCTCGGAACAAAAAGAAAATTATGAAAAAATTGTTAATGTCGCAAGAAAAGAGGGTAGAGATAGGGTTGGAATCGTGATCTTAGGAGGAGGAGAGGATAAAGAAAAAGTAGAAAAAATAATAGAGGCCGGTTCTAAAGTTAACGGAGTAATTGGTTTTGCAATTGGTAGAACAATTTTTTGGCAACCGTTAATTTCGCTAAAACAAAAACAAATAACTGCTGATGAAGCAATAGAGGAGATAGCCAAAAATTATCTTTATTTTTATAAAGTTTTTGAAAATAAATGAAAATATATTTAGCTGCCGATCATGCAGGTCTTGATTTAAAAGAAAAAGTAAAAAATTTTCTGCATAAATTGAATTATGAGGTTGAAGATTTAGGAACATTTAGTTTTGATAAAGATGATGATTATCCCGAAATAATTTCAAATGCGGCAGAAAAGGTTGCGAAAGACAAGAATTCCAAAGGAATAGTTTTTGGCAAATCGGGAACAGGAGAGGCGATAGTTGCTAATAAAATAAAAGGAATAAGAGCAGTAATCGGATTTTCAAGAGAAAACGTGGAGTTATCAAGGGAAGACAATGATTGCAATGTTCTATCATTAGGAGCACGGTTTACAGATGAACACAAGGCATATTTGTTAACCAGAGCTTTCTTGGATAAGGAATTTTCAGGGGAGGAAAGACACATAAGGAGAATTAAAGAAATAGAAAAATTAGAAAACAAATAAACATGCTTGAAGTTATACCTGGAATATTAGAAAAAGACTGGGACAAAATTGAGACGAAACTAGAAGCTCTTAAAGGGTTAGTGAGAACAGTGCAGATTGATGTTATAGATGGTAAATTTACTGACGCAAAGACCTTTTTGGATCCCAAACCATTTTCAAAATATAAAGATGATTTTATTTTAGAAGCTCATTTCATGGTTAATGAGCCGATAAACTATCTTGATTCTTTTGCTACTGCTGGTTTTAAACGATTTATTGGTCAAATTGAGAAAATGTCTGATCAGACTGAGTTTGTTGCGAAGGGTGAACTTTTGGGGGAAGTCGGTTTGTCAATTGATTTAGATACAGGACTTGAAAAAATAAAGGTTGATTTATTTGATCTTGATTGTATTACAATAATGACTGTTAAAGCCGGCGTATCCGGTCAAGCATTTAACAGTGAAAATCTAGGTAAAGTAAAAGATTTGCTTAAAAAACTTCAAGAACACCCGTTAGAAAAAAAATTGGATATTGAAACAGATGGAGGAATGAATGAAAAAACACTTCTATTGGCAAAAGAGGCAGGGGTAAACAGATTTATCGTCAATAGCTTTTTATTTAATGGAGATATATCTGAAAACTTGAAAAAAATTAGATTATTATTGGGTAGATAAAAGAGTAGCCGAAGGACTGGCGCTAAAACTACAAGAAGTACTATCGGTGCCTTTTACAAAATATTCAACCGATCCCGCACATTTTTTTGCAATAATATTGTCAGGAACTGTTTGGTATTGTTTTGGTACTCCTGCGAGGACGTTTGTCATTATTTGGTTCCAAATTGGTGCTGCGCCCGTTATTCCGGAAGCAAGAGTTTGGCTCATTGGAGAGTTGTCGTTATTTCCAACCCAAACCGCAACAAGTCTTGATGGAGTATAGCCGAAAGTCCAGTTATCCCTTTTTTCATCGGAGGTGCCGGTCTTTACCGAGACGGTTTGATTAGGAATATTTAATTGTGAATTTAATCCAAACTCCATTATTCTTGCTTTGTTATCAGCTAAAATGTTTGAAAGAATATAGGCAACGCCGGGGTCCAACACTTTTTTCCCCAGACTTTGTCCCTTTTCCTCTATTACACTTCCTTTATAATCGGTTATTTTTAAAATTGGATTTACAGGAACCGCTATTCCGTTATTTGCTAACGTTCCGTATACGCTTGCCATATCTGTCATCTTAACTTCTGCCGCGCCTAAGGTTATAGAAAGTCCATAATCTTTTGGATCGCTCCAGGTAGTTATTCCCATATCTTTAGCAAGAGAAACCATGGTTGGAATTCCGATTGCATTTAGGGTTTTTACAGCCGGAATATTAAAAGAATTACCCAGGGCTATTCTTAACGGAATCTTTCCATGAAATTTTCCGTCATAATTTACGGGAGAATAAATTGAACCTCCGGAGGAGTAAGAGACAGGAGAATCATCAAGAATTGTTGCTGCCGTAAAGCCATGTGATAAAGCAGCAGCATAGGTAACAACTTTTATACTGGACCCCGGTTGTCTTAAGGATGTTGTAAGGTTAACCTTTCCATTCTGTTGATCATAATAATCTTTACTTCCGACCATTGCTAGAATGTCTCCATTTCCGGGATTTGTTACCAATGCTGCTCCATTGCTTAGCCCATATGCGGAATCATTTAAAACTTCGTTTTTAACAGTTTGCTCTGCCATATTCTGAATTTTTAAATCAAGAGACGTTTTTACAGTTAATCCGCCCTTTTCAACCATAAGCAACCCATATTTTTGTACTAATAGGTCTCTAACATACATTACGAAATGAGGAGCATAAATAGGTGTTTGCGGAGGATTAAAGACCAAGTTTTCATTTTCGGCATTGATTCGTTGAAATGTTGTTATATAGCCTAAGTCCTGCATTCTTTTTAAGACATCTTTTTGTCTGTTTTTCCAAAGATTCGGATACTCCCCATATGGAGAATATGTTGTTGGAGCTTTAGGAATTCCGGCTAAGAATGCGCATTGGGCAAGGTCCAGATCTTTAACTTTTTTATTAAAATAAACTTCTGACGCTGCTTCCACGCCCCAAGAAGTTCCTCCGTAAGGAACTTGGTTAAAATACATTTGTAATATTTGGTTTTTGCTGTAAAGTCTTTCTGCCCAGAAAGCCAGAATTATTTCCTTGACTTTTCTACTTATGCTTATTTCAGGGGAGAGAAGAGTAGATTTTATTAACTGTTGAGTTATTGTTGATCCACCCTGAAAGGATTTTCCCGTTAAGTCAGCAATAGCAGCTCTAATAATTGCGGCAATGTCAAAGCCGGGATTTTTGTAGAAGTCTTTGTCTTCAATTGCGATAGTTGCATTTTTTAAGTTTTGGGGAATTTCAGAAAGAGGAACAATAGTTCTGTTTTCATTGGCGTAGATTTGATAGAGCAATGTTCCGTTTCTGTCCAAAATCTTCGTTGTTTGTGGCATCTCTCTTACTGAAAGTTCTTGTGGATTAGGTAGTTGCTGAAGAAAAATGAAAAATAAAATTGGAAAGAAAATAAAAATAGATGAGAAAATTAACCCTAAAGAAAAATACCTAAATTTTGGTAAAAAACCAACTTCTTTTTTATTTTCCTGAAAGGTAATTTTTGTTGTTGGTTTGCGTCTGAAAGGTTTAGCTAAAAACCTCCTAAGTTTTCTTAGGATCTTTTTAATGCCTAGGTAGCTTTGTCTGATTTTAAACTTTAGTCTGTTTCTTTTAAGTCTTTGATTTGCCATCTCTTGTGAAATATCAAATCTCAAGTTAGAGGCTTTAATACGTACTTTTAGAAGTTTAATTTTAAGCGAAATTAAAAGAAACGAAGAAAAAGTCTTTATACCATTTGCGGTTTTTTTAATTTTTGCGGATACTACCTTCAATATAAAAAAGACAAAATTGCCTATTTTTATAAAAATTTTCAAAATAAAAAGTATTACTGAAAAAAGCATTTTTAAATTCATATTTTAAAGGGCAGTATAAACCGTGATAAATTCTCGAAAGGGACTGTCAGAATTATACTATAGGTAATTTGGGTTGAAAAGAGGCAATTTAATGCCCTGGCGGTGCCGGGGTAGGACTAGGAGATGGAGTCGGGTGGGCACAGCTTATGCAGTATTTGGATCCAGTTGGATCACTCACAACCTGTTCGTCTTTTAGCTCAAGGTTATCTGTTTGTCCGGGAGCTGCTTCTGCCCCAGTGGTTTTGTCTACCCAGACCTTTTGATTTTCGACCTTAAAATTAGCAAAGGGCTCGGTTCCTTTTATAAAGTACTCAAAACGGCCTTGGCAAGAATCTTTTGAACCTGATGCCAAAAGTCCATTAGAACAAACTACCTTTTGGACTATATTGCTGGGTCTTTGCATTGGCTCGGGTGGCCTGTTTTGGATAAGCTGGGTCATAATATCGTGCCAAATTGGAGCAGCTCCTGTTATACCCGACACAAGGCCGCTCATTGGAGTATTGTCGTTATTTCCAACCCAAGTAGCTACAACGTACGATGGCGTATAGCCAATTGTCCAGTTGTCTCTAAAATCATTGGTAGTTCCTGTTTTAACCGACACTACCTGGCCCGGGATTTTTAATTCCGAACTTTCTCCAAACTCCATTACCCTTGCAGAATTATCGGCTAAAATATCAGAAATTATAAAAGAGACTCCTGTTGGCAAAACTTTCTTTCCGAAAATTGGACTGCTTGGAGGAGTATATTGTTCTAAAACCTTTCCTTTTCTATCTGTGACTTTTAAAATTGGCTCGAGGTTAATTCTATATCCTCCTGTCGCAAAATCTCCGAAGACTTGTGTCATATCAAGCATTGTGACTTCCCCTCCGCCGAGTGTTAGCGAAAGACCGTAATTACTGGGATCTTTCCAGGTTGTAATTCCCATAGCAGTGGCAGTGTCAATAAAAGATGGAATACCGTTTAATTTAAGCATTTTTACAGCAGGTATGTTAAATGAGTTGCCAAGCGCATAACGCATTTGGACAATGCCATGAAACTTTCCGTCGTAATTTACAGGGCAATATGGTTTTTGCCCCGGACTAGGAAAGCAGGTAGGTGCATCTATAAAAGGTGTGGCTGCAGTGTAGCCTTTAATTAGTCCAACAGCGTAGTTAACGGGCTTGATAGAAGAACCAGGTTGTCTTTGGGCAAGAGCTACGTTAACATTTCCGTCAATTTTTTCGCTAAAATAATCTTTGCTTCCTACCATTGCTAAGATTTCCCCTGTCTCCGGATCTGTAATCATGGCAGCTCCATTAGTAACGTGATATCCTGCGAGATCATCAACATGAGATGAAACAGTTGCCTGAGCCATGTTTTGTAAATCCAAATCAAGAGAAGTTATTACGCTTAGACCGCCTTCCTCAACTTCCTTTTCGCCATACTCTTTTATTAATAGATCTTTAATGAATAGGACAAAATGTGGTGCTTTAATTTCGTTTGAAAACCTTTTGTAATTTAAGGGTTCATTGTAAGCTTTGTCCGCTTGTTGTTGTGTAATATATTTTTCTTCAGCCATTGCTTCTAAAACTTGCTTTTGTCTTTGTTTTGCCAATTCCGGGTGAGAACCAAAAGGAGAGTAGGTAGTCGGAGCCTCAGGTAGTCCTGCCAAAAGACTGGATTCCGCAAGGTCAAGGTCTTGCGCTTTTTTACCAAAATATGTCTCTGCTGCTGCTTCTATTCCATAGGCAGTTCCTCCGTAAGGGGTTTGATTTAGGTACATTTCCAATATTTGATTTTTAGAATATAAGAGTTCGGTTGCATAAGCTAATACAATTTCCTTAACCTTTCTGGTAATTGTTCTTTCCTGAGTTAAGAGGCTATTTTTAACTAATTGTTGAGTTAAAGTAGAGCCTCCCTGAAGCTGTTGGTGAAAAATTGTTGAAATTGCCGCTCTTGTAATTCCCCTAATATCAATTGCACCGTGATTATAAAAATTGCGATCCTCGATTGAAATTGTTGCTTCTTGCATATATTTTGGAATTGTAGATAAAGAAACAAAGGTGGAATCTCGTTCCCTGTAAATGTCAAATAAAAGTTTTCCGTTTCTGTCAAAGATTTTTGTGCTCTGAGGAGTCTCCTGACTTGTTAACTTTGAAGGAGAAGGAAGGTCTTTAAAAATAAAAAGATAAAAGGACGTTGCAATTATTATTATTAATAAATAAAAAGGCCAAAATTTAGGATTTGTAATAAGATTTTTTTTCTTTGCTATTTTTTTCTTAATTATGTTTTTCATCCCGGTTTAGATATAATAGCATTCATACTCAAGGCTGGCAACTTTTAGCTGCTCTATACTAGTAATATGTAATATGTTTTATCAGAGTTTACTTTTATTTATCGAAAAAATACCTCTAAATTGGGTGGATTTCTTAATCTTATTAGTTATTATCTTTTATGCGATAGAAGGTTTTTCTGTCGGTTTCTATTTAGCATTAATGGATCTTATTAGTTTTGTTTTGGCATTTATTTTTGGGCTTTCTTTTTATTCCTTTTTGGCAAATACTATAGTCAGATTTTTTCCAATTCCTCAAGGTTTTGCAAAGGCATTGGGATTTTTCGTAGTGGCTTTTTTAACTGAAGTTATTTTAAGCTTTCTTTTTAGAAATTTTGTTGAAAAAACCAAGCTATTTAAAAGTCTTGCGGCGTCTTCGATACATAAAACACTAAATAGCATTTTGGGAATTTTCCCGTCTGTTTTTTCCGCGCTTATCTTAATTTCCTTTATTCTAACCATGATAATGACATTGCCGGTCTCAGCTTATTTAAAACGTGCGGTTTCTTCATCAAGTATCGGAAATAAGTTAGTTACAAACACTCAAGGAATCGGAAAAGATATAAACAGTGTCTTTGGCGGAGCGGTTAATGAAGGACTTACTTTTTTTACTGTTGAGCCAAAAAGTAATGAATCCGTTAATCTAAATTTTAAAACAGACAAAATAAGTATTGATCAAACAGCGGAAAAGGAAATGTTTTTAATGGTAAATAGCGAACGTCAAAAACAAGGAGTAGGAGAATTGACATTGGATGATGCTTTAACTAAGGTTGCTAGAAATCATTGTGAAGACATGTTTAAAAGAGGTTATTTTTCTCATAATACCCCGGAGGGATATACGCCGTTTGATCGTATGGCAATGAATGATATTTCTTTTACCTCTGCAGGTGAAAACCTTGCGCTTGCGCCCAGCGTGAGTTTGGCTATGGATGGATTAATGAAAAGCCCCGGACACAGGGCAAATATTCTTTCAAAGGATTTTGGTAAGATAGGAATAGGGGTAATAGACGGAGGAATTTATGGAGAAATGTTTTGTCAGGAATTTACAGACTAATGATTAACTTAAAAACTTTAAAAGACGCAGACCTAGAAGGAAAGAAGATTTTCCTAAGGCTTGACTTGGATGTTCCAATTGAAAATGGGGAAATAACGGACGATTCAAGACTTTTGGCTTCTTTGGATACATTAAATTTTCTTTTTAAAAACTGGGGAAACGTAATAATTGGTGGTCATTTAGGAAGACCAACTTCAAAATGGCAAATGGCAAATGGAAAATGGCAAATAGACAAAGAAAATAGAAAATTTTCCCTTCAGCCTGTTACTGATTGGTTTGCAAAGCATTATTCAACAAGTCCAATAAAAGGGAGGATTGAGCAATTTGAAGGCTGGAAAATAAAAGATAATCTATTTATTTTAGAAAATTTACGTTTTTTTGAAGGAGAGGAAAAAAATGATCCGGAGTTTTCCAAAAAACTTGCTTCCTTAGCAGATATTTACATAAATGATGCTTTTGCGGCTTCCCATAGGTCTCATGCGTCTATTGTCGGAATTCCCGGAATTTTGCCTCATTTTGCCGGCCTTGGTCTTGTTAAAGAGATAGAAGGTCTCTCAAAAGTTTTGGATAATCCAAAAAAACCATTAATGGTAGTTATAGGTGGGGAAAAAATCGAAACAAAATTGCCGCTTGTTAAAAAAATGCTTTTTTTTGCCGATACTGTTTTAGTTGGAGGAGAAATAGCCCAGGAGCTAAAAATAAGAATGGATCAAAACCATAATGAACTTGGAGAAATAAAAGCAAAACTCTTAACTGCCGATTTAAATTCAGAGGAAAAAGACATAACGCCTGAAAGCGCTGTCCAATTTTCCGAAGAATTAAAAAAAGGCTCAACGATTGTTTGGAATGGAGTTGTTGGGGTTGTTGAGGAAGGATTTGAATATGGAACAAAACAAATAAGCCAGGCGATAGAAGAAAGCGGAGCTTATTCGGTCGTCGGAGGAGGAGATACGGTTGGGTATTTAAAAAAAATAGGAGCAATTAATAATTTTTCCTTTGTTTCGATGGGCGGAGGAGCAATGCTGGAATTTTTAGCCGGAGAAAAACTTCCCGGAATTGAAGCGCTTCAAACAGCCTAAGCGACGAAAATAAAATACCTCTTGCCTCATTTTTGCTCCTGGTTTATACTTCTTGTATGATAAAAGTTGCAATAAATGGCTACGGAAGGATTGGTAGAGTAGCGCACAGAGTAATACTGGAAAAATTTTATGAAGAAATTGAAGTTGTCGCTATAAACGCCGGATCATCAACCGATATTAAGGGTTGGATGTATCTTTTAAAATACGACACCGTTTATGGCCCAATTTTAAATCTTCCAATTTCCTTTGATGAAAACAAGGAACTTAACGGACAAATAGGAAATTTAATTGTAGAAGGTAATAAAGTCCCTGTTTTTTCTCAAAAAGATCCTTCACTTTTACCCTGGAAAGACTTAAACATAGACGTAGTTATTGAATCAACCGGACATTTTGAGACCACCGAAAAATTAAAAGCTCACATTGCGGCCGGAGCAAAGAAAGTTGTTCTTTCGGCTCCTGCAAAGGATGATACTCCAACTTATGTTTTAGGTGTAAATGCAAAAGACTATAAAGGAGAAGAAATAATCAGCAATGCTTCCTGTACTACTAATTGTATTGCTCCTGTTGCTAAAGTTATCGTTGAAAATTTTGGAGTTGAAAAAGCAATGATGACAACAATTCATTCTTATACATCCGATCAAAAGCTTGAGGATGGAGGACACAAAGACTATAGAAGGGCAAGGGCTGCGGCAGCGAATATTATTCCAACTTCAACAGGTGCAACAACGGCGGCAGCCAAAACAGTTCCGGAATTAACAGGAATATTTGATGGATTAGCCATAAGAGTTCCCGTTCCTGTTGGATCTTTAGCCGATTTTACTTTTGTTTTAAAAAAGGAAACTACGAAAGAAGAAGTAAATGAAGTGCTTAAACAAGAAGCACAAAAAGAAGAATACAAAGGGATTATGGCTGTATCGGAGGATCCACTTGTTTCGTCTGATATAATTGCATCTTCTTATTCCACAATTGTTGATTTAAGTCTAACTCAGGTTATCGGAAATTTGGTAAAAATAATTGCCTGGTATGACAATGAGTATGGATACGCAAATAGACTTATTGAAGAAACCATAATGGTTTCAAAGAATTCTGCTCAAAATGATGAATCAACCAGTTGAGCTTCCGGGAATCCGAATAATCACAGTTTCAGGCCGAATTGCTTCAGGCTCTACCACTTTGGCTAAAAACTTAGCTAAAACACTTGGCTGGAAACATCTCGAAGGGGGAGAAATTTTTTGGGAAGCAATACGAAGTAAGCTTGGATGTGATCCGAAGGATACAAATAAAAGAGCCGATATCCAAGACCAGGAGTTTGATGATTACCTTAAGAATCTTTTAGAAACTGAAAAAAACATAGTTCTAGAGACTAAATTAGCGGGCTTTAATGCCCAGGAAATAAATGGGATTTACAAAATTTTAGTTGTATGCAATGACTATGGTATTGATCAAACAGCCGTCCGAATTGATCGATTGGTAAATAGGGAGAAAATGTCAATTACCGAGGCAAAGGAAGAGGTTTTAGAGAGAGAAAAAAACGATTTGGAAAAATGGAGAAGGATGTATGCAAAGGGAGATTTAAAATGGGTTTATTGGGACGAAAAATATTACGATTTAGTTTTAAATACGTTTATTCACGACAAAGAAGAAAGCCTAAGTTTAGCTTTGGAAGTTATTAGGAAGAAATCTTGACTCTAAGATAATTCATTTAACAGCGCCTGAGCTTGGAAAAACATCAAACTTAGGGCCTGAACACACATAAAGAGACAAAGCTCTTACTGGAACTTCTATCCCTCCAACCGTTTGATGTAGATATTTATAGTCTTTAGGAGGAGAAACCTGAATATCATATTTTTGATAATGTGAAAAGTTTTCGTGAATTGCTCTCCATTGCTCATTTTCAATCTGAGGTATTTGTTCAGGCTTTACTAAATCTTGAGGAATATACGGGTAAAGAATAGCCATTCCGTCTGATTCTAGTAGATATTTAATTTGATCTAAATATAAAAAATCGTTTAAGCCTCGTTGGTCAGGAATAATAGGACAAGTATCCGATAAAATAATATCAAATTTTCTTTTCTTCCCCTCCTCTTGATTTCTTCTCATTAAGCTTCTTGTAACTTCTCCTGCTTCTCCGGGATAAGGAGTAATTGTAATGTTGTTTCTTATTCCCATTCCTTCCAGCATTTTTTCCCAATCTGCCATCCATCTTAAGGCACCATAATAAACTGATTGGTTAAGTTCGACAAATCTATACTCTCCTACTTTTTGGTTTCCCATTGAAGACTCAGTCGCTTTGTGAACAAGTCTCAACATAGCCCTGTCTGCGGCAAATCCCATCCCAAATCCAAGCTCAAGAAATTTAATAGTCCGAGGTCCCTTTTGTTTTAATCGATCTAATCGATCTATTGCATCAAATGTGATGTCAATTGCTGCGTCTGACCAAGCTTCTTCTGCGGAATCCATTACTTCTTCAAGCTCTTCTTCGCTTCCAATTTCTAATCTTCGTCCTCTCGGATATTCATATTCCTTTATTCCTGTGTCAGGATTAAGGACGCTATCGCCTTTGTAATAAAGAAGCTTTGCAGGAGCGTTACGCCATCTCGAAAGATTGGGATCAATCTCTATTTTGCTTTCAGGATCCTTAACAATATATTCATGTTTCTTAAATCCATTTTTTAAATCGGCAGGAAAGTCGGAAGGTAAGACATACTCCGTCCCGGTTTTAAAATTTTGCGAACCAAAGAATGGACTTCTTTCTGTAGACTCAATTCTGCTTAGTCCCATAATGTTTTTAAAAGTGCTTTATTTTACTCTTTTTATGTAAGTCAGTCAATAAACTTGAAAACATCTTACTTTTAGCTTAAAATATTAAGACTTATGAAAGTTTCAAACATAATGCATAAAAAAGTCGAAACAATAAATGTTAACGATACAGTAAGAGACGCTGCAAGGTTAATATTTGGGAGAAGTATTAATGGATTACCGGTAACCGACGGGAAGAAGATTGTTGGATTTTTAACCGAAAAAGACATCTTGAATAAATTTTACCCTTCAGTTCAGGAGTATATGGAAGACATAGTTCATTCAGGAAACTTTGAGGAGATGGAAAGTAAGGTGTCGGAAATTTTAGCGCTTCCGGTGAAAAAAATAATGAATACAGATATAACAACAATTGACCTAGAAACTCCTATTCTTGAGGCACAATCATTAATGAATCTTAGAAAAGTAGGACGGCTACCAGTTGTTAATAAAAAAGGAGAGCTTGTTGGAATACTGACAAAAGGAGACATTTTTAATTCAATCATTGGTAGTCAGTTGCCTTTTTATGAGGAGGAAAGTTTTTACAATTGGATTTCGGGACAGTATGATGTTTTTAACGACTGGAAAGTCCGGTTACCTCAAGAGATTCCCCATTTAACAAATCTTTTTAAAAAAAATAAAGTGAAAAGAGTGTTGGATATAGCTTCCAGTACAGGAGAGCATTCAATTGCACTTGCCGAGGCAGGGTTTGAAGTAGTTGGAATAGAAAAAAGTCCACTTATAAATAAAGTTGCAGAAGATAAAAGAAGTAAATTGCCGGAAATTGTAAAAAACAGATTAACATTTATACAAGGTAACTATACAGAAAAACTAGAGGAGATTAAAGATAAATTTGATGCTGTAATCTTTATGGGAAATGCACTTTCTCACGTAGAAGAGACAGATCCGAAAGTTTTGGAAGAAGCAAGAGAAGCGCTTAACACAAACGGTGTTATATTTTTTCAAACGGTTAATTATGAGAAGATTTTAGTTCAAGACGAAGGCTTGTGGTCATTTGTGAGAAGAAAATTAGATCCGCTGGATAAAACTCAAGTAGCATTTTTAGGATTTTATACCAAAGAAGACAGTAAGATTTTATATACTCATGCCTATTTCGATTTCGACGGGAAAAACTGGATTTTTAAAGGGGTTCAAAGTACCTTAATAAGCTTTTTTGATAAACAAAAAATATTAGATATACTTAAAAACCTAAGATTTAAAAACATTAAGGTTTTTGGAGCTTCTAAAATTGGGCCTCTTCTAAAAACCGAATTTAGAGAGAGCCAAAGTGACTGGTTAAATGTTGTGGCAAAAAAATAGCTTATGAAAAAGCTTCTTCTCACTTTATTTTCACTTGTAGTCTTTTTGGCATTTGCAAACATCTCTTTTGCAGCTGAAAAAAACATCCCGTTTACTTATGAGGAAATTGTAGGGCAGTACAATCTTCCATACCCCGGGTTATTGCCCGACAACCGTTTTTACTTTTTTAAAATGATTCGAGACAGAATTGTCGGGATAATAATTTCCGATCCAATAAAGAAAGCAGACTTTGACATTTTAGAAGCAGATAAAAGATTAAGTACAGGAATTTATTTGTTTACTTCGGGAGAACAAAAAAATCAGCTGGCAACTTCAACAATTTCCAAAGGAGAAAATTATTTCGTTGATGCCTCTTTAAAAATTCAACTGGCAAAACAACAGGGAATTGGGGTTTCGGAAATAAAAGGGAGGCTTTCGGATTCTTTAAAAAAACATCAGGAAATTCTAAGAAGACTCGAGACAAAATTTTCAGGAACAGTTAAGGAAGAGCTTCAACAAGAAGAACAAAAAGTTGGACAATTGCAAAAAAATGTATAAGCTAAACATCCTCTACAAAAGCCACTTTTAATATAAGTTGCACATTTTTTTTACCCCCTAATTCAAAAAGAACTTATTCATCTTTTTTAAAAAAAGTAAAAATAACCAAAAATATTATTTCCGAGGCTAGAAAGACGACTGACATCCTTTGATACATATATTTATAGTTGACACAACAGATCTAGGGCAATAATATGCTAATGGACACTATATTTAGTGCCCTTCTTTATGAAATGTCCCTATTGCGGCAGTAACGAAACGGAAGTAGTAGAAACGAGGGACAGTGAAGATTTAGAGACAATAAGACGAAGACGAGCCTGTTTAAATTGCGAAAAAAGATTTACCACGTACGAGAGAGTTGAAAACGTAACCTTAGTAGTAATAAAAAAAGACGGCAAGAGAGAACAGTTTAACAGAGATAAATTAAAAAGCGGAATAATCAGATCTTGCGAAAAAACAACAGTTTCGGTTGACGACATCGAGAAAATAGTAACGGAAATAGAACGAGAATTAAGAGGCGCAGATTCGGTAGAAGTAGAAAGCAAAAAAATAGGACAGTTAGTTGCGGGAAAGCTTAAAAAGTTAGACAAAGTTGCGTATATAAGATTTTCAAGCGTTTTTAGAAGATTTGTAGACGTTGAAGACTTTGAAAAAGAAGTAAAAA
>Ga0182027_10007775_pt1 | contig 15729 bp, 16 predicted proteins | sample 712E1DmetaG_FD_121300 | JGI IMG/M metagenome (GOLD analysis project Ga0182027, IMG submission 121300) | Permafrost microbial communities from Stordalen Mire, Sweden - 712E1D metaG (Illumina Assembly) | ecosystem: Environmental > Terrestrial > Soil > Wetlands > Permafrost | place: Sweden...
CTGCCAGCAACCCGGTTGACCGAACACGTCGAAGCAGCAGATATGGCCGCGCACGATGCCGCGTTCGCCCATCTCCGCAGCCGCCCGGTTGACCTCCGCGACGTCGCACTTCGGCGCCGTGGCGAACTCGCCGATCACGTCGATGTCCTGCTGTTGCTTGATCAACGGCTCGCGCACCCAGGCCGTGTATCCGGCATCCTCGATCACCATGCTCAACTCGCTGCGCGGCGTCACAAAACGATAACGCGTGAGACGGCGCGCGCCCTCGGAGCAGTCCTCGGACTCCACGTGCCACTCCGGAGACGACACGCGCCGGCTCTCCAGGAAACCGATCTTGCCTTGCAGCGGGTCAGGGTACTCGCCGGCCGCGGCGTCCGGCATGTGCGGCACGGTCCAGTGGATCGCGTCCAGACCGAAGCGGTCAAAAAACTTGTTGGCGGAGATGCCTCCTAAATGCGATTCGAGGAACGCGGGCATCACGTGATGCGTGGTCACGGGCAACCGATCCGGAGTCTGGCGCCGGATGGCGCAAAGCAGGCGTTGGCGGGGCGTCATGGGATGCGGTGTCTGTTGCTGATTGTCTCTCCCGTGCCTCGTGAAAACAATCGCCTCCGCCGGCTTCGGGGTGCGCCGAACCGACGCGCCAATTCCTTTTGGGAAAGTCCGAAAGCGGTCGGGCACTGGACGAGCCGCTCACCCGGCCGCTCGCAGGCGGAGTGGAACAACCGGAACAGGTTCCCCATAACCTCTTACAGAAAGGAGTTTTTGTGGTGGTGGTGTGCTGGGTGTTCCAGTTGTTCCACCAGGAAAGCCCGTTTAGGCTTGACCAAGCCACTCCGGCCCAACCCTGGCCTCCGAGCGCCGGTGCCAGACTGTGAGACGCCGCGGCCGTGCGCGCGCCGGGACACGTCCTGGTGCTGACCCGGCGCGAGCCCGTCGTCTGGTCCTGTTCGCAGGTAAAATTGATTTTCTGCTGGCCCAGGCTCTCGAACAAGCGTCCACTGGTCAGGGCGTTGCGGCGGGAGTGAGAAGCTGAAGCGCGGCGGTCGCAGGTAGTGAATCATCAGGAGTCAAACCCATGAAATTGCAGAACCGGGTCGCTGTCATCACCGGAGCGGGCGCGGGCATCGGACGCTTCAGCGCCATCGAATTTGCCAAGGAGGGGGCGACCGTCGTTGTTGCGGACTTTAATGCCTCCGGTGCGGAGGAAACGGCCGGCATGATCGCGGCCCAGGGAGGCACGGCCCTGGCTGTTGAGACCGACGTTTCGCAGCCGCAATCGGTCGAGCGCCTGGTGGCGCGCACGATCGAGCGCTTCGCGCAGGTGAACGTGCTGCTCAACAACGCCGCCATCCAGGTGAACAAGACGATCGAGGACACGACGTTTGAAGAGTGGAACCGCGAGGTCGCGGTGAACCTCGGCGGCGTGTTCCTGTGTTCGAAGTACTTTCTGCCGCGCCTCCGTGAAACGCGCGGCAACATCATCAACATGTCGTCCGTAAACGGGTTCTTCGTGGAGCCGTTCTGCGCCGGTTATTGCGCCACGAAGGCCGCCATCATCGGGCTCACCAAAGCCATGGCCATCGACCATGGCAAGGAGGGCATCCGCGTGAACTGCATCTGCCCGGGCTACATCGATGCAGGGCTGGCGGAAAGCTATTTCCAAGCCCAACCGGACCCGGCGGCGGCTCGGGCCGCGGCCGGGAAGCTGCACGCCCTGTGGCGCATCGGGCGGCCGGAAGAAGTGGGGCGCGTGGCCGTGTTCCTAGCCAGCGACGAGGCGTCGTTCGTAACCGGCGCGGCGATCGTCGTGGACGGCGGCTTCGGCTCGGGACTGCCGCCCTCGAGTTGATCTGCTGGCGTCAATCCAGAGAGAACAGGAACGGCTCGCCGTGCAAGAGTTCCTGGTAGTGGACATCCGGCGCGCTCACGCGGTTGGAGTTTACGCCCAAGGCCCCTTGCGCCGCTCCGGAACAGACCTCAGTTCTTCACCTGAAAACTCGCCGACTGCTCCGTGGCCGTCTTCGCCTGTTTGTCTCGCGCCCGCACTGTGAGGCGATACTCGCCTGGCGCCTGGTTGGCGCTGATTGTCAGGCTGAACCCGCCAACCAGCCAGCGCTTCGGGTAGAAGGGAGAATCGTGTTCCTGCGCCGCAACGGGTTGCTCATATAGCAGGTTCCCCGATGGCCCGTACACGGCCAGCCCATACTCGACGTCGAACGTGTTCGACTCCCCGAGCGAATAACCGGCAATCTCGAAGCGCGCCCAGAGCGTCACCCCGGGCCGGTAGGTCGCCGGATCCAACGCAATGGCGTCGTCTTCGCCGCGGTAAAACCGGACGCCTCGAACCGTGATCCCCGGGAGCGTCTCCTGTGCGCGGCCCCGAACGCGGAACTGGATGACGTGTTCGGCGGAAGACTGCGCGAGTTCATCCGCAGCGCGCAAATGGACGGCGTAGCGTCCCGCATACAATTCGGGCGGCAGGGGGACCGTTTGTTCGACTTTGGGCAACCAGTCCTTATCGCGCGCAGTGACCTCGTCGCGGGCCACGCCGTTCGAGATCGGCGCCAGCAGGAGCCCATCCGGATCCGTCAGGTACATCTGCCAGCGCAGATCCACGGCGTTCTCCTTCACCGTGAATCCGGCTATGCGATAGCTCAGATAGAGCAGCTCACCGGGCACATATTCATAGCTGGCTGGGATTTCCGGGCCATCTTCGCGCTGATCGTGAAGAATGGCACTGACAATCGCCAACTTGGAGGGTGCGGCCTCGGCGGTCGTGAGCACCGCCAGGACCGCCAGAAGCCATCTGCCGGGACGGCGCACGCTGCCTTCCTTTCGTCCAACTACTTCTTCGCCGGCGTCGCCGGCGTGGGCAGCGGAGGGTTCACGCCCACGTCGTCGAAAGCGGGAGTGCCGGAACCGCTTTGTACATCCGAACCGAGTTGGAACGGTATCTCGATCAGCGCCGTCTGCTCGCTCTCAGGATCGCCGCCGCTCGACACGCGGAGCCTGTAGGCGCCCTGTGGTACGTCGAACAAAAGCCGCCCGGAGCGAGTTTCCTTCGTCTGCAGCAAGCGCAGATAGCCCAGCCATTCGGGCACTCCGCCGCCTTCGCTGATTTCCGGGTAAATCTGACCCTTCCCATCTTCCAACTGCAGCAGGGGAGCCGCCCTCTCCTCAGGGGCGTTGTTGAGCACTGAAATGTTGATCATCAGATACCGGTTTCTCGGTATCCGTTGGCCATTGCTGGATTCCAGCGTTTCACGCCATTCCGATTCAATCGCCGTGTATGTCAGCTGACCGACTGCGACCGCGGTTCCCATGGCCACCACGCGATCCTCGTGCCTCTTCCTCGAGCAGCCCGAAGTCGCGACCAGGCTCACCAGAAGAACGAGCCCATAAACAACAAACCCAAATCCTCGAAGGCGAATCATAATAGAAGCCTTTCCCGACCTTACCGAAATACGGCGTCTGCTGCAATTGCCGTCCTTCCCGCTCTTCTGCCGCGGGAGCGGCGCTGCCCCCCCCATCCGTCCGCCCGCCCGCGCTCCGCCGCCCTCAGGGAGGCCATCGTTGCACCCGGGCAGAGAAGAGGGCCTGCGGCCCGAACCCTCCATGGACCACAATATAGTCATCTTCCCGCTTCCGCCGCGCGAGTTGAATCCGCGAGCCGCGGGAACCGCCTCATGGATAATCTCACCCACTCTCTGGTTGGGCTCGTGCTGGCCCGCGTTGGATTGAACCGGCTTGGCGTTGGCGCGACGGCGCTCGTCATCGTCGGTGCCAATCTACCCGACATCGACGTCGTCACTGCCGTCGCCGGGAGGCTCAAGTATCTGGAATACCATCGCGGCTGGACTCACTCCTTTGCGCTGGCGCCCGTGCTGGCCCTGCTGCCCCTGCCAATCTGGTGGCTGTCCACGCGCAAGTGCAGTGCCGGGCTGAAGTCGTTTGCCTATGCCTGGCTGGCCGTGTTTGCCGGCCTTCTCAGCCACCTGTTTCTGGATTGTTGGAATACCTATGGCGTCCGCATCCTGCTCCCCTTCTCCGATGACTGGTACCGCCTGGACTGGGTGTACATCGTCGATTTATGGATTTGGGCGATTCTGCTGGTGGGCGCATTGGCGCCGCTTCTGGTCCGGCTGGTGGATAACGAGATCGGCGCACGGCGTGGTTCGGGACGAGGCGGCGCCTGGGTGGTCCTCCTTCTGCTGTGTGGTTTCATAGCCCTGCGGGCCGAGCTGCATGCCCAGGCGGTCCGGGCTCTCGATTCCAGGCTCTATGACACCCGCGCTCCGCTACGCGTGGCCGCGCTGCCCGGCCCTTTCGCACCGTGGCGCTGGACAGGCTTGGTGGAGACGGAGAGAGCCTGGTCCGTTGTTCCAGTCGACCTGCTGCGCGAGTACGACCCCGATGCAGGTCGCGCGCTGTTGAAACCCGAGCTGCCGCTTCCCCAGGAAGGTGCAGTCCGAGCTTCCCGGACTGGGCGCATTTTCCTGAATTTCACGCGTTTCCCGTATTGGCGTGCGATCCCTTCACCGCGACTGGAGGCCGGGACGCTGGTTCGAGTCTCCGATCTCCGGTTCGGCATGCCGGAGGGATCGCCCTTCAGCGCCTCCTTCGAGTTCGACTCGGCGGGCCGGCTGGTTCGAGAGGAACTCGCAGGACTCGGAGCAAAAGATCGCTGATCGGCGCGCCGCCGTCGCCGGCCGGGGCCTGCACTGGGCGAAGGAGGCTCGGGTCGCATAGCGCAAGTTTTCTGTCGCATCTTGATTCGCTACCTGCGCGAACAGAGGCGCGTGATTCAAGTGGCCGGTCTGCGTGGATCCTACGCGAGCATGTCAAAAAGCGAGCCGCGTGGCATCTGAGCTCGCATTTCCAGCATTGCCTGCTGCTGTGTCTGTGCAGTCTGCTCGGTCGTAATGACTTGCGCCTGATCAGCGTCGGTCAGCTGCGATTGCTGGGTTTGCAGATTCAATTGCATCGTGGATGCAGTGTTGAGAGCGGAGGTGATCGTGCTCTGGGCGTTTCCGTAATAGGCCTGCACACTGCTCAGATGCTGGTCCGCCGTGGATAGCTGCGTGACGGCAGTCGCAATCGCCGGGCTGTCGTTGTTCAGCAGCCCCTGACGCAGGTTCTCAATGGACTGGAGGATATTCTGGGTGGGATCGGCGTTGTTGAAAATGTCCGTCGCTGTCATGGCGATTGAAAACGTGTTCCCCATCGCGTCGATGCCCATTCTGGTGGCTTGCGCTGTCGTGTTGGCGGTGAATGGCGGCGTGTTCGCGAAGTCGATCGAGTAAGGGGCCGTCGAATCGTCGTCGCCGCCGAAAAGGTATCGTCCCTCATTCGTCGAATTCGCGATCCCTACAATCTGCGTTTCAAGATCCTGAACCTGGCCGGCGAGCATTTGCCGTGTCTGGGCATCGGTTGTCCCTGTGGCTCCCTCGGCGCCGATGGAGCTGATGTTGTCCATGATTGTCGCGGCATTCTCGAGATCGCTGCTGGCCATACCAACTTCCGAATTCAACGTGTTGAGGTTGGACTGGCTTTGCTCCACCCGCGCCAGGTCGGCCTGATTCTGCACGATCGCGGGAACGCTTCCAGGATCGTCGGAAGCGTTGAGGATTCTCTTGCCGCTTGCAAGTTCCTGCTGCGCCCTGGACATTGCGTCGTTGAGCACCTTGAGCTGGCTGATGAACAACGCGTCTTTGCTGTCGGAGATTAGGAGATCCATTTAACATCTTTCCCGAAAAGCACAGGCCTCGAATCGTCACTGAACCATATCGTTGATCAATTCCAGCGTTATCTCATCAACGACCTGCACGAACTTCGACATCGCCTCGTAGCCGCGCTGATACTCGAGCAAATTCATGGCTTCTTCGTCCAGGCTGACGCCCTGCAAGCTCTGGCGAGCCGACTGCGCCTGGGCAGTGAGGCTCTCGGTTGTGGCCTGGTCGTTCTGGGCGTTGGAGACCATTTGCCCCACCTGCGCCACCAGACTGCCGTAGTACTGGCTCAGCGTTTGCGTTTGGCCGGGGATCAGATTGGTGGCCTGCTGAAGATTCGCCACTTGCACGGCGATCGCGTTTCCTCCCGGGGCGGCCGTAGCGGCCAGAGCCAGTTGGGACGTGGTCAGAGGATTCACGCTGATCGTCGCTGCGGCTCCATTTGCCGCATTGAAGCTGAACAGGTCTTGTGCCTGCGGGTTTCCCTGCGGGATGCCCGTCTGGTCCACGCCCCCTTCGAGGGCGCCATTCACCGCCGTGGCGAAACTCTGCGCCAGTTGGTTCAAACTCGCCACCGTGCCCGGCATAACACTGCTCGTCATGTTCAGGACGGCCTTGAGGCTGCCGGACTGCAGTCCCTGGGAAACATCATTGCCCTGGCTGTCCTCCAGGACCATCTGACCGGCGCCGGGGACCAATTGCAGCGGCAGCGAGGTGTTCCCGCTCACAAGGGTCGTCTGTCCAACACTGACGTTGACCGTGCCATTGTCCTGCTTGACAGCGCTCACATCTGCATACTGCGAGAGCTGTTCCAAAGCCTGCGACATGTTCGCGCTCAGTCCGGGATCGCTGGCCGCGCTCGCGTTCTGCTCGATTTGCCCGTTAATGGAGGCAATCTGCTGTGCGATCTGATTCACTTGACCGACCTGCGCGGTCAAATCCTGCTCGGCGCCCTGGCTCACTTGATCCAACTGATTGACGGCTTGGTTGAACGCCTGGGCGACTTGCTGCGCGCTGTCGAGTGCATTTTGCCGCAGGTTCGAGTCGTTCGGTGTCGTCGTGAGAGCCGAGAAGGCGTTGAAGAACCCATTTAGCGCCGGGGAGATCCCCGATTGCCCGTCGATCGGAAAGACGGCTTGGAGGCTCGTATACTGTTGGGCCTCCTGCGTCGCCTCGCCTTGACTGCTCACACACTGCCGGACGTTCTGCTCTGCATATTGATCCCGCGTGTCTACAGTCCCCCCATAAGCGACGCCGCCGCCGACCGCCAGTTGCGTGTCAAAAGACTGCGCCTCGAACTGAGCGACCTGCTTGGCGTAGCCCGGCGTGGAAGCGTTGGCGGTGTTGTTGGCCGTCACGTTCATGGCCTGCTGGAACGCGCCCAGCGCGTTCGACGACATGTGCAGAATAGTGAATAGACTGCCCAAGGCTCAACCTCGCATCTCGAGCCGATGCGGGATCGCGAGGGAGTTTCGCGCCCCAGGGACATCAACCAGTCCGCCATAGCCGTGCTGTTCTGTGTGGTGAATCCTGAACAGCGCAGCATGAAAGCTCTTCGCGGCGTCGAGCAGCGCCTGCACCCTGCGGCTGAGAGTCTTGACTTCCGTGATTCTGCTCTGTAGCCGCTCCTGCGTCAGCCTCCTTGACCCGGCTGATCGCACTTCCTCCTGGAAGGCCAGCACCTCACCCATGGCCGAGTCAAGCCACTCGGCTAGGGACGTCATCCCCTTGCGGCTCAAGTTCTGCAATCCGGCTTCGGCCACCCTTAGATGCACCAGCAACCGGTCAAGCCACGCTACGGCAAGGTCGGCATCGACTAGGAACGGTTGTGCTCCATGGCCGACCATCTGACTCATACTCCTTCCCCTTTCGGTCCACCGTTCAGACACTGCCACCGTCACCCTTGCTGAAGGTAGTGACAATCGAACTTACACTCCAACCGCAGCCGGCGGTTTCCTGCTTCAATTCGTGGATTTCAGTACTTTGCTCGAACTACGATGATCCCGAACCGGACAGCATGTCGTTGATCATCGAATCGGCAACTTGCTCCGGGTGGGGGTTGTACTGACCACTCTGAACTACTTTGGTTAATTCGGCGATCTTGGCTGCCCGCTCCGGCGTGGCATTCAGGTTGCCCACCTGATCGGCAACGGCCGAAAGGCGGACTTCATCTTTTCCGGTTGCGCCCTCGCCGGGCTTGGCGGTGGACGCGCCTTGTTGCGCGGCGGACCGGACATTCTGGCTTGCACCAGTAGCCGCGGAGCCGATCCCAGAGGGTTGATTGTCGTGGATGCGCATCGAAGTTGTCCCGATTCGAGCGATCTATGAATGCGGGCCTCCTGTGCATTCTATCGGCACTCGGCCGATAAACTTTAGGCCTGTACACCATTATGTCGCTCGCGAAGGGGAATTCGATGCCCGATCGGTCCCCGGAACGGCTCACAGATTCTCAGCCCAGCCGCTCCGAGTTCTCCGATCCCCAAGTGGCAGGCGGGCTGGCGCTGAGCTAGAGCAATGCCTTCCACCAGGTCTTTGCGCGTGCAGGGACCGGGTGTATGTTCGACGAGCCTTCTTTGGCGCCGATGCGTGACCTGTAGTCCTCCAAAAGGGACTCCGCACTGTAGCCAATCTGCTCCGCGTACTGCCGGATGTAGCTGATATCAAAAATGCCGCCCGGCAAGCGCTGGTAGGCCCGCTCCTCAATCGCCTCCAAAAAATGCCGGCTGATCTTGGTGCGTTCACAGATGAGTTCGAGACTCACGCCGCTGCGGATGCGGTGGGTTCTCGCATCCGGATGGCGGACGAACGTGCGATCATGCCTCGGAGCCATTTGTGCTGTGGCCAAAAAACCTCCTGAAGAAAACGAGCATACCATCCGTTGATCCGGATTTGCTGTCAAATTAGCATGAAATCGCTGCGGAGCACCACTCGACCTCTGCTGCGGATCCCGGCCGGCAAATCTATACCAATTGTGAATGATTTCTCGGCGGCCCGCTCTGGTTGGTCAGCCGTGGCCGCGCGGGGGGGCTCAGTTCACGCTGTCTTGGGGTTGAGGCTCGGCTGGGGGATCAGGGGCGCCGGGATTTCCGCTCGACGCTCTCGTGGCCTGCTGCGGCTAGTGCGGCTCCGCGCCGATGTGGGTGAGGCCCGGGGCGCCGGTGAGACCACGCAGGATCTCTATCGGGGCCGGGTGGTCGCCTCACGGCTGGCGGGTTGCCATGAGGATCACGGTTCTGGCAATCTGTGCGACGGGCTCCCGGCCCGCACGCAGAGGCGTGCGGCACAACCCTGGCCGACCGCCGTTCAGCCCGCCGCCGGAAATCCCAGCCGCGTCCGCCTCGGCGGTTTCATTCTTTTGAGGCAGCTACCGTTCCCAGGGCAGGCCTGCGTTCTCGCGCTTTCGCGTAGTCGGCCGCTAGCTGGTGCCCGATCCGCTCCGCGACATCCGCCGCGGCACTGTGGAATTTCGCTCCCTGGCTTTCCTGAATCGTCGACCAAATCACGTCGCCGTCCCGGTTAACCAGGCGGACCGAGGCGGAGGCCTCGTGTCGGCGCTCCTGTTTATGAACGCTCTCATGGTCACCAATCGAGACGCCTGGCAAGACTTGGCCGTTGCTGCGGCCGTAGCTTGTCGATCCAGTGCTACCCAGCCTGGCCGTAACGCCATCCGTGCTCTGAAAGTTGTCGGTGTAGATCAGGTCCTCGGCACTGCCCCTCAGCAGGGCATCGGCATGCTCCGGATTCTCCGTGAGCGCGAACAGACTCGTGCGCTGAATTGTGGCGATCACCATGTCGCGGATCTGTTCCGCCCCCTCCCCGCCGCCGAATCGCTCAACGTAGACCCGCTTAATGCCGCCAAGCAGATCCAACTGTGGTTTCACGCCGGGGTTGTCCGCCTGCGCCTTTTTTGCACTGACGATCGGTTCGAGCGCGAGGTTCGCGCCCGTCACTTGCGCTCCCAGCGTCCCTGCCGCCACCAGGGCCGCCAGCGCGAGATCGCGCCAAGACATTCATTTTCCAGCCTTTCTCGCCTCGTCATCCTGGTATTCCACCTTGCGCCCGGTCCGCGCTTCCAGACTGACCAGAAGTGACCGGAGGTCGTCCTTGTCGACCCGGAACAGCAGCGCCTGCTGCTGCCCATTTTCCAATTCGAAGCCCACAGTGACATAGTGATCCCGCTTTTTCATCAATACGAAAAGCGGTGACAGAAGCACGCTCTCCAAATAGCGGCGTTCGGCCTTCTGTCCATACTCCAGTTGGTTGACCCGTTCGTACGGGATGCGGATCGTGCTTTTCTTCGAATAGAAAACCAGTGAAAGTGGATCGGTTGTGACGAGCCAGCCCGGTGTTCGCGGGCTCAGATTGGCCAGCGTCCCTCCCAGGTACTCCACGGCGCTGCCCGGCCGGGCCGCCCGACTGGATGCGCACGCCAGCGCCAGCACGATCATGAGAGACACGACTCGCATGGGAACCGCTCCGGTTCTCTAATCTGGTTAGTGCCGCCGCAGGCTATTCCTCTCTGGCCTCCACAGTGTTTCCAAGGCATCCGAACCCCGCCTTCCCACACCCTTCGTCGCAACCCCCGGCCGCCAATCACACTTTGCGAACGGCCGGATGCGACTGGCCGACGCCCGGACCCTCCGTTTGGCGGAACCATCCGGCCAGCCGGTGCCGGACTCCTGAATCGCCCGGGCTCAACGCGGAGGATTTGAGTTCTGGTATCTTTGATAGAAGAAGACTGGCCAGGTAGCTCAGTTGGTAGAGCGCGGCCCTGAAAAGGCCGGCGTCGGCGGTTCAAGTCCGTCCCTGGCCACCATTCTCTGGCCTTCCCGTCATGGGCCTGAATGACGTGCTTCTTTGAGCTGGAGAGGGTCTGGCCGCAGCAGCAGGCCGGCCGCTCACGCCACGGTTTCAAGGCGAGCGCTCGGGCAGCGTCGGAATTCGCCACTTCTTCGGGCGTGCTTTCCTGGATGGCGCTTGTCAGCCTCGGGCTCGGCCGCGCCTCTGCCTGATGCCCATCTCGCGCGCCGGCCCGCGCCAATCCCGCCGCGGCTTGTGAATTCGGCTGGAAACGGTCAGCCCGTGCGCCCGCTCAACTTCAGCCGCAGCAGGTTCAGCGCGCTTTGCACCGCAAACATGCGCACGCGCCCGCGGCCGCCCGGGAAGCGGAACATCTTCGCCTCCGCCACGCCCGCACCGGCCAGGCCGATCCACACTGTCCCCGGCGCCGCCGCGCCCGCCGCCTCGGGCCCCGCCGCGCCCGTCACCGCCAGCGCCCATGTGGCGCCCGTCCGCTCGCGCGCGCTCTGCGCCATGGCCTGCGCCACCGCCTCGCTCACCACGCCCTGTGTCTCGATCAGGCCCGCATCGAGGCCCAACAACCGCGTCTTCATCGCGGGCTCGTAAACCTGAAACCCGCCCACAAACCATGCCGACGCGCCCGCCACTTCGGTGATTCGCGCGCCCAGCAATCCCGCCGTGCAACTCTCCGCCACCGCCACCGTTTCGCCGCGGCTCTTCAAACTCTCGCCGACGACCTTTTCCAGCGGGGACCCATCGCTCGAATAGATGCGCTCGCCCAGCGCGGCCTCGATTTTGGCGCCCAATTCGGCCGCCAGCGCTTCGGCACGCTGCTCCGTTGGCGCGCGGGCCCGCAGGTGGATCTGAATGTCCCCGGCCGCCGCCAGAATCGTCGTCACCGGGTTCGCGTAGGGCTTGTATAGCGGTGCGAGCAACTGGTCCAGATCCGATTCGCCCATGCCGGCTACGCGGTAGAAACGGGTGCGGATGCTCTGCGGCGGGACGCGGACCCGCAACCGGGCCAGGCCGAAGTTCTGGAACATCGGCTGCATCTCGTTGGGCGGTCCGGGCAGCAGAATAATCACCTTCCCGCCGTCCTCGATCCACTGCCCCGGCGCCGTGCCGTTCGGATTCTCCAGTTGCTCCGCGTCGTCGATCAGAAACGCCTGCCGGCGGTTGTTCTCGGCCATCCGCCGGCCGAAGCGCGCGAAGCGCTTTTCGATCCAGCCGTGGATCTCCTCCGAGAACACCAGCCGCCGCCTGAGCGCCCGGGCCACGGCTTCGCGCGTCACGTCGTCCTCGGTCGGCCCCAGGCCGCCCGTGACGATTACGATCTCCACGCGCTCGAGCGCGCCCCGAACCGCCGCCGCCAGCCGCTCGCGGTCGTCGCCGACGATCGTCTTTTGCGTGACTTCGACGCCCAGTTCGTTCAACCGCGCCGTCAGCCACAACGAATTCGTGTCGCTGCGCGCCGGCGTCAGCAGCTCACTGCCGGCGGCGATGATCTCTGCGTTCATGGCATTGCGGGGTCTATTTCAGACGCGGCTCAGCCCTTCGATCCCGGCCGCCACGCTGAAGGCCGAGCTGGTCGTCGCGACGATCATCTTCGCGCCCGGCGCGAATACCAGCCCCACGATGTTCGGCCCGCTTAAGGCGAGCGACGCCTCGCGTTCCGGCGTGATGCGCACAATGCCCCTGCGCCCGCCCAGCGATCCGGCCACGTACAGGTTGCCCTGCTGGTCGAAGTCCATTCCCTGTGGCCGTCCCAGCCCGCGGTAAAACACCTCCACCTCGCCCGCCGGCGTGATGCGCTGCACCGCGTCGTAGCTCGACGTCGTCGGACCGGTGACGAACAGCATGTCTTCCGGGCCGAAGCACAGGTGATACGCCGAGATCGACGCTTCCAGCGTCGCAAAGACGTAGATCTGGCGTTCGGGGCTGATCTTGAAGATGGTCCCCGCGCGGTCGCCGACGTACAGGTTTTCCTTGCTGTCGAAGGCGATGCCCGTCGCCACGCCCATCCCTTCCACGTACACCGACAGCTCGCCGCCCGAGCTCACCTGGTACACCACGCCATCGAAGCGCGACGACACGTGCAGCATGCCACCGCGGTTGAACGCCAGCCCCGTCGCGTTCATCAGCTCGGTCACGAACGGGCTCAGCACGCCCGCCGTGTCGATCTTATAAACCGCCACCGCCGTCTTCTGCCCGCGCGAGCCGCTGAACGTCGTGTAGATGTTGCCTTCGCGGTCTACCGCCGGGCTGGCCACCGGATGCAGGCTGCCGCTCAGCAGCGCCCCCACCGCGATCTCCTCCGCTTCGCTCGCCGCCGTGCCGTTGTTCACCGTCAGCCGCCCTTGGCCTTCGGTCTCGGGCACCCGCGCCACCACGAATCGATCCGAGCTCACCACCAGTTGCGCGTCCATCCCGCCAATGGAAACCTGCGCCCGCGGCGCGCCGGCGAGTCCTTTCCCGTGGATGTGCACGTCGCCGCCCGGAATCGCCGCGGCGGGACTCAGATTGTCGATGATGGGGCGTTGTCCGCCGTTTTTTGTGAAGGGCATGCGAAACAAGGCTGCGACCGGCTTCCTATTTCAGATTGAACCATCCGGCCGCCAACTGCAAAATTCGCAGGGCCACAAAGGCATACGCCCCCGCGCCCAGGTCGTCCAGCACGATCCCCGTTCCGCCCCGCAGACACTCCAGTTTCCACACCGGCCAGGGCTTAACGATGTCGAACAATCGGAACAGGACGAATGCCGCCAGCGCCCACGGCCACGACCACGCCGCGAGTGCCGCCAGCGCCACCCATTGGCCGAGCACTTCATCCACCACCACCAGGCCCGGATCTTTCTTGCCAACGAGGTCCGCCGCCCGGCCCGCCGCCCAGATGCCCACCGGCGTCGACAACGCCGCCAGCGCCGCGAGCGTCCACGGCGGCCAGCCCGCGTAGCGCACCAGCAGCCAGCCTACGAGCACTCCGCCCGCCGAGCCCACAGTGCCCGGAGCCCACGGCGAATACCCACATCCGAACCACGTCGCAATCGTCAGCGCCAGCCTATTCATGCACTCCCTCGGAGGGCCCGGCATCTGCGCCCGCGCCGCCACGCTCGTCCCCGGCCCCTGGCGCCTGGTCCACCGCCGGGATCCGGTACTCCTCGTTCGCCCAGCGCCCCAGGTCGACCAACTGGCAGCGCTCGCTGCAGAACGGAAAGTAGGCTGTCCCCAACTCAGTCCGCTTCTTACAGGTCGGGCATTTGAAGGTGAAAGGCATCCGCGTTTGATTCTACTTCGGATCGCGCTCCCGGCGTACCACCACGCCCCGCGCGGGACTCGTTGGCGCTGGCGGGTCCACTGCCACCGCGCACCCTGCGCTGACGCCCACCGCTCCGATCCGAGCCGTGACGAAAGGGAGCAGTTTCCTGCGACACCACAACATCACATGGCCTGAGCACCAGCCGCGCTGCTCACCATAGAAGACATCACCGCCATCGTAGCCGGCTCAGCGATGCGGCCATGCGGAGTGCCGCTGCGCCGCCAGGATGTGGAACGGGTTCGCTGCCGCCGCTGGCGCGGCTGCGTCCGCTTTGTCCACAACGTCGCCCACCAGGTCGTAGTCGTGCGTTTTCGTGATGCGCATCCGGCGCATCTCTCCAGGCGCGAGCGGCGACGGGCCCGGGTCCTCGATGTAGCACACGCCGTCGATCTCCGGCGCCTGGCCGGCCATGCGCGCCTCCCACACGAGGTCGCTTTCCGCCGACGGTCCGGCAATCAGCACCGGCACTTCCTGGCCCACCCAGCGCCGCATCAGCCGCCGCGAGATCTTGCGTTGCAGCGCCATCAGGCGCCGTTTGCGGTTGTAAATGGTCCGCGCATCGACCTTGCCGTCGAGGTGATAACTCGCGCTGGTTTCTTCGTCCGAATAGCTGAAAACGCCCAGCCGGTCGAACTGCGCGGCCTCGACGAACTGGCATAACTCGTCGAAGTCGGCGTCCGTTTCGCCCGGGAAGCCCGCGATCATCGAGGTCCGGATGGTGACGCCGGGAATCGTGCACCGGATCCGCTCCAGCAGCTTGAGGAAAATGTCGCCGCTCGAGCCGCGCTTCATCCGCTTCAGCACCCGCGCCGAAGCGTGCTGCAGCGGCATGTCGATGTATTTCACCAGCCCCGGATAGCGCGCGATCGCCTCCAGCAGCCGCCCCGTGATGCGGTTGGGATAGCAGTACAGGAAACGGATCCAGACCGGCTGTGGCGTCTCGATCTGGGCCAGCCGCGCCAGCAGTTCCGCCAGCCCGTTCTTGATGCCCAGGTCGTCGCCGTAGGCCGTGGTGTCCTGGCCGATCAGGTTGATCTCGCGCACGCCCTGATCGAAGAGCCGGCGGGCCTCGATCAGCACGCTCTCGAAGCGCCGGCTGCGGAAGCTGCCGCGAAACTGCGGGATGACGCAGAACGAGCAGGGGTGGTCGCAGCCCTCGTTGATCTTGATGTAGGCGTAGTGTGGCGGGGTGGCCAGCAGGCGCGGCGTGGCGTCGTGGTACAGGTACGGCTGGAGCGCCTGGGGCTTGGGCGTCAGGCCTTCGCATAGTTCGACGATGGAGTCGAGTTCGTTGGTCCCGAGCACGGCGTCGACGGCGGGGATGTTGGTGCGGATTTCGTCGCGGTAACGCTCGACCAGGCAGCCGGTGACGAGCAGCCGTTGGGCACGGCCGGTGCGCTTGTACTCGGCCATTTCGAGGATCGTGTCGACGGACTCCTGCTTGGCCGGGTCGATGAAGCTGCAGGTGTTGACCACCAACACGTCGGCGTCGGCGGGCGAAGGGGTGAGCTGGTGGCCGCGGGCGGCCAACTGGCCCATCATGACTTCGCTATCCACCAGGTTTTTGGGACAGCCCAGGCTGACAAATCCGATTTTCAATTGGGTTCCAGTTCGAGGCGCGGCCTTGCTTACATTGTAGCGGGCGGGCCGCGGCGACTCGCAATTTCGCGGATTTCCGGCCAGCCGAAGCGCCTCAAACTGTTCAGGCGCACCCGGCGGAAAACTCGGCCGGGGAGGCCGGCGGCGGGCGCGAAGCGAACCGCAGCCGCTACAGGCGGCCCGCGCGTGTTGCAAGACGGCAAGGCGGATAGGGTGTTGCCGCTTTGTTGCGAATAATCAACGGCTCGCCGGATGGGACGGCGTTCGGGGGAACAGTCGCGC
>Ga0182027_10007776_pt1 | contig 15729 bp, 11 predicted proteins | sample 712E1DmetaG_FD_121300 | JGI IMG/M metagenome (GOLD analysis project Ga0182027, IMG submission 121300) | Permafrost microbial communities from Stordalen Mire, Sweden - 712E1D metaG (Illumina Assembly) | ecosystem: Environmental > Terrestrial > Soil > Wetlands > Permafrost | place: Sweden...
CGAAGTACGCGAAGGAAATTCGCATTTTGAGTGTGTACGTCTTTGACGTATACACTCAAAATGCGGTTCTCCTATAATTTTCGGTTGATTAACCGAAATGGACAGCAGCCATAATATATTAAGAATTTAAGCTTGAAACTGCGATAGAGTGGTATATTTACAGGTCTGAGAAAGGACACCAGATATGACCATTGGAATCCAACCCATCCATATCGTGATCGTCCTGGTGGTAGCGTTGCTGGTCTTTGGACCCAAAAGATTACCGGAAATGGGACGAAGCATCGGTAAGATGCTGAACGAATTCCGCAATGGAACCAGGGAAATCACCGATGGCCTGCGGGCAGAAGTCAATGGCGGTGAGACAGGCCAGTTGAAGCAGGCTGTTCCCCCTCCCGCAAGCTCCGTTGCCTTCCAGGCGCCTTCTTCCATCTTACCAGCCGCGTCAGGAAAGTTCTGCATCCAATGTGGAGCCGGAAACCTGCCCGAGGCGCTCTATTGCAACCAGTGCGGCAGCAAACTGCCCGAAAACACCATCCTGCCATCCGAACCTTCGATCCTGGGTAGACAAACGAAAGCGAACGCGGATCCTGCTGATCCAGCGGATGTGCGCGGATAAAAAAATTTAGAAAGGAGATTGCCATGCCATTCGGAATCCAACCCATCCATATCGTCATCATCGTTCTGGTGGCGTTCCTGATCTTCGGGGCCAACAAGCTGCCCGAGATGGGACGCAGCCTGGGCAAGACCATCAGCGAATTCCGTAAGGGGACCAAGGAAGCCGCTGAAGGTTTCAGAGAGGAAGTCCAGAAACCTGCCGTTCCTCCGGCAGCTCCTTCGTTCCCTGTGACCCCCCTGCCTCCGGCGGATCCTTATGCGCCTGCCCAGACCGCACCAGTGCAGTCCGGGCCTGCACAGACTGCGCCTGTTCAGTCTGTGTTCGCGCAGCCAGCCAGGCCAGCGGGACCCAGCGGAAATTTCTGCATTAATTGCGGCAACCCCAACCTGCCCGAAGCGCGTTTCTGCGCAAATTGCGGCTCCAAACTACCCGAAAAGATTGTGTAAAAACAAAAGATTAAACACAAAGTACACAAAGAGCTTCCTTTGTGTACTTTGTGTTTTTTTCTTAGTGACCTTCGTGTTAAAAGCCCTTACATTCCAATCTTGTCAAACCCCGGCTTGAGCGCCGGGTAAAGTTCACGGTAGAGCGGATAGGCTTTGCGGTAGGCCGCCACCTGGGCCGGGTCGGGACGGGTGCTGCCGGTGATCTTCACCGCCGCCGCGCAGGCCGAAGGCACATCCGCCCAGGCCTTCACACCCACCCCCGCCAGCAGGGCCGCACCGAAGGCCGCCCCTTCGGTGGTATTGACCGTCACAAGTTCCGCCTCCAGGACAGACGCCAGGATCTGCCGCCACAACGCACCCTTGGTTCCGCCGCCGGAAGCGCGCACTTGTCGGATTTCGCCCAGCCCGGCATTCTGGATCAGCGTAAAGCTGTCCTTCAGGCCGAACGAAACCCCTTCCAGCAGCGCGCGCGTCAGGTGGCCGCGCCCGTGCCGCAGGGTCAGCCCCACGAAGGCACCGCGCGCCAGCGGATCGGGATAGGGCGTGCGCTCGCCGCTTAGATAGGGCAGGAACTGCAGGCCTTCACTGCCGGCCGGGACCGGTTCCGCCTCGCGCAGCAGCTCATCGAAGCTCATGCCGGGGGCCAGCGTATCGCGGTACCACTGCAAGCTACCGGCTGCCGATAGCATCACGCCCATGAAATGCCACATGCCCGGCACGGCATGGCAGAAGGCATGCAGGCGCCCTTCCGGCTCGATCAGCGCAGAGGGCGTGGTCGCAAAAACCACCCCGCTGGTGCCCACCGTCAGCGCCACCACGCCCGCTTCCACCGCCCCCACCCCCACCGCCTGAGCGGCCTGGTCGCCGCCGCCGGCTGCTATAGGAGTTCTTTCATTTAAACCTGTTGCTTCAGCGGCCGAGCGCGTCACCTGCCCGGTGAACTGCGGGCCTTCCCAGGTGGGCGGCATCCATTCAGCCGGGATGCCCAGCGCCGCCAGCACTTCCGTCGACCAGTTGCGCTGCTTCAGGTCGAATAGCACCGTCCCGGAGCCATCCGCCTTGTCCATGCCGAATTCACCGGTCAACCGGTAGCGGATGTAATCCTTGGGCAGCAGCACGTGCCGGGCCTTTTCATAGACCTGCGGTTCGTTCTCCTGCACCCACAGGATCTTGGGGGCGGTAAAGCCGGTCAGCGCCACGTTGCCGGTGATCTGGATGAACTTCTCGCGCCCGATGCGCCGGTGGATCTCGTCGCACTGCGCCTGGGTACGCTGGTCGTTCCAAAGGATGGCCGGGCGCAGCACCTCGCCGTGTTCATCCAGCAGCACCAGGCCGTGCATCTGGCCGGTCAGCCCCACCGCCTGCACGCTCTCCCCGCGCACCCCGGCCTGCTTTAACACCGTGCGCACCGCCGCAGCGCTAGCAAACCACCACTCGCGCGGGTCCTGCTCCGACCAGAGCGGCCGGGGCGTCTGCAGCGTGTGCGGGGAAGCCGCTGTGGCGACCACTACCCCACTTTCATCCACCAGCAGCGCCTTGCTGCCGGTGGTGGATACATCGATGCCGAGGAAATATTCTGGTGACATGGCAAGCCCTCCACTTTGTATATAAAGTATATTAATTGATTTTACTAGCACCTTGCGCCCTTGTGAATAGTTCAGGCTTTATGAATTTTTTCATGTGAATCGAAAGAGCCGGGGGCGCCTGCCTCGGCTCTCTTGAAAGGGAGGAAGTGTCACCTTTCACATTGATATTAGCACGCCATTCCATGCCCTGCTTGACGGCATCCCTACGCTCACCCTACTCCTGTCTGACAATCCTCTCAGCGTTTTTTAAGGTTGGTTGGGCTGTTTGCTCACCAATCTCTGCATTTCCCCTCCCCTTTACTCCACAACTCCCCCTGCTTCCCGTCTTCCTTCTTCGCCTTGCCAGCCTGTTTGAATGTGCCATATGCCGAAGAAGGCTCTTCAATCCCCTGCCCAACCCAGTCCGCCCCCTTGTCGCTGCCTTCTTGCCTTCCTTGTCGCCATCCCCGCCCAGAGGCTTAAGGTGACAGAGCCGTACCTGCCCGAAACGTTGCCCTACCATAGTCTACAATCTCCAGATTTTTGACTACGTTCCTCAGCCCTCCAATTCAACCGGTTGTCTGTCTCTTTTCAGCCGGCGTGAGCCGGCGTGGTAACCTCAGCCGGGTGGATCGGTCACGGCAATGCGAATTTATTCTTTTTTTCTATCTGCCTTTCAGGTTACTCGCCTTTCGGACTTTCTGCCAATCCGGCAATTTGACTATCAGTCTATTAGTCTATCCGCCTATTGAGTAGAATCTCATTATTTCCCCAAAATCCGCCCCAAAACCCCCTTTAGTTCCTCGAAAAATTGGAGGAACTGTCAATTGCGCGTTGCTCAGATAAAAAAATGCCCCTGACCGGCTGCCCAGACAATATTGTTATGAAAAAGGGAGGGCAGCCAACCGGGAGCAACTTTATTATTGCATAGAGCCCAACCCTGAACAATAATAACTCCATATTAATTAATTTCAATTGACAGTCACATCCAAGGTGATTGTCAATTGAATGAACTGTGCCCGTCACCTTTGCGAAGCAACCCATAGGGGTGCAGGTGGCGGGCACAATTTCAAGGAGGAAGAAGGCCAGAAGATTAATTAATTTCAAGCGGGCATTCGAACAACCGCTCGGTCACAATCGTCTTGCCTGCGCCAACAAGCTCGAAGCTGCCCTCGCTGCGGATATCGGCCGATGAAGAACCCAGCATCAACTTGATCGTGCCGGGCTCGACCACCAGGTGCATTTCCTCATCATAAAAAGCCAGTTGGTTCACCGGTAGGTGGAAGGTCACGCGGCGGGTTTGGCCGGGCTGCAGCAAAAGGCGGGTGAAGCCTTTCAGCTCTTTCACCGGGCGCGGCACGCAGCCGGTTTCATCGCAGACATACAACTGCACCACTTCATCGCCTGTCGTAGCGCCGCTGTTGCGAACTGTCACGCTCACATCCACAACGCCGCCGGGCTCTGCCTGGGCAGCGGCGATGCGCAGATCAGTATACTCAAAGGTGGTGTAGCTCAGCCCATGCCCGAAGGGATACAGCGCCCCGGCTTCCACACTGACGTAATTTCCATGCCAATTCGATTTGCCGCCCGAAGGCTTCTGGTTGTAGAAGAGCGGCACCTGGCCAACATGCCTGGGGAAGCTGACTGGCAGCTTGCCGCCTGGGTTAACCTCCCCAAAGAGCACATCTGCCACCGCCGCCGCGCCTTGCTCGCCTGGCAGCCAGGCTTCCAGGATGGCTGCAGCCTGCCCGGCCAACTCGGGGATGGCCAGCGGGCGGCCATTGATCAATACCACCGCTACCGGCTTGCCGGTTGCCATCACCGCCTGGGCCAACTCGCTTTGCACACCCGGCAGGCGCAGGTCGGCACTATCGCGCGTCTCACCGGTGGTGCAGTCTTTCATCAACCCCGAACGGTCGCCCAGCACCAGCACCACCACATCGGCGGCCTGCGCGACCTGAACGGCTTCAGCGAACCCGCCGGTGGAGGGGTCCAGGTTGTCACAGCCCCGTGCGTAGCAGATTTCCAGCATGGGCGCGGCGGCCCGGATGGCCTGCAAGACGGTCGGGATGGGGGCGACCTGCGCGGCAACCTGACGGGCATCGACCCCTGCCAGCGAAGAATCCGGCGGCAGGACGGTCAGCGCATACTCCAGTTGCGGGATAAAGGAATAATCCCCCAGCAGCACGCGCCATTCGTCCGCGTTCGGCCCGATCACCGCCAGCATGCCGGTGCTTTTCTTTAAAGGCAACAAGCCGTCATTTTGCAACAGCACCATGCTCTGCCCGGCAATCCGGCGCGCCAGGCTGCGCGGCCCGGGCGCAGTGAATACTTCCAACACACACCCTTCATCCACATAAGGGGTTTCGAACAGGCCCAATTCGAATTTCTTTTGCAGGTGCCGGGAGACAGCCGTATCGACCAGTTCCATGCCCACCAGGCCCGTTTCAACCGCCATCTTGAGCGCTTGCTGGTAACAATCCGGGTTGGGCAGTTCCACGTCGATGCCCGCCGTAAGCGCCAGCCGGGCCGCGTTGACCGGATCTTTGGCTACGAAGTGGTAGCTGTAGATCATCTTGATGGCTTCGTAATCCGAGACAACCAGCCCATCGAAGCCCAGTTCGCCGCGCAGCAGATCCGTCAGGATGGCGCGTGAAGCCGCCACCAGCTCTCCGTCCAATTCCGGATAGGCATTCATGATGGCATGCAGCCCGGCCTGCCGGATGGCGGCCTGGAAAGGGACGATGTAGGTATCCATCAGTTCGCGCCTGCCGATATGGGCCGGCGCGCAGTTCATGCCGCCCTGCGAAGCGCCGTGACCGATAAAATGCTTGCCGGTGGCCATCACCCCGCCCTCTTTCAGGCTCTTGCCCTGCAGGCCGCGCACATAGGCCATGCCAAACTGGCTGACCAGAGTGGGGTCTTCGCCGAAGGTTTCCTCCAGGCGACCCCAGCGCGGGTCACGCGCCACATCCAGCACGGGCGCCAGCCCCTGGTGCGCGCCGACCGACCGCATCTGCCGGCGGATGGTCTCGGTCATTTCCCGGGCCAGATCGGGCTGGAAGGTGCTGGCCAGCCCGATCATCTGCGGGAAGGCCGTGCCGCCCAGGGCCATATAACCGGAACAGCATTCCTCATGAATAATGGCAGGAATGCCGAGCCGGGTTTCATTTATCAGATAGCGTTGAACGGAGTTGGTTGCGCGTGCACTCGCGACGGGATCGAAAATGGTCGAGCCGCCAGCCCGGGTGATCTGCCCGATCCCGAGCGGAAGCAAGGCTTGCATTTTCCTGCTGGAGACAACGCAGTTGTCATCCAGCAGGTCGCGCATCCATTGGGATGTAAGCTGGGCCAGTTTTTCATCCAACGTCATCCGATCCAGCAGATCAGCAACACGCCTGGAGACTGGCAGAGTGGCGTCGGGAGAAGACATCAGCGCGCGCCCAGAATCACGTCAATGGTCAATTGGTCGAGTCGTTCGTATTTCAAGCCGCGGCTGGCGATGGCAACCCGGTCAAAGGGCTGCGCCTTGAGTGCAGCCGCCTTGGCAGCCGAATACTTGCCGAAATAAGCGGTCATGCTGCCATCCTCGGCGTTAACTTCGGATAAAATGGCCTGAATCTCCTTGTCGGCGTTCCACTGGGCGGCCTTTTCCTTCAGGACCAGGTAGGTATGCATGCAGCCGCGTGCGAAATCCTTAACGCCTTCGAAATCCTCGGTGCGGTAAGCATGCGCATCAAAGTGGCGCGAGCCCTGGTAGCCGACGTCTTCCAGGAACTTCACGAGGAAGAAGGCTGCCTTCAGGTCACGCGAGCCGAAGCGCAGATCCTGGTCATACCGGCCGGGATACTGGTCGTTCAGATCGATATGGAACAGTTTGCCGGCGTCCCAGGCCTGAGCCACGCCGTGCATAAAGTTGAGCCCCGACATAAGCTCATGCGCCACTTCCGGGTTGACGCCCACCATTTCGGGGTGGTCGAGCGTGGAGATGAAAGCCAGCATATGGCCGGTGGTGGCGTTGTAGATGTCGCCGCGCGGCTCGTTCGGCTTGGCTTCCAGGGCCAGCTTCAGGTCATACTTCTTGTCCAGCACATATTCGCACAGGAAGTTCATGGCTTCGCGGTTGCGCTGGATGGCGGCCAGGGCGCTCTTGCTGGCATCCGTTTCGGTGCCTTCGCGGCCACCCCAGAAAACATACACCTTGGCACCAAATTCGGCTCCCAGGTCGATCGCCTTCATGGTCTTCTGAAGGGCATAGACCCGCACCTTGGCATCGTTGGATGTGAAAGCTCCATCCTTGAAGATGGGGTCGAAGAACAGGTTGGTGGTGGCCATCGGCACTTTGAGGCCGGTCTGGTCGAGCGCCTTGCGGAATTCCTTCTTGATCTTTTCAGCTTCGGCGGGCGTGGCATCGATCGGGATCAGATCGTTATCGTGAAAATTGACGCCGTACGCGCCGACCTCGCCCAGCAAATACACCAGCTCCGCCGGGGTCTTGGGCTCGCGCACCTGGGCGCCAAACGGGTCGCGGCCGATATTTCCAACCGTCCACAGACCAAAGGTGAATTTATCTTCGGGTTTGGGTTCATATGAAGTGGTCATTTTTATATCCTTTCTTAAATGATCTCAGAAACAATGGCATAGGAAAACAATTTTAACAATCCAGAATCTGGAGGGTTAATTGTAAGGCGCGATAAGTCTCGCCTTACATCTCCCAGGAGAACCAGTAAAAAAAGCCGCAAGAAGAGAAACGGGCCGGGCAAGCGAGCCCGGCCTGAAAATCAACGATTGCGCTTGAAGTAATAATCGAGCAGCACTGCCAGTACCAGGATGACCGCTTTCACAACGTATTGCCAGGCCGGGGCCACATTCAACATCTGCAGGCCGGTGGTCAGGCTGGCAATAATGAGGGCGCCGATCAGGGCCCCCGGGATGGTGCCGACACCGCCCAGCGGCGAGGTGCCACCCAGGATGCAGGCAGCAATGGCATCCAACTCATAGCCGGTGCCGGCGGCGATAGTGCCGTAACCGACGTACGAAGCCAGCACCACACCGGCAACACCGCTCAGGAAACCCATCAGGACAAAAACCCGGAAGAGCACACTGGTGATATTAATACCCGACAGGCGGGCAGCCTCCCGGTTGCCACCAATGGCATAGGTGTAGCGGCCGAAGCGGGTATTGTTGGCCACATGCATCATGATTATTGCTCCGATTGCCAGTAACAAGACCGGCACGGGGATACCTCTGTAGCTATTGACACTGAGGAGGTAGGCCAGGATCAAGATGACCGGGATAACCGCTCCCATCAGCGCATCCATGTAAAGTGGGCGCAGTTTAAAGCCATACTTGGCCTTGCCGCGTCGGCCGCTGATAATGTTCCAAACCAGGAAGGCCAATACCAGCACAAATATCAGCCAACCCCACAGGGGCGGGATATACCCTTGGGCAATAGTGGAGAACACGGGTTGATTGGCCGCAATAGTTTTTCCCTGGGTTACCAGCAGGAGCAGGCCATTGAACAGCCACTGGCCGCCGAGGGTTACAATAAAAGCGGGTAAGCCCTGAAAGGCGATGAAGTACGCTTGCAGAGCGCCGGCCAGCGTGCCGACCAACAGGCCGCAGATAACGGAAAGGACGGCTGAAAGGGCCGGTTGATTGGGAAACAAGGAATACCAGACATAATATTGCAAATATGCCGCCACCACCGAGACAAAGCCCGCCATTTTACCGACAGACAGGTCGATGCCGCCGGTTACGATCACCAGCACCATGCCGAGAGCTAGAAAAGATGTCACGGTCATCTGACGGAAAAGGTTGGAGATGTTTTCGCCTTTCAAGTAGAGGCCGTGGGTCAAAAAGAAAAAGACCGCCCAAACGATCACCACCACGATAATAAGCGTATAGGTCTGGATATTCCGCCGGATGGCAGTGGATATCCGGGAGCCTAAACTTGCGGCTGGTTTCATTTCAGTGACTGAAGAGCTCATGGGATTTACCTCGCTTTATTCTATTGAATAGATTTATGCTACTGCAATACCGGTGGCCAGGGCCATGACGCGTTCCTGGCTGGCTTCCGCGACAGGCAATGTGAGAGTGGAATGACCCCGGCACATTACCATCACCCGGTCGCTCATCCCCAGCACTTCTTCCAGGTCACTGGAGATCATGATAACCGCCACGCCTCGTTCGGCCAATTCATTCATCAGCTTGTAAATCTCGAACTTTGCGCCCACGTCAATACCGCGCGTCGGATCGTCCATGATCATGACCTGCGGCCTGGAGAGCAGCCATTTCGAGATAACCACTTTTTGCTGGTTGCCGCCCGAAAGGGTTTCCGTACTTACTTCCAGGTTGGGCGCCTTAATGGACAAAGCTTTGGATTGCTGAATGCTGGCCTTCATCTCCTCATTTGCATTGATGCGGCCAAATGTGGAAAATTGATCCAAGTTGGGCAGCGAAATATTCTTAATGATCGATTGGATTAACACCAAGCCCATACGCTTGCGGTCTTCCGGCACCAGGCTCATGCCTGAATCGATCGCCTGGCGGGCGCTTTTTGGCTCGATCAGTTTCCCGTCCAGCAGAATCTGACCCTTGGAAACTTTTGCATATTCGCCGAAGAGGGTAAGCACCAACTCGGTGCGGCCCGAACCCATCAACCCGGCGATCCCGAAAATTTCACCTTTGCGTACATCGAAGGTCACGCCATCCAGAATCTTGCGGGCGGGATTATTGGGATCGACCGCTTCCAAGCCTTTCACTTCAAAGATCACTTCGCCTGGCTTCCGATCTCCCTTGGGGAAGCGCTCTTTCATCTCGCGGCCGACCATGTATTTAACCAGCTCCCCCTGGGTCACTTCTTTGGTAGGCTTGGTGATAATGATCTTGCCATCCCGCATAACCGTTACCCGGTCAGTAATTTCAAAGAATTCCTCCAGCCGGTGGGAAATGTAAATGCAGGTGATGCCGAGCTCTTTCAACCCGCGCAGGATCTGCATCAGCTTTTCAACTTCGGCCTTGCTGAGGGCACTGGTGGGCTCATCCAGGATCAGCACCTTGGCGTCTTCGGAAAGCGCCTTGGCGATCTCGACCATCTGCATCTTGCCGACGCCCAGGTTTCTCACCGTGGCGCGTGGATCGACATCCAATTGATATTTATCCAGGATGGCCTGGGTATCTGCATACAATTTATTCCAGTTGATCACGCCATGCTCGACCGGCTCTTTGCCCAAATAGACATTTTCGCCAACCGTGCGGGTGGGCACCAGGGTCAATTCCTGGTAAACAATCGCAATGCCTTCCCTGACCGCTTCGTGAATGGAACCTTGACTCAGCTTAAATTCTTCGCCGCAATAAACTATGGAACCATCATAGGTTCCGTAGGGATAAACACCTGAAAGGATCTTCATCAGGGTGGATTTACCGGCGCCATTCTCTCCACAGATGCCGTGAATCTCACCGGTGCGAATCGAGAATGAAACATCATCCAACGCCACCACACCTGGAAACTTTTTGGTTACGTTCTTAAAATCGAGAATAATATCATTATCCACTGCAAACTCCTTCGGATAAGGCTGTACCGGCGATTCTCTTCTTCTTGCAGTTTCCCGGCCCCCCCCATTATAAATGCACAGGGGGGGCCGGGGGTTGTTACAGTTGACTAATTAGGGAGCGAGGGTAGGAGGAAGCTGGTCGGCCGGAACACCACGATAAACATTATCATAGGTCTGGAAACCGCTCTTCACAACCACATCGTACACATTGGCCTTGGTGACCTGGACAACGGGCAGGAAGGCAGCCTGGATGGAGCCGGTGAGGGTCTTATCGCCGGTCAGGATAGCCAGGGTGTAGCTGGTCAGGCCGGTCAGGGGTTGTTTCTTGATCAGCTGATCGATCATCGCAACAGCCTTCGGGGCCAGAAGGCGGGTGTCTTTGAAGACGGTCACGGTCTGTTGGCCCTTGACGATGCTGTTGCAGCCATCTGCAGTGGCATCCTGACCTGAGATCGGCACCTTGCCGGCCAATCCCTGGGCAGCCAGCGCCTGCAGTTCGCCCAAAGCGGTACCATCATTGGAGGCGACTACTGCGTCGATCTTGTTCTGCTGCGCGGTGAGGATGTTCTCCATCATGGATTCGGCCTTCGCAGGATCCCAGTTATCAACCCACTGGTCGGCTACGATCTTGACAACGCCGGAGTCGATGTAGGGCTGGACAACGGACATCTGGCCCTGGCGGACCAGGACGGCATTGTTGTCGGTCGGGGAACCACCGGAAAGGACTACCTTGGCCGGATTGGCTTTCGTCCAGGTGGTGCTGCCGGGCAGGCCCAGGGCAGTCATAACGCCCAGAGCTTCCTGCTTGCCGACTTCGACATTATCGAAGGACAGATAAGCAGAAATCTTGGAGGTTTTGATCAGGCGGTCATAGGAGATCACAGGTACGCCCGCGGCAACAGCTGCTTCAACCGGGGTAACGGCAGCTGAGCCATCTTCGGCGATGACGATCAAGCCCTTGGCGCCCAAGCTGACCATGTTGTCGATCTGGTCGCTTTGCAGCTTGACATCATGATCGGCTTCCTGAGCAATCACCTGGTAGCCCATTTTCTGAAGCAGTTGGGTCATCTGGGCTGATTCGACGGGCCAGCGCTCGGTCGCGTAGTCGGAGAAGGACAGGCCAACAATGGTCTTGCCACTGGTGGTGGTGGTGGCCGCTTTGGGGGCGCAGCCTACCAGGCTGGCGACCAAAACGACCAGGATTGCTACATAAAAGATTTTGCGAGACATCATTCAGCTCCTTTTGTTTGCTATAGATCGAATAGGATAAGACGGAGAACCAGGAATATTTTACTTATTTTATTCTCGACCTCCTTTCCAAGCCATAGAGTCAGGAAAATTTATGAAAACTACGTCTATTAAGTATACAATCGAACAAAACTATTCAGAACAACCTTACGGACATAAGCCGGACATTTAATGGACATGATCGAAACTTCGCATCAACTATGCCTCAAGACTGGGCGCGTTGTCGAATTACTTCATCCAGAACGAGCGCGACACATCCCAGAACACAACCATCGGATCCCAGCTCGGATGGAACTATCTTGATATCCTGCTGGGGTTGGAACAAACTGTTTTTAGCAAAAGTATCCCGGGCAATCGGAAGGAGCCGCTCAGAAACCTGGTTGAGCGCTCCTCCCACGACAATACAACGCGGATAGAAAATATTCGCCAGGCTGCCAATCCCCACCCCAAGAGCCAGCCCCATTTTCGAGAAGATCTCGACACTGGTTGAATCATTGGTCCGGTAGAGCTCCACCAGTTCTTCAAACGAGACATCCCGGCCGGTATGCGTCTTGTAGTCATGTACAGCCACACGTGACCCGACCAGGGTCTCCCAGCATCCACGTTTTCCGCACATGCACGGTTCCCCATCCGGATCGATGGTCATATGGCCGATTTCACCGGCGTAGCCATTCCAGCCCCGGAACAATTTGCCCCCGCTGATGATCCCACCCCCCAGGCCGATACCAGTATTTACCAAAATAAAATCGTCGATATTTTTCGTCGTGCCCATATAGTATTCCCCCATGGCGGCTGCATTGGCGTCGTTTTCCACAAAAACTGTCAGCCCAAAGCGGCCTTCCCATAATTTCTTGAGCGGAACATCCCGCCATTTCAGGTTTGGCGCAAACCGCACTTCGCCTTTTTCGATATCCACCAGCCCCCAGACCCCCACCCCGATCCCGAGCGGCTGCAATCCGCACGTTTTGGCAACCTGCAGGGCGGCGTAGATCAATTTTTCGGCTTCGCGTAGATAGGCGCGCACATCCGATTCGTCCGGCAGGCTGATATGCTCACGCCACTGGATCTGGGCCACAAAATTCGTCAGGATAATGGAAACAAAATCGACCCCGATCTCCACCCCCACGGCGCCCCCGCCGAAGGGGTTCAGCTCGATCAGAGTGCCCGGGCGGCCGACTTTCTCCTGGCGTGCGCCAATCTCGTGCACCAGGTTTTCATCTTGCAATTGATCAATGATTCGTGAGACAGTGCTACGGGTGAGACCGGTGTAGTCAGCCAGGCCGGCACGCGAAACCGGAGCATGCAAACGAAGATGATCCAGTATCGTCGCACTGTTATACTTGCGGGCCAGGCTTTGGTCAACACCAATTTGCTTATTCATGCGTTTGTATACTAATGCAACATATTAATATCTTTTTACAACTTTGTGAACCTTGATACAAGTGACATTTGACACTACCTTAATATTACATTTTGAAAACTGAGAGAAGTTCTCAATTTTAGTGTATGTGGTGCTGCCGCACATACTTAAATTGCGATTCTTCAGATCGAACCTACGAACGGAACAGGCCGCTGACGTGCAGAAGGCCAAGCATATAGAGCATCCCGTCGTAATAGCGCCACGTGCCGGAGGGAATTTGCGCATCCCACAGGGCTTGAACAAAAGGCCTGCCAATGGCAGGGGTGGTCACCAGGGCAGCCACGGCGGCCATGGCAACCAGGCCGGTGGAATGATCGTTCGAAAGCGGCTTGCCGGCCAGAGAATACTGGTTGGGGTAAGAATCCATGCCTTGGGAGACGAGGAATTTCAAGGCCCGCTCGGATTGTCCCACCTGCCAGGGGTCTTTGCCGAACCAGGCATAATCCACGGCCACATTGGAAAGGGTACGCCAGGCATCGAAGCGGAAATCCTGGTGGTCATCATTGGCCACGGGAGTTCCGTTAAAGGTAGCATAATCGGGCATCAGGCCGGTAGCCGGGTCGGCGGCTTTATGGAAGAAGAGCCGGCTGGCGCTGGCAGCCTCAGTCCAGAATTGGTTATCCTTGGCGGCCAGGCGGCCCCACAATTCGTAAAAAGCCGGTAGCTGGTAAGAAGGGTCGGTAAAAGTGGCATTCTTACCGGCGGGTACGAAGACCACCTGTTTGGTCTGCGGGTCGAACATATCCGTGGCGATGCCGTTATTTTCGGCGGACTTGCTGCGCATGACATCCAGGATGGCCTGCGCCTGCTGGCGATAATCGAAGATACCCTGGCCGTTTCCCCAACGCTCCGAAGCAATAAATAATGCTGTTACGAACCACTCCTCCCCATCCGAGGCGGGGTTGGGGTCGAGTTGCTTGCCATCGGTGGAACAATGCCAGGCAAAATAGCCTTGATAGGGGCCGCCGGCCTGATACATGTAGGTTTTGGCCCATTTCCAGAGGCGGTCGAATTCGGGCTTTTTACCCAGCTGGACGGCGATCATCATGCCGTAAGACATGCCTTCTGTGCGAACATCCTGGTTGCCAATATCCTCGATATAGGCCATATCTGAGCCGGCCGGATAGTACACCCTCTGGGAAGCGTCGTCCCCATAAAAGAGCTGCTGCCAGGCCGCCTCCAGTTTGGCCAGCACTTCGGCGTCGGACTTGCCCAGGAATTCCTGGAACAGGTCGCGATAGATACCTGTGTTGAATGATCCTGCCGGGGTGGCCGCCGGGAATGTCATTGAGGCGGCTGCGACTGGAAGCGAGGGAGTGAGAGTTGGAGGCAGGCTGGTAGGCTGCGCCGGGGAAAGGGCGCTGCACGAGCCGAGCAGGAGGGAAACGGCAACCAGGAGAGGGGGAAGGCGCTGGGGAAGGATCCCGAAAATTGGGATATATCCCAATTTTCGGGTGTTTCTCCCTCCCCCTGCGGGGGAGGGCCGGGGTAGGGGCGCGGGAATGGATGTGGGCGCGATCACCGATGAAGAATCCAAGCGGAGTGCCGCCTATCCTTTGAGCGCGCCTGCCGTCAGCCCGGCCACGATTTGCCGTTCGGCAAACAGGTAGAAGAGGATGGCCGGCAAGGCAGACAGGGTCACGAAGGCAGCGGTTAGCGCCATATCGGCGCTGTATTGGCCCTGAAATTGCATGGTGCCAAGCGGGAGGGTCCAGAGCTTGTCACTATTGAGCAGCACGAGCGGGGTAAGGAAATCATTCCAGCTGACAATCATGGTCAGTGCCCCCACGGCAGCCAGGGCCGGGCGCGCCAGCGGGAGCAGGATGCGCCAAAAAAAGTCGAACGAAGTGCAGCCATCGATGGAGGCGGCATCCTGAAGCTCCGCCGGGATCGACAGGAAGAAGCCGCGCAGGATCAGGGTGTTGCCGGAGACCCCGAAGGCGATCTGCACCAGGATGACCGCCAGGAGCGTATCCACCAGATGCATCTGCCGGATGACCAGGTAAACCGGCATGATGGCAACCGTGATGGGGAACATCAGCCCGAGGGTCAGGAAATTGAAGGCCAGGTCCTTGCCGCGGAATTGGATGCGGGCAAAGACAAAGGCTGCCAGGCTGCAAACGATCAACACACCTGCCGTGGAACACAACATAACGAATGTACTGTTTCGCAGCATGTTCCAGAAGGAGGGCGTGTTCAAGACGGTGGCAAAGTTCTGCCAATCCGGCGGGATGGGGAGGGTATATGGGTGTAAGAACATCATTCCGCGCGTCTTGAGCGCTCCAAAGACCATGATCACGAGCGGCACCACGATGACCAGTGTCATGATGCCCAGTACCAGGTACTGGAAGAACCTGGGTAACCTCTTTTTGAAAGCGTCGCTTCTTCGATAATCAACGGTTGCCATGGTTTTCCTCTCCTAGATGCCGCTGAGCGGGTCAGGTGAGCGGTTAAGCCACTGGTATGCCACGGAAAAGAGCAGGCAGAACACCAGCATGACCAGCGCCACAGCTGAGCCGTAACCGAACTGGAAACGGATGAAAGCGTAGCGGTACATATAGGTGGCCATCACTTCGCTGGTGTTGACCGGCCCCCCTCTTGTCATGATCCAGATCAAGTTGAACTGCGTCAGCGATCCCAAAACAGACAAGTACGTGGTGGTGCGGATGGTGGTGGCAAGCAGGGGCACAGTCACATGCCAGACCGACTGCCAGCGGTTGGCGCCATCGATCATGGCCGCCTCTTCCAGCTCCCGCGGGATGTTTTGCAGGCCGGCCATGAACAAAAGCATGTGCAACCCGAAATATTTCCAGGTTAGAACGAGAAAAACACACAGCATCACCTGGTTGATATCCCCCAGGAACAACTGGGGATGGAC
>Ga0182027_10007777_pt1 | contig 15728 bp, 13 predicted proteins | sample 712E1DmetaG_FD_121300 | JGI IMG/M metagenome (GOLD analysis project Ga0182027, IMG submission 121300) | Permafrost microbial communities from Stordalen Mire, Sweden - 712E1D metaG (Illumina Assembly) | ecosystem: Environmental > Terrestrial > Soil > Wetlands > Permafrost | place: Sweden...
CCGGCCGCCATCAGGCCGTAATGGAGCAACATGCCGGGGATCCAGATGGAGAAATCGAAGGCGTTGGCCACGCGGTCGGCGGCCGTGATGCCCATCATGCGGAAACCGCCGGCCATCATCCGGCCCATGTCCTGCAATTCGGCCTCGTCGTAATAGACCTGCTTGTTGCGGCCGCTGGTGCCCGAGGACTCGAAGACGATGGAGGGCGGCTTGCAGATAAAATCGGTCGGGTTGTCCGAGAGGTTGTCGGGGGTCGTATAGAAATCGCCCAGGTCGGCCGGCGCGCGCACGCGGGAGGGGTCGATGCCGCGCTCGGCGAACGCGCGCCGGTAAAAACGCGAGTGCTCGGCGGCCCAGCGCACCGTCCGGCGGAAATGCCCCAGCGCCATCCGCTCAAAAAACCACGTCGGCAGTTTCTGATACATCGCCCCGATCGTTTCGGGCGAAGCATGACGAACCACGAAATCGGCCAGGTTTGAGATCATCCGCCCTCTCTCCCACACGGTTTACGTTATCATAGAATCGCTCTAAATGCCCGTTCGATCGCCGACAAGGTCAGCTCGACATCTTCTTCGTCGTGCGCCGCCGAGGTGAACCAGCAGGCCAGGCCGGAACTGTTGACGTGTACCCCTTCTTCGAGCAGGGCCATGCGAAACTTGGCGTATCGCGCCATATCCGCCACCAGCAGATCGCGGTAATGCCTGGGGGGGCGCTCCAGCCCGAAGACGACCTGAAACATCGGCCCCAGCCCCTGCACGATGCAGGGGACGTGGTGGGCGGCGGCCGTGCGGCGGATCGCCTCGATCAAGGCCGCGCCCGTTCCGTCCAGCCGCCGGCGCACGGCTTCAGTTTCCAGCGCGCGCAGCGTGTGCAGGGCCGCCGCCGCGCAGAGCGGGTTGGCGTTGTAGGTGCCGCCGTGGCGCACCTCGCCGCGCGCGAAGAGGTCCATGATCTCACGCCGGCCGGCAAACGCGCTGATCGATAGCCCGCCGCCCAGCGCCTTGCTGTAGACGGCCAGGTCGGGCACGACGCCGAAGACCTCCTGGGCGCCGCCCGGGGCCAGGCGGAAGCCGGTGACGATTTCGTCGAAAATCAGCACGATCCCGCGCCGCGTGCACTCCTCGCGCAACGCTTCCAGGTAACCGGGCGCCGGCATCGTGCAGGCGTTGTTGGCCACGATCGGTTCGGCGATGACGGCCGCGATCCGGCCTTCGTGACGATCGAGAATCCGGCTTAAGATCCGCGGTTCGTTCCACGGCGCGATCACCACGTCCTGGACCACCCCCGGCGGGATTCCGCGCGAGTGCGCCGGATTGTTGGGACTTTCCAGCGGCCCCATCTCGTCCGGGCCGGGGCGGTTGCTGATCGCCAGCACGTCGACCCAGCCGTGATAGTGGCCTTCAAATTTGAGGATCATGTCGCGGCCGGTGTAGCCGCGCGCGCCGCGCACCGCGCCGCAGATCGCCTCGGAACCCGAATTGGCGAAGCGCACCAGCTCGGCGCAGGGAACCATCCGGCAGATCTGCTCGGCCAGTTGAACCTCGACGATGTTGCAGGTGCCGAACATCGTGCCGCGCGCGAGCTGCTCGGCGACCGCGGCGGTCAGCCGCGCCTCGCCATGACCCAGGATCGCGCTGCCATAGCCCAAGAGATAATCGATGAATTCATTGCCATCGGCATCCCAGATGCGCGAGCCCTCGCCGCGGGTGATATACAGCGGCATGGGGAACGGCCCGGTGGAGGCGCTGCGGGCGCTGCTGCTGATGCCGCCGGCCAGCACGCGGCGGGCGCGCTCGAACCAGTGATGCGATTCCTCGGGGGGGGCCAGGGTCGGCAGACCGATCGGGCGACCGGTGGATGATTGCATCAGGCGAACTCCCTCTCGTCGGTCCAGCGGGCCGCGAATTCGGCCAGCATCGTGGCCGTGCGTTGGACATCGGCAAACTCGACAAATTCATCGGCGGCGTGGGCCTGGATCAGGTTGCCCGGACCCCAGACCAGGGTCGGCGTTCCTTGCAGGCCGGCGCGCAGGCCCGCCTCGCAGCCCGAGTTGAGCGCGCCCAGCCGCGGCTCGCCGCCGCGAGGTTGACTATTATACTTCTTCATGATCTCGAGCGCAAGCCGGCTCACCGGATCATCATCCGGCACGCTGTGGCCGGGGTACTCTTCGCTGAAACGCAGCTCCAGGCTTTGCGGCTCCGGCAGCACGCCGGTCAGTTCGCCGCGCAGCTCTTGCTCAAGGCGTGCCTCCCACGCTTTGAGGTCGTCGCCCGGCAGCAGCTCGAAGTATCCCGTGCAGGCGCAGCGCGCGCAGACCATCCCTTGCCAGCCGCCGCCGTGGACGGAGTCGACCGTGACCGGACGCATGATCGGGTATTCGTTGAAACGGGCATCGGCGGCGCGGTCGTTCCAGCGCAGCTCCAGGCGTTTGAGCGCATCGAGCACGGCGCGCATGAGGTTGATCGCATCGACGCCCAGCCACTTAATCGTGCCGTGGATCGCGCGGCCGTGACATACGATCTCGAAGCGGCAGCCCGCGCGCGAGGCCGCATAGGGCGTCCCCAGCGTCGGCTCGAGCACGACCATCGCGTCGGCGCGCCAGCCGCGCACGAGGCTGGTCAGCGTGCCCAGCCCGACGCAGTCTTCCTCACCCGGCACCAGTTCGAGCAGCACCTCGCCGGCCGGTCCCTCGGGCCGCGCTTGGCGAAGGGCCACCATCGCCCACAGGCCGGCGATCAGCGGGCCTTTGGCGTCGCAGGCGCCGCGCCCGTAAAAGCGCCCCGCCTCTTCGGCGCCCGACCATGGCCCCAGGCGCCACGTCTGGGGCTCGCCCGGCGCGACCACGTCGGCATGGGCATTGAAAAGCAATGAGCGTCCGGCGCCGCGCCCCGGCAGGCGCACGACCAGCGTCGGACGGCCCGCCAGCGGAATATGTTTAAGATGTTGTTCTGGATATTGAGTGAGCCGGGCCTCGTCGGTTTCCCATAAATCGGTCTCGAAGCCCTGCGCGCGCGCCCAGCCCTCGATGAAGCGCACAAAATCGGTTTCGTCGCCGCTCACGCTCGGGCGCTTGAGCGACTCCCGGAGCAGTTCCTTCATCGCGCCGGTCCCCGGCCCGATCCACTCAGGCCAGGGCTCGGCCGAGGTGGCGCGGCCCCTTATGGTTCGTGGCTCGCTCATGGCTATTCATCCCGCCAACCGGCCCCCGAACGTTCGCGCACACGGCTGCGCCGCCAGGCCCGAGTAAGGGCGTTATTGACGTCCTTGAGGGTTTCAAACGGCAGATAGGGAATCGCGCGACGCGTCAGTTCGCGGGCCAGGACGCCTTTGGCGAAAACGACGTCGGCTTTATGCGCCGGACAGAGGTCGCTGCGTCCGTCACCGACATAAACCAAGCGCCGGCCGGGCCACTTCAGTTCGCGCGCGGACGCGCATTTGCAGTGAGCCGCCGTCATTTCGCAAAGTTTACTGCTGTTGGGGCAGATCAGGCGCAGACGGTCGCCGGTATGCTCGACCGCGTTGGCCCGGACCGTCATCTCGTGAATGCCGCAGCGCGCCAGCAGCCGGCGGATGAAGCGCTCGATCCCGTCGCTGAGAATCATCGCCGGCACCTGGTGGCTGGAGAGCGTCTGAAACAACTCCCTCGTCCCGGGATCCATCTCGACCCGGTCCAGGAACCGATCCAACTCCTCGCGCCCGATCCGCAGCAGGTCAAATTCCCGGCTCAGGCACTCATGGGAGCCGATCAGCCCGGCCTGCCATTGCTTTTCGAGCCGCTTCCAGGAATCATCCACGCTATAGCGAAGGACCAGATCGTCCAGCACGTCGCGCCGCGTGATGGTGCCGTCGAAATCGAGAATGACCTGCGCCTCTTCGGGAAGGGGCAATTCTGTCAAAGCATCGGGGTGGTAATAAGTGGTCATGAAATCCTTTTCGTTGCGTCACGGTGGATTCCGCCGAAAGGGGAGCGCTCTGGACGCCGGGGGGCCAAGATTCCGGGCTTGACGGGGTCAAAGTCATCGGTCACCCGCGGGAGTGACCGCGATCAAAAAAAGCAAAAACAATGGAGGGTCGAACCCTCTGGCAGGAGTTTAAAGAATTCACTTTGATATCGCTTCTCCCCCCCAGACAAACTCGAACGATCATTTTTGCCTAAGTGGACCAAACGCGCAACCCATTTTTTCATTTATTCTTCCATCTCAAGTTAAATCAATTAGATGGGCAAGTCTTGAATCAGCCTTCAGGGAGCCGGCGATCGGCGGATCTTCGAAAATGGCCGACAACGATCGAGCGAAAGCCGCCCAACACGGAGAAGGGGGAAGCATAGAGGCTTTATCATGATGGGAACGTGACGAGGACGGCCAATCGGAGCCGGGCCGAACCGCTTTAGGGTGCTTCGGGCCGGCGCGGGGTCTGCGCGGCCCAGCGCAGCATCAGCGCGACCAGGCCCAGCGCGGCGACGAACAAGATCAGAAACAGCGCCAGGCTGGAGAGCTGCGGATGGACCGTCCAGCGCTCCAGCGTGAGGTACGGGGCTAGCACGATCTGGCGGACCGCTTCGCGCGCGGCGAACATCCCGCTCAGAATCACGACCAGCGCGCCCCAGGCCGCCACGAGCAGGCTTTTTTTCGCCGCGGCGAGCAGGAAGATCAGCTTGGCCCACAGCGCCAGGACGGCCAGCAGCGCCACGGCCCAGAGAATCGCCGCCGGCCGCAAGCTGACGAGCATCTGTCTGACCGCCCGGTAATCGGCGATGGCCAACCCCAGGCCGGCGAGCATCTGGAGCATGACAGCGACGGCGCCGACGAGCGCGCCGAGCCGGGCCAGCGCGCGGCCGCATTCGCGTTGGCGCCGATCCGCCGTCGCCGCGCCGGCGCTAAGCAAGCCCAGCGTCACCAGCCAGAGCGAGCCGATGATCAGCGCGGCCAGGGCGTTGTGAACCAGGCGCGGAGCCAAGATCGCCATCCCCAGCACGAAGGTGTTGCCGCCTGCGGCGCGCACCGCCAGCCAGCGCTCGGGGTGCATCGTGAGCAGGGCGTTGGTCGTCAGCGTGGTCATGACGTAAAGAAGGCAGGCGAAAATGAACACGCGCCCCGCCACGTCGCACCCGCGCGGGATGCGCCGTCCGAAAAGCCGGCCCCCCTGAACAAGATAGATCGTGTAAAAGGCGGCGATGACCACCGCGACGATCCCGATCCACTGGTAACCGAGAATGATATTGGCGGCGTAAAAAACCTGCTGATAAAGGACCTGGACGAACAGGAGCGGGGCGACGCCGAAGGTGATCGCGAAGCTGAGCGCGACCGGAAGCGGACGCTCGGTGCGCCGCAGCATCCACTCGGCCGGCGAGCCCTCGCGCGCGGCGGCGGCAAAGAAAATATCGAACAGGGCGGCGGTGAAGGCGTAACCCATGAAAAGGAAATGCACGGCCAGAGTCAGGTTCATCAACAAGACGAAGACCCACACCGGCGCGGGCAGGCCAAAGGGATCCTGTTTGGGAATCAGATCGAGCGGGTTGATCGCGGTATTCATCATGGATCCTCAAAGCGATAACGGATTCGCAAAGTTGCATTGCACTCTGAAAGAGTGCGCCTAAAACTGGCCTTTCAGGCCGTCATGGCTCGCCATCGCCCCGGCCGGTGACGATTCGTTGAGCGACAGCAGGAACTTGGCCAGCGCGCGCCGCTCGGCGTCGGTGCCGACCAGCGGCGGCATGTACGACTTGAGCCGGTGAATGTCCTGCAGGTTGGACCAGATCAGCTTTTCATCCCAATACGCCACGAGCTGCTTGACGTCGTTCACGCCGTTCAGATTGTGGCACTGCGAGCACTGCGCCTGGTAGACGGCGCGGCCGAGTTCGAGGGGGGTCAGGCTGGCCGCGCCGCGCCCGGCGGGCAGAACCCAGGCGTTGGCGGCCAGCACGCTCTCATGCCCATGGGCCAGCGTTTCTTCCGTGGTCCAGTTATTGCTGTAAAGATAATCGTAAATCAGGTAAGGCTTGCGAATCCCCTCGCGCACGAACTCCATCGAGCCGGTGGCGATGAAGGCGATGGCGGCGAGCAGAATGGCGGTCTCCATGTTGACGTAGCGCTTGTTCCAGATCAGGCCGATGAAGGCGTAAAAGCCGATCAGCGTCGAGGTGGCGACGCCGAACATGAAGAAGAGATTCATGGCGATGGCGGCGCCCATGACCAGCCGGCGCGGCTCGGCGGGCACCTCGGCGAAAAACCAGACCGCGGCCGGGATCATCAGCATCAGCGGCGCCAGGAACCAGGCGGCGTGGTTGATGATGTGGCGGGCCTGCTCGCGGCTGTAAGCGCGCGCGGCGTTGGCGACGATGGCGACGAAGATGCCGGCCAGCGACAGGCTGGAGATCGTGCGCAGGACCAGCGAGGGCCAGTAGGTCGGGTTGAAAAAGCCGTCCCAGAAGCCGTGGGTCGCCAGCCAGCGGCCCGGCGTGAGCATGAAGGTCAGGATGCCGTTGATGATGACCAGGCTGCCCCAGGCGGCCAGGGCGTAGATCCAGGCTGCGGCGCGGCGGCGACGCTCGCTCAGACGGTCGAAATTGTAATAGTAAACATAGCCGGCGGCGATTTCGAGGATGAACAGCGCCCACTCGGCGGCCCAGCCCCAGACGAAGTTGTGAATCAGGATCGAGGTGGCGCGCGGGGCGACCAGGCCGATCGAGAACCAGATGCCGACGCCGGTCAGCGCGCCGGCGACGAACGAAAAAAGAACGACGAAGCGGCCGAAGCGCTGCAGGAAATCGCGCAGCAGCGGGTCGGGGCGGCGCGCGAGACGCGATTCGGTCAGGGCGATGAACAGCCCCGCGCCGACGGCGAAATGGGCGATCAGGACGTGGACCGTGGCGATCAGCGCGATGACCAGGCCGCCCCCGATCCGCGGCACGTCCCAGTGAGGATAAAACACGGTTCCCGCCCCCCTATGCTGGATTGGATCTGAAATATATTTTCGTGCTCGTGCTCGTGCTCTCTCGAAAATGGGACCTATAGGGCTCATTTTCATTCACCGTTGTGAAACCCAAATCTTAATTAAAGGGCCTCATCCGCGCAACAGAAGAACGCAGGGATTGAATTTTCCCGCCGGAGAGGGCTAGATTGAAAGGAAGGAGCGGTCCGCCGAAGGGACCCGCGGAAAAAAGGGGGCGTCATGAAAAAAATCAAACCTCAAAAAATGAACACGCAACAACGCGAGCAGTTGCGCGAGGCCACATTGGAGGTGGTGATCAGGCAAATCGAGGCCAATGACCCGCCGGAGACGGCCCAAACGCTCGAGCGGCTGCTCGGCGAGGGCATCTCGAGGGAAGAGGCGCTGAACATGCTCGGCTGCGTGGTCGTCTCGGAGCTTTTCGAGGTGCTGGGGCAAAATCGGCATTTTGATCGCGAGAAATACGTCCGCGCGCTGAGCGCCCTGCCCGAAATGCCCTGGAACAGCGCGGGGTACCAGTGAGCGAGCCCTTGGCATGGCGATGACAGGTTTATCAGAGCGTTGAAAAAGTCCCGCAAGGGACGACAGACTTTAGCCCGCCACTTCAGTGGCGGGGAAAAAGACCAATAAAACGTGCGAGTCCCGGAGGGACGACAGAAGTCTGGACGCGCGAAGAATCGTTTTTCAACACCCTTTTAGAGTGTATGCAGGGAGAGAAAAGATGCAGCCCAAGAACGAGATCGATCAGGATGATTCCAATATGGATATCTCCATCGCCGTCATCAATGAATTGATCAAGACCATGGATAACGCTTACGGCCGGATCCTTCATTGCACGGCCCAGATCAACGATGAGCAAATCTGGGAGAGACCGAGCGAAAACCCGAACAGCATTGGGATCCTCATAAAACACCTGTGCGGTAATCTGCGTCAGTGGATTATCTCAAGCATCGGTGGAGAATCCGATATCAGAGATCGCCCGGCGGAATTCAGGGATGAAGAAAAAATCGGCAAACGGGAGCTGATGGATCAATTTGAGGACGTCATCGGGCAGTGCAGGCGGACCCTTCAAAAATTGAAACCGGAACAACTGCTGCAGCATCGACGAATCCAAGGTTTTGAGGAAACAGTGCTCGGTGCCTTGGTTTCTTCAATCTCCCACATCGATCTTCACGGCGGCCAGATCGTGTATATTACCCGGATGATGCTGCAAGACAGGTACGCGTTGAGGTGGAAACCAGAAACGAAAGAACAGGGAGCGGAATAAAATTCTAGAGCGATTGACAAGAGTCTTCCATGGATGTTGATTTCTGTCGGCCCTGACGGGACTCGAACGTGGACCGCTGATTTCCCAGGACTAAAGTCCTGGGCTGAAGTCTGACCGTCCCTGACGGGACTTCATTCAAAACATGAATTTCTTTTGTCACACGTTCTGAATTACCCATAAGGTACCATCCAAAATGACCATGGACCATCCAAGCCACCCGTTTATTTTCACGCTGGTCCAGCGGCTCAACGAGGACCTGCGCCGGCTCAAGCAGGGCTACGAATTCACCGAAAGCGCGCTACGCGCGTTCCGCCAGAGCGCCGCGATCGACGGGATCTACGATTTCATCGACGTGGAATTCGCCGCCTGGGTGCTGGCCCGTTTCGAGCTGGACCAGGAGCGCTTTTTCGGGTACCTGGCCCATGCCCTGGACGTGCACAACAAGCTGCGCAGCGACCTGTTCAGCCTGGGCACGCCCGACAAGATCGACCCCGAGCCGCTGGCCGAGGCGCACCTGGACCGGATCGACATGGGGATCAATTACCTGGCCAACTGGCTGCGCATGGAGCTGCCGCACAACCTGCGCGGCTCGGACGAGGGGGGCTACTCGATCCGCGACGAACGCTGGGGCGTGCGGCGCCACATCGAGCGCGCCCTGGCCTTTTCCGAGGCGGCGCGCCAGATCTTCGGCGAACCCGAACGCACCGACAGGGCATAGAGAATTTCATAGTCTCATGGTCACGCTCGCGCCACGCGGCGCTGGCGGTCCGACTTCAGCCCCCGCGCCGGGTAGGCCTGGCCGGACTGATCCTCTGCATCCCGCGCGTCTTCCTGGTCGATATCCACTCGACGCTCTATCGCATTGCCGCGTTCGTGGTGCTCGGCACCGTGCTGCTGGCGGTCGGATTCCTCTACACCCGGTTCCGCTCCGCGATCGAACGGGTCGAGGAGTAATTTCTGAACAAGAGGTAACGGAGAAAACGGAGAATGATTTTCTTCTGTTTTCTCCGTTGCCTCCTGTTTAGCATTACCGCGCCGTGCTGGGTTCCTCGGCCGGCATCATCGTGCCGGTCTCGATGAGCCGGTTGTGGAAATCAAAGGCGTGCCGCAGGTCATTGGCGATGTGACCCTTGCGCGCGGCGGCGAGATATTCGCGCAGCAGCGCCCGGTAGTCCGGATGCGCGCAGTTGTCGATGATCCGCTCGGCGCGTTTTTCCGGTGTCACTCCGCGCAGGTCGGCCAGGCCCTGCTCGGTCACCAGCACCTGGACCGAGTGCTCGTTGTGGTCGCAGTGGCTGACCATCGGCACGATCGCCGAGATCCGGCCCTCCTTGGCCGTCGAGGGACAGGTGAAGATCGAGATGTAGGCGTTGCGGGTGAAGTCGGCCGAGCCGCCGATCCCGTTCATCAGCGTCGTGCCGCAGATGTGCGTGGAGTTGACGTTGCCGTAAAGGTCGGCCTCCAGCGCCGTGTTCATCGAAATCACGCCAAGCCGGCGCACGACCTCGGGGTTGTTGGACATGCTCTGCGGGCGCAGGACGATCTTGTCGGCATAGCGGTCGAAATGGGTATAGATGCGCTGCAGGTACTCGCGGTTGAGCGTCAGCGAGCAGGTCGAGGCGCCCAGCAGGCGTCCTTCGTCCATCAGGTCGAGGCACGCGTCCTGGAAGACCTCGGTATACATCAGGAAGTCGGGGACGCGGTGGTCGCGGCCCAGGCAAGCCAGCACGGCGTTGGCGACGTTGCCCACGCCCGACTGCAGCGGCAGGAACTCGCGCGGAATGCGCCCGGCCTGCTGCTCGCCGATCAGGAAGTCCACCACCCGGCGGCCGATCGTTTCGTGAATCTCGGTATCGGGGGCCATCTCGCTGGTCTCGTCGGGCTCGTTGGTTTCAATGATGCCGGCGATCCGGACCGGATCGATCATCGCGAAGGGGGTGCCGACCTTGTCCAGGGGGTGATAGATCGGGATCGCCCGGCGGCGCGGCGGAAGGGCCGGGGCGAAGATGTCGTGCATCTCGCGCAGGCGCGGGCTGTGATAGCGGTTCAGTTCGATGATGACCTTGCGCGCCTTGCGCATGAAGGCCGGCGCGGTGCCGATGCCGGTGGACAGGACCACGTGCCCCTCGGGGGAAACCGAGGTCGCCTCGATGATGGCGAGGTCGATTTCCCCCAGAAAGCCGTATTCGACGTACTGCGGCATGTGCGAGAGGTGCAGGTCAAAGAACGGGATTTCCTGGCTGTTGATCTTCTTACGAAGCGTGGCGTTGCTCTGGTACGGCGAGCGAAACGAGAGCGCGTCGGCATCGGCCAGCACGCCATCCACCGAGGGACCGGTCGAGGCGCCCGTGAGCAGGCGGACTTTGAAGGCGCGGCCGGCGGCGTGCTCGGCCACGGCGCGCCGGGCCAGGGCGCGGGTGGTGACTTTGGGCGTGCCGGCGGCGGTGAAGCCGCTCGTGGCGATGGTCATGCGGTTCTGAATCAGCGCGGCGGCCTCTTCGGCGGTGAGAATCGGAAAGCTGGACATCAGGGGTCTCCCATGGCGTTACGGAACGATTCGCTCATAGCATAGCCCTTTTGCCAGCAACAATCAAGCGATCAAAAATGACTGCTGAGGTTAGAGCGTCGATCGTCCGATCCATTCGGAGTTGTCCTGGGCCGCCCGCCGGCCTTATGATAAGCGCGGAATGCGGAGCGCGGAGTGCGGAATAATAACTGAGATTTTTTTGTCTTTCGACGGGGACGAGGACGATGACGAGCACGAGCACAAAAATGATTCCTTGGGGTCCTTTACGTCCTTTGGGTCCTTTAGGTCCCTTGCCTGTCCTGCTCGCCCTGGCGGCGCTACTGACGGCCGGCTGCCAGGGCGATCCGCGCGCCGAACGGATCAAGGAGCGCGCCGTGGCGCTCAACATCGGCTCGGATCCGCGCTCGCTGGACCCTTCACTCCTCACCGATCAGCCCTCGTTCCAGGCCGCGATGTGCTTTACGCGCGGGCTGACCTTCCTCGACGCCAAGGGGAATCCTCAGCCGGAGCTGGCCGAAAGCTGGACGGTCAGCCCGGACGGCCGCACCTGGGACTTCAAGCTGCGCCCGGCGCGCTGGAGCGACGGCGAGCCGGTGACCGCCGACGACTTCGTCTACACTTGGACGCGCCGCGTGCTGAGTCCCAAGTTCGGCTGCGAATACGCCTACCAGATGTTCTACGTCAAAGGGGCGCGCGAGTTTTACCAGAAACCGGAACTTGGCGCGGGGTCGGTCGGGGTCCGGGCGCTGGCTCCCGACCGCCTGCGCGTGACGCTGGCCGGCCCGACCCCTTTCTTCCTGGCCCTGCTCGCGCACAACACGTATTACCCCGTCTGCCGCAAGACCGACGAGGCCAGCCCCGACTGGGCCAAGCGCGCCGAGACTTATGTCGGCTGCGGTCCGTTTGTGATGAAAAAGTACACGCCCGGCTTCGAGATCGTCGGCGAGAAAAACCCGCGATACTGGAACGCCGCGCACGTCGCCATGCGCCGGCTGACCCTGCGCATGATCGAGCAGGAATCGACCGAGCGGATCGCCTTCGAAAACGGCGAGCTCGACTCGACCCACAGCATCCCCAGCGCCGACCTGGACGCGCTCAAGGCGACGCCCGAGTATCATTCCACGCCGATCAACGCCACCTATTACCTGGCGCTCAATTGCCGCCGGCCGATCTTCAGGGACCTGCGCGTGCGCCGGGCGCTGGCCCTGGCCATCGACCGCAAGGCGATCGTCGAGCGCGTCGTGCGCGGCGGCCAGACCCCCGCCTTCGGCCTGGTTCCGCCGGACCTCTACCAGGCGCCCGCCGCGCCCGCCTTCGCCGACGCGCAGTACGGCCAGGCGCGCCGCCTGCTGGCCGAAGCGGGGTACCCCGGCGGCAAGGGATTTCCCAAGCTTCTGTATATTTACAACACCCTGGAGGGGCACCGGCAGATCGCCCAGGTGCTCCAGGAGGCCTGGCGGCGCGAACTGGGCATCGAGATCGAGATCCAGAACCAGGAGTTCAAGGTGCTGATCGACAACCGGCGCCAGGGCAATTTCGACATCGCGCGCGACGCCTGGGGGGCCGACTTCGCCGACCCGATCAATTTCCTCGAGCTGCTCGACTCGAAGAGCGATAACAACGATGCGCACTGGCTCGACCCGCATTTCGACGCGCTGCTCGCCGCGGCCCGCGCCGAGGCCGACCTCGCGCGGCGCCAGGGGCGGCTGCACGACGCCGAACGATACCTGCTCGGCCAGATGCCGATCCTGCCGATTTATTACCAGACGCGCCCCTACCTGGTCGCGCCGCGCCTGGCCGGAGCGGTGCGCAATCCGATGGATTTCCTCGACCCGGCGGCGCTGAGCTGGAAGGCGGAACCATGAGAGACGGATCGTCCTCGGGAGCCAGGATGGCTGAAGCCCGGAGCGAGAAGCCGCGCTAAAGCGCGCTCAAGGAGGGGAAACTCCCTGCGAGACCCGCCACCTGAAGGTGGGGGCAAGAGGGAGCCGGCTAAAGTCCGGCTGAGAGATTCACAAAAAGGTTTTCTATGAATTTGACAGAGTCATGTCAGCTCTCATGGATCTGACAGAGTCGTGGCAGAATCCGCCGGCAAGACTTAGCCTGCTTGAGCAGGCTCATCCTTGCCCCCGGCTTTAGCCGGTGGGGGTTAAGAAGACACGCAAGCCCGCAGCCGGCTTCAGCCGGACTTCTTGTCCCGGCTTTCAGCCTTGGAAATGACAGGGAGAAGACGCTCATCATGATCCTCGAGTTGCTGATGGCCCTGACGATCATCCTCGTGCTGACGTTCGGAGTGGACAAAATTTCGATTGGTAACGTGCTGATCGCGCTGGCCGTCGCCGGGCTGGGCCTGGTGGCGATCCACCTGGGCGGCCGTCTCCTGATCGAGCGTGTCGTGGGCAGCCTTTTCTCGCTGGGCCAATCCCGGATCTCCTCGCGGCGACGGATCCTCAAAGCCAACGTGCCGCACACCGACGCCGAGCAGGGCCTCGACGCCCTGGACGAGGCGCGGTTGCGCGAGCATATCGAGGCCCACCCGCACGATGCCGTGGCCTGCGAGATCCTCTGCGAGCGGCTGCGCCAGGCCGACCGGCTGGGCGAATACGCCCGCGAGATGGAATACTTCCTGATGCTCAAAAGCGAGCTGACCATCGAAGAAAAATGCAGCCGATACCACGACCTGGCCGATCTTTACCTCAACCAACTCGGCCGTCCCGACCGCGCCGCCGAAGTCCTCAACACGCTCATCGCCCATTACCCCCGGCACTACCAGGCCACGCTGGCGCGGCGGCGGCTGGAGACGATGAAGACGAGCGCGCAATGAGCGGGACGGAGCGGAAGCGCGGAGCGCGGAGTGCGGAGCGCGGAAATAAATACAATAATTCAGATCCGCTTCGCGCTCCGCCCTTCGCGCTCCGCCCTCCGCGCTCATATTCCTTTCCCGCTTTCCTTTATTTGCGCGGCGGCGATATAATACGCCTCTCGAAGCCGCCCTTCGCGAGCGGTCGCGGTGCGGGGGTGTCATTGTACGGAGGCGCCGGCGGGCTCATGATCACGATTATCGATTACGGCATGGGCAATCTGCGCAGCGTCGCCAAGGCGCTCGACCACCTGGGCGTCGCCAACGAGATCAGCAGCGACCCGGAAAAGATCGAGCGCGCCGAGCGCCTGATCCTGCCCGGCGTGGGCGCCTTCGGCGACGCCATGGAGGAACTGCACCGGCGCGGACTGGTCCCGGCGATCAAGCATTACGTCGCCGGCGGCCGGCCGATGCTCGGCATCTGCCTGGGCATGCAGGTGCTGATGGAAACGAGCGAGGAGGCGCCCGGCGTGGCCGGCCTGGGGCTGCTGCGCGGCACGGTGCGCCGCTTTCAGACCACGCTCAAGGTGCCGCACATGGGTTGGAACCGGGTGCGCCGGACGAGCGCCGCGCCGCTCTTTGACGGCCTCAGCGACGAAGATTATTTTTATTTCGTCCATTCGTATTACGTCGATCCGCTTGGCGATGAGCTCGACGCGGTGGCCGGCCGGACCGACTATGCCCTCGATTTTCCCTCGGTCCTCTGGCGCGGCAACCTGGTGGCCACGCAGTTTCACCCCGAAAAAAGCCAGGCGCGCGGGCTGGCGATGCTCGGGAATTTCGCGCGGATGAAGTGAGCGTCGGAAGCCAGAAGTCAGAAGACATCAAGAGTCAGGAGCCAGCATGAATGCGTGCTGGTCGAAAACGATGACGATGACGAGCACGAATTTGGTCCCTTAATCTTCTTGCAATGAACCTTTGTTCCGGATCGGCCCCATGGAACCTTCCCCTCGCTTCATCATCCGCGTCCCCGGCTCGACCAGCAATCTCGGGCCCGGTTTCGACACGCTCGGCCTGGCCCTGACCTTGTATAACGATTTCACGATTGAGCCGCTGGCCGAAGCGCCCGATCAATTGACCGGCGAGGCCGGGGGCGTGGCGCTGCGGGCCCAAGATTGCCCGTTTTTCCCGATGTTCGAGGCCGTCTGCCGTCTGGCCGACGCTCCGGCGCCGGCGCTGGCCGTCACGCTGCAAGGCAACGTGCCGCTGGGCGTGGGGCTGGGCTGGTCGGCCGTGGCGCGCGTGGCCGGGGCGATGGCCGCCAATCACCTGCTCGCGTATCCCTTTACGAAGGAAGCGCTGCTGACGGCGCTGGCCGCGGCCGAGGGCCATCCCGACAACGTCACCCCCTCGCTTTACGGCGGCCTGACCGCGACGGTCCAAACCAAGAAAGGCCTGATCGTGCATGTCTATCAGCCGGCCGCGCTCTGGCGGGTGGTGCTGTTCGTCCCCGATTACACGATCGCGACCGACAAGGCGCGCAAGGCGCTGCCCAAACAGGTGCGCCTGAGCGACGCGGTCTTTAATCTCTCGCGCATGCCGTTCGTGATCGACGCGCTGGTCGCCGGCGACGCGGCGGAACTCGGCCGGGTGCTCGAGGACCGGCTGCACGAGCCGTACCGCGCCGAGAACGTCAAGCGCCACGGCAAATTGACCCGCGCGGCGAAAGAAGCGGGGGCGGCGGCCACGTTCATCAGCGGCGCCGGGCCGGCCCTGGCCGCTTTTTGCCTCGGCGACGAGCTGGCCGAACGCGTGCGCCAGGCGATGCTCGCCGCCGCCGAGGGGGCCAAGTTTCACGCCGAAGCGATGGTGCTGGAGCCGGAAAGCCAGGGCGCCCGCCTCGCCGAGGAGTAGGTCGCTCCCGCCGGGAGCGACAGTTCAATTGCGGATTGCAGATTGCGGATTGCAGAATGTGGTGCGTGGTTTTTAGAATGTCGCCCCCGGCAGGGGCGACCTACTTATATTCCGTGCGCCGCAACGAAAGGAATTCGACATTCCATGGTTTCCACGAGCATCGCGCTGGCCGAACGGGCGTTGGCCGGCCGGCCGCTCCAACAGCTCTTTGAGGATCTCAAGTCCGTTTCGATCGCGGTCGTCGGCGATTTCTGCCTCGACGTCTACTGGTC